>Ga0207691_10000380_pt1 | contig 44703 bp, 34 predicted proteins | sample KBSM13metaG_FD_184327 | JGI IMG/M metagenome (GOLD analysis project Ga0207691, IMG submission 184327) | Miscanthus rhizosphere microbial communities from Kellogg Biological Station, Michigan, USA - KBS M1-3 metaG (SPAdes) (version 2) | ecosystem: Host-associated > Plants > Roots > Rhizosphere >...
GTTGATGGCGGAGAGTGAGGGATTCGAACCCCCGATACGTTGCCGTATACCTGATTTCGAGTCAGGCGCCTTCGACCACTCGGCCAACTCTCCGCAAGGTGGGGATTGTATACCGGCGGACCGCCGATCTTGTCACGCTGCGGCGTCGATGGCGCGAGCCTCCCCAGCGTTCTATTTGGTCGTCGCTTGATCGAGACTTCCGGCCCGCCGTCGCTCACGGGCGAGCAAATCGCTGTCTCAACGGACTTCATGTCAGCGCAGGAGCGCAATTGACGAACACAGAGTCTGTTGAAACCGGCCGGCGGACCAAGCTCCTGCTCGCCGCCGGCTGTTACTTGCTGTTCGTCATCTACGGCAGCTTGGTGCCGCTGGACGTCACGCCACGTGCATTCGACCTCGCGTGGAAGGACTTCCTCGCCACGCCGTACCTCGAGCTCGGCGTCGAGGGCCGCGCCGATTGGGTGGCGAACATCCTCCTGTACATGCCGTTGGCGTATCTGCTCAGCGCCGGGTTCGCATCGCGCGCGACTTCGGCAAGCGGCCGCGCGATGCGCGTCGTGGTCATATTCGCCGCGTGCGCCGCTGTCGCGTTTGTTGTCGAATTCACGCAGTTGTTCTTTCCGCCACGAACGGTATCGATCAACGACATCGTCGCCGAATGCATCGGCAGCGCATTGGGCATCGGTATCTGGGTCGCGCGCGGCGGCGCACTCGACCGGCTTTGGTCCGAGATGGAGCGCGGCGGGCCCCAAGCGATCCGGGCCGCAGTGGTGGTCTACGTCCTGGCTTATCTGACGCTGAGCCTGTTCCCGTACGATTTCTTAATTTCCGTGCAGGAACTGTCGCAAAAACTTGCCGCAAGCAGCTGGGGGCTGATCATTTCGGCCAGCACCTGCGGGCGGTTCTCGACCTGCGTGATCAAGCTTTCGGCCGAAACCGCCGCGGTTGTACCCCTTGGAGTGCTCCTCGGAATGGTATTGGGCAAGCGGGCACGACACGCCTACCTAATCTCGGCAGTGTGCGGCTTGGCGCTTGGTTTTGTGACTGAAGTCGCGCAGCTGTTCATAGCCTCGGGGATTTCGGAAGGCGTATCGCTGCTGACCCGCGCCGTCGGCATGACGCTCGGCGTGGCCGTGCATCGACACCTGCACCTGAAGCGTCTGACGGAAATGCGACAAAGCATCGTGCCTGTTTTGTGGGTGACGATTCCGGTGTACGTCGTCGCGCTGATGGTGGCGAACGGGTGGTTCAGCGCCGGACGAGTCGGTGCAGAACAAGTCACCGCCGGCGTGCGCAATCTGCAGTGGCTGCCGTTCTACTACCACTACTTCACGACGGAAACGGAGGCATTGAAAAGCTTGCTGGGCTGTACGGGAATGTATTTGCCGGTCGGATTTGCGTACTGGATGTGGACCGCGCGCGCATCGCAAAGGCATGCTCTCGGCACAACTGCCGTGCCCGCGCTGATCGCCGCGTTGCTCGCGGTGGCGATGGAGACGGGCAAGCTGTTCTTTTCGCAGAAACATCCTGATCCGACCAACGTGCTCATCGCAGCGGTCGCCGCAGCATTGGCGTATCGATTCGCCGTGCAATTTCACCGGTGGGCGTTGCAAGGCGAGCCCGTCCCGGCCCAAGTCCGATCGCGCGCGACACCAACGATTCGCGCCGGTCCACCCGGCACCGCACGGGTCTTGTTGGCGATGGCGCTTCTGGTTAGCGTCGGCATCGCCGTGTGGCACTACCCTCTCGGAGGCATCTGGCCGGCGGTAACGCTTATGGCGTATGGAGCCGTATTGTGGCGGCATCCCGGAATCTGGCTGCCGGCAACGCTTGCGTTGTTGCCGCTCCTCAACCTCTCCCCATGGACGGGTTGGATACAGATCAACGAATTCGATCTTCTCGTCGCGGTGACGCTGGCCGTGCGGCTGCTGCAGCCGCGTGACGAATCCGCGGCTCCGCTGCTATCGCGCAGCGGCAAAGTAGCGATCGCGGTGCTCGCTCTGTCGTTCTGCACGAGTGCCGCGATTGGCCTGTTCCCGCTCTCACCGGTGGATCCCAATGCGCTTACAACCTACATGACCGGGTACGGAAGCCTCCGCCAGTTCAAGGGTTTCGCGTGGGCGCTCGCGTTGCTGCCGTTGTTGATCGAAGAGACACGCAACGTCGATCGGTTCGAAACCAGGCTCGTGTCCGGGATGCTGGCGGGGCTCTGCGCGGTGGCCGCGGTAGCGCTATGGGAAAGGATGGTCTTCGCCGGGCTCCTGGATTTCGCGGGCGAGTACCGCGTGGAGGGTCCGTTTCCGGAATTGCATACGGGCGGTGGCGACGTGCACGCCTATTTGACGATGGCGACGCCGTTCGCGGTCGCCTGGATGGCGATGCGGCCGACCCGGCTCCGCATTGCAGCCGGAACGCTCCTGTTCGCGGTGGCGAGCTACGTGCTCGCCGTGACCTTCACGAGAGGCGGTTATGTCGGCTATTTCGGGGCGCTGGGAGTTCTCTCTGCTGCGGCTGCGATCCGCGCATCCCGATCGCGCACCGGGCGACTGCGTGCGGTCGCGATCGCGGTCGTCCTGCCGGCGGTGGGCGTTGCAGTGATGGTGCCAATCCTTTCAGGATCGTTCATGGAAGCCCGTGTCGCGGGGGCGCAGTCGGAGGCCGCGACGCGCACGGGACATTGGGCCCGGGCGATCGACATGAGGGATCGAGGCGCGGCGACGGCCGTGTTCGGTATGGGTCTCGGCAGCTTTCCAAGGACGTTCCTCTTCAACAATCCCGATGCCGCTTCGGCGACGTTCAGCTACGAACGCGAAGGCGACAACACCTTTGTGCGGCTGGGATCGGGTCGTCCGCTCTATCTCGGACAGCGGGTCGATATCGCGCCGGGAATGCCTTACAAGCTCGCACTCGATGCGCGCGGCACCGCGGCGAAAGCTGCCGTTGGCGTGTCGCTGTGTGAAAAAAGCGCGCAGTATTCTTTCCGGTGCAGGGAAATGAGCTTCCCCTTGAACGCGCCAGGAGGCAACTGGGAACATCACGAGGCAATGATGACCACGGAGGATATCGGGTCGGGTCCCTGGTTTGTCCGCCGACCCGTGTTCCTGAGCCTCGCCAATACGCAGCGGACCGGTCTTGTCGACGTCGACAATGTGCATCTGACCGATATGGACGGCCGCGACCTCATGTCCAACGGTGATTTCTCCAAAGCCGGAGCCCGATGGTTCTTCTCGGCCGATGACCATCTACCCTGGCACATCTTCAATGTTTGGATCGGGATCCTGTTCGAGCAGGGATGGATCGGCGTCGTCGCTTGCGCATTTGCGATCGCGATGGCGCTTACGCGCGTCGGGATGGGAACGTGGCAAGGTGATTGGTTCTCGGCGACCCTGCTCGCGTCGCTGTGCGGATTTCTGCTGATCGGCTTCACCGAAAGCCTGTTCGACGGTCCCCGCGTGACGACGGTGTTCTTCCTGTTGTTGTTCGTGGCGTTGATCCGCCCACACGCAGCGGATAGCGCGCAAACGTCGTTCGCTCAACGTCGCTTGGAACGCGCCGCGGCGCCTTGACGCGGCAGGAACACACACCGCACCCGTCCCGCTGCGGCGATACGAAGGTTGCGTTAGTCGGCTGCTGTCGCAGCGTGGGGACGTTACTTCTTCACGGGTGCTGCCGGTGCGACCTTGGTCGCAGGCGACGCGGACTTGGCGGGGGACGCTGCCCCTGCAGGCGGGGGAGTCGTCATCGACGTCGCGCGCAGCGTCGTCAACCTCGTTTCCCCCAATCGTCTGCCGATTGCCTAGTCACGCCTAGTCACGGTCAGGCGGGACGCGTCCGTGGTTCGACGCGCTCCACGGCTTCCTTCGTCCCCTGCACGACGAATTTCTGGCGCGCCTTGCCGGCGAGGATTCGCTCATACCAGCGCAAGTGGTGGTGCTCGGCCCAGGATTCGGTCACGTAGCCGTCGCGCATCGCGCGATACGCGCCTTTCATTCCGATCGTCCCGAGATAGATGTGCACGCACGCGAGGGCGATCGAGAGGTAGGCGGCGATCACGTGCAGGATGTTGGCGACCTGCATTGTGGCGCGAGTCTGGTTGAAGTTGGGGAAAAGGAGGACGAGCCCCGTGCCGATCAGCACCGTGGACCCAATCGTGAGGACGAACCAGAAGACGCTTTTCTCGCCGGCGTTGAAGCGGTCCGACGGGTACTCGTGCCCGGTGAAGTAACCTTTGATGTTGGCCAACCAGCGGACGTCCTGCCCGCTCACGCCGTTGTCGCGAATGAAGCGCAGGAACAGCCACGGCACGCCGATGATCAGGAGTGGTCCGACGAAGTTGTGGATAGTTTTCGACAGCTGCGCAAGCCACGAGAACAGCGTGTAGCCGACGATCGGCAGCAGCACCGACTTGCCGAGCGACAGGATGAGCCCCGTGATCGCGAGCGCGACCCAGACGATCGCGACAAACCAGTGCGCATAGCGGTCCGCCGGCGAGAAGCGCTCGATCACGCGCCCGACGGCCGGGACTTCCTTGCCCATTGTTCCGCGCCAGAGGTAGAACACGGCGAGCCCCAGCACCGCGGCGGCGAAAATGAGGCCACCCCAGAAGAGAACGGGCACGCGCAGCGCGCGCCACGTCTGGCCTTCCGGCTGGATCAGCACGTTGGTTTCGCGGCCGCGCACCGTGGTGATCTGCGGTGCCCCCGAGCGGATCTCCGACCAGACCGGCTGATTGTTGAGCGGCTGGAGCTGCTGTTTCTGCTGCTGAGTCGTCGCTTGTGCCGCCTCGGAAGGGTTGACGGCTGGTGTCTGGGCGGGCGCAATGCCAACTGCGAGGCCGGCGGCGAGGACAAGCGCGACGAGCGCGCCCGTCACACGAACGATCGATCGGCTCACACAAACACCCTCGATGCCTTTCACCGGATGCGCTTGTATTCGTTCTGGCTCTGGTTACGGTTGGCGAGTGCCAACTCCCAGTCGCGCTGGTTGCCGTTCCATGGCGCTGTGTCGTACGCCTTCTGGTCGGGCTTGCCTTGATACCTGCCCTGCTTGTAATTGACGACTTGCGGACGCTCGCCGCAACCGGCCAGCGCGACAGCGACGAGCGCCGCTGCAACGATCGCAATCGCTTTCTTCGTCACGATTTCGCTCCTCCGACCGGGGGCGCCGGGGGCGCAGCGGGCGCCGGCATCCCAGGCGCTCCGGGTGCCCCGGATGCACCGGGCTTGCCGTAGGCGGTGGCCCATCCCCAGACCTCCGCGCCCTTGCCGCGCGTGGTCACGCGCTGGCGGTAGATCTCCGCGAGGACGTCGCCGTCGCCGCCGATCAGCGCCTTGGTCGAGCACATCTCGGCGCATACCGGCAGCTTGCCTTCCGCCAAGCGATTGCGGCCGTACTTCCTGAACTCGGCTTCGGAGTTGTTCGCCTCGGGTCCGCCGGCGCAGAACGTGCACTTGTCCATCTTGCCGCGCACGCCGAAAGCGCCCGCCTGCGGGAACTGCGGCGCGCCGAACGGGCAGGCGTAAAAGCAGTAGCCGCACCCGATGCAGAGGTCCTTGTCGTGAAGCACGACGCCGTCGTCGGTGCGATAGAAGCAATCCACCGGGCAGACCGCCGCGCACGGCGCGTCGGAGCAGTGCATGCAGGCGACCGATATCGACCGCTCGCCGGGGACGCCGTCGTTGATGGTGACCACCCGCCGGCGGTTCACGCCCCAAGGGATCTCGTGCTCCTGCTTGCAGGCGGTGACGCAGCCGTTGCACTCGATGCAGCGCTCGGCGTCGCAGAGAAACTTCATTCGGGCCATGACGCGGCCTCCTCACAGTCGTCAGTTCGTTCGACAATCCGTTGTCGGCCGCGGTCAATCGCTCGCGGACGCGCGCTTCGCGCCTTGGCTTCGCCCCGCTTGCTCATTCCCCTCCTCATACCTTGGCGACCTGGCAGAGCGTCGTCTTGGTTTCCTGCATCATCGTCACCGAATCGTAGCCGTACGTCGTGGCCGTGTTGACGGCCTCGCCTCGGACGATAGGGGCAGCCCCCTCCGGATAGAACTCGAGCATGTCCTTGCCTTGCCACCATCCCGAGAAGTGGAACGGGATGAACGTCGTGCCGGGGCCGACGCGCTCCGTGACCATCGCCTTCACCTTGATCTGCGCGCCCGTCGGCGACTTCACCCAGACGTACTCGCCGTCGCGGACGCCCCGGTCGTTCGCGTCCTTCGGGCTGATCTCGATGAAGTTCTCCTGCTGCAGCTCGGCGAGATACGGATTCGAGCGCGTTTCTTCGCCGCCTCCCTCGTACTCGACCAGCCGTCCGCTCGTAAGGATCAGCGGGAAGTTCTTCGCGACATCCTTGGCGACGTTCTCCTGCTGCACCGTCTTGTAGAGCGTCGGCAGCCGCCAGAACGCCCTTTTGTCGTCGTGCGTCGGGTACTTGGCGACGAGGTCCGGGCGCGGCGAATAGAGCGGCTCGCGGTGCTGCGGGATGCCATCGGGGAAATTCCAGACGACGGCGCGCGCTTTCGCATTGCCGAACGGATGGCAGCTGTGATTTTTGAGCACGACGCGCTGGATGCCGCCGGAGAGGTCGGTCTTCCAGTTCTTGCCCTCGGCCGCTTTTTTCTCGGCCTCGTTGAGCTCGTCCCACCAGCCGAGCTTCTTCATAAGCACGTGATCGAACTCGGGATAGCCGGTCGTGAGATCGGCGCCCTTCGAGTACGAGCCGTCCTCCGCGAGCAGGTTGACGCCGTCGCGCTCGACGCCGAAGTTCGCGCGGAAATTGCCGCCGCCGTCCATCACATTGCGCGACGTCTCGTAGAGGTTGGGCGAGCCGGGGTGCTTCAACTCCGGGCTGCCGTAGCACGGCCATGGCAAGCCGAAGTAATCGCCGTCGCACGGTCCGCCCGTTGCCCGCAGCGTCTTCACGTCGAACGTCTGCATGTTCTTCATGTGGAGCTTCAGGCGCTCGGGCGACTGCCCCGTGTAGCCGATCGTCCACGTCGCCTTGTTGATCTCCTTCAGGATGGATTCGGGCGTGGGTTCTTCGAACTTGTTCGAATCCGGCTTCCAGGCTTCGTAGTTCTTCATGAACTCCTTGTCCCAGCCGAACTTCTTCGCGAACGCGAGCATGATCGCGTGATCGGTCTGCGATTCGAACAGCGGGCTGATTACTCGCTCGCGCCACTGGAGCGACCGGTTCGACGCCGTGACGGAGCCCGACGTCTCGAACTGCGTGCAGGCGGGCAGGAGGTAGAGGTTGTCCTTGCGCACCATCGCGGCCATTGCGGCGGTGGCCGAGGGATACGGATCGATGACGACGACGAGATCGAGCTTCTTCAACGCCTCGACCATTTCCTTGCCGCGCGTCTGGCTGTTCGGCGCGTGGCCCCACATCACCAGCGCGCGCAGGTTCGGACCCTGGTCGATGAGCTCGTTCTTCTCGAGCACGCCGTCGATCCAGCGCGACACCGTCATGCCGGGCTTTTCCATCATGCCTTCGGCGAACTGCTTCTTGATCCACTCGTAGTCGACGCCCCAGACCGCGGCGAAGTGCTTCCATGCACCTGTCGCGACCCCGTAGTAGCCGGGCAGCGAGTCGGGGTTCGGGCCGACGTCGGTCGCGCCCTGGACGTTGTCATGGCCGCGGAAGATGTTGGTGCCGCCTCCGGACACGCCCACGTTGCCGAGCGCCAGCTGCAGGATGCACGACGCGCGGACGATCGCGTTGCCGATGCTGTGCTGGGTCTGGCCCATGCACCACACGACGGTCGACGGCCGGTTCTTCGCCATCATCTCGGCAACCTTGTAAACCTGTGCGTCAGGCACGCCGCAGACTTCCTCGACCTTGTCGGGAGTCCACTTCGCCATCACTTCTTCCTTGACCTTGTCCATGCCGTAGACACGGTCGTTGATGTACTGCTTGTCCTCCCAGCCGTTCTTGAAGATGTGATGCAGCATGCCGAACAGGAACGCGATGTCGCTCCCCGACCGGATCCGCACGTATTCGTCGGCCTTGGCCGCGGTACGGGTGAAGCGCGGGTCGACGACGATCATCTTCGCCCCGGTTTCCTTCGCGTGCAGCATGTGCAGCATCGACACCGGGTGCGCTTCGGCCGCGTTGCTGCCGATGTACATCGCGCACTTGGTGTTCTGCATGTCGTTGTACGAGTTGGTCATCGCGCCGTAGCCCCACGTGTTGGCTACGCCCGCGACCGTCGTCGAGTGGCAGATCCGTGCCTGGTGATCGCAGTTGTTCGTGCCGAAGAACGACACGAACTTCCTGAGCAGGTACGACTGCTCGTTGTTGTGCTTCGAGCTGCCGACCCAGAATACGGCGTCGGGCCCCGATTCCTTCTTGAGCGCGTTGAGCTTGTCGCCGATCTCGTTGATCGCCTGGTCCCAGCTGATCTTCTGGTACTTGCCGTCGACGAGCTTCATCGGCGATTTGAGGCGATGCGAGTGCTCGTGCATGCCGTGCTCGCGCACGCTCGCGCCTTTCGCACAGTGCGCGCCCAGGTTGAGCGGCGAATCGAAGACGGGCTCCTGCCGCGTCCAGACGCCGTTCTCCACCGTCGCGTCGACCGAGCAACCCACGGAGCAGTGCGTGCAGACCGTGCGTTTCACTTCCTTCTGCGCGGCAGCGTCGTCCTTTGCGGCCTCGGCCTTGCCGATGGCCCCATAGGGGAGCTGGCTCGCGAACGCGCCGGCGCCCGCAGCGAGGCCCGAGCGCTTCAGGAACGTCCGCCGGTCCATCATCGAGAGCGGGACCCCCGAGAGACGGCGAAGACGCGGACCGGCTGCGGAGACCCTGTCGCCTTTCCTCGTAAGCAGCATGATGTCGCTCCCCCTAAACCTTGGCGGTGCGGTAGTAATCGCGAACGTGTTCCGTCTCGCGATAGCGGCCATCATCGACGCTTGCGGGCGGTGTCTCGGCCGCGTCTACCATTGCGGAGACCGAAGCCGTGGCGCTCACCGCGACACTCGCGCCTCCGAGACCGAGCGTGAGCAGGAACCGGCGACGCTTGGCATTGGCAGAATCAGCGGGAGAGCCGGAGGAAGGCACCGTCGCGTCGGGTGCCGCAGCGCTGGCGCTACGCGTTGAAATACGCATGCTCACCTCCTAAGAATCCGTCGTGACGTTGGATTGTCATTCGATGGCGAACGAGTCACGTTCGAGCGCCAGGAAACTTGCACTGAATTGTGCGACTTCGACGTAATAATTGGCAATAGGACATTCCGATATTGCATTGCAGCATCCGAAGGCCCAGGGCAGCAGGAATCTTTCGCAAAAGGCGCGCTGTTCGGCGATTGGCGCCGGAAGCCGCTGGGAATCGCCCGCGACGAGCATCCGCATCGTCTCGAGCTCGACCGCCAAATGGTCTTCGAACTCGCTCGACTCCGGCCGCCGCGCGAGTCCGATGCCGGCCAACGCCGCGCGCAGATCCGCCAGCGGCCGGCCGGACTGCGGGCCGAGATAGTGCGAGGCGTAGAGGCTGACCTCGCTCTTGCCGATGCCGATGAAGAGGGCTTGGAACTCGTCGCCTACCGCACGCGCGTCCGCCGCCGCGCTTGCCGCGCGCAGCGCGTCCCAGTCGGCGGCGAGCCTTCCCTCGCCTCCGGGCTCGCTCTCGGGGCTGAGGGGTCGCGCCCCGGCAATCGCGCCGAGCAGCGGCGCATCGGGGGCCGACGCGTACAACCGGGCGAGCAGCGCGTAGAAATTCGCGCGCGCCGCATCCTCCGGATCGAGCCGGTGCTCGTGCCGGATCGCTGTCTCAGACGTCACGGATGTCGATCCCACGCTCGTTCTTCATGAGGTCGATGACGCGGCAGTCCGCGCACATCTTGAGGCGGTCGAGCGCACCGGGCGCCGAGAACATCGAGTGCCCCGCGAGCTTCGCCAGCATGCTCGCGATCATCTTTTCCGTGCCGAGCGGCTTGCCGCAGGAAACGCAATGCATGACGACTGCTTCGTTGACGACCCGCGGTTGCCGGGCTTCGGGCGCAAGCGAGAGGCGCGGCGTGAGCGTGATGGCCGCTTCGGGGCAGGTGGCGGAGCAAATGCCGCATTGGACGCACTTCGTCTCGATGAAGGAGAGCTGCGGCGCCTGCTGGTTGTCCAGTATCGCCCCCTCTGGACAGGCGCCGACGCAGGCGAGGCACATCGTGCACGCATCCCGGTTCACGGCGATCGTCCCGAACGGAGCGCCGCCCGGAAGCGGAATCTCCCGTTGCGGCACGGGCGCGTGCCTTGCGAGGTGGTCGATCGCGAGGTACGCCGTCGAGCGCTTCTCTGCCGTGAACGCGAATGTCGCCGGCACGCGCACCGCGAGCGCGGGTGTCCATGACCAGAGCGCGGCTTCGAGCGACGCGGCATCGATGACCTGCAGATGCGTGCCCTGGTAGCCGAGCGCCTGGACAATCGCCTCGGCGAAGCCCATTTCCTTCTGCAGCGCTTCACGATACTGCGGGGCCTCCGCTCCCGTCGCGAGCACCGCAACCTGCGTCGCGCCGTGGGCGAGCGCCGCGAGCCAGACGTCGAGGCCGATCGAAGCGACGTGATGAACCTCGAACGGGATCACCCTCGCCGGGAGCCCGCGCCCGCGCCGGGCAACGCCCGCGATCGCCGGGCGCGCGTCCTCGGCATGGAGCAGAAGGCACGCATCGCGCCCGCCGGCCTTCGCGTACGTCGCAAGCAGCGAGCGGATGCGCGCGCCGACATCGGGAACCGACGGATACGCGTAGGTGAGCGCGCCCGACGGGCACACCGTCGTACACGCGCCGCAGCCCATGCAAAGGTGCGGCTCGACCTTGATGTGATCGCCGTCGGCGGCGATGGCCGCGGTCGAGCAGACGTCGATGCACTGATTGCAGCCCGGCTGCCGCGACCGACTGTGCGCGCAGATCGAAGCCTTGTAGGCAAAATATTTCGGCTTCTCGAATTCGCCCGTCAGCGTCGCGATTTCCGCGGCGGCCATCGCCTGCGCGAGGGGATCCGCCCCCGGTGCGAGATAACCCTGCGGAGGCTGGTGCATCGCGAAATGCGGCGTGCGTCCGAGATCGAGGACCAAGTCGAACTGCTCGCCGCGCGCGACGTCGCTCCGCGCGAAGTCGATGGCACCCGTGACGCCGCAGGCGGCCACGCACTGGCGATGCGCCTTGCACCGGTCGAGGTCGACCTGGTACGCGAAATCGATCGCGTGCTCGGGACACGCGCGGACGCAGGCGTTGCAACGCGTGCAAAGGTCGAGGTCGATCGGATTCGCCTGCGTCCACGAGGCCTCGAACGCGCCGAGCCAGCCGGACATTTTCGTCAGGCGGCCGGAATACACCGGGTACGTGCGCTCGGCGGGCAACTCGGTTCCGGGTTGCCGTTCCGTCATCAATACAGTGACGGCGAGTTGCGCCGACAGGGCCTTGCCCCACCGGAGCGCCGCCTCGGCAGGGCCGACGACGAGAACGCGGCCTTCTGAGCGATAGGCGACGCGCGGCACGGGCGCGGGCTCGGGCAATGCGGCGGCAGCCAGCAGCGCGGCGATCTTTGGCGTCGCGGCTTTCGCTTCGGCGGACCAGCCCGCGGTTTCCCGAATGTTGACGAAGCGGATCGTCTGCGTCTTGCCGCCCTCCTCCGCAACCTCGCCGAAGAGTCGCGCTTCCTGCGCGCAGGCGACGACGACATCCCCGTCCGCCTGCGCGGCGAACGACGAGAGCTCCTTCTGGCACAACATGGTGCGCACCGCCGGTGCCGTCGACAGCTCGAGCGCTTTCGCAAGCGAAGCCGCATCGAGCGGCATGGTGCCGTTGCACGAGCACAAATGGAGCTGCTTGTCGTCGAGGCTCATTGCGGCGCAGCGCCCTTGTCACCAATGTCAGCGGCGGTGGCGCCCTCGGGCGGAACGTCCTGCGCATCGGGCTTCAACGCAGCGAGCTTCTCCAGCGGCACCTCCTCGTGCTTCAAAGCTGCGAGCTCCTCGGGGGGCACCTCCTCATCGGCTTCCAGCGCAGCGAGCTCCTCGGGCGGCACGTCCTCGACATGGCCTTGCGCGTTGACGCGCGTGGCTGGCGGATCGAATATGTACCGGGCCTGCACCATCTCGCGCACGATTTCCGGCGCAATCGGATCCGGCTTCGAGTAGTCGTCGATGTAGACGTCGAGATCGTCCATTACGTTGAAATGGGGATCGCGAAAGAGTTGCTTCAATGCCCGGCGTTTGAGCGCTTCGTCGACCTTCGGTTTCAAAAACGGGGCGAAATCCGAATCGAGGGTGAGCGATTCGATCGGCGGCAGCGAGTCGGAGCCCGCGGCGGCCGACTCTGAATGCAGCGAGCCGGAGGCGGACGGCGCGGGACTGGCGGGGGATTGCGTCCGCAATGTCGCCATGCCATTCGCGGAATCGGGCTCCGCCGCATCGGGCGGAGCACTCGCAACTTGCGTCGAGGGATGAGCCTTCCCCTTCTCGCGAGCCTCCGTCTTGAGGCGCGACCAGCGCTGGAAAACCGATCCTTCCGGCGGCTTGATTCGCTCGGTCATGAACCGCTATGCCTTCGCCTCGGGGCGGCCGCGCTCAACGGTGCGACCCGCGCTCGCGGCGCAGCGCGTCGTCGCCAAGCGGATCGTTGCGGCGCACCTTTTTCTTAGGCTCGGGCCTGTAGTGGTCGGCGACAAAAGGCTCCATCCACGCGCGAATGCCCGCCGGCAGAGGCACCGCGTCGACGCGCTCGCCGCCGTCGAGCATTCGCGCCGCCTCGTTGTAGCTCACAGTGACGATGACCGGAAAGCAGGGAGGGTCGCCGCCCTCTTCCGACATCCGCCACATCACGAAAGCCTTCGGGTCGGGCGACGTGAGATTCAGATAGTAGCCCTCGGCTTCGCACGGATGCAGCTCGAACGCCTGGTCGTCGAACCGCCACCGCGCGGTCGAACTTTCGTCGTTGATCCGCACAGGCGGCGCTTTGTCGGCGACACTGTTCGCGGACGCGACGGGCGGGACGACCGCGACGGGCTCCCACTTCTCGCTGATCCAGCGATTAACGATGGCAGTGCGTTGGAAGATGACAGCGACGGGAAACCGCAAGGCGGCCATGGGCAATTCCGGACGTGCCGTGGAGGGAAACCAACCGCACGGGGCGTAGTCGATCATACACCACGCGATTCCGCGTCTGCTAACATCCCGAGCGACTTCACAAGCGACCTATCGCGTTAACCGCTCAATGGCCACGATCATTCCAGTGACGGACGTCCGCGCGCTCTCGCGCCGCGACGCGCTCGATCGCTTCGTGCGCACAGCGGCGACCGACTCCGCGCGGGCGACCGCGGGCGAGTTGCTGGACACCCGGCGCAGGCCGCTCAAGGACCTGCGCATTTCCGTCACCGACCGTTGCAACTTCCGGTGTGTCTATTGCATGCCGAAGGAGACCTTCGACGCCGGGTACGAGTTCCTTCCGCGCGGGGACCTGCTGACGTTCGAGGAGATCACCCGCATCGCGCGCGTGTTCGTCGGCCACGGCGTGACGAAGCTGCGGCTGACCGGCGGCGAGCCGCTGCTACGGCGCAACATCGAGCGGCTGATCGAGATGCTCGCGAAGCTCGGCGACGTCGATTTGACGCTCACGACCAACGGCGCGCTGCTCGCGAAGAAAGCGCGCGGCTTGCGCGATGCCGGCCTCTCGCGGGTCACCGTGAGCCTCGATTCGCTCGATGATGCGACCTTCCGCGCGATGAACGACGTCGACTTTCCGGTCGCGAAGGTGCTGGTCGGCATCGACGCGGCGGCGACTGCAGGCCTCGCTCCGGTCAAGGTCAACATGGTCGTGAAGCGTGGCATCAACGAAGCGTCGATCGTGCCCATGGCCCGGCACTTCAAGGGCAGCGGCCACATCGTTCGCTACATCGAGTACATGGATGTCGGCGCGACGAACGGCTGGCGGATGGACGACGTCGTACCCGCGGTCGAGATCGTCCGCGCGATCGATGCCGTTCTGCCGCTCGAGTCCGTCGACGCCAACTACGCCGGCGAAGTCGCCGAGCGCTGGCGCTATCGCGACGGCAGCGGCGAGATCGGCGTCATCGCGTCGGTCACGCAGGCGTTCTGCCGAGACTGCACGCGTGCGCGGCTTTCGACCGACGGCAAGCTCTACACGTGCCTGTTCGCGACCGACGGCTTCGACTTGCGCGGGCTCCTGCGCGGCGGCGCGAGCGACGCGATGCTCGGCAACGCCGTCGCCGCGATCTGGCGGCAGCGGGCCGATCGCTATTCCGAGATCCGCACGGGCAATACGGCGAAGGTCGAAAAGGTCGAGATGAGCTACATCGGCGGATGACGCCGCGTTCTACGCTCGCCCGCCGCACGCCGCGTCGTCCCTCGTGAACGCTCCCGACCCTCTCTATCGCCCGGTCCTGACCCACGCCGCTCGACCGGCCACGTTCAACGTGCTGGCCGTCGACGAGACGGGTGTCGCACGAGAGACGCCGATCGCGGGCGAGCATCCGCTGACGCTGTACGTCGACAAGCACGAGCTCGTCACGCTCATGACCTTGGGCGCCGCGCCGGAGGCGCTCGCCATCGGCTACCTGCGCAATCAGCGCTTGATCGACCGGATCGAGGACATCGTCGCCGTGCAGGTGGACTGGGATGTCGACGCCGTCGTCGTCACGACGCGCGAGGGACTTGCCGATCTGGAAGCCAAGACGCGAAAGCGCACGACGACGAGCGGCTGCGGCCAAGGGACGGTCTTCGGGGACCTCATGGCCGAGATCGAAGACGCGCGGCTGCCGGCCGGGGCAACGCTCGCGCAATCGACGCTGTATGCGCTTCTCGACCGCGTGCGCCTGCACGAGACGATCTACAAGCAGGCCGGTGCCGTGCATGGCTGCGCGCTCGCGACCAACGAGCCGGGGCGGTCGGAGATCCTGGCGTTCGTCGAGGATGTCGGCCGGCACAACGCCGTCGACGCGATCGCGGGACAGATGTGGCTCGAGCGGATCGACGGCGGCGACAAGATTTTCTATACGACCGGAAGGCTCACGTCGGAGATGGTGATCAAGGCCGCGCAAATGGGCATTCCCTTCCTCGTGTCGCGCTCGGGTCTCACGCAAATGGGATTCGAGATCGCGGAGAAGGTCGGAATCACGATGATCGGGCGCGCGACGAACAAGCACTTCCTGCTCTTTACAGGCGCCGAGCGCTTCCGGAGGGACAGCTGATCGCTCGCGACGACGTCACCGGCGTCGTCCTCGCCGGTGGCCAGGGACGGCGCATGGGCGGCGTCGACAAGGGGCTCGTCGAGCTCGACGGCAAGCCGATGGTCGCGCACGTGCTCGCGCGACTCGCGCCGCAGGTCGCCGACGTGCTGATCAACGCCAACCAGAACGCGGAGCGCTACGGCGCGTTCGGTTATCCGGTCGTCCCGGATGCCGTTGGCGGCTTCGCCGGACCTCTTGCGGGCTTGCACGCCGGGATGACGGCTGCCAGGAGCACGTTCGTGGTGACGGTCCCATGCGACTCGCCGTTCGTGCCGATGGACCTCGTGGCAAGGCTTGCGGCAGCGCTCGAGCGTGCGGGCGCGCAGCTCGCCGTCGCGAGGACGTTCGACCAGCCGCATCCGGTTTTCGCGCTCGTGCGCCGCGACGTGCTGCCGAATCTCGCCGCTTTTCTGGAAAGCGGCGGCCGGAAGATCGACGCCTGGTACCGGGCGCTCGCGGTCGAGGAGGTGAGCTTCGACGACGAGGCGGACGCCTTCCGCAACATCAACACCGCCGAGGAGCTTGCCGCCGCGGCAACCCCGGGAATCGGGGTCAGAGACGAATTCTAAGTATTGGCCAATCATGGTCAGAGACGAATTTGAGGCCGCTGCCGACCACGACTCACGCAAGGGAATGAAATTCGTTCTCTGACCCTAATCCTTCGGCCCCGATTCTCGGCCGTCGTCAGCGCAGCGAAATTCGTCTCTGACCCTATTTTCGGAAGCTACAATCACCGGATGAGCACGCCGAAGAGCCTGCGCGAGATTTCCTGCGCCGACGACTACGACCCGAACTCGATGCCGGTCGACCGCGCTCGCGAGCTGATCCGCACGTTCCTCGTTCCGGTAACCGCCACCGAGCGCGTCCACCTGCGCGCGGCAATCGCGCGCGTGCTTGCGGTCGACGTCATGTCGCCGCACGACGTGCCCGGCCACGACAGCTCGGCGATGGATGGCTATGCACTGCGCTTCGCCGATCTCTTGCCGGAGCGCGAAACGACGCTCGAGCGGATCGGCGCGGCTTTCGCCGGCAAGCCGAGCGGCGTTGAAGTGGGCGTTGGGCAGTGCGTGCGCATCTTTACCGGCGCCGTGATGCCGGCGGGCGCTGACACCGTCGTGATGCAGGAGAGCACGACCGAAGACGCAGGAAGGGTGCGCATCGCCGCGGGTGCCGCCTCGAAAGCGGGTCAGAACCGGCGCTTCGCGGGAGAGGACTTGAAGGCGGGAGCGATCGTGTTCCGCGCCGGGCAAGTCGTGCATCCCGCGGAGCTCGGCATGATGGCGTCGCTGGGGCTCGGCGAAGTCGCCGTCTTCCGCAGGCTGCGCGTCGCGTTCTTTTCGACCGGCGACGAGCTCAAGTCGATTGGCACGACCCTCGCGCCCGGAGACATCTACGACAGCAATCGGTACACGATCTACGGAATGCTGCGGCGGCTGTCGTGCGAGGTCCTCGACATGGGCGTGGTGCCCGACGTCCCGGACGCATTGCGGCGCGCGCTCACCGACGCGGCAGCGGCCGCGGACGTCATCATCACGTCGGGTGGCGTGTCGGTCGGCGAGGCGGACTTCGTGAAGCAGTTGATGGACGAGCTCGGCGAGGTTCTGTTCTGGAAGATCGCGATGAAGCCGGGCCGGCCGCTCGCGTACGGGCGAATCGGGTCTGCGCACTTCTTCGGATTGCCCGGCAATCCCGTGGCGGTGATGGTGACGTTCTACGAGTTCGTGCAGAGTGCCCTCAAGATCCTGCAGGGACGGCACGATCCGGGGCTCCCTCCCACCTTTAAGGTCCCGTTGTCCGTACCAATCCGGCGCTCGCCCGGCCGCACGGAGTTCCAGCGCGGAATTCTGACGCCGGACGGCAACGGCGGACTCACGGTGCGCACGACGGGAGACCAGGGGTCGCACATCCTGTCGTCGATGTCGCAAGCGAACTGCCTCATCGTGCTCCCCGCCGACATGGGCGCGTTCGCCGCCGGCGATCGCGTCGACGTGCAGTTGCTGGAGGGGTTGATCTGATCCGAAGTGGAGTCGCCGCGCGGATCCTCATCGCCCGACCCATTTGACACGCGGAGCGCACGCGCCGTAGCATGGCTCGAGGGCTTTCGCAGACGCCCCGCCGCATCGCTGGCCACGCGCCATCCAAGCTCTGCTTCGTTGCCGCTCACGCGGCAGGAGGCGACAGAAACAATGGATGCGGCCATCACTCCCACCGAACTCTCGCATCGGCTCGCGGCGTTTCCGCCGCCAACTCTGATCGACGTCCGCCGGCAGCCGGCGTTCGATCAGGATCCGAACCTGATCCCGGCGGCGCTCCGACGACAGCCGGATGCCATCGACGCCTGGGCGCAGCCGCTCGAGCCGTGGCGGCCGGTCGTCGTGTACTGCGTACGCGGTCATGAGGTGAGTCAGAACGCGGCGGCAGCGCTGCGGATGCGAGGGCTCGACGCGCGTTACCTCGAAGGCGGTGTCGAGCGCTGGCGGACCGACGGTCGCGGGACGAGGCCATTTGCGGCTGCGACACGCTGGGTCACGCGCGAGCGGCCGAAGATCGACCGCATCGCATGCCCGTGGCTCGTGCGGCGGTTCATCGACGCGACCGCCGAATTCTTCTACGTTCCGCCTGCCGACGTGCGCGCGTTCGCGGCAGCGAACGACGCGAGACCGTACGACATTCCGGATGTCGACTACTCGCACGTCGGCCCCGAGTGCAGCTTCGATGCGTTCATCCGCCACCATGCGTTGAGCCATCCCGCTCTCGATGCGCTCGCGAACATCGTCCGTGCGGCCGACACCTCGACCCTCGATCGTTCGCCGCAAGCGCCCGGGCTCCTCGCTGCATCTCTGGGTTTGTCCGCGATGTTCACGGACGACCACGCGATGCTGAAGTGGGGGATGCTCGTCTACGACTCGCTCTACGCGTGGTGCCGCCGAGTTTGCCAAGACGGCCAAGACGAGACGCACGGCTGGTATCCGGAGAAGTTGCGGGCGGCGCAGGGAACGGCGTGAGCGCCGCCGATGCGAGCGCTGTCGCCGTGGCGGGCGCCGATCGCGCGGCGCCGCCCGCGATCCCTACACGCGGCGAAGCATTCCGCTACTGGCTCAAGCTCGGCTTCGTGAGCTTCGGCGGTCCCGCCGGCCAGATTGCGATCATGCATCACGATCTCGTCGACTCGAAGCGCTGGATCTCCGAGCAGCGCTTCCTGCACGCGCTCAACTATTGCATGGTGCTGCCCGGCCCCGAGGCCCAGCAGCTCGCAACGTACATCGGATGGCTTATGCACCGCACGTGGGGCGGCATCGTGGCCGGCGCGCTCTTCGTGCTGCCGTCGCTCGTGCTGCTGATCGCGTTGTCGTGGCTCTATCTCGCGTATGGCAACGTCCCCGTCATCGCCGGCATTCTTTACGGTGTGAAGCCGGCGGTCGTCGCGATCGTCCTGCACGCGGCGTGGCGGATCGGCTCGCGGGCGCTCAAGCGTCCGGTGCTTTGGCTGATCGCGGCGCTTGCCTTCGTCGCCATCTTCGCGTTCGCCGCACCGTTTCCGGCGATCGTGCTCGTGGCAGCCATCATCGGCTACGTCGGGGGGCGCATCGCGCCGCGCGAGTTTGCCGTGGGGGGCGCGCACGGTGGCGGGAAAGGCACGCATCCGCCGGCGATCATCGACGACGACACGCCGGCGCCGGCGCATGCGCGTTTCGCCTGGCCGAGGCTCGCTCGGGTGACGATCGTCTGCGTCGCGCTGTGGGCGGCGGCGCTCGCAACGCTCATCGCGCTGGACGGCTCGGGGCCCCTCGCGCAAATGGCGATTTTCTTCAGCAAAGCCGCGCTGCTGACGTTCGGCGGCGCCTATGCCGTCCTGCCTTACGTCTACCAGGGCGCCGTCGAGACGTTCGCGTGGCTCACGCCGGAACAGATGATCGACGGCCTCGCGCTTGGCGAATCGACGCCGGGGCCGCTCATCATGATCGTCGCCTTCGTCGGCTTCGTCGGCGCATGGACGAAGGCGGTGTTCGGTCCGGCGGCGCTTGTCCTCGCGGGCATCGCCGGCGCTTCTGTGGCGACGTTTTTCACGTTTCTGCCGAGCTTCTTTTTCATCCTCGCCGGCGGGCCGTTGGTGGAAACAACGCACGGCCAGCTCAGGTTCACGGCGCCGCTGACCGGCATCACCGCCGCCGTCGTCGGTGTCATCGTCAATCTCGCCGTGTTTTTCGCGTGGCACGTGTTCTGGCCGCGCGGTATTGCGAGCGGATGGATCGGCGGCCTCGACTGGACTGCGCTGGCGATCGGCATCGCCGCGGCCGTTGCGTTGTTCCGGTTCAAGGCCAACGTGATCCTGGTGATACTCGCTTGCGGAATGGCGGGCTACGTCGCCAGGACGATGCTTGCGGCGTGATCGCGCCGCGTTTCGGCGGCGAGTCGCTTCAGCTCCGGCAGGCAGGACCCGCACTGGGTCCCGCATTGCAGCGCTTGCTGGACTTTCGACAGCGCCGCTTCCGCGATGCCGGCTTCGGCGGCGAGGCTCGCGATCAACACGTTTTCGGCGACGTCGAAGCACGTGCAGACAACGCGACCGCGGGACACGAACCCGCGGGGTGGCTCCGCCGTGGGCAGAAGCAGCAACGGCCTCGACGTCGCCACGTCGTGCTCGGCGACGAGCCATTCCCGCAACCACGATTCGGCCTTCGTGTCGCCCGACAGGCGGACTGCGGCGAGCCGCGCGCCGTCCACCAGGACCCGCCGCCCGATCCCGCGCTTCGCATCGTCGTAACGAGCGGTCGTCGGACCATCGACGCCGAACAGCGCGTCGATGCGCGCGAGCAACGCCGAATCGGCAGGCGTTGCAGCGGCGGCCCGAAACAGCACACCGGGTTGGTCCCGGCCGATCAGCGTGACGCTCGCGTAGGGAAAGCACTGGTGCAACCCGCGCAGCGCGGCGCGCAGCGCGAGCGCATCGCCGCCGGGCGCGTAACCGAAAGCGGAAAGCCGCCATGGAAGCTCCGCTTTCGTCACCCGTATCGCTGCGTGCTTCAACTCCGGCTGGAACGACACCGGGCATCTCGCCGCTGTGGTGAGAACGTTGATGCCGAGCCCGCCCTCGCCCCCGAGGCTCGCGCTTCCCCAATGCATGGGCAGGAATGCATGACCCGGCTTCAATTCCGAACTGCCCTCGACCGGCACGTGCAGCCCGCCGCGCTTCGACTCGACACGGACGAGGTCGCCGGAACCGAACCCGCGTCTCTCGAGATCCGACGGATTGAGTTGAAGCGTCGGCTCGCCCACGTGCTGGAACAGTTGCGCCACCGTACCCGTGCGGCTCATTCCATGCCACTGGTCGCGAAGCCGTCCGGTGTTGAGGCGAAACGGATGGCGCGCATCCGTTTTTTCCGCCACCGGCGCGAAGGGCACGTCGGCGAACCGCGCGCGGCCATCGGCCGTCGGGAACACGCCGTCCTCGTACAGACGCTTTCGGCCGCGATCCGCTCCCGCAGGATACGGCCATTGCTGCGGGCCGCGCGCATCGAGCACCGCGTGAGACAAGCCGGTGATGTCGAGGTCGCGGCCCGCCGTCGTCGCGGCATGCTCGCGAAAAATCTCGTCAGCCGACGAATACGGGAACAGCGTCGATGCGCGTGCAAGATACGCCGGCTGCATTCGCCTCTCGAGGCGCCGCGCGAAATCCACGGCGATTCGCCAGTCATCCCTCGCCTCGCCCGGTCCCGCAACGGCGGAGCGCACACGCGAAATCGTCCGCTCGGAGTTCGTGGCCGTGCCTTCCTTCTCGCCCCACGTCGTCGCGGGCAGAAGGACGTCGGCGAACGCCGCCGTCTCCGTGTCGACATACGCTTCCTGCAGGACGACGAGCTCCGCGCGGGAAAGCCCCCTGCGAACGCTCGCCTGGTCCGGCATCGACTGCGCCGGATTCGTGCACGCGATGTAGATCATCCGGATGTCTCCGGCAGCGAGCGCGGTGAACATGTCCACCGCAGTCTTGCCCGGCTTCGCGGGCACGTGCTCGATCCCCCACAACGCGGCCACTTCCGCGCGGTGCGCGGCGTTCCCAAGGTCGCGATGACCCGACAGCAGTGTCGCCATCCCGCCGACTTCGCGGCCGCCCATCGCGTTCGGCTGGCCGGTCAGCGAAAAAGGACCGGCTCCGGGACGGCCGACCTGGCCGGTCGCAAGATGCAGATTGATCAGCGCCGCGTTCTTCGCGGTACCTGACGACGACTGGTTGAGCCCTTGGCAATAAAGCGATAGCACCGATTTCGACTGGCCGAACCAGCGTGCTGCCGTGACGAGATCGTCGGCCCGGATCCCGCAGATGCGCGCGACCTCCGCCGGCGTGTACTCGCGCACGCGCTTTTTGAGGTCGGCGAAACCGGCCGTGTGACCGCCGATGTAGGCATCGTCGATCCATTCTTCCCAGACGAGGATGTGCATGAGCCCGTGGAACAGCGCGACGTCGGTTCCCGATTCGATCGCCAGATGAAGGTCGCCGAAATCGGCCGTGGCGGTGCGGCGCGGGTCGACGACGACGACCTTGAGCGCCGGATTGCGCTCTTTCGCGGCCTCGATCCGGCGGAAGAGGACGGGATGCGCCCACGCGATATTCGATCCCGCGATGAAGATCAGCTCGGCGAAGTCAATGTCCTCGTAGCACGCGGGCGGCGCGTCGGCGCCAAGCGTTGCCTTGTAACCGGTGACCGCGCTCGACATGCAGAGCCGCGAATTGGTGTCGATGTTGTTGGTGCCGACGAGCCCTTTTGCCAGCTTGTTGAAGACGTAGTAGTCCTCCGTCAGCAGCTGCCCGGAGACGTAGAACGCGACGCTATCCGGTCCGTGCGTCTCGATGCAGGCGGCGAACCGGTCGGCCATCGACTCGAGCGCGTTGTCCCAGCTCGCGCGGCGAAACGGCAGGTCTTTCGCCGGCCGGACCAGCGGATGCAAGGCGCGATGCGTTTGCGCCGCCGGTTGCGCCGTCAGGTGCAGTGCGCTTCCCTTGCTGCACAACCTGCCGTAGTTAGCCGGATGCTCGGGATCGCCACGAACTCCCCTGATGAGACCGTCGTCATGCTCGATGATGACGCCGCAGCCGACACCGCAGTAGCAACAGATCGAGCGAGTCTCGGCCACGATTTGCGCTGCCTCAAGCGCCGTCCGGCGCGACGCGGATCGCGCTGACCCCGATCGCGCCATCTGTTGCGATCCCAATCGGGCCATCGGGCGCGACCCGGATCGCGCCCTCCAGCGCAACTTCGATCAAGCCGTTTGCGACCCGTGCCGGATAACGCGTCGTGCAGCCCTGGTCCGGTTCCACCGCGGTGCCCGTGTCGAGCCGGACATTCCAGTTGTGCAATGGGCAGGCGACGCGGTCGCCGTGAACGATGCCCTGCGACAGTGGCCCGCCTTTGTGCGGGCATCGGTCAGCAAGTGCGAAGACGCGGTCGTCGGCGGTGCGAAACACGGCGACGTTTCCGCCCTTCTCGAGCGGCCGCTCGATCACGCGCGCGCCGAGACGCGGCACGTCGCCCAGCGGACAAACCGCTGTGAACGCTAACGCGCCCGCGGGCGCTCGGCAGCCATCCATGCCGGACATCACACGATCGATTGCGCCATGCCCGCGTGGTCCGGTCTCGCCGTCGACCCCGCCGCCAGCGGGACGAACTGCCGACCATCGATGCTGGCGCGCTCGGGCTCGTGCCATGGATCGGGCTCGCCGTCGAGCGCGAACTGGAGGCGTTCCCACAAGGCCTTGCGCTCCGCGATGTCGTCGAGAACCTTCTTCCGGACGTAATCGAGACCGACGCGAGCGACGAAATGCACGGTCCGCTCGAGATACCACCCTTCTTCGCGATAGAGCTGCAGGAACGCGCCAGCATGCTCGAGCACTTCGGGGGCGGTCTTCACCTTCACGAGGAACTGCGCCACCTCGGTCTTGATGCCGCCGTTGCCGGCGACGTAGATCTCCCAACCCGACTCGACGCCGATCACACCGACGTCCTTGATTCCTGATTCCGCGCAGTTGCGCGGGCACCCGGACACGGCGAGCTTCACCTTGTGCGGCGCATACATCCGCCACAGCGCACGTTCCAGGTCCTTCCCCATCTGCGTGGAGTCCTGCGTGCCGAAGCGGCACCACTCCGAGCCCACGCAGGTCTTGACCGTGCGCAGCGCCTTCGCGTATGCATGACCCGACGGCATGCCGAGGTCGCGCCACACGGCAGGCAAATCCTGCTTCTTCACGCCGAGAAGGTCGATGCGCTGGCCGCCCGTCACTTTCACAGTCGGGATCGCGTACTTGTCGACGACATCGGCAATCCGGCGCAGCTCCGCGGCGTTGGTTTCGCCGCCCCACATCCGCGGCACGACGGAGAACGTGCCGTCCTTCTGGATGTTGGCGTGCGCGCGCTCGTTGATGAAACGCGACTGCGGATCGTCTTTCGCTTCCTTCGGCCAGGTCGAGAGCAGGTAATAGTTGAGCGCCGGACGGCAGGTGGCGCACCCGTTAGGCGTCCGCCATTCGAGGAACGCCATCGCGGCCGGAATCGACAGGAGCTTCTCCTCGCGGATCGCGCTGCGTACCTCGTGGTGCGTGCGGTCGGTGCAGCCGCAGACGGGCTTCTGCTTCGGCGACGCGGAATAATCGCCGCCCGCCGTCGCCATCAGTATCTGCTCGACAAGACCGGTGCACGAACCGCAAGACGACGAGGCCTTCGTGTGCTTGCGCACCTCTTCCAGCGTAAACAGCCCGCGCTCCTTGATCGCGGCGACGATCCGGCCCTTGCAGACGCCGTTGCAACCGCAGATCTCGGCGTCCTCCGGAAGCAGCATCGCCCGCACCTGCCCCTGGTGTCCGGTGTCGCCAAGGTTCGATTCGCCGAACATCAAGCGGTCGCGGATCGCCCCGACGCTGCGGCCTTCGCGCAACAGCTTGAAGTACCATGCGCCGTCGACGGTGTCGCCGTAGAGCACGCTGCCGACGAGCCGGTCACCTTTGAGCACGAGCTTCTTGTAGACACCGCTCGACGGATCCGACAGCACGATCTCCTCACAGTCAGCGCCGCCGGCGAAGTCGCCCGCCGAGAAGAGATCGACCCCCGTGACCTTGAGCTTGGTCGACGTCTGCGAGCCCGCGTAGCGGCCGATGCCCATCTGCGCGAGGTGGTTGGCACATACCTTCGCCATCTCGAAGAGGGGCGCCACGAGGCCGTACGTGGAGCCGCGGTGACTGACGCATTCGCCGATCGCGTAGATCCGGGGATCGAACGACTGCAGCGTGTCGTTGACCACGATGCCGCGATCGCAGTGGAGGCCGGCGTCCTGCGCGAGCTTCACGTTCGGCCGGATGCCGACGGCCATCACGACGAGCTCGGCGGGAAGCGCGTGACCTCCGGCGAGGTGCACCGCCGCGACGCGACCGGATTCTCCGGCGACGAGCCGCTCGGTTTTCGCCTCCAGCCGGAACTCGAGCCCCTTCGCTTCCAGCGAGGCCTGCAACAGGCCGGCGGCCGTTCGGTCGAGCTGGCGCTCCATGAGCCAGGGCATCAGGTGGACGACCGTGACCTCCATCCCGCGCGACCGCAAGCCGTTCGCGGCCTCGAGCCCCAGCAGTCCGCCGCCGATGACGACGGCGTTCCGGTAGCGCGTCGCGGCCTCGATCATCGCGTCGGTGTCGGCGATGTCGCGATAGGTGATGACGCCCGGCAGGTCCTTTCCGGGAATGGGCAGGATCACGGGGCTCGACCCTGTCGCGAGCAGCAGACGGTCGTAGCACTCGACGGTCCCGTCGGAGGCGATCACCTTCCGCTGTGCGCGGTCGATCTTCACCACCTCATTGCCGAGGTGCAGCGTGATCCCGTGGACCGCGTACCAATCGCGGTCGTTCAGGATGATCTCGTCGATTGTCTGCTCGCCGGAAAGCACGGGGGATAGCAGGATACGGTTGTAGTTGGGATGCGGCTCCGCGCCGAACACGGTGATGTCGTAGGCGTCGGGCGCGAGCTTCAGAAGCTCCTCTACCGTGCGCACGCCGGCCATGCCGTTGCCGACCACGACAAGCCTCTTCCTGCGTGACGCAGTCATGAGCGCCGCAGGGCCGTCAGAGTTGGCCAATGAGGGCGCTCGCCCGCTGGGGGGAGACGGCGTGGAGCGCCGCTTCGGGGGAATGAGCGCCGCAGGGCCGCCCCCAAGGCGCTCGCCCCCTGGGGGGAGGCGGCGCGGAGCGCCGCTTCGGGGGAATGAGCGCCGCAGGGCCGTCCCCAAGGCGCTCGCCCCCTGGGGGGAGGCGGCGCGGAGGGCCGCTTCGGGGGGGGCATCACGCGGCCTCTTCGACGTGGCCCTGGCGGCGGTACAGGAATTCGAGCACTTCGCTCCGATAGCGGTGGTACTGCGCGTTACCCGCGAGCTCGACGCGCTCGCGCGGCCGCGGCAGATCGATGGCCACGATCCCGCCGATCGTCGCGGCGGGTCCGTTCGTCATCATGACGATCCGGTCGGAAAGGAGCACCGCCTCGTCGACGTCGTGCGTCACCATCAGCACCGTGCTGCGCGTGGCGGCGACCACGTTGACGAGCTCGTCCTGCAGCCGCGCTCGCGTCAGCGCGTCGAGGGCGCCGAACGGCTCGTCGAGCAGCAGCACTTTCGGCTGCATCGCGAGCGCGCGTGCGATGCCAACACGCTGCTTCATGCCGCCCGATATCTCGTGCGGCAGCTTGTGCTCGGCGTGCGTGAGCCCGACCAGCGCCAGCGCCTCATGCGTGCGTTGCTTGAGATCGGCTTTCGATTCGCTGTCGCCGAAGACCCGCTCGACCGCGAGGTGAACGTTGTCGAAGCACGTGAGCCAGGGCAGGAGCGAGTGATTCTGGAATACCACGCCGCGATCCGGACCCGGGCCGGCGATCTCGCGGCCGCCGCAAAGGAGCACGCCCTGCGTTGGTGCGAGCAGCCCCGCCACGAGATTCAGGAGCGTCGACTTGCCGCAGCCGGAGTGGCCGATCAGCGCAACGAACTCGCCATGGCGAACGACGAGATCGATGTCGCGCAGCGCGACGAATGGCCCCTTCTTCGTGGCGAACGTCATCCCCAGCTTCTCGATGTGGACGAATTCGCGCGCTCGTTCGGGCGAGGCAATCGCGGGCGACGCAACGTGCGGCACTTCTGTTGTGGTCATGGCTCAGACGTAGTTGAAGCGGCGGGCGAGAAGCAGCAACGCCTGCTCGAGCAGGAGGCCCACGATGCCGACGACGAAGATTGCGATAATGATGTGCTCGACGTTGAGATTATTCCATTCGTCCCAGACCCAGAAGCCGATGCCGACGCCGCCCGTCAGCATTTCGGCGGCGACGATGACGAGCCACGCAACCCCGATCGAAAGCCGGATGCCGGTCAGGACGTAAGGCAGCGTCGCCGGGAACAGAATCCGCGTAACGACCTTCCATTCCGACAGGTTCAGCACCCGTGCGACGTTGAGATAGTCCTGCGGGACGCGCTGCACGCCGACGGCGGTGTTGATGATCATCGGCCAAATGCTCGAGATGAAGATGACCCATATGGCCGCCGGGTTCGCCGCTTTGAACACGAGAAGCCCGATCGGCAGCCATGCAAGCGGCGAAACCGGCCGCAGCAGGCTGATGACGGGTGAGGCCATCGCATTCAGGAACGCGAAGCGGCCGAGGACGAATCCGAGCGGTATCCCGACCGCGGCCGCGAGGCCGAATCCGATGCCGACGCGCTGCAGCGAATTCACGATGTTCCAGCCGATCCCCTGATCGTTCGGTCCCTTGCGATAGAACGGATCCGCGAACACAGTCAGCGCGGAGCGCCACACCTTTGCCGGCGCCGGAAGCTCCGGGGAAACCTGCGCGATGAACGCCCAGAGGCCGACGAACAAGGCGAATCCCAGGAGGGGCGGCAGCGCCCCGGCGATGATCGGCCGCAGCGCCTCGCGTTGTGCGAGGCGCCGCGCTTCCTTTCGGGCGCGCCGCTCCGATTCGTGCACCTCAATGTCGTCCGGCGTGTCGGTCGTGACGGCAGCCTCGGCCGTTGCGCGAAGCGGAGTCACGCGCGCCGTCGTCGAACCGCGTGTGCCGCAAGCGGCGGAAGCCGCAAGCGAGGCGGACGTCATCATGTCGCCCCGCCGTTGGCCGCCTTCACCTTGAAGCTTGCGGCGTAGGCCCTGGGATTAGTGCCGTCCCACACCGTGCCATCGATCAGCTTGGCCGTCCGCAACGACTCCTTCGGCACCGGCACCTTGGCGAGTGCCGCCGCCTGCTTGTAGAGATCGATCCGGTTGACCTTTTGGGCGACGGCGAGATAGTCCGGATCGTCTTTCAGCAAGCCCCAGCGCTTGTGCTGCGTGAGGAACCACATGCCGTCCGACAGATACGGGAAGTTGACTGCGCCGTCGTTGAAGAACTTCATGTAGTCGGGATCTTTCCACGCGCGGCCGATGCCGTTGTCGTAATTGCCTTCGAGCCGCTGGTCGATCACGTCCACGGGACAGTTGACGTACGACTTGTCGGCGATGATCTCGGCCACCTTCTTGCGGTTGGCCATCATGTCGATGTACCTCGACGCGTCGAGGATGGCCGCTACCATCGCGCGCGCCGTGTTGGGGTACTTGTCCACGAATTCCGCCGTGGTGCCGAGCGTCTTCTCGGGATGGTCCTTCCAGATGGCCTGCGTCGTCTCCGCGGTAAAGCCGATCTTGTCGTAGATCGCGCGATTGCCCCACGGCTCGCCGACGCAGAAGCCGTCCATGTTGCCGACGCGCATGTTCGCCACCATCTGCGGCGGTGGAACGGTGATCGTCTTCACGTCCGACATCGGGTTGATGCCGTGCGTCGCGAGCCAGTAGTAGATCCACATCGCGTGCGTTCCCGTGGGGAACGTCTGCGCGAACGTGTATTCACGCTTCTCCCGGTCGATCAGCGCCTTGAGCTTCGCGCCATCCACCGCACCCTTGTCCTTCAACTGGTTGGAGAGCGTGACCGCCTGGCCGTTGTGATTGAGGTTCATGAGCACGGCCATGTCCTTCTTCGGTCCTCCGACACCCATCTGCACGCCGTAGATGAGGCCGTACAGAACGTGCGCGGCGTCGAGCTCGCCGTTGACGAGCTTGTCGCGAACCGCCGCCCACGAAGCCTCCTTCGTCGGCACGATCTTGATCCCGTACTTCTCGTCGAACTTCATCACCGACGCGATCACGACCGAAGCGCAGTCCGTCAGCGGAATGAACCCGATCTTCACCTCGGTCTTTTCCGGCGCGTCCGAGCCGGCGGCCCACGCGCCCGCGCGCATCACCGGATCGAGCGCACTCAAGAGTGACGCGCCCGCGGCGGCGGACAGGAGTTTGCGGCGCGAAGCGGAAGGGGCTGGGGCCGACTCGCCCGTCGCGCCGGCGGGGCGGCCGGCGACCGAAAAGGGTTTGCGCATCGTCGTTGGCTCTCGTGGTGGATAGGACACATTGCAATCGTTCACACAGCAAAAACGGCGTCACTGTCGCCGGACTCGGTTGAAGTCCGACGATAGAGACGCCGTTGTCGTGTCGCCGCGCGACCGCCGTTGGCCGCGCTGCGCTTATTTCGGTTGATGGAAACTCAGTAACCGCTTATCCGATTAGCGAGTTTCATGCCAGGCCGAGGGCTCATACCAACTCATTGACCGATAAGACGATTCGCGAAACGGACCGTTGCGGGACGATCGCTCGCGGTTGTTGCGATGCACCATGCCCGTGCGCTGCGCCGCGCGCTGCACCAACGAAGGACACGCATGACGGGATCGAAGGTCGCTTCAACTCAGCAATTTCGCGACGTCGACGACTTGTTGCGCGACGTCGACAAGCTTCGCGTTGCGATCCATTGCGAGTTTGCGCAGCAACCGATACGCGCGCTCCTCGGTCACGCCCTTCTGTTCCATGAGGATGCCTTTCGCCCGCTCGATCAGCTTACGTTCGACGAGCCGCGCCTGCGCATCGCGTAATTGCCCGCGCAATGCCTGATCGTGCTCGAAACGCGCAACGGCCACATCAAGAATGGGCTGCAAGCGGTCCGCCTGGATCCCGGCTACCACGTACGCCGACACGCCGGCGGTGAGTGCAGCCTGGATCGACGCATTCTCGCCATCGTCGGTGAAGAGGACGATCGGCCGCGGATGATGCGCGCTGACGACGCTGACGTGCTCGAGCACGTCGCGCGACGGCGACTCAGTGTCGATAATGATCACGTCCGGCGCGTACTCGGTCACGCGCTCGACGAGCGAAAGACCTTGCGCCGACACGACGACCACGTCGTACCCTGCGGCGACCAGGCCCTCTTGGAGCGGACTATCCTCCTCGTGGGAGTCGTCCACCAGCATGACGCGCAACATCCGGGGGTTTCTCGGGTGGTGACACGGAAATCATTGCAAGCTCCGGGCCAGCAATGCCGTCACGACGGTCGCGGCTCGTGGCGCGGAGAAAAATCGTGTCCGATCAGCACCCTACAAAAGCACACCAGGTTTCCCTCGCGTCGACGCCATTCGAGTTGGCGTCCGGACGCCGCATCCGCTCGGCACCGAAATGGCGCGACGCCGTGCAATCCTGGCGCTGACGTGCTCCGCCTATCGCCGCCCGGCGCTGAGTACGCCCTTGACTTCTTTCACGCACGAAAGCGCACGCGACAGCACATCGAGACTCCGCACTTCGAGCGTGAACGCCATGCGGGTCACGCTGTTGCGGGTCAATGTGTTAGCCGCGGTGACGTTGATCTTCTCCCGCGAAAAGATCTCGGTGATGTCGCGCAGCAATCCCTGGCGGTCCATCGCTTCGAGCACGACGTCGACGGGAAACACTTCGTCGCGCGGCTTGCCCCAGTTTGCATCGATCAACCGCTCGGGCTCGCGGGACCGCATGCGGATGACGTTCGTGCAGCGCTGGCGGTGGATCGTCACGCCCTTGCCGCGGGTGACGAAGCCGACGATCGGGTCGGGGGGCGCCGGCTTGCAGCAGCGCGCGAGGTTCGTCATGAGCCGGTCGACCCCGACCACGAGGATGCCCCCACCCGCGCCTGCGGCCTTGCTCTGCCGCGCGAGGATCTCGGCGGACGTCTCCTCCGCGGGCCCGGCTTGGGCTACGGGCGTGCGAGCCGCGCGAATCGCGGCGATGAGCTGCCTCGCGTTGAACTCCGCGCGGCCGACGGCTGCGTAAAGTTCGTCGGCTTTGGTGAACCCTGCCTTGACCGCAACGGTGTCGAGGCTGACCGCGGTCGCACCGGCGCGCGCGAGCTCGCGCTCGACGATCGCCCGGCCCTGGGCGAGCGTTTCCTCGATCTGCTGCGCCTTGAACCACTGCCGGATCTTCGTGCGCGCGCGATGGCTGTGCGCATAGCCTTGTTCCGGGTTGAGCCAGTCGCGCGAAGGGCCACCCTGCTTCGCCGCAATGATCTCGACGCGCTGCCCGTTCTTCAGCGCGTAATGCAGCGGGACCATCGTGCCGTCGACGCGCGCACCGCGGCATCGGTGGCCGAGGCTCGTATGCACCGCGTACGCGAAGTCGACCGGCGTCGAGCCCACCGGCAGGTCGACCACCTTGCCCTGCGGGGTGAGCACGTAGATCGTATCGGTGAAGAGGCTGCTCTTGAACGCCGCGAGCCAGTCGGATGCGTCGACGACGGCGTCCTTCCAGTCGAGCACCTGCCGCAGCCACGCGATGCGATCCTCGAATGCCGGATCGCGGCGCGCTCCCCTCGTCGCCCCCTCCTTGTAGCGCCAGTGCGCCGCCACGCCGTACTCCGAATGCTGGTGCATCTCGCGCGTGCGGATCTGCACCTCGAGCGGCTTGCCTTCCGGCCCGATCACGGCGGTGTGCAACGAGCGATAGTCGTTGGCCTTCGGCTTCGCGATGTAATCGTCGAACTCGCGGGGCAGCGGGGTCCAGAGGTGATGAACGATGCCAAGCGCCGAATAGCAATCCTTGACGTCCTCGACCAGGATCCGTACGGCGCGAATGTCGTAGAGGCTGTCGATGCCGGACTGCTTGCGCCGCATCTTGTTCCAGATACTGTAGATGTGCTTCGGCCGCCCGGTGATCTCGCCCCGGACGCCCGCGCTCTCGAGCTCGCGCGCGAGAATCGCGATCACATCCTCGATGTAGCGCTGCCGGTCGAGACGCCGCTCGTCGAGCAGCGAGGCGATCGACTTGTAGGTGTCGGGCTCCAAGGCGCGCAGGCTCAGGTCCTCGAGCTCCCACTTCAGCTGCCAGACGCCGAGCCGGTTGGCGAGCGGCGCAAAGAGCTCGAGCACTTCGCGCGCCGCCTGCTGGCGCGCTTCCTTGCGCTCGCTGCCGCCCGCGATCAGGAAGCGCAGCGCGGCGGTGCGCTCGGCGAGCTTGATCAGCACGACGCGAATGTCCTCGACCATCGCGAGAAGCATCTTGCGCAACCGCTCGGCCTGCGCCGCGCGCTCGTTGGAATCGCCCTGCGGCGGCGTCGCGCGAATCTCGTCCATTCGCGCCGCGCCCGCGACGAGCGTCGCAGTATCCCCGCCGAAGCGCGTCGCGACGTCCTCCGGATCGAACGCGTGTGCGCCTGCGAGCCCGATGAGGAGCGCAGCGCGCACCGTCCCGGCATCGAGCTTCAGCGCGGCGACGATCATCGCCGTGCCGATCGCCCGCTCGATCAAAAGCTCGCCGTCACGACCGCGCTCGTTGCCGCAGCGCTCGCGCGCGTAGTCGAGCGCAGCCTCAAACGCGCGGCGGTCTTCGGCCGGATACACGGCCGAGAGCGCGCCGAGCCAACCCGCGACCGCATCCGGCGCGGCGGATTCCAGAACAGGGTGAGATACGGCGACCATCGTGCTGCTGCCCAGTCCCCATTATCGCCCTTCGCAGGCGGATACGGTCAGCGGCCGCCAACTCAAGGCCGGCGACCTCGCGACTGCACGTCCTCAGCCGGCCGCGGCGGCCGCGATGACGTCGGCGAGCGCCTGCGCGTGCCTGTCCGCCACCCCGGCTTCTTGTGCTTCGACCATGACTCGAAGCACGGGCTCGGTGCCCGAAGGACGAAGCAGCACCCGCCCCGTGTCCCCCAGGGCGGTCACCGTACCCGCGCGGGCGGCGCAGATCGCGTCGTTGGCTTTCCAGTCGTAGCCCTTAGGAACGCGGACGTTGATGAGCCGCTGCGGAAAGAGCGTGATGCCGGCCGCCGCATCGAAGAGCGAGGTGCGCTGCTCGACGAGCGACCGCAAGACCGCGAGCGCCGCGATGATCGCATCGCCCGTCGTGTGCTTGTCGAGACAGAGGATGTGGCCTGAATTTTCGCCGCCTATCTGCCAGCGCTTTTCCTTCAGCATCTCGAGCACGTAGCGGTCGCCGACCGCGGCGCGGTCGAGCGCGATGCCTTCGCGCGCGAGTGCCTGCTCGAGGCCCAGATTCGTCATCAGCGTGCCGACGACGCCACCCGTCAGCGCGTTGCGCCGCCGATAGTCCATCGCAATCACGTAGAGGAGCTGGTCGCCGTCGAACACGCGGCCGTCACGATCGACCATCACCAGCCGGTCGCCGTCGCCGTCGAGCGCAATGCCGATGTCCGCCTGGTGCGCAAGCACCGCGGCCTTCAAGTGCTTGACGTTCGTCGCGCCGACGCCGTCGTTGATGTTGACGCCGTTCGGCTCCGCGCCGACGGAGATGACGTCCGCGCCGAGCTCGTGAAATACGGGCGGGGCGACGTGATACGCGGCCCCGTGCGCGCAATCCACCACGATGCGCCATCCCTTGAGATCGAGCTCCCCGGGAAACGTGCTCTTGCAAAACTCGATGTAGCGGCCGCCGGCATCCTCGATCCGGCGCACCTTGCCGAGCTGAGCCGAAGGCACGCACGCGAGCGGCTGTTCCATCACGCCTTCGATCGCGTGCTCGATGCTGTCGGGAAGCTTCGCACCGGCGTCGGAGAAGAACTTGATGCCGTTGTCGTCGAACGCATTGTGCGACGCGCTGATTACGATGCCGGCCGAAAGACGAAGCGCGCGCGTGAGGTAGGCGACCGCGGGCGTCGGCAGCGGCCCTGACAGATAGACGTCGACGCCCGCCGCGGACAGTCCCGACTCCAGCGCGGCCTCGAGCAGGTACCCGGATATCCGCGTGTCCTTGCCGATCAGCACGGCGGGACGCACGCCGTTACCGCGGGTGTCCGCGGCAAGCACGAGCCCCGCTGCCCAGCCGAGCTTCAGCACGAGCTCGGGCGTGATGGGATGCTCGCCGACGCGTCCGCGAATGCCGTCGGTGCCGAAGTATCGTCGGGTCATTGCGCCTCGAACTCCCTCTTGCCGCCGTTGTTTTCGACCGCGCGCCACACCTTCAGGCTGTCAACGGTGGCGCGCACGTCGTGCACTCGAACAACCGCGGCGCCATGCGCAACGGCGCTCAACGCCGCCGCGAGGCTCCCGGGCATCCGCTCGTCCACGCTTCGCCCGGTGATCTCCCCCAGCGACGCTTTGCGCGAGAGCCCGGCCACGACGGGAAACCCGGTCGCCGAGAACGTCGCCAGCGCGCGCAACAGCGCGAGATTATGCGCCAGCGTCTTGCCGAAGCCAAAGCCCGGATCGATGGCGATGCGCTCGCGGGCGATGCCAGCGGCGAGGCACGCGTCCGCCCGCGCAAGCAGAAAGTCGCGCACTTCGCTCACGACGTCGACGTACGAGGGCGCGGCCTGCATCGTCCGCGGCTCGCGCTGCATGTGCATCAGGCAGACGCCGACGTTGCTTGCGGCACACGCTTCGATGGCGCCCTCCTCGCGGAGCGCGAAGATGTCGTTGATCATCGCGGCGCCCGCGTCGATCGCCGCACGCATGACTGCGGGCTTGCGCGTATCGACGCCGACGGGGATCTTCTCGGCGGCCAGAATCTTCACGAGCGGGATCACGCGCGCCAGCTCTTCGTCTTCGGTGACCGTATCGGCACCGGGCCGCGACGATTCGCCACCGATGTCGACGATATCCGCGCCGTCGGCGCGCATCTGGCGGGCGTGCGCCAGCGCGCGCTCGCGGTCGTCGAAACGCCCGCCGTCGGAAAAGGAGTCCGGCGTGACGTTGAGGATGCCCATCACGAGCGGACGCTGGAGATGAAACGCGAACGCTCCGCAATGAAAAACCGGAAAAGTAGGGTCAGAGACGACTTTTCCGGGTATCGCTGGGCTCGTGGTCCGACTCGCGTGTCGAAAAGTCGTCTCTGACCCTACTTTTTGAATCAGGCGGGGGTGGCGGACGGGGCCGCGCCCGTACCCGGCGCAGGGCCGGCAGGGGCCGATCCGCTGGCCGATTGCGTGGGCTTCGGCGGACGTGGCGGACGGCCGGACATGAGGTCGTCGATCTGGTCGGCGTCGATTGTCTCGAGCTCGAGCAGCGCGGCGGCCATTGCTTCGACCTTGTCGCGATTGTCGTCCAGCAGCTTCCGCGCGACGGCGTATTGCTGGTCGATGATCTTGCGGATCTCGCTGTCGACCTTGCGCATCGTCTCTTCGGACATGTTGACGGTGCGCGTGATCGATCGGCCGAGGAAGACCTCGCCCTCGTTCTCGCCGTAGACCATCGGGCCCATGAGATCCGACATCCCGTAACGCGTGACCATATCGCGGGCGATGTGCGTCGCACGTTCGAAGTCGTTCGAAGCGCCCGTCGTCATCTGGTTCATGAACAGCTCTTCGGCGATGCGGCCGCCAAACAGCACGGCGACGACGTTCAGCATGTGCTCACGGTCCATGCTGTAGCGGTCCTGCTCGGGGAGCTGCATCGTGACGCCGAGCGCGCGCCCACGCGGGATGATCGTCACCTTGTGCACGGGATCGGTCTTGGGCAGGAGCCGCGCCACGATCGCGTGGCCCGACTCGTGATACGCAGTGTTGCGCCGCTCGGCTTCGGGCATGACCATCGAGCGCCGCTCGGCGCCCATCACGATCTTGTCCTTCGCCATCTCGAAGTCGTCCATGTCGACGAGCCGCTTGTTCTTGCGGGCGGCAAAGAGCGCCGCTTCGTTGACGAGGTTGGCGAGGTCGGCGCCGGAGAAGCCGGGCGTGCCGCGCGCGATGACTTCCGCCTTCACGTCGGTCGCCATCGGGACCTTGCGCATGTGGACGAGCAGGATCTGCTCGCGGCCGCGAATGTCGGGCAGCGGCACTACGACCTGGCGGTCGAAGCGGCCGGGACGCATGAGCGCCGGGTCGAGCACGTCCGGACGGTTGGTTGCGGCGATGACGATGACGCCGGCGTTGCCTTCGAAGCCGTCCATCTCGACGAGCAGCTGGTTCAACGTCTGCTCGCGCTCGTCGTTGCCGCCGCCCAAGCCCGCGCCGCGCTGGCGGCCGACTGCGTCGATTTCGTCGATGAACACGATGCAGGGCGCGTTCTTCTTCGCCTGCTCGAACATGTCGCGGACGCGAGCCGCGCCGACGCCGACGAACATCTCGACGAAGTCGGAGCCGGAGATCGAGAAGAACGGCACCTTCGCCTCGCCCGCGATCGCCTTGGCAAGCAGCGTCTTGCCGGTGCCGGGCGAGCCGACCATCAGCACGCCGCGCGGAATGCGGCCGCCGAGCTTCTGGAACTTGGATGGATCGCGGAGGAACTCGACAATCTCGGACACTTCCTCCTTCGCCTCGTCACAGCCCGCGACGTCGGCGAAGGTGACCGTGTTGTTGGACTCGTCCAGGATCTTCGCCTTGCTCTTGCCGAACGAGAATGCGCCGCCACGCCCTCCTCCCTGCATCTGGCGCATGAAAAAGATCCACACGCCGATCAGGAGCAGCATCGGGAACCACGAGATGAAGATCTGCGCGAGGAAGCTCTGCTCCTCTTCGGGCTTCGCTTCGACCTTGACGCCGTACTTGACGAGGTCGCCGACCATCCAGATATCGCCGGGGCTGTAGGTGACAAACCGCTTCTTGTCCGCCGATACCCACTTGATCGTGCGTCCCTCGACCGTCGCCGATTCGACGCTGCCGGCTTTGGCCCGGTCCATGAATTCCGAATACGGAACGGAGTCCTTCGGGCCCTGGCGCGCGTCGAATTGCTTGACGACGGTAAGGACGACCAGGCCGATGACGAGCCAGATGCCGACGTTCTTGAGCAGATTGTTCAAGTTCTCTCCTTGCGGCGGTTGTCCGAGCTCACCGCGTTCCTCACGTGTAGCAGCGGCGCCATTGGCGTCCGGGTCATTCTGAGCGAGGGGTGGATTCTATCCCTTTCACCCGTCACTACAGCGAGTTTCGTGCCAGCTTCGCTTCGCTGTCGCCCGATGACGACACATTCGACTTGAAGTGCACCGCGACGAGTCATCGAACTCGCTCAAATGGCGCAAAGCGCCGCCACCTTCAGCTTTTGAGCCCCTTTGCAACAAGATAGACCTCGCGGCTGCGGTCCCTCGATGCCTGCGGCTTGCGGACGTAGACCTTGGCGAATTGCTGTTCCATGGCACGCCGCAGCGAGACGAAGCCTTCGCCCTGAAACGCTTTGACGACGAGATCGCCCCCCGGTTGCAGCCACTGCACGGAAAATTCCAAAGCGAGCTCACCGAGATGCACCGATCGCGCCTGATCCGCCGCTTCTACCCCGGAAAGATTGGGGGACAGGTCGGAAACCACAAGGTCGAGTTTGTATCCGCCGAGCGCGCTTTCGAGCCGTTTCAGCCCTTCGTCCTCGCGAAAGTCCCCCTGCACGAAATGCACGCCGGGAATCGGCGACATCGGCAGGACGTCGATCGCGACGATCGCGGCGTCGCGCCCCGCCTTCTCGCGCAGCACCTGCGTCCAGCTTCCGGGCGCGGCGCCCAAGTCGGCGATGCGCATTCCGGGCCGTAGCAGCTTGTCCTTCGCGGCGAGCTCGATCAGCTTGAACGCCGCGCGCGACCTGTATCCGAGCCTCGTCGCCTCCTTGACCCAGGGATCGTTGACGTGCTCCGCCATCCACGCCTTGACGAACTTGTTCTTTTTGGGCTTGCCGGTGGCCATGGCGCTTAATGAGTGCCCTTGCGCTGCCGCGCTTCGTGCTAATTCGCGCTCTTGACGCGTCGCGTAGAATGCCCCGATGCGAACTTTAGCACCCGCTGCGCGGCGCGCTTTTCGCGCGCAGGCGCATGCGCTCCATCCGGTCGTGGCAATCGGACAGCACGGCCTCACGCCGGCGGTTCTGCACGAGATCGACGTGAATCTCCTCGCTCACGAGCTCATCAAGATCCGCGTATTCGGCGACGATCGCGACGCGCGCGAAGCGTTGCTCGAGCGTATCTGCGGCGATCTCGATGCCGCGCCCGTGCAGCATCTCGGCAAGATCCTGACGATCTGGCGCCCGGCGCCGCCGCCCGAGCCCGTAGTGCCCATGCCTAAACGGCGACCGCGAGGGGGCGCGGAGGGTGTTGCCGCCAGCAAAGGCGCGCCGTCGTCGAGTCGCGGCAAACCGTCCGCTCAGGCAAAGCGCGCGCCGCGGCGTGGAAAGAGCGTGATCGCCGGACTCGAGCCCACCGGACGCTCTTCGCGGGGCGACGAAAGGAAACAGCGCGCGACGACCCCGTCGAAGCGACCGCCGCCCCCTCACGGCAAGTCCGCGTCGAGCCGCGTCGGCGCTTCCGGCGCGCGCCGACGGCGCAAGGCGCGCTGACCGTCCCGCCCCCCTATGAGCTCTGCCGCCTTTCAGCGGTAGTGCACCGCGAGGATCTCGTACTCGCGCACGCCGGCTGGGGCGTGTACCTCCGCGGTGTCGCCTTCGACCTTGCCGATGAGCGCGCGGGCGATCGGCGAGCTGACCGAAATCTTGCCGTGCTTCAAGTCGGCCTCGTCGTCGCCGACGATCTGGTAGGTCACCTTCTCGTCGGTGTCGGAATCGGCGAGCTCGACCGTCGCGCCGAACACGACGCGGCCCTCGGCGTCGATCCCCGCAGGATCGATGACCTGCGCGTGCGCGAGCCTGCGCTCGACCTCCGCGATCCGGCCTTCGATGAAGCCCTGCCGCTCCTTCGCAGCGTCGTAATCGGCGTTCTCGGCCAGGTCCCCATGCGAGCGCGCTTCCGCAATGGCGGCGATCACGCTCGGCCGTTCAACGGTCTTCAAGCGATGCAGCTCCGCCTTGAGGCGCTTCGCGCCTTCAACGGTCATGGGAACCTTGTTTGTCATGTCACGACACCTGAAATGGCGATACCGAGGGGGCGGCCGGTGGGGTCAATGAGGCCGCGTTCAATGCAGGCGCTGGTGCAGCGCCTGGATCGCGTAGGGGACGAGCTCGCGCAGGCCGGCGAGGCCGAGCGCGGCGGCGCGCGCACCCGCAATCGTGGTGTAGGTCGGGATTTCGTCGGTCAGCGCTTCGCGCCGTATGTTGCGGCTGTCCTGGATTGCCGAGCGCTTTTCCTGCACCGTGTTGACGACAAGCGCGATCTCGTCGTTCTTCATCATGTCGACGATGTGCGGCTGGCCTTCGTGCACCTTGTTGACCGCCGTGACGGCTACGCCGGCCGACGACAGCGCGGCGGCCGTGCCGCGGGTCGCGACGAGCGTGAAGCCGAGTCCGGCGAGGAGCTTCGCGAGCTCGACGGCGCGCGGCTTGTCGGCGTCGCGCACGCTGATGAAGACCTTGCCCCGCTGCGGCAGCTTGACTCCCGCCGCGAGCTGCGACTTCAGGAACGCTTCGGCGAAAGTCTCGCCCACGCCCATCACCTCGCCCGTCGATTTCATCTCCGGCCCGAGAATCGTGTCCACGCCCCGGAACTTGATGAACGGAAACACCGCCTCCTTGACCGAGAAGTACGGCGGGACGATCTCGCCGGAAATCGCCTGCGACGCGAGCGTCTGGCCGACCATGCAGCGCGCCGCGATCTTCGCGAGCGGCCGCCCCGTGGCTTTCGACACGAAGGGCACCGTTCGCGACGCCCGCGGATTGACCTCGAGCACGTAGATCAGGTCTTCCTGGATTGCGAACTGCACGTTCATGAGGCCGACCACCGACAGCCCGCGCGCCATCGCCGCCGTCTGCCGGCGCAGCTCCTGCTGGATCGATTCCGGCAGCGAATACGGCGGCAGCGAGCACGCCGAATCGCCGGAGTGCACGCCCGCCTGCTCGATGTGCTCCATGATGCCGCCGATCACCACGTTCTCGCCGTCGCAAAGCGCGTCGACGTCGACCTCGATCGCGTCGTTCAGGAACCGGTCGAGGAGCACCGGCGAATCGTTCGACACCTTGACGGCCTCGCGCATGTAGCGCTCGAGATCGCGCTGCTCGTGGACGATCTCCATCGCCCGCCCGCCGAGCACGTACGATGGGCGGACGACCAACGGATAGCCGATCTCGTCGGCGGCCAGGATGGCGTCGGCTTCCGTACGGGCCGTGCGATTCGGCGGCTGGCGCAGCCCGAGCCGGTGCAGCATCTGCTGAAACCGCTCGCGATCCTCGGCCATGTCGATCATGTCCGGCGACGTCCCGATGATCGGAACGCCGTTCGCCTCGAGATCGCGCGCGAGCTTGAGCGGCGTCTGCCCGCCGTACTGGACGATGACGCCGAACGGCTTCTCGACGTGGACGATCTCGAGCACATCCTCGAGCGTCAGCGGCTCGAAATAGAGGCGGTCCGAAGTGTCGTAATCGGTCGACACGGTCTCCGGATTGCAGTTGATCATGATCGTCTCGTACCCGTCCTCGCGCAGCGCCATCGCGGCGTGCACGCAGCAGTAGTCGAACTCGATGCCCTGGCCAATCCGGTTCGGTCCGCCGCCCAGCACGATCACCTTCTTGCGATCGGTCGGCGCGGCTTCGGATTCCTCTTCGTATGTCGAGTAGAGGTAGGCGGTCTGCGTCGCGAACTCGGCGGCGCACGTGTCCACGCGCTTGTAGACCGGGCGCAAGCCGAGCTCGTGCCGCGCGGCCCGCACCGCGCCTTCGTCCACCTTGAGAAGGTGCGCGATCCGCCGGTCGGCGAATCCCATACGCTTGAGCGCACGCAGATCCTCGCGAGCGATGTCGGGCAGCTTGCGCTGCTCGAGCAGGAGCTCGACGTCGACGATCTCCTTGATCTGCGCCAGGAACCAGGGATCGATCTTCGTGTAGCGGTGGATTTCTTCCACCGACATGCCGACGCCGAACGCATCGGCGACGTACCAGAGCCGCTCGGCGCGCGGATACGCGAGCTCGTCGCCGATCTTGTCGGGATCGACGGTCTTCAGGTTGAAGCCGTCGACGCCGGTCTCGAGGCCGCGCAGCGCCTTTTGCAGCGACTCCTGGAACGTGCGGCCGATCGCCATCACCTCGCCGACCGACTTCATCTGCGTGGTCAGCCGGTCGTCCGCCTCCTTGAACTTCTCGAACGCAAACCGGGGCACCTTGGTCACGACGTAGTCGATCGAAGGCTCGAACGATGCAGGGGTCGCACCGCCGGTGATCTCGTTCCGCAGCTCGTCCAGCGTGTAGCCCACGGCGAGCTTCGCCGCGACCTTGGCGATCGGAAACCCCGTCGCTTTCGACGCCAGCGCCGACGAGCGCGACACGCGCGGGTTCATTTCGATGACGACCATCCGCCCGTCGTCCGGGTTGATCGCGAACTGCACATTCGACCCGCCCGTGTCGACGCCGACCTCGCGGAGCACCGCGATCGACGCGTCGCGCATGATCTGGTATTCCTTGTCGGTGAGCGTCTGCGCCGGCGCGACGGTGATCGAGTCGCCGGTGTGCACGCCCATCGGGTCGAGGTTCTCGATCGAGCAGACGATGATGCAGTTGTCCTTGCGGTCGCGGACGACCTCCATCTCGAACTCTTTCCAGCCGAGCAGCGACTCCTCGATCAGGAGCTCGTGCGTCGGCGAGAGCGCAAGGCCGCGCCCGCACATCTCGACGAACTCGTCCTTGTTGTAAGCGATGCCGCCGCCGGTGCCGCCCAGCGTGAACGAGGGCCGGATCACCGCCGGGAAGCCGATGTCCTGCTGCACGGCGAGCGCCTGGTCGAGGTTGTGCGCGATGCCGGAGCGCGCCGAGCCCAAGCCGATTCGCGTCATCGCGGCCTTGAACTTCTCGCGGTCTTCCGCCTTGTCGATCGCTTTTTTCGACGCGCCGATGAGCTCGACATCGAACCTTGTCAGCACGCCCTCTCGCGCGAGATCCAGCGCGCAGTTGAGCGCCGTCTGGCCGCCCATCGTGGGCAACAGCGCGTCGGGGCGTTCGCGCTCGATGATCTTGGCGATCATCGACCAGTTGATGGGCTCGACGTACGTGACGTCGGCCATCTCCGGGTCGGTCATGATCGTCGCCGGATTCGAATTGACGAGGATGATCCGATAGCCTTCCTCGCGCAACGCCTTGCACGCCTGCGCGCCGGAGTAGTCGAACTCGCACGCCTGCCCGATGATGATCGGACCGGCGCCGATGATCAGGATCGACTGGATATCCGCTCTTTTAGGCATGACCCCTCATTTGCGCTCCATCATCCTGACGAAGCGGTCGAAGAGATACCCGAGCTCGTGCGGGCCGGGGCTCGCTTCGGGATGGCCCTGGAAGCCGAATGCCGGCCGATCGGTCCGCGCGATTCCCTGCAAGCTGCCGTCGAACAGCGACACGTGCGTGATCCGCGTGTTCGGCTTGAGCGTTGCGGCGTCGACGGCAAATCCGTGGTTCTGGCTCGTGATCAGCACCTGCCCGGTGTCGCGGTCGATGACCGGATGGTTCGCGCCGTGGTGGCCGAATTTCATCTTCACCGTTCTCGCACCGGAAGCGAGCCCGAGCAACTGGTGGCCAAGGCAGATGCCGAACGTCGCAATGCCCGCCTCCACGAGCGCCTCGATCGCGCGGATCGCATAAGTGCACGGCTCCGGGTCACCGGGCCCGTTGGACAGGAAGACGCCGTCGGGCTTCATCTCCCGTACGGCGGCCGCGGTCGTCTCCGCCGGCACGACGGTCAGCCGGCAGCCACGCTCGATGAACAGGCGCAGAATGTTGTGCTTGATGCCGAAGTCGTAGGCGACGACGTGAAAACGCGCGTCACCCGCCGACTGGTAGCCCGTCCCGAGCTTCCATGCACCCGACGACCACTCGTACGGCTCCTTGCAGCTCACGACCTTCGCGAGATCGAGGCCCGTCATCGAGGGGGCCGCTTTCGCGCGCGCGATCGCCCGTTCGACGTCCGTGTCGGTCGCCGTGCCGGTGGCCGAGATGCAGCCGTTCTGCGCACCTTTCTCGCGCAGCAGCCGGGTGAGCTTGCGCGTGTCGACGTCGGCGATGCCAACGATGCCGTTTGCGACGAGGTACGCCTCGAGGCCACCCTGCGAGCGAAAATTCGATTCGACGCGCGGCAGGTCGCGAATCACGAGTCCGGCCGCGAACGGACGACGTGATTCGACATCCTCCGGGTTCAAGCCGACGTTGCCGATGTGCGGGTACGTGAGCGTGACGATCTGCCCCGCGTAGCTCGGGTCGGTCAGGATCTCCTGGTAGCCCGTCATTGACGTGTTGAAGACGACCTCGCCGGCCGATGTGCTCTTCGCGCCGATCGAGCGGCCGCGGAACACGGTGCCATCCGCGAGCGCGAGAATCGCTGGCGCGGTGGGGGGGAAGAGCGGTGGACGGGTTTCGACGGGGGTCGGAGCGGGCATGGCGAAGTCGGGTTGCGCCACAAGGGGGGGGCCACACGTGCGAAGCGGGAACGCCAGCGTCATCCGCAGCCGTCCCCGCTTCCAAGCAGCCGATTATACCGGGCGCGTACCCTGGTTACAATCGAAAGGCGGTGACGGCCGCAGGAGCGAGGGCGGCGAGCGTTCGCGTCAGTACGCGGCGGAAAAGCCGCCGTCGACGTACAACACGTGTCCCGTGACGTAGTCGGCGGCCTTTGAAGCGAGAAAGACCGCCGCGCCCGCGATCTCCGGCGGCTCTCCCCACCGGCCCGCCGGGGTCCGGCGCGACACCCACGCGGAGAATTCGGCGTCGCCGATGAGCGCCGCATTCATCTCGGTCTTGAAGAACCCCGGCGAGATGCCGTTCACCTGGATGTTCGACGGCGCCACCTCCACCGCGAGCGCGCGCGTCAGCATCCGCAACGCTCCTTTGCTCGCCGCGTAGGGAACGATGTTCGGCCGGCCGAGGTCGGCGGCAAGCGAGCACACGTTGATGATCTTGCCGCGGCGCCGCGCTTTCATCGCGGGAAGAAGCGCGCGGGTGACAAGGAACGGCCCATCGAGATTGGCGGCCATCAGCGTTCGCCACTCATCCGGGGTGAACTCCTCCAGGTGCTTGCGATGGTTCATCGCCGCGTTGTTGACGAGAATGTCGATCGCCCCGGTCTGGCGCTCGATCTCGGCGATGCTCGCGGCGACGCGATCGGCGTCCGTCACGTCGAACGGCGCGATTCGCGCGGCCAGACCTTCTTTGGAAAGCGCCTTTTTCGCCGTCGCGAGCTTCTCCTCGTTGCGCCCGTTGAGCACGACCTCCGCCCCGGCGCACGCGAGGCCGCGTGCAATCGCCAATCCGAGCCCCGACCCAGCGCCGGTGATGAGCGCCCGCAGCCCCGTGAGATCGAACGGATGGCCCGCGGCCATGGTTCACCCCATCCCCAACACGTCGCGCATGTCGGCGAGCCCCGGGCGTCTTGCCGCGCGGCGGGCGGCAACGTAATGCGCAGCGCGCAACGCGCCGGCCGCGAAATTCTGCCGCGACGTCGCCTTGTGCGACAGCTCGACCCGCTCGCCCGCGCCCGCGAAGACCACCGTGTGCTCCCCGACGACATCGCCGCCGCGAAGGGCAGCGAAGCCGATGGTGCCTTCCTTGCGCGGGCCGGTGACGCCTTCGCGCGCCTTGACCGCGCACTCCGCGAGCACGCGACCGGAACCCCGCGCCGCAGCCTCCCCGAGACCGAGCGCCGTGCCCGATGGCGCGTCGACCTTGTGCCGGTGGTGCATCTCGACGATCTCGATGTCGTAGGCCGGCCCCAGCTGCCGCGCCGCCGCCTCGACCAGCGCAAGCAGCACGTTGACGCCGACGCTCATGTTCGGCGCGAAGACGACAGGAATGGTGCGGGCGTGGTCCGCGAGCGCCGCCTTCTGCTCGTTCGACAGGCCGGTCGTGCCGACGACGGCCGCAGTCCCGTGCCGTGCGCACGCCGCGACGTGCGCCAGCGTGCCTTCGGGCCGGGTGAAATCGATCAGCACGTCGGCCGCGCGCACCGCCGCGTCCACGTCGGTGCCCACTAGAACACCGGTCGCGCGTCCGCAGCGCTCGCCGGCGTCGCGGCCGGCCGCAGGGCTTCCCGCGACGTCGATCGCCGCAGCGAGCGCGCTCTCACGATCGGCGAGGACCGCCTCGATCAGCGCCTGACCCATCTTTCCGGCCGCGCCGGCCACGGCAATCCGTACCGCGGCGGTCATAAGGTCCCCCCGATCGGCGCTCCGCGCCGTTCCCCCCCTGGGGGCCGATCGGTCCCCCCGATCGGCGCTCCGCGCCGTTCCCCCCCTGGGGGCTGAGCGGTCCCCCCGATCGGCGCTGCGCCCCGTT
>Ga0207691_10000381_pt1 | contig 44523 bp, 35 predicted proteins | sample KBSM13metaG_FD_184327 | JGI IMG/M metagenome (GOLD analysis project Ga0207691, IMG submission 184327) | Miscanthus rhizosphere microbial communities from Kellogg Biological Station, Michigan, USA - KBS M1-3 metaG (SPAdes) (version 2) | ecosystem: Host-associated > Plants > Roots > Rhizosphere >...
GTTCTTCAGCGAATGCATCTTCTTTCTCCGCTTCAAGACAGACGCGCGCCATTGCGGCCACGGTCTCAATTGGAAATTTTCCGGCAGCTGTCTCTGCCGACAGCATCACCGCATCAGTGCCATCGAGCACCGCGTTCGCGACGTCGGACACCTCTGCGCGCGTGGGAATTGGATTGCTGATCATCGATTCCATCATCTGCGTCGCCGTGATCACCAGCTTGTTGTTCTCGCGTGCGATGCGGATCATGCGTTTCTGCAGCGCCGGTACCACCGCATCGCCGACTTCAACAGCAAGATCGCCGCGCGCAACCATGATCGCGTCGGACGCCTCGGTGATTTCCTGCAGTGCGGGAATCGCTTCGGCACGCTCGATCTTCGCGCACAACATCGCTTTGCCGCCCGCCTTCAGCATCAAATCACGCGCCCACTGAATGTCGGCACCCGAGCGCGGAAACGATACGGCAAGATAGTCGGCTTTGAGTTGCGCCGCGATCTTGATGTCCTGCACGTCTTTGTCGGTGAGTGCCGGCGCTGTAAGGCCGCCGCCTTTGCGGTTGATGCCTTTATTGTTGGACAGCTGGCCACCCTGCTCGACAGTGCACTGGATGCGCGGACCCTTGACCGAATTCACCTTGAGTACAATGCGGCCGTCGTCGAGGAGCAGCGTATCGCCGGCGGACACGTCCTGCGGCAGTTGCTTGTAATCTAGCCCGACACGCGTTGCGTCGCCTAACTTACATTCTGCGTCGAGCACGAAGGCATCGCCGCTGCCAAGGACGACACGATCGTCCTGGAAGCGGCCGATCCGTATCTTGGGCCCCTGGAGATCAACCAAAACACCGACTGAGCGGCCGGCTTTGCGCGCAAGTGCTCTCACGAGTTCAACGCGCTCGGCATGTTCAGCCGCCGTCCCATGCGAAAAATTCATCCGCACGACATCGAGGCCCGCATCGATCATGGCGGCGAGCGTTTTCTTGTCCGAAGAAGCAGGACCTAACGTGGCAACGATTTTGGTACGACGAGGCATGAGTGGCTTATTATCCCGAATGAATTGCGCAGCGCGCTGACGCGACTCGGAGCGTAACGAGTTTCAGCGCCATCCTCAATCTGCAGCGATCACTTTTTTTCCGCCGCGCGCTGCTCGAGTATTTCGACGGCGGGTAGATTCTTGCCTTCGAGAAATTCGAGAAATGCGCCGCCGCCGGTTGAAATGTACGAAATGTCCTCCGTGATGCCGTATTTGGCGATTGCCGCAAGGGTATCGCCGCCGCCGGCGATCGAGAAGGCAGACGATGCTGCGATGGCGCGGGCAATCTGCTCCGTGCCGTCACCGAACTGATCGTACTCGAATACGCCGACGGGCCCATTCCACACGATCGTTCCGGCGCGCGCGATCGAAGCGGCGAGCATATCTGCGGTGCGCGATCCGATATCGAGAATCATGTCAGCAGCGCGGACCTCAAGCGCGGTAACGCGGCGCGCCTGAGCATGCGGCGAAAGCTCTCCCGCCACGACCACATCGACAGGCAGCGGCACCTGCGCACCGCGCGCGGTCATCACATCCATGATCGCGCGCGCTTCGTTGACGAGACCCGGCTCAGCGAGCGATTTGCCAATCGGCATGCCGGCCGCGAGCATGAATGTATTGGCGATACCGCCGCCGACCACGAGTTCATCGACCTTGTCCGCGAGGCTGCGCAATATCGTCAATTTGCTCGATACCTTCGAGCCGGCAACGATTGCCACGAGTGGCCGGCTCGGATTGCTCAGCGCCTTGCCGAGCGCATCGAGCTCCGCTGCAAGCAAAGGACCGGCACACGCGACCGGCGCGTACTTGGCAATGCCGTGCGTCGTTGCTTCGGCCCGATGTGCAGTCCCGAACGCATCGTTGACATACACGTCACACAGCGCGGCCATTTTTTTGGCGAGCGCGTCGTCGTTTTTTTTCTCGCCTTTATTGCAACGGCAGTTCTCGAGTAAGACGACGGCTCCTGGTTCGACAGCGACCCCGTTGACCCAGTCGCGAACCAGCGGTACCGGCTTGCCGATGAGCTCGGACAACCGTTGCGCAATCGGCGCCAGCGAGTCCTCGGGTTTCAATTCGCCTTCCGTCGGGCGCCCAAGGTGCGAAGTCACCATGACTGCCGCGCGTGCTTGAAGTGCCTGCTGAATCGCGGGTACAGATGCGCGGATACGCGTGTCGTCGGTGATCTTGCCGCCATCGTCCTGCGGAACGTTGAGATCGGCGCGAATGAACACCCGCTTTCCGGCGAGGTCCACGTCTGTCATCTTTAATACGCTCACTGCACCGGCCTTTCAACTACATGAGTCCTGTCGCGGGGAGTAGCGCCACCACCCTCTGCACAACCTGCAAACGCATCCCGCTTATTTCGCGTTCATCAGCACGACGGTGACATCGAGCATCCGGTTCGAGAAGCCCCATTCGTTGTCGTACCACGACAACGCTTTAACCAGTGTGCCGCCGCTGACCTTGGTCAGCGTTGCGTCAAAAATACTCGATGCCGGATTGTGGTTGAAGTCGACGGACACGAGGGGGCCATCGCTGTACTCGAGCACGCCCTTGAGCTCACCGGTCGCGGCGGATTTCATCGCGGCGTTCACTTCGTCGGCCGTCGTCGCGCGTGCGGCGGTGAAAACGAGATCGACGAGCGACACATTGATGGTCGGCACGCGCACTGCAAAGCCGTCAAGCTTGCCGTTCAATTGCGGAAGCACGAGCCCGACCGCCGCTGCCGCGCCGGTCTTGGTTGGAATCATCGACATCGTCGCGGAGCGCGCGCGGCGCAGATCCTCGTGATAAACATCCGTCAACACCTGATCGTTCGTATATGAATGTATCGTCGTCATCAGTCCTTGTACAACGCCGATTTTGTCGTGCAATACTTTCACCATCGGCGCGAGACAGTTGGTGGTGCACGACGCATTGGATATCACAGTATGGCTGCCCTTCAGCGTCTGGTGATTGACGCCATAGACGACCGTAGCATCGACGTCTTTGCCGCCGGGCGCGGAGATGATTACTTTTTTCGCGCCGCCTTTCAGATGCGCGCCCGCTTTTTCCTTGCTCGTAAAAAGTCCGGTGCACTCGAGCACGACATCAACGCCCATGGTGCCCCATGGCAGATCGGCCGGATTGCGCTGAGCGAGCACGCTGATCTTGTCGCCATTGACGACCATCGAGTCGCCTTCCACCGCGACCGTGCCGTTAAATTTGCCATGAGCTGTGTCATAGCGTGTCAGGTGCGCGTTGGTTTCCGCGTTGCCGAGATCGTTGATGGCGACGATTTGCAGATCGTGTTTCTTGCCGCCTTCATAGTGAGCACGCAGCACGTTGCGTCCGATGCGTCCGTAGCCGTTGATTGCAACTTTGATCGTCATGCCATTCTCCTGAGTCGGTCGCGGTCTACTGACGCAGCGACGCTGGTTGTAGCGTTTGCTTGACCGCCGTCACAACGTGATCCGCGGTGAAGCCAAAATACTTGAAGAGATCGGCGGCCGGTGCCGATTCGCCGAACGTATCGATGCCGATGACGGCGCCTCTGGCGTCGTCCACGGCGCCGACATACTTGCGCCAAAAAGCGGTGACACCCGCTTCGACAGCGATGCGCGGGACGCCCGGCGGCAATACTTGCGCACGGTAGTTCGCGGCCTGCTGATCGAATAAGAACGTGCACGGCATCGAGACGACGCGTATGCCGATGCCATCGTTCTGCAGTTGTCCACGCGCCGCCATCGCTAGCGGTACCTCCGAACCGGTTGCGATGATGACTGCGCGTAGATCTCCGGCCGCCTCGGCAAGCACGTACGCACCCCGAGTTATCGCGTCGATGGTGGCCGCATTGCGCTTTTGGAACGCGACATTCTGGCGCGACAGCACCAGACACGTGGGCCCATCTTTTCGCTGCAGCGCAGACCCCCAGGCAGCGGCCGCTTCGACCGTATCGCATGGACGCCACACGGACATGTTCGGTATCAGCCGCAGCGATGAGACGTGTTCCACCGACTGGTGGGTGGGACCATCTTCGCCAAGTCCGATCGAGTCGTGCGTGAAGACAAATATATTGCGCAGCTTCATCAACGCGGCCATACGCAGCGCATTACGCGAATAGTCGGAAAAGGTGAGGAAGGTACCGGTCTCGGGTATAAAGCCGCCATGCAGCGCGAGCCCATTGCTGATCGCCGCCATTGCAAATTCGCGCACGCCGAAATACACGATGTTGCCGGGCGCGTCGCGCGTGACAACGGTGCTGCCGGGCCAGTTCGTGAACACGCTGCCCATGAGATCGGCCGAACCGCCAATCAATTCGGGCAGCTTTGGCGCAAGCTGGGTCAAGGCGAGCTGTGACGCCTTACGCGTTGCAACGGTCTCACCCTTCGTGTTCGCCGCTTCGATGACCGCGGCGATCTCGTGCGCGAAATCTGTTGGCAGCTCGCCCGCCATACGACGTTTGAATTCCTGCGCGAGATCAGGATGGGCTTGCGCATACGCCGCGAAGCGTTGTTCCCACGCGGATTGTGCCGCTGCGCCCTTCGCGCGCTGGTCCCACTCTGCGTAGATGCCCTCCGGGATTTCGAACGCCGGATATTTCCATCCCAGTTTTTCACGCGCCGCTGCAACTTCCTGCGCGCCGAGCGCTTCACCGTGGGCCCTTGCCGTACCCGCGCGCGTCGGCGCGCCTTTGCCGATGATGGTCTTGCAGCAGATAAGGCTTGGCCGGTCGCTCACCGACAGCGCCAGTTTCAGCGCGGCTTCAACCGCGGCCGCATCATGGCCATCGACGTGCGGTACGACGTGCCAGCCATAAGCTTCGAAGCGGCGCGGCGTGTCGTCGGTAAACCAACCTTTGACTGCACCATCTATCGAAATGCCGTTGTCATCGTAGAACCCGGTCAGCTTGCCGAGTCCCAGCGTACCGGCAAGGGAGCACGCTTCGTGTGAGATGCCCTCCATCAGACAGCCGTCGCCCATGAAGACGTGCGTATTGTGGTCGACAATGGTGTGGCCGGGACGGTTGAAGTGGGCCGCCAGCAGCTTCTCAGCGAGGGCCATGCCAACGGCATTGGCGAGGCCCTGACCTAACGGACCGGTTGTGGTTTCCACGCCGGGTGTTACACCCACCTCCGGATGGCCCGGCGTCTTCGAATGCAGTTGCCGGAAATGTCGAATCTCATTGATCGGCAAATCGTAGCCGGTCAAGTGCAGCACGGCGTAGAGCAGCATCGAGCCATGGCCGTTAGAAAGCACAAACCGGTCGCGATCAGGCCAATGCGGATCCGCGGGGTTGTGCTTGAGATAGTGCCGCCACAGTACTTCCGCGATATCGGCCATGCCCATCGGCATGCCGGGGTGGCCGGAGTTAGCCTGCTGTACCGCGTCCATCGCCAGCGCGCGGATAGCATTGCTTAATTCCAGGCGGGAGCCCATTCGATAAATCCTTGCGGGAAGTGAACCTTGAGGAGCTGCAATTATCTTAGAAACGCTCCGGTTTGGCTACGTGGCCGGCGTCTCTGCTACTCTTCTCCGCGGCGCGCGAGCTTGATGCCGAGCTGTTTCAACTTGCGATAAAGGTGTGTGCGTTCGAGTCCGACACGATCGGCCACCCGGCTCATATTCGAACCTTCCTTCGCGATGTGATGCTCGAAATATACGCGCTCGAACGCATCGCGCGCTTCACGCAGCGGCAGATCGAGCGGCAAGTCGGACGGCGCCGATGGCGACTGCACGTTGAACGCGGGCAGTGCCTGATTCACGTCGTTGACGCCAATCTCTTCGCCAGCACACGTGAGTGCAAGCGTTCGCACGACGCTTTCGAGCTGATCGAGGTTGCCCGGCCAATCGTAATTACGCAAGGTGTTGAGCGCCGCGGTACTGAAATGACGCGGCGTTGCTTCCTTGGCCTCGATGCTGCGCAGTAGGAATAAATTCGCGAGATCCGGAATATCTTCGCGATGCTGGCGCAGGCTGGGGACGTTTATTGTGACGGCGGCGATAACGCTATAGAGCTTCGCATCGAACAGCCCCTGTGCGACAAGATCCGGCAACGCGCGTGCTGTCGCGCAGATGAGGCGCGTGTTGTACTTCTCGAGCTTGCCGACAATCAGCAACAGCCCTTTCTGCTCGGTCCGGTTGAGGTCACCGACTTCCTGCATGAACAAAGTGCCGTCGCGAGCCTGATTGAGCAGATCGAGCGGCGACTCGGCGAGCACCGCCAGATTGTCCGGCGCCACCCACGGTGAATTGGACTTGCCGGAGAGAGGATGCGGCTGATGCACAAACTTTGCGCAGAGCTCGGCTCCCGTGCCGGGCTCGGCGATCATCAAGAGCGGCGCTTTGAGATTGCCGACCCGCTCGAGCCGTTGCTTCAACTCAGCGACCACAGGGGCGCGACCGAGCGTTGCGAGCATCAGTGTCGGCAGCGGCTTTAACTGCTGTTCGCCGCGTTTGAGCGCGCGGCTGACAGTCGCCAGCAATTTTTGCAGCGCAATTGGTTTCTCGAGGAAATCGTAGGCGCCAATGCGCGTGGCCTCAACTGCGGTGTCGATCGTGCCGTGTCCCGACATCATGACGACCGGCATCGTCAGCAAGCCCGAGCTCGCCCATTCCTTGAGCAGCGTAATGCCATCGGTATCGGGCATCCATATATCGAGCAGCACGAGATCGGGGCGTCCGATGCCGCGTTGTGCGCGTGCCTGGCCCGCATTTTCGGCGAGACGCACCTGGTAGCCTTCATCACGCAGGATTTCAGATAAGAGCTCTCTTATCCCAACCTCATCATCAACCACTAGTATCTGCTGCATATCCCCGTTTCCAATTCCAGTTTAGGCCCGCGCTGCGGTTTTCAGCGTGGCCGTAGTTACCGCCATTGCGGGCAGTGTCAGCGAAACGCGGGCGCCGTGAGGCGCAACGTTGGTAATCTCCACGCTTCCGCCGTGTTCTTCGATGATTTTTTTTACGATCACCAGGCCGAGTCCCGTGCCCTTCGGCTTGGTGGTGACATAAGGTTCAAATGCACGTCGCATGAGGGACTCCGGAAAACCGCTTCCATTGTCGGTGATCGTAAGTCGAACACCGGGGGGCAGCGCTTCCGAACGGACAACGATACGCGCGCCGGGCGTGTCGGCGAGTGCGTCCTGTGCATTCTGCAGCAGATTGTGGATCACTTGGCGTAATTGTGCGGAATCGCCGACGACAGACGGCAATTCCGATGCAAGTTCCAACTGAAGCACTCCAGCGAGTGACTCATACAGCGTCAGCACTTCCCGCAGCAGCGCATTGACGTCGAGCGACTGGCGCGTGGGCTCCGGCATGCGTGCGTATTGACGAAAGGCGTCGACCATATTTTTCAACGCGCCCACCTGGTTGACGATCGTCTCCGTGGAGCGTGACAGCATATCGCGCTCGACCGGCCCCAACTTAGCGGCGAGCTTATGCTGCAGTCGTTCTGCGGAAAGCTGGATCGGCGTCAACGGGTTCTTAATTTCGTGCGCGAGGCGCCGCGCCACTTCCGTCCACGCCGCATCGCGCTGTGCCTGCAGCACATGGGTGATGTCATCGAACACCACGACGTAGCCGGTTGCGCTCACCGGCAGGCGCGTGCCGCGAAGCAACAGCATTTGTACTGCGCGTTTGCCGACATGCTCGACTTGCTTAGCCCACTCACCGTCGGACGCTGCGAAAGACGTGATGATCTCATCTGCCAGCGCTTTGAGCGCCGGATCGCGAGCGTGCCAGTGTTTTAGCTCGATTCCGGCGAGCTGTCCGAAATCCGCGTTGAGAATGGCCGAAGCGCTGTTGTTGAATGAGCGCAAGCGCAGCGATTCGTCGAATGCAAGCACGCCCGCCGAGAGATTCGCCAGTATGCTTTGCACATATGTGTGCGCATCCGCGAGCTGAGCCTGGTTGCGCTCGGCGGTGGCACGCGCATCCGCGAGCTGACGTCGCATCGTATTGAATGATGATGTCAGTACGCCGAGCTCGTCGGTACTCGCGACCGTTTCGCGTTGACTGAAGTCACCCTGTGCGACCGCGCGCGTGCCCTCCGCCAGAAAGCTCAGTGGCGCGGACAGCCGTTCGCTCATCACGAACGCGAGCGACAATGCAGTGAGCAGCGCAAGGAGCAATGTCAGCGTGAGCGTTATGCCATACAAGCGCTTCAAGCCCAAACGCGCGAGCAGGAGCTCCTGGTATTCGCGCTGGCCGGTTTGCACTGTTTCGGCGTCGAGCGCAAGTTGCGTGGGCACCTGCTGCAACAATTGCAACACGCGCATATCTTCCGCGAGGCTGATTGGATTCACTGGCACCAGCACGCGTAGATGCAGTCCCTTGTCCGGCAGTGATTCCACTGCGCTGTACGCTTGCTGCAGGCGCAACTGGCGCAGCACGGCCGCGGTCGGCAGCTCCGGCATAAGACCGGCGCGCTCGCTCCCTGCATACGCGATGACTTTGCCGCGCTGAGAGAATAAAGTCGCTTCCTGCACGCCGGACTGTTCGCGCAGGCCGTTCAACGCAGCGATATGTTCGGTAGATGGCCTGGCTGCGAGCGCGGCTGCCATCGCGTCCGCTTTTTTGACGAGGTCCTTCAAGAGATTGTCGAGAGTGGTGCGGCCAAGGTTCAATCCGCCTTCGAGCGCCTTTTCGACGCGCACGTCGAACCACGATTCGATGCTGCGTGCGACGAATTGCACGGACACGCCATACACCAGCGCGCCCGGCAAAACGGCGACCAGCGCAAACAGCAGAACCAGCCGCACGGTCAGCTTAGCGCCGAAGACACGCGCCTTGAGTTTTCGGCGCAACGCATAGAGCTGGTAGGCAACGAGCAGCGCGAGACAGACCGCAAGGCCGCCATTCAAAGCGAGCAGTTCGGGGTAGTGCTGCGCAAAAAGCGCCGTATTGGCACTCGCGGTCGCCAGCAGATAGAGCGTAACTGCGCCGACCACTGCACACACGATGAGTAAATATTTGACGACGGCGCTCGTCAGCGCCGGCCGTATCGCAGAGATGTGCGGCATCATGGCGACACTGTCCAGTGATACCAGTCGGATCCGAAATTCCAGTCGCGCGATGCAACCGCGTTCAACTGAAATGGCTTCGGCAACTGTGATACATCAAGCCGCATGCGCACGCCGGCGGTATAGCTATCACCCTTCACAAGGGTCCCCGGCTCGAGCACCTGACGGCGCCGCACGCGCGACAGAAAATCGAGAGCCTCCGCGAGCGATCCAAAATTCTGGAACAGCGAGCCGACCCCGAGACGATACTGGCGCGTCAGCGCGTTGTATGCCAGACGATATTGTTGTTGCGTGTTGAGTACTTTTTCGCTGAACCAGTACCAGCGTGGACGAATAAGCTCGAACTCAAGCAGAAAGTAAAGCGGCACGCCTTTGTTGAGCGCGTCTTCAAGCGTTGGATTTAAAACAATGTCGAAATCCGCTTCGAGGAAGTAACCCTCGTCACCGGCGACCAGCGCTGCGTTGCGCAGCTCGATACCGTCGGCATGCGAAGATGACGCAAAGAATAAACACAGCAGGCAGGCTGCGAACGCAACCAGCGCATTAAGCTTTTTGCAGCAGCGCGTAGAAAAAGCCGTCATGCTCGCTGTCCGGCAATAACTGGCCCTGAGGGATGCCGTCCAACGTTTTTAATCCGCATAACGGCAGTGATTGGGCGTCGGTGTGCCGCGTAAGAAATTCCGCGACCTGCGACGAGTTTTCTTCCTGGAAAATCGAACAGGTTGTATACAGCAATTTACCACCGCTGGCGAGCAATCGCCACACGCTGTCGAGCATCTGCGCCTGTTGCGCAACGAACTGGGAAACGTCGCCCGGCCGCCGCAGCCATTTGATATCGGGATGTCGGCGCACGACGCCCGAAGCACTGCATGGTGCATCGAGCAGTACGCGCTCGAACAGACGTCCATCCCACCACGCGGCAGCTTGCACAGCATCGCCTGTGACAACGCGTGCGTGCAATTGCAAACGCTCGAGATTCTGGCGTACGAGTGCAAGGCGTGAAGCGTCAACATCGAGCGCTGTAACGTCGACGTCTGCAAGCTCCAGCAAGTGAGTGGTCTTGCCGCCCGGCGCTGCACAGGCGTCGAGTACGTGCATGCCCGTTTGTGCGTCCAGCAATGGCGCCGCACTTTGCGCGGCGCTGTCCTGCACTGACACGAGGCCCTGCGCAAAACCCGGCAAGCGATCGACCGCCATCGGGCGCTCGAGCGTAACTGCGTATGTGCCGGTTGCGCGCGCCGCTATCTCCTGCTCGCATAGCATCTGCAAGTAAGTGTCACGTTGCATGCGACGGTGATTGACGCGCAGCGTAAACGGCGGATGCAGATTGGCCGCGGTTAACGCATCCGCGTAACAAGCCGGATACTGGTCACGCAGTTTGTCGATCCACCACTGCGGAAATGCGAAACGCCCTTGCTCACCGTGTGCGGCGTTTGTCAGCAATTTCTCGCGCTTGCGAAGAAAATTTCTCAATACCGCGTTGACCAGCCCGGCGGCCTGCGGCTCGCCAATCATCGCCGCACATCGCACCGCATGATCGACCACCGCATACGGTGCAGCGCGCGTGTACTGCAATTGATAAAGGCCGATTAAAAGAAGCCAGCGCAGTTTTTGGTCGCGCAGTGGCTTGGTCAGCAGTTGGTCTAACACTGACTCGAGCTGCAAACCGAAACGAAGAGTGCCGTAACTGATATCGGCAATGGCGGCGCGCTGCTGTGGAGTCAATCCGGGGTGAGCAGGCGTGAGCGCGGCGAGCGCTGCGGTCAGATTTTTGCCGCTGCCAACCGACGCAACAACGGCGCACGCAAGGCGCTGGGTTTCAAGCACGCTTGCGGCGGATTACGATTAACGCGCCATCGCGTGCAGGCGCGCAATGCGCTCCGACGTCGAAGGATGAGTGCTGAATAATCCCGACCAGCCGCCGCCTGCCAGCGGATTGATAATCATCATCTGGGCTGTCTCTGGATGTTGTTCCGCAGCCGGCATGGGCAGACCTTTGGCGTAATGCTCAATCTTGTCGAGCGCGGAAGCGAGCGCCTGCGGATCGCCGCTTATGTGGGCACCGCCATCATCGGCGCCGAACTCGCGCGCTCGCGAGATTGCAAACTGAATGAGCATTGCGGCGATCGGCGCCAGTATCATCAACGCAAGCCCCACGATCGAGTAGGGCCGGTCTTCACCCCGCCCGCCGAAAAACATGAAGAAATGGGCAAGGCTCGAGATGGCGCCGGCCATCGTGGCAGCTACCGTCGAAGTAAGGATATCGCGATGCTTGACGTGCGCAAGCTCGTGCGCCATCACGCCGCGCAGTTCGCGTGCACTCAGCAGTTGCAATATGCCAGTCGTCGCCGCAACCGCCGCGTGCTCAGGATTGCGGCCGGTTGCGAACGCGTTGGGCTGCGGTTCATCGATGATATAGACCCTGGGCATCGGCAATCCGGCGCTTTGCGCGAGCTCTCGCACGACGCCGTAAAATTGCGGCGCGCTTGCAGCGTCGACTTCCTGCGCGTTGTACATCTTCAACACCATCTTGTCCGAAAACCAGTAGGCGAAGAAATTCATCGCGCCGCCAAGCACCAGCGCGATCAGCATGCCTTGTCCACCGCCGATCGCCGCGCCGACCATGCCAAATAAGGCAATGATGGCTGCCATCAACAACGATGTTCTGAACCAATTCGAAAACATGAGATGTCCTTTAGAGGGCAATGTTACGCTCGATTGCCGCGCCAATAAGATATGCATACTTCTTCGGGATTCAAGTCCCTAGCCGCATGCCCGGCGTGAGAAAACCACTTCGGGCAAAAGTACCCGCGGGTAGCCGCTTACCGCCCGCCTTTTGTAGTTCGCTCACGCGGACGCTGCCGCGGCCGGCGACAATCTCGATCGTGTCCGCGCCCGTTTGAGTCACCGTTCCGGGTTCCCTCCCGCCGGCACTCGGCAATGGTACGGCGCGCCAGATCTTGAGCGGCGCTCCGTGAAAGTGTGTTGTTGCGCCGGGAACCGGATTGAAAGCGCGAATCTTCAAGCAAATATCGGATGCGTCGGCACGCCAGTCGATCTCCGCTTCATGTTTCGAAATCTTGGCCGCATACGTTGCTGCCGCGGCGTCTTGCGGATGTGGCTTCGGTTGCTCGCGCAACGCGCGCACAATACACGAGCCGCCGAGTGCGGCGAGTTTGTCATGCAAAGAGCCAGCGGTGTCGTCTTCGATAGCCACGCTTTCCTGTAGCAACACCGGTCCGGTGTCCAGACCCTCGTCCATTTGCATAATCGTGATACCCGTCGCTTGATCCCCGGCCAGAATGGCGCGCTGGATCGGCGCTGCGCCGCGCCACCGCGGCAGCAGTGATGCGTGAATATTGAGGCAGCCGCCCGCTGGAATGCCCAGCACGGCCCACGGCAAAATCAGCCCGTATGCGGCAACTATCATGACCTCGGCACGCAGCTCACGTAGTTCGCTGTGCAGGTCAGGCGTCTTTAGCGAGATGGGTTGCAGTATCGGCAGGTTCCGTTCCAGCGCCAGCGTCTTAACGGCGCTCGGCCGAGCGCGCAGTCCGCGGCCTGCAGGGCGATCCGGCTGGGTCAGCACTCTAGCGATCTCATGACCGTCGTTTCGCAATGCCTCGAGCGCAACCGCTGCAAACTCCGGCGTGCCGGCAAATATCAGTCTCATCGCGCTCAGTGTCGGCTGGCGATCGCACGAATGCAACTACGAGATCGCGGGGCAGGCGCCCTGAGTGAAGACTTACATCACTTGGCGCTGTTGCTTGCGTAGCTTCGCCAGTATGCGCTGCTGTTTGAGCCGGGAGAGGTATTCGACAAATACTTTACCGTCAAGATGATCCATCTCGTGCTGAATACAGACGGCCAGCAGACCGTCTGCCTCGAGCTCAAACATGTCACCCTTTTCATTGAGCGCGCGGACGGTTATGCGCTCGGCACGCGAGACCTTCTCAAAAATCCCCGGCACGGATAGACAGCCCTCCTCATACTCCGAGACGCCGCTGCGGCCCACGATCTCCGGATTGACGAAGACTTGAAGCTTATCGTGCGCGTCGGATATGTCGACAATAATGACGCGCCGGTGGTCATCAACCTGTGTTGCGGCCAGGCCCACTCCGGGGGCTGCGTACATTGTTTCTGCCATGTTTTTGATAAGACTGCGTATTTCGTCATTGACGGCGGCGACCGGCGAGGCCACTGTGTAGAGGCGAGGATCAGGGTACTGCAAAATCGGTAGTAAAGACATAACCTTGCAAATTTAACTAATTACGTTCACAATTTAATCTAATGTATGATGCGTTGGAAGGGCCCTGAAAGTGGGGCACGCTCCGGCGTCTCGTTACGAGGGGGCGCGATGAATAAGTCAATTATATGCCTGATTCTATTGTTTTGTTCGGGGTCGACGACGGCCGCGGGACCCGCTGATCTGACGCCCGACGCCCCCGATCGTTACGTTGTCGTGCGCGGCGATACGTTATGGGCGATATCCAAGCGCTTTCTTAGCGATCCCTGGCGCTGGCCCGAACTGTGGAAAGCGAATCAGGACCAGATTCGCGACCCGCACTGGATTTATCCTGGCGACGTCCTCGTCCTGGAACAGTCGGGCGCCGAAGTGCGGTTGAAGCGTCTCAGCCGCCAAACCGTCAGCGCGTCACCGGAAATTCGTGTCCAACAGATTCCCGCGCAAGCCATACCGCCGATAGCAATTGCCGACATCGGACCCTTCTTAAGCAAGCCTCTCGTCATCACACCCGACCAGTTCGCGAACGCTCCGCGTATCGTGCGCACGCAGGAAAGCCGCGTTGCTTTAGGTGTGGGCAACATTGCGTATGCACAAGGGGTGACTAAGGAGCAGGGTGGGTACTGGCAGATTTTCCGGCCCGGTTCTCCATTGGTCGACCCGATGACTAATGAATCGCTCGGCAACGTAGCGGTGTATCTGGGCGAAGCGAAAGTTAATCGCTACGGCGATGTCAGCACGCTGGAGATCGTCAGTTCGCCCCAGGAGATCTACGCCGGTGATTACCTGCAGGCGTCGCCGCGGGAAATCACTTTCGATGGCTACGCGCCGCATGCGCCGGCCAAAAAAGTCGATGCGCGCATTATCGCGCTCTACGGAGCGCTATATGAAACGGGACCCAATGCGATCATCACGATCAATAAGGGAACGCGTGACGGTGTCGAGCCGGGACACGTGATGGCGATCTATCGCAATCTTAATGCACCCACGTTCACCTTGCGCGAAAGCCCGCTCTATGGACGCACCGGCCTCATCTACAACGAGGACAATCCGCGGACTCATTATTACAATGAGCCGCTAGGCGACCGCAACTCACCGCTCTATGGACGCAGCGGTCCGATGGGTGCGTGGTTCAGAGACGATAAAACCAATCTGCCGAATGTAATGCTGCCGGACGAGCGGTATGGTCTCCTCATGGTATTCCGTGTCTTTGAGCGCGCGTCGTATGCGCTTGTGATGAACGCGTCGCGGCCGGTCAATGTGCTCGACATTGCGACAAACCCCTAGCGATTTGCCGTTAACGAATCACGCGGCCGCACTGACGCCGCATGGCTAACAGGCGGTCTACTGAGCGTGTCGGCCGCCGCTAATAGCGATACCGAGTCGTGGCTGCGACTCGCGCTCGTCAAGGGCCTTACCAACGCAGGGTTACGTAAACTGCTCGCGGAATACGGGCCGCCCGAGCAGGTGATGGGCGCACGCCACGCTGAAGTAAGTCGCGTTGTACCGAACGACGTTGCAAGTGCGGTTGTCAGCGGCGGCAATGCTGAAGGCGCGCAACACGCGCTCGCATGGCTCGCCGACAGCTCGAACCACGTCGTCACGCTCGGCGACAGCGATTATCCGCAGCTCCTCTTGCAGTCAGTCGATCCGCCGCCGGTCTTGTATGTGAAAGGGCGGCTCGATCTTTTGAACCATTCCGCACTTGCCATCGTCGGCAGCCGCAACGCCACTGTGCAGGGCATGAATAATGCGACCGAATTTGCGCATGCGTTGAGCGATGGCGGGCTCACTATCGTAAGTGGACTTGCGCTCGGCGTAGACGCGGCGGCGCATCGCGGCGGCCTTGCCGGCAGTTCAAGCAGCCTCGCAGTTGTAGGCACGGGCCTCGACGTCGTTTACCCGGCGCGCAATCGCGCGCTTGCGCATGAACTCGCAGAACGCGGTGTACTCATTTCAGAGTTTCCGCTCGGAACGCCGGCCATCAATACCAACTTTCCGCGCCGTAACCGAATCATTAGCGGCATAAGCTTGGGCTGCCTCGTTGTTGAGGCTGCGTTACAAAGCGGCTCGCTGATCACCGCGCGCCTCGCCAATGAGCAAGGCCGCGAAGTCTTTGCGCTGCCCGGTTCCATTCACTCAGCCTTGGCCAAAGGTTGCCACCGGCTTATCAAGCAGGGCGCAAAACTGGTCGACAGTGCGAACGACATACTCGAGGAACTGAAGCTCGCGCCGACTGCCGCCGGCCACACCTTGGCGCCGCCGGCCCTCGAAGCGAGCGCTCGCCAATTGCTCACTGCGCTCGGTTATGAACCCTGCAGTTTAGAAACGCTGTGCGAACGCACGGGTCGCTCGACGGAAGCCATCACTTCGGCGCTGTTGATGCTTGAGTTGGAAGGACTTATCGAGAACCTGCCCGGCGGGCGCTATCAACGCACCCGCTAATTCCACAGCATACATTGCGCATCGTTTCGGGCAGGCGAAACAACCGAAGCTTGCAAGCCACACTCTTTGTTCTTATCATCGGGCGCTCTTTTGCGGCCGCCCGACGCCGCGTGTGCACTCATAGCCTGATGGCCAAAAAACCTTCGTCTGCAAAAAAAGCCGCGGTCCGACGCGTTACTGCGACGCCTGCCGCCGGCGGCAAGAAGCTGATCATTGCAGAAAAGCCGTCTGTCGCGGCGGACATCGCGCGAGCACTCGGTGGATTCACGCGCCATGGCGATTACTTCGAGAGTGCGGACTATGTGCTGTCATCGGCGGTCGGGCACCTGCTCGAGCTTGTAGTACCCGAGGAGTTCGAAGTCAAGCGCGGCAAATGGTCGTTTGCGCACCTGCCGATGATTCCACCCCACTTTGGCTTGCGTCCGATCGAGCGCACCAAAGAACGGCTTGCGCTGCTTGCTAAACTCATCAAGCGCAAGGATGTTACGGGGCTCGTGAACGCCTGTGACGCAGGCCGCGAAGGTGAGCTCATTTTCCGTTACATCGTGCGCCATACGAAAACCACCAAGCCCATCGAGCGCCTGTGGCTGCAATCGATGACGCCCGCGTCGATTCGGGAAGGTTTTGCGCGGTTGCGCAGCGATAACGAGATGCTGCCGCTCGCCGATGCTGCCGTTTGTCGTTCCGAATCAGACTGGCTCGTCGGCATCAATGGAACGCGCGCGATGACTGCGTTCAATTCGAAGTCCGGCGGCTTTCATCTCACAACCGTGGGCCGCGTGCAGACGCCGACGCTGGCGATTCTGGTTGAGCGCGAGGAAAAGATAAAAAAATTCGTGGCGCGTGACTACTATGAAGTGCACGCGACATTCAGCTGCAAAAGCGGCACCTATGAAGGCCGCCGGTTTGAAGAGCAGTTCGATAAAGATAAGAAAGCGGACGACGGCGACTTACGTCCGGAGCGGCTGTGGGAGCGCACGCGCGCTGAGGCCATCCGCAGCAAGTGCGAAGGCAAAACCGGCGTCGTCGAAGAAGAAAGCAAACCCTCAACCCAGCTTTCGCCGCTGCTCTACGATTTGACTAGCCTGCAGCGCGACGGCAACGCGCGCTTCGGTTTCTCCGCAAAGACCACGTTGTCGATCGCACAAGCACTGTATGAAAAGCACAAGTGTCTGACGTATCCGCGCACCGACTCGCGGGCGCTGCCCGAGGACTATTTGAAGACGGTCGAAGCAGCCATGGCGTCGCTCGATAAACCGTATCAGCCGTTTGTCAAACAGATTCTCAGCAACCAATGGATCCGGCCTAACAAGCGCATCTTCAACAACGCCAAGATCTCGGACCACTTTGCCATCATCCCGACCTCCGAGCCGCCCAAGCAGTTAACCGACGCCGAAGCGAAGATCTACGACCTCGTAACCCGGCGGTTTCTGTCGGTGTTTTTTCCCGCCGCCGAGTTTCAGATCACGACGCGCATCACGCGCGTCGAAAAAGAGCCCTTCAAGAGCGAAGGCAAGATCATGGTGCAGGCGGGCTGGCTGCAAATCTATGGCAAGGAAGCGCAGACCGACGACACACCGGCGCTGGTGCCAATCGTAGGCAAAGAAACACCGCGTGCGGATGACGTGCGCGTTGAGGCCTTGCAGACCAAGCCGCCTGCCCGCTTTTCCGAAGCGACGCTCTTGTCCGCGATGGAAGGCGCCGGCAAGCTCATCGACGACGAGGAACTGCGCGAAGCGATGCGCGCAAAAGGACTCGGTACTCCCGCGACGCGTGCCGCCATTATAGAGGGACTGATTTACGAGAAATACGTGCACCGCAATGGGCGCGAGCTGCAGCCTACGGCGAAGGCGTTTTCACTGATCACGCTTTTGCGCGGCCTCGACATCGCGGAGCTGTCGTCGCCCGAGCTCACCGGAAACTGGGAGTACCAGTTGTCGCAAATGGAGCACGGTGAACTGAAACGCGACGAGTTCATGCACAGCATCGAGGCGATGACCCGCCACATCGTCGAGCGGGCCAAGGAGCACGAGAGCGATACCGTGCCGGGGGATTTCTCTACTTTGACAACGCCGTGCCCGAAGTGCGGCGGCGTCGTGAAGGAAAATTACAAAAAGTATCAGTGCCAGAAATGTGATTTTTCGCTGTGGAAGATCCTCGCTGGCCGTCAGTTGGAGCCGGCTGAAGTTGAGGAACTCATTAGCAAACGCACGATCGGACCTCTTCAGGGCTTTCGCAGCCGCATGGGCAAACCGTTTGTCGCGGTCATCAAACTAAGCCCCGAATTCAAGACCGAATTTGACTTCGGTCAGCCCAACGACGATGCGGACGCGCAACCCGTGGATTTCTCGGGCCAGGAACCGCTCGGACCGTGCCCGCGTTGCGGCGGCAGCGTGTTTAGCCACGGGGTCGCTTATGTCTGCGACAAAGCGCTCGGCGCCGCACGGACGTGCGATTTTCGCTCCGGGAAGATCATTCTGCAGCGGCCGATCGAGCCGGAACAGATGCAGAAGCTGCTCACCTCCGGCAAGACAGATCTCCTGCACCGGTTTATCTCGAAGAAAGGCCGCCCGTTCTCGGCGTATCTCGTGAAGGGCGGTGATGGCAAAGTTAGTTTCGAATTCGCGCCGCGCGAAGCGAAGACCGCCAAGCCAAAGACCGGCACCAAGCCGCGCAAGGCGGCCGCCGGCTGATTAGACGTCGAGGTTGCGCGCGCCGAGCGCGTTGGTCTCGATAAAGGCGCGCCGCGGTTCGACGAGATCACCCATCAGGGTTGTGAAGATTTCGTCCGCGGAAATAGCGTCTTCGATTTGCGCGCGCAGCAGCCGCCTGACCTTCGGATCCATGGTGGTTTCCCATAATTGCGAAGGATTCATTTCGCCGAGACCTTTGTAGCGCTGCACGCCCAGGTTTCTGCGTACTTCGTCGAGCAGCCAGTTGAGCGCTTGTTTGACATCGACCGCCGCCTGCTTGTTTTCGCCGCGCTTTACGTACGCGCCATCGCTTAGGAGTCCGTGCAGGACGTGCGCGGTCGTTTTGATCTGCTCGTAATCGCCGCTCTGCAGAAAATCCTCGTCGAGTGCGGTGCGATGTAAATTACCGTGATGAGTGCGCTTGATGACGAGCTGATAGCGCTCTGTCTTTTCATCAAACATCGGCTCAATCGTGATGCGCTCACTGGCCAGTGCAGCCGACAGGCGCTTCGCGCTTTGCGCTGCGCTTTTCTCGTCCGCCAGGCTGATTTCCGGATTTACCAGCAAGGCCTGGAGTACTGCCGAGTCGATGACCTTACTCATGCGGTCGATCACCGCTTCGGCAAGGAAATACTGTTTCGCAACCTGCTTTAGCGCCTCCTTACTAAGCGCCGGGGCGTTAGCCGATGGATAGAGCTCCGCATCATCGAGCGCCAGGCGCAGCAGGTATTCCTTGAGCTCGTGATCATCCTTGATGTAGCGCTCGCTGCGTCCGTGTTTGATCTTGTAGAGCGGCGGCTGCGCAATATAGATGTGGCCTCGCTCGAACAGTTCGGGCATCTGCCGGTAGAAGAATGTGAGCAGCAGGGTGCGGATGTGTGAGCCGTCAACGTCCGCGTCCGTCATGATGATGATGCGGTGATAGCGCAGCTTGTCGGCGTTGTATTCGTCCTTGCCGATGCCGCAGCCGAGTACGTTGATCAACGTCGTTATTTCCTGCGACGAGAGCAGCTTGTCAAAGCGCGCTTTTTCGACGTTGAGAATCTTGCCCTTCAAAGGCAGGATCGCTTGAAATTTGCGCTCGCGGCCTTGTTTGGCCGAACCGCCGGCGGAATCTCCCTCAACGATGTAGAGCTCACACTGCGCCGGGTCCTTCTCCTGACAGTCAGCGAGCTTCCCGGGCAGGCCGAGCGAATCGAGCACGCCCTTGCGGCGTGTCATCTCGCGCGCCTTGCGCGCGGCTTCGCGTGCACGCGCAGCCTCGACGATCTTCGTGGTGATAATCTTGGCGTCGTTCGGGCTTTCGAGCAGAAACTCATTCAGTTTGGCAGAAATGATTTCCTGCACGACCGGCTGCACTTCGCTCGATACGAGCTTGTCCTTGGTCTGCGACGAGAATTTGGGTTCCGGCACCTTGACTGACAGCACACAGGTCAGTCCTTCGCGCATATCGTCGCCGGACGTATCGACCTTGGCTCGTTTCGCCATCTCATTCTGTTCAATGAAACTATTGAGCGTGCGCGTCATTGCCGCGCGCAGGGCGGTCAAATGCGTCCCGCCGTCGCGCTGCGGTATGTTGTTGGTAAAACACTGGACGGACTCCGCATACGAGTCGTTCCATTGCATGGCAACTTCCACAGTGATGCCGTCCTTCGAGCCCTCAGCATAGAAAATCTTTTGATGCAGCGGACTCTTGGTGCGATTCATGTATTCGACGAAGCCCTTGACGCCGCCGGTAAAGGAGAAATTCTCCTGCTTGCCAGAGCGCTGGTCGATCAAGGCGATCTTGACGCCATTATTGAGGAACGACAGTTCGCGCAGGCGTTTGGCCAGTATGTCGTGGTGGTATTCGACATTGTTGAAGGTCTGCTTGCTCGCTAAAAAATGAACTTCGGTGCCGCGCTTCTCGGTTTTCCCGGTTTCTTTGAGCGGCGCAACGGCAGCGCCGTCACGGAATTCCATTTGATAGGTCTTGCCGTCACGCCGGATGGTAAGGCGTAACCATTCTGATAGCGCGTTGACGACAGAAACGCCGACGCCGTGTAAACCGCCGGAAATCTTATACGAGTTGTTGTCGAACTTGCCGCCGGCGTGCAGTTCCGTCATCACGATTTCCGCGGCGCTGCGGCGCTGCTCGTCGTCGTTCTTGATCTCTGTGGGTATGCCGCGTCCATTGTCCAGGACGCTGATCGAGTTATCCGGATGGATGGTTATCGTGATGCTGTTGCAATGTCCCGCGAGCGCTTCATCGATCGCATTGTCGACGACCTCGAACACCATATGGTGCAGGCCGGTGCCGTCGCTGGTGTCGCCGATATACATGCCCGGCCGCTTGCGGACAGCCTCGAGGCCTTTGAGTATTTTGATGCTATCCGCATCGTAGTCTTCACCGTTGCCGGATTGTTTCTTATCGGTCATAGGGATCGCTTATAAAGCTCTCGGTAGGCTTAGATTCTCATCGGCATAACAACATAACGGAAATCGCTGTCTTCGCTGATCGTTATCAATACACTGCTGTTGGCATCGCCGAACGAACAAGTCACCTGATCGCTCGCCACATTGCCGAGGACGTCGAGCAGATACGTGACGTTGAAACCGATGTCGAGCGCTTCACCGCTATAGGGAACCTCGATTTCTTCAAACGCTTCCTCCTGCTCGGTGTTCGTGCACGCGATGCGCAACTGGCCGCCCGTCAGCGTCCATCGTACGCCCCGGTATTTTTCATTGGACAGAATAGCGACGCGCTGCAATGCCTGCTGCAGCGCGACCCGCTCGATCGGAAAATTTTTCTGATAATTAGTTGGTATGACCCGTGTGTAGTCGGGAAACTTTCCATCCACGACCTTGCTCACGAGCACTACGTCGCCGATCTGGAATTTTACCTGAGTTGGCGCGAGTTCCAAAGTAACATTATCGTCGCCATCGCCGAGCAGCTTGATCAATTCCTGCACCGCTTTGCGCGGCAGTATCAATTCCAGCGGCTCGGCTTTTTGCGCGAGCGTCATGCTCGCGTAGGCGAGGCGATGGCCGTCGGTAGCCACTACCTTCAGCGCTTTGTCGGCGACCACGAGCAGCATACCGTTCAGGTAATAGCGGATATCCTGTTGTGCCATTGCGTATTGCGCAAGCAGCAGCAGCGACTTCAGTTGTTTCTGCGGCACTTCTATCTTCGCCGCCGTGGTCGCTGCCTTGGCGAGTTTCGGGAAGTCTTCCGCCGGCAGTGTTTGCAGCGTAAACCGGCTCTTGCCTGAGCGCACGATCAAGCGGTTGTTCTGCGCTTCAAGATCGACGTCGGCCGTTTCGGGTAGCGCCCGCAAGATATCCTGCAGCTTGCGAGCGGAGGTGGTGACAGCGTAGCGATCGCTGCCTTTGAGCGAGTTCTCAAAGCTCGTGGATACCTGAATCTCGAGATCGGTTGCCAGCAGGTGTAGACGGTTTTCGACTTGCTCGATCAATACGTTTGACAGAATGGGCAGCGTATGGCGTTTCTCGACAATGCCGGTCACCGCTTGCAGCGGTTTCAATAAGTTGTCCCGTTTGGTTTGTATCAGTTTCATATTTATTTATCCTGATAGTAGTAATTACAGTCGAGCATTCTGTTGACAAGTCGCCGACCCGAGTCAGCATGCGGCTTTACGACCAGTTTGAGCGCCAAGAACCCGCTGGATAGCGTGTGGATGAATTGTTGAACGAATTGGTGTCGACGATCATGCGACGGCTTATCCACAATTCATCTGTCAGCCGCGCAGCACCTTGAGGAGGGAATCGAAGTCCTTGGTAATTTCCTGGCTCGTGCTTTTGAGGGCGGCGATCTTGCGGCACGCATGTAGTACCGTCGTGTGATCGCGACCGCCGAACGCTTCGCCAATATCGGGCAGGCTCAAATGCGTGAGCTCCTTCGCTAAAGCCATCGCCACCTGGCGCGGACGCGCGATATTGCGGCTGCGCTTTTTTGAGTACATCTCCGATACTTTGATCTTGTAGTACTCGGCAACCGTCTTTTGAATGTTGTCGATCGAGATCTGTCGGCTCTGTAGCGCGAGCAGATCTTTGAGCGCGTCCCGACAGAGGTCGACGGAAATCGGCTTCCCCGAGAAACGCGAGTAGGCGAGGATGCGTTTCAGCGCGCCTTCGAGCTCACGAATGTTCGACTGGCTATGGCTGGCGATGAAGAACGCCACCGTCTCGTCCAGCACGACGTTTTCGGCCTCGGCCTTCTTGAGCAGAATCGCGACCCGCATCTCCAATTCCGGCGGCTCTACAGCAACGGTGAGACCCCAGGCGAAGCGCGAGATCAGGCGATTTTCGATGCCGGGGATCTCCCTCGGATAGGTGTCACACGTAATCACGATTTGTTTGCGCGATTCGATCAGCGCGTTGAACGCATAGAAAAACTCTTCCTGGGTGCGGCTCTTGCCGCTGAAAAACTGGATGTCGTCGATAAGCAACAGGTCGAGCGAGTGGTAGTAACGCTTGAAATCGTCGAACGCCTTGTGCTGGTAGGCGCGCACCACGTCGGAAACATATTGCTCCGCATGTATATAGCGTATCCGGCTTTGCGGGTTGCGCTCGAGCAGGAGGTTACCGATCGCGTGCGTCAAATGCGTCTTACCGAGCCCCACGCCGCCGTATACGAACAACGGGTTGTAAGCTTCGCCGGCACGCTCCGCGACCTGCATCGCCGCCGCGCGCGCGAGCTCATTCGCCTTGCCTGTCACGAAGGTCGCGAAGCTGAAGTCGGGATTGAGGCGTGAGATGTCACGCGTGCTGGGTTTATGTGCGGTCGGGGCCGCCGCGAGCGCTTTGGGCGGGTCGACCGCTTCTTTTTCCGCAAGAACGAGGTTTACATTGACGGCGGCGCCAAACCGTTCGGCGGCGAGGCGTTCAATTTCCGCGAGGAATCGGTCGCGTATCCATTGCAGCACAAAGCGGTTCGGCGCCGTCAATGTCACGACGTTTTCTGCGGATTGAAACTTGAGCGGCTTGATCCAGGTTTTAAACTGCTGGGGTGGCAATTGCTGTTCGAAATGGCTGAGACAGGAGCGCCAGAAACTATTCATGCAGGTGCAACCATGTTTTTTATAAGAGGCGGGGAGAAACCAGACGCGCGAGCAGAAAGTTTAGCGTTTTTGATTGAAGTTATCCACAAGCGGTCCGGTGCTGTTCGCGCTCGCGTCCGTCCCTCATGCACATTGACAGTGAGAGGCGTTAACGGTTGTAATAGAGGGCTTTTCACCTTACTCAGGCACAGATCATGAAACGCACTTTTCAACCGTCTACGACGCGACGCAAGCGCACGCATGGCTTTCGAGTCCGCATGAAGACCAGCGGCGGTCGCGCGATATTGCGCGCACGCCGCGCGAAGGGACGTGCTCGCCTCGGCGTTTGACTGGCCGTTCCCGACGCCTTGTTTTTCCACGTGCGCGCCGACTTACCGGGCCGCAAGGCTACGCCCTGGTGTTTGCTTTCAGGTGTTCGCACGCGGGCACGTTCTTCCAGGTTTATGCGCGACCCAATGATGGCATAGCGCCGCGACTCGGCGTTACGGTCAATAAGCGCATCGTGCGCCAGGCGACCGCGCGGAATTTCTGCAAGCGTTTGGCACGCGAAGTATTCCGGTCGTATCAGGACGAATTCTGCGGAGTTGATATCGTAGTACGTGTTCGGGCGCCGGTGTTTAGAACGGTCGCGCGCGAAGCGCGCGCCGAAATCCTTTCGCTTATGCGCCGGGCGCGACGCTCATGCGGTGATCGCGCTGCAGCCGCCCCCGGGGCCAACGCGCTTAACTGATCTAATCTCATGGATACACAGCGACTGATCCTCTTCATGCTCTTCGCGTTCTCAGTATTTTTCCTGATGGACGCGTGGCAGAAGGAAACTCAACCCGCGCGGGTAGGCGCGCCTGCCGCACCGCCGGTGAGCGGCCCCGCGGGGGCTCCGGTACCCGCGCCGAGCCAGCCGTTGTCGAAACCGCCCGCACAGCCCGCAGCCGGCACACCCGTCGGCGGCGGCGATCTGCAAAAGGGCGAGACCATTCGTGTGCAGACCGACGAATACATCGCCGACATCGATACCGCCGGCGGTGATTTACGCCGCCTCGAGTTGCTCGAACACCTCGACACGAGCGACAAGAAAAAGAATTTTACGTTGCTGCAACAGGCCGAACACACTTACGTCGCGCAATCCGGGCTCATCGGCAATGGTTTGCCGAATCATCGCACGCGCTACACAGCGGCTGAACGCAATGTGCAGCTGATGCCGGGAGCCAATGAAGCGGTTATTCACCTCACGGCGCAAGCATCCGATGGCGTGAATGTCATCAAGACGTACACATTTCATCGCAACAGTTATGTCATCGATGTCAGCTACCGGATCGACAACCATGGCGCCAGCGCCATCGAGCCTGACGCGTACTTTCAACTCCTGCGCGACAGCACGCCGCCCGCAGGCGATTCGGCGATGTTGCCGACGTACACCGGGATCGCGGTCTACACTGAGAAAGAAAAGTTTCAAAAGGTGCCGTTCTCGGATGTGGACAAGGGCAAGGTCAACTACCCGAAAAAAAGCAGCGACGGGTGGATCGCCATGCTGCAACATTATTTTCTGAGTGCATGGCTGCCACCGAGCGGGGTTGCGCGCGAGTTTTATACGAAGCGCCTGGACAACGGCTTATACGCGGCGGGCGTCATCCTGCCGGTCGGTCGTATCGAGCCCGGCACACAAAAGACGCTTACGGTGCCGCTTTACGCCGGGCCTCAGGAACAGGATAAGCTCTCGAAGCTGACGCCGGGACTTGACCTCACAGTTGATTACGGGTGGTTGACCATCATCGCCAAGCCGCTATTCTGGTTCCTGCAATGGCTGCACCAATGGGTAGGCAATTGGGGCGTCGCCATCATCATCCTCACAGTCACTATCAAGGCGTTGTTCTATCCGTTGTCTGCAGCAAGCTATCGTTCGATGGCGCGCATGCGAGTGCTGGCCCCGCGCCTGCAAAAACTCAAGGAACAATACGGCAACGACCGCCAGCGCATGAACCAGGCGATGATGGAACTATACAAGACAGAAAAAATCAATCCGCTTGGCGGATGTCTGCCCGTTGTCGTGCAAATCCCTGTTTTTATTGCGCTTTATTGGGTTCTGTTGGCGAGCGTCGAGCTGCGGCATGCGCCGTTCATGCTGTGGATCCATGACCTTTCGGTGGCGGATCCCTATTTTGTCCTGCCGGTCTTGATGGGCGCCACGATGATTTTCCAGACGTACTTGAACCCTGAACCGCCCGACCCGGTTCAAGCCAAGATTATGAAGATCATGCCGATCGCTTTCAGCGTCATGTTTTTCTTCTTCCCAGCGGGGCTGGTCCTGTACTGGCTGATTAACAATATTCTGTCGATCGCACAGCAGTGGCAAATCACGCGCGCAATGGGGCAGCCCAAGTCCGCGCATGGCAAATGATGTAATAGCTGCTGTCGCGACGCCGCCCGGCCGCGGCGGGATCGGCATTGTTCGCGTGTCCGGCCCGCGCCTGGACTTTATGGTGGAGACGCTCGTTGGTCCGCGCGTCGAACCGCGCGTAGCAACGCGAGCCGATTTCCGTAGTGCTGACGGCTCGCTCATCGACCAGGGGGTGGCGCTGTTTTTTCGCGCACCCCATTCCTACACAGGCGAAGACGTGCTCGAATTGCAGGGGCACGGCGGGCCCGTTGTCATGCAGTTGTTGCTGGAGCGTTGCCTTGAAGTCGGCGCGCGCGTGGCGCAGCCCGGCGAATTCACGAAGCGGGCGTTTCTCAACGATAAGCTTGATCTGGCTCAGGCAGAGGGCGTTGCGGACCTCATAGAAGCCTCGACCGCTGAAGCCGCTCGCTGTGCGGTCCGCTCGCTACAGGGCGAGTTTTCGCAAGCGATACAAACGCTCGTACACGAGCTCATCGATGTGCGCATGCTGGTTGAAGCGACGCTCGACTTCCCAGAAGAGGAAATCGAAGCGTTGCAAAGACCAGGACTGCGCGAGCGGCTTCAAGCGCTTCAAGCGCGCGTCGCCGCCATTTTGGCCGCAGCACGACGCGGCAGTCTGCTGCGCGAAGGCGTTGAAGTGGTAATCGCCGGCAAGGCGAACGTCGGAAAATCGAGCCTGCTGAACGCGCTCGCGGGTGCCGAACGCGCCATTGTTTCTGACGTGCCGGGCACGACACGGGATACGATCCGCGAATCGATCACCGTGAACGGCGTGCCACTCCACATTGTCGACACGGCCGGGCTGAGGGAATCGCGTGATCCGGTTGAATCGATCGGCATTGCGCGCGCGCGCCAAGCCGTCGCAACTGCGGATTTGCTGGTGTGGGTTGCGGACGTGACAGACCCCACGAGCGCGTTCCCAGACCACGGCCTTGTTTTACCAGAGGCTACCGCTACGCTTCGGGTCGCGAACAAGATTGATTTACTGGACCGGCCGCGTAAGTCGGAGTTTACTGGATGCGTAGCAGTGTCCGCAAAGACGGGTGTCGGCATGGGCGGGCTGCGGGACGCCATATTGGAGGCCATTGGCGGCGCCACTGCGGGCGAGGGGATGTATATGGCGCGCGAAAGACACCTAGCCGCTTTACGTCGCGCGCATACCCATTTAGAGGACGCTATCAGGTTGCCCACCGGGTTGGAACTCGTTGCTGAAGAGCTGCGTAGCGCGCAGACCGCGCTGTCAAGCATCACCGGCAGCGTAACCGCCGATGACTTACTGGGCGCGATTTTTTCGCGCTTCTGCATCGGCAAGTGAGATGTTTCACGTGGAACAAGGCGTTGCGCGTGTTCCACGTGAAACATTCATCGAACGTCGCGCTTTTGCGCGATGACCATTTCGTTTATTATCGCGATTTGCCCGAAAACAAGTCGCAATAGATGCAACCTGCTGATCTTTTTGATGTAATCGTTGTAGGGGGCGGACACGCGGGCACCGAGGCGGCATTAGCGAGCGCTCGCATCGGATGCCGTACACTCCTACTCACTCACAACATCGAGACCTTGGGTCAAATGTCGTGCAATCCATCAATCGGAGGCATCGGCAAGGGCCACTTGGTAAAGGAAATCGACGCCTTGGGGGGCGCAATGGCATGCGCGGCCGATGACGCCGGGATTCAGTTCCGGACCCTCAATTCGAGCAAGGGGCCAGCGGTGCGGGCCACGCGGGCGCAGGCGGATCGTTCGTTATATCGGCGCTCCGTTCGAAGCCGGCTCGAAAGCCAGGCCAATTTGTGGCTCTTTCAGCAACCCGTTAATGACCTGATCTTAGACGGCGAACGAGTTACTGGTGTCGTTACCCAGTTGGGTGTGCGTTTCAACGCGCGGGCGGTCGTCCTGACGACCGGAACGTTCCTTTCCGGACTCATCCACGTGGGTCTCGCGCATTACGCGGCCGGGCGCGCCGGCGATCCGCCTGCAACAAGCCTCGCCGCGCGTTTACGTGAGTTGAAATTGCCAGTCGGCCGCCTGAAGACCGGTACTCCGCCGCGACTCAACGGTCGGACTATCGATTTTTCGCAGCTCCTCGAACAACCCGGCGACGTGCCAACACCGGTCTTTTCGTTCCTTGGCGACGTCCGGCACCATCCGCGGCAAGTCCCATGCTGGATAACTCATACGAGCGAGCGCACGCACGACATCATTCGCAAGGGTCTCGACCGGTCGCCGCTGTTTACGGGTGTCATTGAAGGCATCGGGCCGCGCTACTGTCCGTCGATCGAAGACAAGATCACGCGCTTTGCAGACAAGAGCGCGCATCAGATTTTTCTCGAGCCCGAGGGTTTGAGCGTCAACGAATATTATCCCAATGGCATATCGACGAGCTTGTCGTACGATGTCCAAGTGGAGCTCGTGCGAACCATCAAAGGTCTCGAGCATGCGCATATCACGCGTCCGGGTTACGCCATCGAGTACGATTACTACGATCCACGCGCGCTCAAAAGTTCGCTCGAAACCAAGGCGATCAGCGGGCTTTTTTTCGCCGGACAAATAAACGGCACGACAGGTTACGAGGAGGCTGCGGCACAGGGACTGCTTGCCGGCGTCAACGCCGCTCGCTCGGTCATGGGTGAAGAAGCGTGGTGTCCCCGCCGCAATGAAGCGTATCTCGGCGTGCTCGTCGACGACTTGATAACGCGGGGCGTCTCGGAACCGTACCGCATGTTCACGAGCCGTGCGGAGTATCGGCTTACTTTGCGCGAAGACAATGCGGACATGCGTTTAACCGAAATCGGGCGCCGTCTGGGCCTCGTAGATGATCGACGGTGGGAACGTTTCGAACGCAAGCGCGATGCGCTCGCGCGTGAGCTCGCGCGCTTACGTTCGAGCTGGGTAAGCCCGAAGCTCATCGAGCGTCATGAGTATGAGCGCGTCCTTGGCCAAGCAGTCGAACGCGAATACACCTTGATGGATTTGTTGCGCCGTCCGGAAGTTTCGTACAAATCGCTCATGACGTTGCCCGGCACGGGTCCCGCTGTCGACGATGGTGAGGTCGCCGAGCAAGTGGAGATTCAAGCCAAATATCAGGGGTACATTGAGCGCCAGCAGGATGAGATTGCGCGTCACGAGGCGCAAGAGTCCATGCATTTACCCCTGGACTTTGACTACCGTACGGTGCGCGGGCTCTCGATCGAGGTGCAGCAAAAACTCAACCAGCACCGCCCGCAGACGGTTGGTCAGGCGACACGCATATCCGGAATCACGCCGGCCGCAATTTCATTGCTGCTCGTACACTTGAAGCGTGGATTCAGCGCCGCGAAAAAAACCGCATGAGCGACGCCGAGCAACTTGCACAGGGTGTGGCGGAGCTCGGCTTGACCGTTCCTGCCGATGTACAGACCAAGCTGCTCGCATACCTCGCCCTAATAACAAAATGGAACCGCGTCCACAATCTCACCGCCATACGTGACAGCGCGAGAATGGTGAGCGGGCATGTTCTCGATTCGCTGGCGACGCTGCCGCACCTCGGAACTGGCAGCGTGCTCGACGTTGGCAGTGGCGCCGGACTTCCGGGTATCCCGCTGGCGCTCGTGTCGCCGCAGGCGCATATCACATTGCTCGATTGCAATCACAAGAAAGCGGCGTTCCTGCGACAGGCTGTCATCGAGCTCGGGCTCGACAACGTCGACGTCGTGGGCGAGCGCGTAGAACACTGGGAGCCCCGGAAGCGGTTTGACGTTGTCATATCGCGCGCTTTTTCTGACGTCGCCGACTTGATTAAAGTCGCGGGGCGTCTGTGTGCTCCACAGGGGACGTTGGCGGCAATGAAGGGTGTTTATCCGTACGAAGAGATTGCGCAAGTGCCCGCGGACTTCAAGCTGCGCGAAGTCATTCCATTGAAAGTGCCCGGCCTGCGCGCGCAGCGCCACCTGGTATTACTCGAGCCGGCGCGGCTTGCCGCATGACAAAGATCCTCGCCATCACCAATCAGAAAGGCGGCGTGGGTAAAACCACTACGGGTGTGAATCTAGCCGCGAGTCTTGCGGCAACCAAACAGCGTGTCCTCCTCGTGGACTTGGACCCGCAAGGCAATGCGACCATGGGCAGCGGCATCGACAAGCGAACGCTGGCGCGCACGGTTTATCATGTTCTGCTTGGCGAAGCTGACATTCGTATAGCGAGCGTCGCGTCGACGACAGGCAGTTATAACGTGTTGCCGGCGAATCGCGAACTCGCCGGCGCCGAGGTGGAACTTGTCGCGCTCGATCAGCGCGAGACGCGTCTCAAGTCCGCGCTGGCGACCGTGGAGGACAACTACGAATATATCCTTATCGATTGCCCGCCGGCGCTTAATCTCCTCACCGTGAACGGCTTGTGCGCAGCGCACGCGGTGTTGATACCAATGCAGTGCGAATATTATGCACTCGAGGGTCTGAGTGACTTGGTGCAGACGATCAAAAAGGTTCGCCAGCACCTTAATCCACGGCTTGAGATCGAAGGTCTTTTGCGCACGATGTACGATCCCCGCAATACGCTCGCGCAGCAGGTGTCTGCGCAGTTGCAGCAGCATTTCGGAGAGAAGGTGTATCGCACCGTCATTCCGCGCAACATTCGCCTCGCGGAGGCGCCGAGCCACGGTCTGCCGGTACTGGGTTTTGACAAGGCCTCCAAAGGCGCACAAGCGTATCTGGCGCTGGCCGGTGAGATGCTGAATCGGGCAGAAGCCGGGGCGGTAGGAGCATGAGTGCCATGCCAAAAATGAAAGGGTTGGGCCGCGGCCTCGACGCCCTGCTGGGCGGCGATGAACGCGTGAGCGTCGATGCGCCTGCGGGGCCGACACTCGAGTTGAGCGTAGACGATTTGCAGCCCGGTAAATATCAGCCGCGCATGCGCATCGAGGACGCCGCACTCAAAGAGCTGGCCGATTCGATCAAGGCGCAGGGCGTTATTCAGCCCATACTCGTGCGCCCGGTCCGCGACGCCCGGCATGAAATCATCGCGGGGGAACGGCGCTGGCGAGCAGCCCGGCTCGCCGGACTCGCCACAGTCCCCGTCGTCGTCCGCGCGGTCGACGACAATGCCGCACTCGCGATGGCGCTCATTGAGAACATTCAGCGCGAGGATTTGAATCCGCTCGAGCAGGCGCAGGGCATCCAGCGTTTAATCACGGAATTCGGCATCACGCATGACAAAGCAGCCGAAATGGTGGGCCGCTCGCGCAGCGCAGTGACGAATCTCGTACGGCTGCTCGGTCTGGCTGAGCCGGTGCGTGATCTTGTGCAGAACGGCAAGCTCGATATGGGACATGCGCGAGCGCTGCTTGCGCTGGCCGGCATTCAACAGATCGAAACCGCGCGATTGATCGCGGAGCGCGGCATGTCCGTACGTGATGCCGAGCAACTCGTAGCCCGCTTGGGAAAAGGCGTCAGCGCCAAAAAATCGCGCGCCGTTACTGACCGCGATATCTTGAGGCTGCAGGAAGACTTGTCGCAGAAGCTGGGCACCGCGGTCGCCATCAAAGGGAGCTCAAAAAAGGGCAGCGGCAAGTTGGTAATCGATTACCGAACGCTCGACCAACTCGACGCGGTGCTGGCGCGCCTTATGCGTTGAATCCGACCATCGAGCGCACCACCGCGGTTTGACGCCGCAAGCGCGAGCTTATAAAATTCGCGGGTTTGCTCCAGGGTACGCGTGGTGGCTTTCAAAATCGAGAGCAAACCCCTCCGCACAGTGCTGCGGTGGCAGTTATATACGACTGCCGCGGTAGCACTCGTAGCTGGCTGGTGGGCAGGTGGGCAGGGTGCGCTATCGGCTCTGTTCGGCGGCCTGATCAGCTGGTCGGCTGGCTTTCTCTTTGCGCTATTGATCTCAGGCAGGAAAGTGCAAACGGCGGGCGAAATTTTGCGTACGGCGTTCAAAGCTGAGGCCGGCAAGCTCGCGCTGATGGGTTGTTTGTTGTGGCTGGTGTTGAGTTCGTATAGCGAGCTCGTACCAGCGGCGTTTTTTGCAGCGTTTGTCATCGCGGTCCTGGTGTCGCAGGCAGCGGTGGTCGTGCGCGAAGGTTGATCGAATCAGGAATTGCTGATGGCAGCAAGTGCCGAACTGACCCCGACCGAATACATCGGTCATCACCTCACTTTCAACACCCATCCGTTCGGCGACGGGCCGTTCTGGATGCTCAACGTCGACACGGTCGTGACGTCGCTCATTCTGGGCATCGTCGCGCTCGGCTTTATGTGGTGGGTGGTGCGCGGCGCGACGGCCGGCGTCCCGAATAAACGCCAGGCGTTCGTCGAGTTGCTCATTGATTTCATCGATGTGCAGGTCAAAGACATATTTCATGGCGACCGCCGATTCATTGCGCCGGTCGCCCTGACGGTATTCCTGTGGGTCCTGCTCATGAACGCGATGGATTTCCTGCCCGTCGACATCATGGCGAAAATCTACGAGCACGTGTTCCATTTGCATAACTGGCGCGGCGTGCCGACGGCGGATGTGAACACCACCTTCGCGCTCGCCTTGACAGTGTGGGCGCTCATGCTGTTTTTCAGCGTCAAGATCAAAGGCCTGGGCGGATGGGTGCACGAACTATTCTGCTCGCCCTTCGGCAGCCATGTGCTGCTGTGGCCGGCCAACTTTTTGTTCAACCTCGTCGAGTATGTTTCGAAGCCGCTGTCGCACTCCCTGCGGTTGTTCGGCAACATGTACGCGGGCGAGATCATTTTTCTTCTGCTGTGGATGTGGGCAACCACCGGGACTGCGGATAACTTTTATTCGGGAACGATTATCGCGCCGGTGCTCGGTCTCGGCTGGTCCATCTTCCACGTCCTGATCGTCGCATTGCAGGCATACATTTTTATGATGCTCACCATCGTTTACATCGCGATGGCGCATGAAAGTCACTGATTCCGCTTTTACTCAAAACCAAACCCCGTTCAAGAAAGGACAGTAAATGGACAAGTTACAACTGATGGCAATGGTGCAGGCTTCAACCGGCATAGGCATCGGCCTCATGATCGGCTTAGGCGCGCTTGGCGCGTGCGTCGGCGTCGGTATCATGTGCAGCCGCTTTCTCGAGGGCGCGGCGCGTCAGCCGGAACTCATGCCGCAACTGCAGGCCAAAGTGTTCCTGCTGTTAGGGCTGATTGACGCCTCGTTCATCATTGGCGTCGGTCTCGCGATGTTCTTTGCGTTCGCCAACCCCTTGCTGGCAGTGCTCCGCTAACCCACGGTCGCCTCGTAAGGAAGCATCATGAATATCAATATGACGCTTATTGCCCAGGCGATCTCGTTCGGGGCATTTATCTGGTTCACTGCAGCCTTCATCTGGCCGCCGCTCATGCGCGCAATCGAGACGCGCCAGAAACAGATCGCGGATGGGCTCGCGGCCGGCGAAGAAGGCAAGCGCTCTCTCGAGGTTTCCGCGCGCCGGGCGGATGAAGAGATCGCCAAGGCACGCGTGCGCGCCGGTGAGATTGTGGCGCAGGCTGAAAAGCGCGCTACGCAGATGATCGAGGAAGCTAAAAGCGCGGCGCGTGAGGAAGGTAATCGCGAGAAATTAGCAGCTAAAGCGGAGATTAGTCAGGAAGTCTCGCGTGCCAAGGAATCCCTGCGCGCACAGGTCTCGCTGCTGGCAGTAGCTGGCGCGGAGAAAATCCTGCGACGCGAAGTAGACGCGAGAACACACGCTGATCTACTGCGGACAGTGCAGGACGAACTGTAAGGCGCGATCATGGCCGAAGATATCACTATCGCCCGGCCTTACGCCGAAGCTGCTTTCCGGCTCGCGCGCGAGAAAGCGTCTTTTGATCAGTGGTCGGCGAATCTGCGCTTGCTCGAAATGGTGGTGCAGGATACGCGCGTGGCAGCCAGCATCGGCGACCCGAATGTCAGCGCGCAGGAACTCGAGAGCCTAATTCTGGGCGTGTGTGGCGAACAACTGGATGGTGCGGGCAGAAATTTCGTGCAAATGCTCGCGCAGAATGACCGCTTGACTGTCATCCCCGCAATCCGCCAGCTCTACGAAGATTTGAGGCGCGAGCACGAGGGCGTCATCGAAGCGCATATTTTCTCGGCGTTCGCGATCGATGACCCACAGACCGATCAGCTCGTGCATAAACTCGAAGCGAAATACCGGCGCAAGGTGCGTGCTGAAGTAACTGTCGATCCGAATTTGATCGGCGGCGTGAAAATTGTAGTCGGCGACAAAGTTTTCGATGCGACCGTGCGCGGCAGACTCGATGCGATGTCGGCTGCGCTTACCCGTTAGGAGTATCAGAGATGCAACTCAATCCATCAGAAATCAGCGAACTCATCAGAAGCAGGATTCAGAACCTGGGTGCGACGACCGAATCGCGCACGCAGGGCACCGTTATTTCGGTTACCGACGGCATCTGTCGTATTCATGGGCTCGCCGATGTCATGCAGGGCGAGATGCTCGAATTCCCGAAGAATACGTTTGGCCTTGCGCTGAATCTCGAACGAGATGCGGTCGGCGCGGTTGTGCTCGGTGAATACGAGCATATTTCGGAGGGCGATACGGTCAAGTGCACCGGCCAGATTCTTTCCGTGCCCATCGGCCCGGAACTCATCGGGCGCGTGGTTAATTCGCTCGGGCAACCGATCGACGGCAAGGGCCCGATCAACGCCAAGCTCACAGACGTCATCGAGAAAGTCGCGCCCGGCGTGATTGCGCGCAAATCGGTGTCGCAGCCGGTTCAGACGGGACTCAAGGCTATCGACGCGATGGTTCCTGTCGGCCGCGGCCAGCGCGAGCTCATCATCGGCGACCGCCAGACCGGCAAAACCGCGGTTGCGGTCGACACCATCATCAATCAAAAAGGCAAGGACCTGTACTGTATTTACGTTGCGATCGGTCAAAAAGCCTCAACCGTTGCGAACGTAGTGCGCAAGTTAGAAGAACACGGTGCAATGGCCTACACCATCGTGGTCGCCGCGACCGCGTCCGAGTCAGCTGCCATGCAATACATCGCGCCGTACTCCGGCTGCACCATGGGCGAGTATTTCCGCGACCGCGGGCAGGATGCGCTGATCATTTACGACGACCTCACCAAGCAGGCGTGGGCCTATCGTCAGGTCTCCCTCTTGTTGCGCCGTCCGCCGGGCCGCGAAGCGTATCCCGGCGACGTGTTTTACCTGCACTCGCGCCTGCTTGAACGTGCGGCACGCGTCAACGAGGAATACGTCGAGAAATTCACCAAGGGTGAGGTCAAAGGCAAAACCGGCTCGCTCACGGCTTTGCCCGTCATCGAAACGCAGGCAGGCGACGTCTCGGCGTTCGTGCCCACCAATGTGATCTCGATCACCGATGGCCAGATTTTCCTTGAGACCGACTTGTTCAATGCCGGCGTGCGTCCCGCCATTAACGCCGGTATTTCAGTGTCGCGGGTTGGCGGCGCCGCGCAAACCAAGGTCATGAAACGCAGAGACGTCGGCGGTGGCGTGCGCCTTTCATTGGCGCAATTCCGCGAGCTGGCGGCGTTCGCTCAATTTGCCTCGGACCTCGATGAATCCACCCGCAAGCAACTCGAGCGTGGACGCATGGTTACAGAGTTGCTGAAACAGGCGCAGTACCAGCCAATGCAGGTCAACGAAATGGCTTTGACGTTGTTCGCGGTGAACAGCGGCTATTTCGACGATATCGACCTGAAAAAGGCGCTGGCGGCGGAGCGCAGCCTGCGCGACCACATGAAGTCCAAATATGCGCCGTTGTTCGATGGAATCGAACAGAAGAAAGACATCAGCGCCGATGACGAGGAAGCGCTTAAGGCAGCCATTGACGACTGGAAGAAAAACGGCAGCTACTAAGTCGTTGAGGCGATAACTTCGAATCCGGCGCATTTGCCGGTCAAGGACGAGACGCATGGCAGGCAGCAAGGAAATTCGAAACAAGATCAAGAGCGTGCAAAGTACGCGCAAGATCACCAAGGCGATGGAGATGGTCGCCGCCTCGAAAATGCGCAAAGCACAGGACCGTATGCGCGCGGCGCGGCCATACGGCGAAAAAATACGCAACGTGGCGGCACATCTTTCACACGCCAATCCGGAGTACCGCCATCCATTCCTGGTGGCCCGCGATACCGTAAAAAGAATTGGCATCATCGTGATTACTGCCGACAAAGGGCTGTGCGGCGGACTCAATACCAACGTTCAGCGTCTGGCGCTAACCCACATGAAGGAGTGGGAAGCGAAGGGCGAATCATTCGATGTGTGCTGCTTCGGCAATCGCGGCTTGGGCTTCATGCAGCGCCTCGGTGCAAACGTAATTTCCAGCGCGGTGCAGCTTGGCGATCGGCCGCAGATGGACAAACTCGTAGGGGCCACCAAGGCCATGCTCGACGGCTACATCAAGGACCGCTTCGACAGGCTGGTGATTTTTTACACCAAGTTCATCAATACCATGAAGCAGGAACCGGTGATGGAGCAGCTCTTACCCTTAAGCGGGGAACGCTTGGGGTCACCGACAGGGTCGTGGGATTACATCTATGAACCCGAGGCCAAAACAGTGCTTGACCAGGTACTGATGCGCTACATCGAAGCGATTATTTATCAGGCGGTGGCGGAAAACATGGCTTCCGAACAATCGGCGCGCATGGTCGCGATGAAAGCGGCGTCGGACAATGCTAACAACGTGATCGCCGAATTGACGCTGGTTTACAACAAATCCCGCCAAGCTGCGATTACCCAGGAACTCTCGGAAATCGTCGCCGGCGCCGCAGCTGTCTAGCGCAGCACCGACCAATTGAAATGAACAGTTAGGACATCGTTATGGCACAAGCTCAAGGCACCATCGTCCAATGTATCGGCGCCGTTATCGACATCGAGTTCCCGCGCGACTCGATGCCGAAAGTGTATGACGCGCTTACGCTGACCGAGGACGCTTCCAATAAGCTCGCGGAGCGGGGGCTGACTTTTGAAGTCGAGCAGCAGCTCGGCGACGGCATCGTGCGCACGATTGCACTGGGTTCTTCAGATGGCTTGCGTCGAGGCATGAAAGTCGCGGGCACCGGCAAGCCAATTTCAGTGCCGGTCGGCCAGGCGACGCTGGGCCGCGTGATGGACGTGCTCGGCCGTCCGATCGATGAGCGCGGTGCGATCCTAACCGACGAGCGGCGCGCGATTCACCAATCCGCGCCGAAATTCGACGAGCTTTCACCGTCGGTCGAGCTGCTCGAAACGGGCATCAAGGTTATTGACCTGATTTGCCCGTTCGCCAAGGGTGGCAAGATTGGCCTGTTCGGGGGCGCCGGCGTCGGCAAGACCGTGACGATGCTTGAGCTGATCAACAACATTGCGACACAGCACTCCGGATTGTCGGTGTTTGCGGGCGTGGGCGAGCGCACACGCGAGGGCAACGACTTCTATCACGAAATGTCGGAAGCCAAAGTCATCGTGCAGGAAGATCTTTCAAAGTCCAAGGTGGCGATGGTGTTCGGCCAGATGAATGAGCCGCCCGGCAACCGCCTGCGGGTCGCGCTGACCGGCTTGACCATGGCCGAGAGCTTCCGCGACGAAGGCCGGGACATTCTGCTTTTTATCGACAACATTTACCGCTTCACACTCGCCGGCACCGAAGTGTCGGCTTTGCTTGGCCGCATGCCGTCGGCAGTGGGTTACCAGCCCACGCTGGCCGAGGAGATGGGCAGACTGCAGGAACGCATCACGTCGACCAAGACCGGTTCGATCACGTCGATCCAGGCGATTTATGTCCCTGCCGACGATTTGACCGACCCCTCGCCCGCCACCACATTCGGACACCTAGACGCGACCATTGTGTTGTCGCGCGAGATCGCCTCGCTCGGCATCTATCCGTCGGTGGATCCGCTCGATTCGACTTCGCGCCAGGTTGATCCGAACGTCATCGGCGAAGAGCATTACAACACCACGCGTGCAGTGCAGGAAGTGCTGCAGCGCTACAAGGAATTGCGTGACATCATCGCGATCCTGGGTATGGATGAGTTGTCGCCCGAAGACAAGCTCGCCGTTGGCCGCGCACGCAAGATCCAGCGTTTCCTGTCGCAGCCTTTTCACGTGGCCGAGGTATTCACCGGGTCACCCGGCAAATACGTAACCCTCAAGGACACCATCAGGGGTTTCAAGATGATCGTCGAAGGCGAATGCGACCAGATTCCCGAGCAGGCCTTCTACATGGTCGGCCCCATTGAGGAAGCGATCGAGAAAGCGAAGTCCCTGCAATAGGGCATTTCCATGGCTAACACGATACACGTCGACGTCGTCAGCGCCGAAGAAAGCATCTACTCGGGCGAAGCGGAGTTTGTGGTGCTGCCTGGCGAAGCCGGAGAGCTCGGCATCTATCCGCAGCACACGCCGCTCATTACCCGCATCAAGCCCGGATCGGTACGCATCAAACCAGCCGGCGAAGCCACAGAAGAATTGATTTTCGTTGCTGGCGGCATACTTGAGGTGCAGCCCAAGGTGGTTACCGTTCTGGCGGACACCGCCATACGCGGGCACGATCTCGATGAAGCCAAAGCCAACGAAGCCATCCAGCGCGCCGAAGCCGCACGATCGTCGGTCAGAGGTAAACAGGAAGTAGCCTCGGTGGAAGCAGAGCTGGCTAGCTTGGCCGCCCAGCTCGCCGCCATACGCAAGCTCAGGTCGCGTAAATAGTCAGGACGGGCGGCAAGCCGCCCACATTGCGTCGCTCGAGCGCGAAAACCGATCGGCGCAGGTGTTGTCAGCGCAGTCCATAAAACTCGTTCAAGCGTAGACTAACGGCCTTCAACCATGGGGCCGCATGTGGGCGAGGTCACGCCGCAGTTTGACTTACTAGTCATCGGTGGCGGTATCAACGGCGCCGGCATTGCGCGCGATGCCGCGGGGCGCGGCCTGAAAGTCGTGCTGGTTGAGAAGGACGACCTCGCGGCGGCCACATCATCGCAAAGCAGCAAGCTGATTCACGGCGGCCTGCGCTATCTCGAGCAGTATGAATTTCGCTTGGTAGCCGAAGCGCTCGCCGAACGCGAAGTGTTGATGAGCATCGCGCCGCACCTCGTCCGCCCGCTGTGCTTTGTCATGCCGCACCAGCCGGAACTGCGGCCACGTTGGTTGATACGTGCCGGTTTATTTCTCTACGATCACCTGGGTCGTCGCACGCGGCTGCCGAAATCGCATGGCATCGCGTTGTCAACGTCCCCTTACGGCGCGGGGCTACAGCCTGGTTTTGCGCGCGGGTTCATCTATTCGGACTGTCGCGTCGACGATGCACGTCTGGTGCTTGCAAATGCAATGAGCGCGCGCGAGCTTGGCGCAGAAATCAACACGCGAACTAAATGCGCCTCTGCTGAACGCTCATCAAGCGGCTGGCAAGTGCGTGTCACTGCTGCTGGCGGTAGCCGTATGATCAGCGCTCGCGCTATCGTGAATGCAGCGGGTCCGTGGGTGAAAGAAGTATTGCATGATCGGTTGCATCAGCGCAGTGCCGACGACATCCGGCTCGTGCAAGGCAGCCACATTGTCGTAAACAAGCTTTACGACGGTGACCATGCCTACATTCTTCAGAACGACGATCGGCGCGTGGTGTTTATGATTCCGTACGAGCGGGCATATACGCTTATAGGAACGACGGATGTCCCGGTTGAGCAAATGCCCGAAAAGCCGGCGGCGGGCGAAGATGAGATAACGTATTTGTGTCGTGCGGCGAATCGTTACATGGCGATCAGGATCAAACCCGCCGATGTGGTGTGGTCATACGCAGGTGTGCGTCCGCTGCACGATGATGGCACTGCTGCCGCCGCAGAGATCACTCGCGATTACGCGTTGCGCGTTAAGGCGGACGGCGGCGCGGCCCCTGTTCTATCGGTGTTTGGCGGCAAGATCACCACTTACCGCAAGCTTGCAGAACACGCGCTGGAGAAACTGACACCGTGGTTCCCGACAATGCGCCCTGCCTGGACTGCGACCATTGCGCTACCCGGCTGCGACCGCGCAATCGCGAAAGATCCGGATGGTGCGGATACGCGTACGCGAATTAACTTCCCACCGTGGATGCCGCCCGCCGTCTGCAGTGCGCTCGCATCGCGCCATGGAAGCTGTGTCAGTCACGTGATTGCTAATGTGCGTTCGATCGAAGATCTCGGCGAATATTTCGGCGCCGAGCTCTACGCTCGCGAAGTTGATTACATGATCGAGCACGAGTGGGCACAGACCGCCGACGATATTCTTTACCGTCGCACGAAGGCAGGACTTGTAACGAGTCCCTCGCAACAGCAAGCACTGGGACGCTACATTGCGATGCGACTTGCGGCACAGTAGGCGGCATTTGCCGTGTGCGATAATTACGCGATGCCTTTCAATGTAGTGATCCTGGCCGCCGGACAGGGCAAGCGTATGCGCTCTGAGTTGCCGAAGGTCCTGGCACCGCTCGCCGGCAAACCGCTGCTGGGTCATGTCCTCGCAACGGCGCGCGCGCTCAAGCCGGCTATGATCGGCGTGGTCTACGGTCATGGCGGTGAGCAAGTGCCGCAGGCTCTACGCGCCGATGATGTCGTATTCGTCAAGCAGCATCCGCAGCTCGGTACCGGTCATGCAGTCAAGCAGGCGCTACCCCACTTATCAAAGAGCAATGCGACGCTTGTGCTGTACGGCGACGTCCCGCTCATCTCAGCTGCGACGTTATGTCAGCTAGTGGATTCGAATCACAGCCGCCTCACGATATTAACTGCAAACTTAGAGGATCCACATGGCTACGGCCGGATCGTGCGTGACGCGCGCGGCGCAATCACCGGTATCGTCGAAGAGAAAGACGCCACTGACGAGCAGCGCAACATACGCGAAATCAATACCGGCATCATGATGCTGCCGGGTAAACAACTAGAGACCTGGCTTAACAAATTATCCGACAAGAATTCACAAGGCGAGTACTACCTCACCGACGTTGTCGCGCTCGCCATCGAGGATGGCGTGAAGGTTGATGCGTGGCAGGCGAGCGACGCATCGGAAGTGCTTGGCGTTAACAACAGGCAGCAGTTGGCACAGCTAGAGCGCACCCTGCAGCGGCAAACCGCGAGGCGGTTGCTCGAGGACGGCGTAACGCTTGCCGATCCCGCACGTATCGATGTGCGCGGCGAATTGCGATGCGGCAAGGACGTCAGCATCGATGTCAATTGCGTGTTCGAGGGTTCAGTCGAGATTGATGATGGCGCATCGATCGGCGCCAACTGCGTGCTGCGCAACGCGCGCGTCGGCGGCCAAACGCGTGTCGAGCCGTTTACGATGATCGACGATGCGGTGATCGGCGTTAACTGCCGGCTTGGCCCCTATACGCGCATTCGCCCGGGAACCTCGCTCGCTGCGGACGTGCATATCGGCAATTTCGTGGAGGTGAAGGCGTCGGCCATCGGTCCCGGCTCGAAGGCCAATCACCTTGCGTATATTGGCGACACGACGGTCGGCCGCGATGTGAATGTCGGCGCCGGCACCATCACTTGCAATTACGATGGCGCCAACAAGCATCGCACGCAGATCGGCGACAATGTGCATATCGGATCCGACGTCCAACTCGTCGCTCCCGTAAGCGTTGGTGCCGGTGCCACGATCGGCGCTGGCGCAACCATCACACGAGACGTGCCAGCCGGCGAGCTCACGTATACCGAGAAAAAGCAGATTGTGCGGTCCGGCTGGGTGCGGCCGAAAAAGCTGGGTGCGGCCGAAAAAGCCGGTGGTGAGCAAGATGTAAATGAGACGAGCGGCAATCGCACGCTTAGCGGCGTGAATTTTCGAACGAAGTGAGACATTCCTATGTGCGGGATAGTTGGCGGCGTCGCGCAGCGTAACATCGTACCGGTTCTCCTCGAGGGATTGAAGCGGCTTGAATATCGCGGCTACGATTCTTGCGGCGTAGCGGTATATAACGGTGGTTTGAAGCGTGCCCGTTCTGTGCGCCGGGTCCAGGACCTGATTGCACAAACCGCCGACACGAAGTTGAGCGGTGTCACGGGCATTTCGCATACGCGCTGGGCCACGCATGGCGCACCCGTGACGATGAACGCGCATCCGCACTTTTCGTCCGATCGTGTCGCCATCGTGCATAACGGCATCATCGAGAACTACGAACAGATACGCGATGAGCTGCGAACGGCAGGATTTGTTTTCGAGAGCCAGACCGACTCCGAAGTGATTGCGCATCTGGTCAATCATCTCTATGCCGGCGATGTGCTCCAGGCCGTGCAACAGGCCGTCAAAAAGTTGCGCGGCGCATATGCCATCGCCGTATTTTGTCGTGACGAGCCGCAACGTTTAATCGGCGCCCGTTTTGGCAGCCCGCTCATCGCCGGTCTTGGCGACGGCGAAAACTTCATGGCTTCCGATGCAATGGCGCTGGCCGGCACGACCGATCGCATCATTTACCTCGAGGAAGGCGACGTCGCTGATATTCAGACCGGCGGTGTGCAGATTTACGACCGCAATGATAAGCCCGTGCAGCGCGAGGCGCGCGTCGTCAAAGCACACACTGGCGCGGCGGAACTCGGCCCTTACCGGCACTACATGCAGAAAGAAATTTTCGAGCAGCCGCGCGCGATCGCGGATACGCTTGAAGGCGTGCAGGCAATTACGCCCGAGTTGTTCGGGGCCGCGGCGGAGGACGTCTTTCGCGGAATCGATTCGCTGCTGATCCTGGCTTGCGGTACCAGCTATTACGCGGGTCTAACCGCGAAATACTGGCTCGAAGCGATTGCCAAAGTGCCGACGCAGGTCGAGATCGCAAGTGAATACCGGTATCGCGAGACGGTACCAAACGTCAAGTCGCTGGTAATCGTTATTTCTCAGTCCGGCGAGACCGCAGATACCCTGGCGGCTTTGAAACACGCTCAGTCACTTGGGATGACCGAGACGCTTGCCATATGCAACGTGTCGACGAGCGCGATCGTTCGCCTGACCAAGCTTAATTACCTGACACGCGCCGGCGTAGAAATCGGTGTTGCTTCTACGAAGGCGTTCACGACCCAGCTGACCGCGCTCTTCCTGCTGACGCTATCACTGGCGAAACTGCGCGGACACTTGCCGGCCGCTGTTGAAGCCACTGCACTACGCGACTTGCGCCACTTACCTGTCGCGCTGCAGGGTGTGCTCGCGTTGGAGCCGCAGATTATCGCGTGGGCGGCGCAGTTCGCCAAGAAGGACCATGCGCTGTTCCTCGGCCGTGGACGGCATTTTCCGATCGCTCTCGAGGGCGCGCTTAAGCTGAAGGAAATCTCGTACATCCACGCGGAGGCCTACCCTGCCGGCGAGTTGAAGCATGGACCGCTCGCGCTGGTCACCGATCAGATGCCCGTCGTTACCGTGGCGCCCAATGATGTCCTTCTCGAGAAACTCAAATCGAATATTCAGGAAGTGCGCGCGCGCGGCGGGCAGCTTTATGTGTTTGCGGACGCCGATACTCATATTGCATCGGGCGATGGTATCAATGTTATTCGTCTGCCCGAACATTACGGCGCCCTGTCACCGATACTTCATGTCGTCCCGCTACAACTGCTGGCCTATCATGCAGCACTTGCGCGCGGCAATGATGTCGACAAGCCGCGCAATCTCGCGAAATCGGTTACCGTCGAGTGACTTTGTTGCTCAATCGACCTTCGCGCGGGGCTTGCGCGGCACTCCATTGAACAGACGATCGTAAAGCCAGTTCGGCAAGACGCGCAAAACGCGCGCAATGAATGCCATTTGCCAGGGAATCACCGCGAACGGCTTGCCGCGCTCGATGATAGAAACAATCTTTGAAGCGGCCTCGTCCGCCGACATAATAAATGGCATCGGGTACGGATTGCCGGACGTCATCGGCGTCGACACATAGCCCGGACACACGGTGATGACCTTGACGCCACTTTCACGGAGTTCAACGCGCAGGCTTTCTAGGTAGGCGATTGCTGCTGCTTTGGACGCAGAATAAGCTGCCGCGCCGGGTAGCCCGCGATAGCCGGCGACACTTGCAATGCCAACGAGCTTTCCACCGCCCGCCGCGCGCATTGCTGCAATAAAAGGCTGAAAGGTCCTGACTATGCCCAGCACGTTGATGTCGATAACTTGCTCGAATGCGGCAAGGTCCTCGACATACTCGCTGAGCGTTCCGACGCTGACCCCGGCATTCGCGATCACTATATCCGGAGCGCCAAAGTGTCGAAGGAAATCGGCGGCAGCGGCCTGCAGCGCGGACGAGTCCCGCACATCTGCCGCATAGGTAGCCACCGGTGTATTCGTTCCCGACGCAAACTGGTCAAGCGGCGCCTGCCGGCGCGCGATAAGGCCGAGTATTGCACCGTGATCGCCATAGTTGCGTGCGAGCGCAGCGCCGATACCGGCCGATGCGCCGGTAATGACTATTCGTTGCATCGCATGGAACCGGACGACCTTAAAGCGTTTCCGCCGAAGTCATCATTTGTTTGCAGCGCGTTGCTCGCGCGCGAGCTGGATGACGGAATCGAGCAGCGGGATCGTCTCCGGCGTCGAGCCTTCAATCAGATATTTCCCATCGACCACCAGCGATGGCGTGGCTTGAATCTCATAGTCAGCGGTGATTTGGCGGGCGCGCTCGACTTTCTGGCGTGTTTCGTCTGAGCGGTAGATCGACATAAATTTTTCTGCGTCCAGGCCTTGGCGCGACGCCCATTCAGCGATGAC
>Ga0207691_10000383_pt1 | contig 44355 bp, 74 predicted proteins | sample KBSM13metaG_FD_184327 | JGI IMG/M metagenome (GOLD analysis project Ga0207691, IMG submission 184327) | Miscanthus rhizosphere microbial communities from Kellogg Biological Station, Michigan, USA - KBS M1-3 metaG (SPAdes) (version 2) | ecosystem: Host-associated > Plants > Roots > Rhizosphere >...
AGGTGGACAGCGCGCCATGCCCGATCAGCGACACTCTTAGGACGGTGGGGTCGATATGATGCTGCGGCAAAGTTGTGGGCTGGCCGGATTCTTCGCCCCAAACCTGTGCGCAACAGGACCAACAGCAGGCAATCTATCACCGGCACCCGCCGCCGCAGCGTTCGGGAGATAGCATAATGCGACTTCAGTTTAAAGCTGTGCGCGAACTTATACCAATTGCCCTGTTCAGTATAACTTCCGCCTGCGCCTCAACCTGCCCGCCGCCCAAGATCGTAACGCAGGTGGTCAAAGAGCCGGTCGCGGTTGCCTGCATTGATCCGTCCAGCATTCCAGCCGAACCGGGCACGGTCATGTTGCCCCTAGACGCGCGTCCCGCGGCTGACCTCGCCGCAGCCCAGGCCAAGGAATTGAGGGCGTGGGGGCGCTCGCTGATGGCCTTGGTCGGGCCTTGCACCAGATAGGATTGACCATGAAAATCGGCATCAACCTGGACGAAGTAGCCGACTATACCTCGGGCTGCCCGTTCATCGACCGCGTGCGCATGGGCAGGACTCCCAGCGCCTTCGCCAAGGACATTCCGATTGGGGCGTGGAGCCTGACCACCGGCCTTCCGTCAACCGCTGGTCAACTTACCCGGGCAATCCCGATCGACCCCGCCAGCGCTGACAATCCGCATACCTATGTCCTGCTGTGTGACGAGAATGTCGTATCAGTCGGAACGCCATGGGGGATCATGAAGCCCGTACAGGGGCGAGCCACGATCACGATCAAGTCCGCTTCGTCCGGCGTAGGCCTCCAGATCACCGCATCTGGCCCGGTCAAGAAGCTCGCCTTCATGCGTGCCGAGCATGAACAAGCCTATCTGGATGGCGAAGTGCTCAATCCCGAATATGTGGCCCGTGTCGCGCCGTTTCCAGTGCTGCGCCCGCTCGATTGGAACGCAACCAACTACGAGCCGCCCGCTGTGTTCGGGTCATTCCCGCCGAACCGCCCAACTCTTCTAGACGGATATTTCACCACCGATCGCGGAGGCATTCCCGCCGAATATGTGGCGATGCTGGCGAAGAAGACCGGGGCTGAAGTCTGGTATCCCCTGCATCACCTGATGCCAGATTCCATGATCGTGGAGATTGCCGGGATCTTCGCCAAGGCCGGCGTTCGGGTGCGGTTCGAATATTCCAACGAGTTCGGCTGGACCTATCACAAGGCATGGGCTCAGGCGAAGGCTCTGGCCGCTTATGGGTCTAACTCCGACCCCAATATCATGCGCTGGTATGGGCATCGTGCAGGCGAAGTCGCAAAGCTCGTTGAGGCGGTTTCGCCCAGCTTTCAGATGGAATTGGCATCACAGGCAAGCAACGGCGCGTCAAACCTGCCCTACCTCCTTGAAGGATGGGATTCGACCGGCGCACCTCGATCGATGATCGCGGGCTATTCGAACGGTAGCTATCTTAACCTCAATTCGATCCTGCCCGTGTTGTTCGATGCGATGGATCGGAACGACCCAGAAGCCTTTTACGCCGCTGTGGATGGGCTCAGGCCCGCATTGAAGGGGCGTCATGTCAAAGCGGTTGCTGCGTGCAGGGCAGAAAAGCTGCTCTACAAGGTCTATGAGGCCGGAATACAGCTATTCCTCCAGCGCATGAACATGCCCGCCAATTACACCCCTGAAGAGAAGCTGGCATGGGATGCGCGCCGTGTCGCATTGCTCGCATGGGTTTTGCCGCTGTGGCATTCCGAGCGCATGGCGGACATTGAGATGGCGATGATCCAGGACGCGTTCGATGCAGGCGCTGTGGAAGTGAACAAGTTCATGCTGTCCGGCGCAGGCTCGCAATATGGGATCTGGGGCACGATGCCGCATGTCACCCAGCCGGTGTACCCGATCTATAACAGGCTGTTGAAGGCGCTTGCTCCGGTCGCAGCAGTCCAGAAAGACGACCTACCTACGATCATAGGGGAGATGGAGGCTTTGGTGGCTCGTTTGAGCGCGTTCGCGACCCGATAGGATTAAACACCCACCACAGCTCCACGTCTTCGTCTGCCATGATGTGCCGCCATCCGGGGCCGCAGAGAAATAGCGTGAAGCCTTTGCATCCGGACGTCCAGCGGCAAACGCATCGCCGGTTCCACAGCGAATAATCCCGGCCAACCTTGGCTATCAAAGCGGGTAGGTCGATAGCCTGTTGCTTATGGCAGGTGTGGCATTCGGCCCATGCTTCATGGCCACCGTCCAGCATCTGACCTAGGGTTCTTCGTACGCGGAGGGACATGGTGGATGTAGAACATGCCGTGAACGATTCGGCTAGGTGTCGCTACCGATCACGGGTACGGCACCGATCCCAAAACCTCACCATCGATCGGACATTTCCAATCCTGTGGCGCCTCGTTGGTCGTGAAGGTGTAGCCGCATTTTGGGCATTTGCTGCGGGCCATCGGGTGTTCGCTCAGCCCGTCCATGCGACAATCGCCGCTCACGATCAATCGGAAGCCGCGTCCTATCGTGCAATTCCAGCCATCGCTAATAACTTCGCGCGTTTCTCCGGGATTCAGTGAGGCGCAGACCGAGGGCCAATCACTCCCAACGTCCAGCGGGGCCGGTTTATCGCTCATGGCATTCTCTTCGAGCTGTCCAAGCTGGCCCAGCGCACGATACGCGAACCGCCGGAAGATCTTGGAGGGTCAGTAAAATAACAGCCTTTGGGTGGGTTGTGCAAAGGGAGCGCCCACCCTTCGAAGTTCGTTCCCGGCATAACGCCAAGGCTTTCGTACCCAGCGGCGGCCATGTCCGTCTTCACCCCGCCAAGCCCGATCAGCGTTTCCTCGTCCCCGTCGCGCAAGGCCTTGTCGGCAATCTTGGCCTCAGTTTCAGTGAGGCATCGAGGGTACAGCCAAATGCTGTGGACTGAGGCTTGATCGTCGCTCATGGCATTCTCTCTATCATAGAGGGGTGTGCATTTCCTGATCGTGGTGTGCCGCAGCCGCCGTGTCAGCGGGGTCGAAATACTGCCCGCAAGTGGTGCATTCGATTTCACCGGCCGGCTCCAGAACGCTCAGGATCAAATCCAGGTCGTTCGTGGTCAGGTGGGTCTCCTCGCATACCTCTCCGTCCTCGAAGGACTGGCGGAATAGACGAAGGCGGGTGAGGGATTGTGCTAGGCTCATGCTGGCTCACTACCCCAAATCGAAACGCGAAGCGATATGACGCGAAGCGGCATAGCCCGAAGGGTGAGAGCTGGATAAGGTCCAAATACATCTACCATACCCTATCCCTCCTTTAATGCTGCGGTGATCATGGATTGCCACGATCCTGTATCGACTGGCGCTTGCATCGCTCGATGATAAACACCCGAGTTCGCTGAACCAAATCGGCCGCTCCAGCCGCATTGCGATCTCGGCTAGCCTGCATGATACACCACGTTTGGAGCTTGCTTAGATCGTCCAGCAGGGCGCTTGCTTCGTCGTCCGTTGATCGCGGTGGCAGGACCGTAACCCCAACCCTCTCTACCATACTCATTCTATTAGTTCCTTTGTTGGGATGGCTAGGGAGAGGTTGGGCGCATCCTTCGGACCGGGTGCTAAGCCTTCGGCTCGGAGCCAGCTTCGCCGTCTCCGCCCATTCGGGTAACGCCCCCTTGCGCGATCATCGGATGATCTATCGTTTGCAAATTGGCTGGCGGCGAGGGGATAAAGGCGCGCGTCCACATTTTGACAGCCGTCGCGCTGCCAGCAATTGGTTTGCCGTTGCCCCAAATCGTCCAAACCCGCGAGCCATCGGTAGCCCAGATTACAACTCCATCTGGAGTTGGCTCGGCCCTATCATGCCAGTCAGCGACGCTTGTCGGGATCATCTGGTCCGCCGGCCACGCTCGTTTGGCAGCCTCGATGTCGCGCTCGATGTCTTGCACCTGCATGTTCACATATTGCAGCAGATCGCGGGATCGCTCAGCCAGACCGCGCAGTCGTTCGTCCAAGTTCATATTCTATCCTTTAGCCCCGATTGAAGCGCAACGCGACGAAACCCGTAGGGGTTCGGCCCGAAGGGCGAAAGCGGGATAAGCTCCTGAAAACATTACCATACTAAAAGCCTTTCGGAGCAGGGGAGGGGTTATGCTGGGCCTTAGCGATGTGAGGCGGTACATAGCCGCTCGCGAACGCGGTAAGGCAAACCTCAACTGGCCCTGTCACGGTGCGCTTACCGCTCTCCCACATGCGGACGGTGTGCCCTGGCTGCTCACCGGACAGCATAAGCCAAAGGCCCAACTCAGTCTGAGTCAGGCCCAAGGCGCTTCGTATGGATTTTACCTCTGATGGGTTCATGATTTGGCCTGCCACTGAGAAGGAAAGCGGATTAGGGGTTACGCCCGCACAGGTTACGCTGTGTCCGCTCCCCATCTCAATGGCAGGCTTCATCTTAGTTCCACACGGGCCGCACGACGAAGCGAACGGCCCCGTAGGCGTCATCTTGGCGATCGGCGAACCGATAAGCCTGATCTCGGTTCTTATAAGTGGCAACGACCTTTTGGGTCTGTGCATCGGTGACTTCGTAACGGTCTGCCATCTTTGTTCTCCCTCATCAGGTGGGCCGCTGGCCCGTGGTGTGAGAGCATTAGTAACAGAGTTACGGGTATCGTCAAGCACAAAGTGGGCAAAAAAGTGGGCAGACAGAAAATTTATTGAGGGCAGTTCGAATCCCACCCTCTCCGCCAGAGGTCTTTCGCCGGGGTTCGCTGAAGATCGCGAACTCCTCCTGTGAAGGCCAAATTCCGTCGCTGACGTTCGCTTGCGTTCACTGCCGAGCGCGGTCCATAGGTGGGCAATCGGTGGGCAGGGAATCGCGTAGTGGGCAGATTGACGGCTCGTAAGGTTGAGATGTTGACGGAGCCGGGCCGCTACTCGGATGGCGGCGGGACCGGCTTTCACCTGCGAGTCACCCCTGAGGGCGGCAAATATTATGTCCTTCGAACGACTGTCGCGGGCAAGCGCAAGGACTTCACCCTCGGCTCGGCCAAGCGCGTCACCCTGGCAATCGCGCGGGAGAAAGCGCGCCGCTTGCAAGAGGGGATCGATGCCCACGGCACGGCTTTGCCCACTGAGATCCCCACTTTCGAGCAGGCTGCACGTTCTGCCCACAAGGCGCTGACGGCGGGGCTGAAGAACGCCAAGCATAAGGCGCAATGGCTCTCCACGCTCGAAACCTACGCGTTTCCCATCGTAGGCGACAAACCGGTCAACCAGGTAGAGCGCGGCCATGTTGTGGAGATACTTTCTCCCATCTGGCTCGACAAGCGCGAGACCGCCGACCGGACTTTGCAGCGAATCGATCGGGTTATGAGCTGGGCTGTCGGCAACGACTACCGCAACAGCCGGGTAGACATGGCGCTGGTCCGCGATGCACTCCCACGGCGCGGCAGGCGCAAGCGGTCCGATATTCGCCGTATGCCCGCCATACCATGGATCGAAGCGCCAGCTTTCTACGCTGCAATCCCGATGAGCCGAAGCGTGGTCGAGGTTCGCATGGCGATGGCCTTCTACCTGCTCACCATACCAAGGCCGGGAAATATATATCTTGCCAAGCGCGGGCAGTTCGATCTCGACGCCGCTGTGTGGACTGTTCCAGGCGCGGAGATGAAGAATGGGGAGCCGCATCGCTTCCCGCTGTCGCCCGCCGCAATCGATATCGTGCGATCGATGATGGAGATGCATGATCATGATCTGCTGTTCACCGTGACCGGCAAGCCAATGTCGCCTGACACGCTGCGGATGATGATGCGGAGGATGGGGCGAACCGAAGTGCCGCACGGTTTCCGCTCCACGTTCAAGGATTGGGCAAGAGCCTTGGGCTATCCTGACGACCTGAGCGAAATGGCACTGGCCCATAGCGATCCTAACGAGGTGCGCGCCGCCTATGCCCGCGCCGACCTGCTTGAAGAGAGGCGTCCTATGATGCTTGCTTGGTCCGAATACTTGGCAGGGAAGCCGCATATTCTCGCAAGCTCTCCACAGGGATGACCGTGGACCGGCCCTGCTTTTTCGCCTCGATCTTGCCGGCGTTGATCAACTCGTAGAGATACGTCTTGCCGCAGCCGATCATGGCCGCGCCACGGTCGGGGCTGACAAGGATCGGGTAGTCGTTGTCGTTCACAGATACCCTCCATACGCCTGATCGAAGTCGCGAAAGCGAGCGAGACACGTAGTGGCTCGACCGAAGGCGAGAGCAGGTTGCCGCCGCAGGCGGTCGTCCAGCTTATTCAATGACTTCCCCCCTACTAACAGTAGATAGAGCGCGAGCCCTTAAGCTGGCTGAGCAGAGAGCGAGGGCGGGTGTGGCGGCGTTGGACTGTTGTTCGTCCATCCAATATCGCCGGAAGTGACCGCCCACCTCGGCATCCTCGTAGCGGCTCACCGACGCGAAACCTGCCACCTTGTCGTCATCCCAAAGGGTGCGAACGGAGAAGAGCGAGCCCTCCGGTACCAGCATCCTCGCGGCATCGATGCTGGCGGTGAAGCTCGTCTCGAATGCGAGCCGGGCGAGACAATGAGGGTTTGCGCTATCGAAGAACTGTTGAAGCGCCTTGCCCGCCGAACCGTCTCGCTCGATGCACTTGCGAACGTATCCGGTGCGGTCATAAACCTCGGCGATCATGTCGGGTGGTCGCGTTGCCCACCAAATCGACCCATCAAGCTCCAGATCTGGCCCCGTCGCCGCTTCGCATCGTTCCGCAAGGTGGATCATATCATTATTCATGTGGGGTCCTCGGTGTGGATTGGCGCTTCCAGCGCGTCTCGTACGCGGCCAGCTTTTCGACGGTGACACCCTTGCGCTCGGCAACGATGGGATGCTCTTCCAGCAACCAGCGGGCGTCTTCCCAATCGAAGTCCCACAGCGCGATCCATTCATCGCTGGACCAAGTGCCGTGCAGCTTGTTGAGCTCGATTTCCGCCTCGCGACATTCGGGATGATAGCCCAGCGTTCCAAAGTCGCCGTCGGTCATGCCCGCCCACCGGACCATAGGCTGGCCTATTTCTACGGGCGCAGGGCATGCGTCACAGCGATGCTGCTTACGGACGGATTTCATGCGCCTTTCGCTTGAGAAGCTCACAACCCCTCCCCAGTGAGAGAAGCCAAAGCGGTGCGGGCGCGTTGACGGTTTTGGTCGGCCTCGCGGGCGATGTCCTCTAAGGCTATGCGCCAAACACGCGGAGCATCCATGTCGTCTCCGTCGGCAATCCTGCTCCGAGCGTGATCCGCATGATCCTGAAAATCAGCCGCCGCATCCTCCAGCGCCTCCCGTGCTTTCCCCACCACATCGGCAGCGAAAGGCCCCGAGCCGCAAGAATCGCGGATGATCCAAGCGCAATGCCGGATACCTCCCAGCGTTCCGTTAGCGTGCGTCTGACGGACAAGCCCTAAATCCCTCGGTGATTTTGCATCCAGGGCGAGGATTGTATCTGCGGCAATGCGTAGTCCCACATCGATAGATGCGGGGAGAAGGGAGAGAATGTCGTCGGCCTTGGCGAGCGATACGGCGCAATCCACGCCTACCTTACTGATCGAATAACCGTGATGATTTCCAGCCTCAATATCATCGTGGGCCTGCCAAGTTTCAGGATCAACAATCCGCGCAATCGCCTCTCTCACCCCGGCATTGCTCTCCGGGACAAGGTCTTTGGTGGCGCCGATAGTCCATGAAGGGCGGACACATTCAGCGTGATCCACTCCGTCTGCACACAGGGGGCAGCACGCTCCTCGCACGTCAGGCGTCATGGCCATCCTCCCAGGGAATGTCAGCGGCGAAGGCTTCTGCAGCCTCGTCCAGTTCCTTCATGTCGGTATCGTTGTCGCTGTAGGCGCAGACGCGGGCGGCAATGACGAGCCGGCGAACGCGGTCGCTTACGTCCTGGGCGGCTTCGCGAGTGTGTTGGGGGGTGGCGGACGGCCACATATGCTCGGTGGCCTTGGCATGGAGCAGGAAGCGTTCGAATAGCTTAATGAACTGCTCAGCGTCCGCCCTTCGCGCGAACCGAAGGGCAAGGTTAGCGTCCTTCACGCGCGTGACATGGCTTAAGTATTTGCGATTCTCATATTCCTCATTGAAGTATTCCCGCCTGGACCGGGGCCATTGAATATCGGCCAGTGCGATCCAGTGCGTGAAGCCGCCCGCATCTTCCTCGATCAGCCATCCGGTCTCCGCCTCCCGCTCCCCATCCCTCGAAAGCGCTAGTGTTTCTTCCTCGAAACGGGCGAAGACTTCTACAACGGGATCGTCATCACCGCGTCCCGATCGGGCATACTGAGCCGAAATGGCGCGCTCGCAGCACTCCAGTGCATCAGCCGCCGCATCGCGCGCCCTCTGGCTCACTATCCTTGTATTATTGGTCATGGTGCCACCTGACTGGTCAGCTTGTGCGGGAAGCCTTGCTTGTCCGAAGTGGCGTTGAACTTGGAGACCGTAGCGGCCTCCAGATCCACGCCCTTCCGACGTGCGAGCTTGTCCAGGCAGATCAGGACATCGGCGCATTCGTCGGCGAAATCTTCCGGGGTGGCTCTCGATCCACGCCAGCCGGCTTCCTCGCGGACCAGCTTTTTGACCACGTTCAAAAGCTCGCCGACCTCACCGCCAAGCTCGGCCGCGTCGAACAGAATTCCGGCGTCGGCTCGGACTTCCTTGGTCAGGGTGCCGTGCGGCCGCGTGAAGCTATGCTCTTGCGGTGTGAACGGGGCGATGCAGAAGTTGTGACCCGACGCCGCTGCACTTCCCTCATCGCGGCCACAATGCTCGCAAAGCATGATCGGCTCGGTCGTCGTGACCCACGCCTCATATCGCTCCGCGTTCACCCGACGAAGTTGCGAAAGAAAGCTCTCGCGTGTGATCTCATTTCCCATTTCTATTAGCCTGTAGGAGGGTGGTGCGGAGAAGGGCTTCACGGATTGCGTCACCAAGCGGCGTGAGAAGATCACCTCCCCTCCATGCCTCAACCGCGAGGCCCTTTGCCCGAAGCGCTTTCATGCGTCCGGGGCACTTCATGCGGCTCGTTAGTGGCGTCTCACGGGCAGCCAGAAGCATTCGCCTCTGCGCCGCCGTCAGCCCATTTAGGATTGCCTGTTGGGATTGGGTGAGGGTGTCAGTCATTGGGCGTCTCCCACTTCGTGGGCCGGGCCACCATCGGCTTCGCCGACCGAGCCCGTAGTCTCGGCGCTGCGCGTAGGTGTCCCTGACGCGAGGCGCCGCTCCGCCTTTTGGTCCTGTTCGTCGATCAAATGCTGAGCGATCAAATCGTAGAGATTCACGCTGTATTCCCTTCATCTAATGACCAGACCACGATCACAGCTTCATCTCCGCGCGTTTGTTTGCGGCTCTGGTGCGCCATGTCTCCCAGCGTATCTTGAGGAAGTCGGCTTCAGCCTTCGCCAAGCCCGCTTCCAGATCGGCCAGGTAGTGTTCGTTGACGGCGGTTTCGTATTGCTCGGTTGCCATGGCGAGCTGTTCGGATTCCCCGACCGCCTTGCCGTCCGCGCGGAATTTCTTGACGAGCTGGGCGCGAATGATCTTGCGGCGCTCGTCCAGACGTGACGCCTCGGATTGCTTACGGGCGCTGTCCAGCATCGCCAGACGTAGACGCTCCATGCCTTCGTCAACCGGGTCCATATTGCTCATCGCGCCCTCACTTCGAAATTGTGGCGGTTCAGGATCGACCATTGGACAAGATCCCAGCCGGTCTCCTCAAGAAATTGCCGTTCGCCGCCGAGCCCGTGCACGCCCTTTTTGCCTTGGTGGCAGGCGGCACAGAGCTTCATCACAAGCCAGTCATCTTTGGTGATGCGCTGGCCGTTGACGTGGATAATGTGATGGACATGCTCAGACGGTGCGCCACAGGGGCACGTGTCGGGCAGCCAATCCCAATATCGTTTGATCGCGGCGGACGGCATCTATCGCGACCTAGAACGGCGAATCGTCGTCAAGGTCGGGGGCCGCGCTGCCACGCTCACCGTCCTTGGGTAGTGGCACGCGCAGATGGATAGAGAACTGGCCTTCCACGCTCGCGGGCATGGCATCCAGGCGCACGATCCAACCGCCGCCTTTCGACTGGAAAGCCGCGCCGATTTTGGTCCAGTAGCTCTTGCCGTTGCTTTCACGCACCGTAAGCGCGTCGAGACGATCTGCCATTATCCTGCGTTCCTTCTTGCTACAGCGGACAACCCGCTTTCGAATTGATCCCGCTCCTTCTCGAAGCGGCGACGGTCGATGTCGTTCAGGCCATCGATCAGGGTTTCATTGGTGGCGCACCAAGCGGTCAGGCCCTTGAGCGTCTCGCATTCCTTCATGGAGCGCATCAGCTCGAACACCATGCCGCCGAAGCTCTCGCGCTTGTCGGCAATCTGACCTGCGACACCGCGCTTTTCAGGCGTGCCATCGCCTTCCCACCATACGGGCAGATCCCGCTGGCATTGGGTCAGTGCCTCGGCATATTCCACCTCAAGCGCGTCCACAGTCTGCACGTCGCCAGCGTCAAGCAGCTTGTTGACGAACTCGCGTAGCGCCGCCTGTAGCTGCGACTTGCTGGGGTATTTGCCTTCCAGCTTCTGACGCGGCGCGGGCTCGTCGCGAGGGGCAACGTCATGCGTGGTCGCGTCGGCGTCGTTGTCGCCCTCGGTGGGGATCGCAAACGCCATGAACGCGGCATATTTGTAGGCTGCCGACATGGCCTTGTTCGTGGCCTTGTCGCCACTGTCCATCGCCTCGCCATAGGTGCGAACGGTATGTGCCGAGCCATCCTCGACAGCGACGAAATCGAACTCCGCTTCCACGGTGACGTAGAACAGGACGCTCTCTTTCTTCTGACCGTTCCATTCCTTGATAGTGACGCGCTCATGCATCTCGCGGTTGACGATGCGAGGCAGAACGCAAAGGCCGTGCTTCGATAGCAATGGGGACAGCGCCCCATAGACGGCATCGATCCCGCGAAACTTGTAGTTCTGCGAGGCGTTCTCGCTCTCCTTGGCGATGCCTACCTTGGCAAGCTCACCTTGGACGGCTGCGATTGCCGTATAGACGGCAGGCGGACCCGCCTCAATTTTCGTCGGCGCGTTCATCGTGAAACCTCTGGCGCGTGTCCGGCTTCGTCGGACAGAGGCGCGCTTGCCTGACCATTAAGGTCCGAAGCGGCGTTGGATTTTTCGCGCTCGTCACGAACGCAAATCTCACGCTCAATCGCTTGCTCAACGGCATTCGCCGTGCCCCGATCTCCGGGGAATGCGATCAGCTTGTAAATCGGCAGAAGGCTGAACATCCAACCGTTGCGGATTGGACCGGCAGGCTTTCCATAGAATTTCCAGAGCGCCTCGACACCGATGCAGGGCACGCCATTTTCACGGCACCACCGCTTCGCGAGCCCGTCAGCCCCTTGGCTTGGCGTCGGGCATTCACCCTGAACAACTACGCCGGGACGCTCCTCGTCCAGTACGCGTTTGACGTGGGCGTAATCGGAGTAATACCGACCTCCGCTGACCGCGATCCATACTAGATCGGTCACAGCCAGCCCTTCCACACAGCCACGCCCACAAGCAGTAGGGCCATGGCGAAACCGGATGCGATATTGGCGGTGAAGCCCATTGCACGGGGAGCCCATGCAAGCGCGTCCAGCTCATGCGCCTGATCGAAGCGCGGAGCGGCGAGACCGGAACGGGCTCGATCCGAAGGACGAGAGCAGGTTCCGCGAAGCGGCGCCCAAAGATCCATCTCAATCTTCCCAGAAGAACGAGAGAAATCCCTCAACACACGTTCCCTCTGCACAGCCACATCCTGCCAATCTAATGGGGGCCTGTTCATGACGAGAGCCTTTCCACGATGCGGTAGGCGATGATGTCGGTTGGCTTCCCATTGTGCCTCCACCAGTCATCGCCATCACCAAGACTGTAAACGCCAGCATCCGCAGTGTCGGTTTCGTCTCCAAAGCCCGCACACCTCACCATGACGCGCGTATGTGGATCGACAGGACATTCTCCACCGTTCCACTCAATCCAGTCGGCCATTTCTCGCCTCCCTATTCTTCTTCCAACGCCCTTCTATGGCTGCCATTTCAGCGCTCTCAGGCGTTCTGTTTGAGATCATTTCACGAAGGGTTTCTGCTGAGGTAAGCAGATTATGAAGGGCGTCAGGGATACTCTTGGGCGCATCCGCTATGCGGACCGGGCTCGCGGGCTTCGCCTCAAGCCGCTGCGCGTCTTGACCAAAGGCGCTGATCCCTTGCGCGATCATGCCGCAGCACTCAGCTTGTGCCGCAGAGCCCTCGCATCCCACCAAGCGTTATGCTGGACAGCGCCGGGAAGATCGGTCGGATAACAATCAACATTCTCGACCGTGAAGGTCATCCGCTCGTAATCTGCGCTCGCCCAGCCGCCATCTTCTCCGGTCGATACGGCTTGGCAAAAGCGCGCAATGTCCACAGGACTATCAGCGATAACGTGCGGCTGCGGATCGCCACCGATGAAATCCCGAATGTCTCCGCCAACCCAATCGGTCATGGTCATGAAGTCGGCGTCTTGCTCGGTCATGAGCGGCCAGACATTCGCGATGACCCAAGGGTCTTTGGGTTCAGCCAGGGTGCGAATGTGGATGCTAACCCCATCCTCGCGAACCATGGCCAAGCTGAGCAGCGGCCCATCGTGCCCGTCAAACTCGCAATCGATGTAGTAGCGGCTCATGATTTTGCTCCCGCGAAAGTCGATTGAAGCCCGGAGGGGCAAGACAACGAAGTTGGCTTGATCTGCGAAGCAGACGAAAGCGCGGTGCCGAAGGCATTCGCCATGAATACTTGTCTCAACTATCCCTCCCACTAACCATAGAGTTGGAACGGGCGTTGGAGATGGCGGCTCTTGCCGTGCGCGCCGCGAAACTATCGGGCCACTGCCTTGCAATGTGATCCAGCGCCTCAAGAAGTTCTACCTGAGAACTTGTGCGATGGGCGGCGAAGGCTTGAATGAGATAGTGGCCATCGTTCGGAAGCTTAACGCTGTGCCCTAGTTGAATTTGGCGAACACGAAGCGCCGCATCCCGATCAGCCTGAGTAACCGTACTCATGCTTCACCTGTGGCTTTGGCGATGGCGGCATCGATAACGTCGCAAAGCTCGTCCGCATCGACGCCTGCAAGAATTTGCCCGCGTGTCGAGGCCCATCCGATAAACGGTGCAGCCTTCTCCAGCGCCGCCAGCAGATCAGGAGCGGCGGCGATCAGGCGGGCGTTTGCCTCAACCTGCTTCCGGGGAATGTCCCTCGGCTCGTCAGGCCACGGGCAGCCTGCGATAACGCGCCACTCGTAAGCCTCCTTGCCGTCTTCCACGATCCAAAGTTCGTGGTCCATAGGCTCCTCGACAGCCCAAGGACCCGGCGTGTGCTGCGCGCTCATGCCCGGGACTCCATCGACTGCTCGCGGCGCAGTTCGTCGCGATAATCAGCGGCCTCGGCCAGATGTTCGGCGTAATCCTGCCCGCACTCTTCGGCGAAGTCCTGCTCGCCGTAGAAACCGCGATCGAGCATCCATGTGATATCGATGGGCTTGTCGCCATCAATCAGGTGCATCGCCTCGATTTCGAAGCTGTCGTTCTCGCCCGGCCGCTCATAGGTCGCCTGACAGCCCCGGTGCACGAAATAGCGCACTAGCACTTCGGCTTCCTTCTCTTCCTGTCCAGCAAGCTGAAACAGGAGCGCAGTTTTCAGGGTGCGCCTCATGCCGCCTCTCCCAAATGGATCAGGCCGGTATGGCTCTCACACTGGAACCCAATGCAGACGAACCGCTTGCTCCCTGCGTCGATCATAGCGCCAGCACGGGCCAGCTCCTCGATCTGAGCATCAGTCGCCTTGGGATATTCCCTGCGCATTGCTTTGCGGTAGTGGTCCTTGTCTGCACCAGTGGGCCAGATCAGGAGCGGGTAGCCGCGATCCTGTGCGGTGGGAGCGTAGCCGCTCATGGCTTGGACCTTTCGGCAAGCATGGCATCGGCGAGCGAGTAGGCCTCGCCAGCGATAACTTGGCCGGGCGTTTTATCGCCGAGCTCTGGGAGCCGCCCATCAAGCAGGATAGCAAGGAAGCCGTTCAGCGCCTGCCCCGCGAACCAATCGCGTAGGGTCATGCCGTAGTCAGGCTGCGAAACGCAGTCGCCGGGGATTGCCAGCGGGAATGCCTGCGGGTTCTCCGGGCCCTTCATGCCAGCCGTCCCTGCGACAGCGCTACCATTTCATTGGTTTCGGTGTTGAGGGCTTCGAGGGCTGCGGCGCGTGCGGACAGGGACAGGAAGTCCGCCATCAGCTTCTTTGGGATTGCGGCTCCGTGCTCAAACTCTGTGTCGCCCGGATAGGCGTACTGCCGGTCCTTGATATCCCAAGGCTCGCCGTCAATGTCCTCGCTCACGTCGCGACGGAGACAGATCACACAGTCTGTGCCGGCGAACTTCATAGCCTCGGCCAGCGTGTCAAAGGCGGATGTGTCGACGATCTCCTCGCCATCCATCTGCTCGACAACCCATTCGTAGGTTACGGCCATGTCGATCTATCTCCCAATTACCGAAGTAGGCGGGGCCTTCCTTCGATGTTGGGAGCGGTATGTGCGACTATCGCACCTTAGTCAAGCGAAAATCGCACATAAATCGCACGTGGCGATTTTTATGGGACCGGGCAATGTCCTGCACGGGCGAGGGCAACATAGAATCTCGCCAGCCCAAGAGCTGTCTTTCGCTTATCGGCTAGAGCGGCATCCCAATCGGGCGGCGCAATGTTGTGCTGCCGGTACTCTTGGAATTCAGAGGATGTGGCGCTGGTTAGCGCATCGGTGCAGCCGCCTATGGTGGCCTCCGCCACTTCGTTGATGGAGTCCGGACCTTGTGCCAGTCTCATGCCCCAGCGAGAAACGCAGGCATCTACCTTTTGCTGCCAGCTCGCACTGTCGTTTCCGAGCTTAAGTGACTGCTCAAGCGACATCGGCACAATGCAAATGTGATCATCAGCCTTCTTTTGGCATCCGACCAGCAGAACGAAAATCAGAGGCGCCGCGCGAACCACACAGGCCTCCCCAATATAGTCGCTTCAGTTTCTTCGACCTCATAAGCTGTATAGCGTTCGTTTGCGGAGAATATTCTGTACCAGCCGCGCTTATGCGGCACTCTCTCGACTAGTTTTACCACATAGCCGTCACCATCCCACAGCGCGAATGAGCCTGGCTGCCGTGGATCACGATCTCGCTTGTCCGCGAGAATTTGATCCCCGTGGAGAAAGTCAGGAAACATGCTGTCACCCCGCACATCGATAAGTACGAAGTCTTCGGGATGCCCGCGCAGTTCCTCTTCAATTAGGCGCCGGGGAAGGCGGGCCACGGCGCGATCCCCTTCTCCCGTACCGCCACCACCCATGCCCGCATAGGACGGCATAACGTCTACAGAGACGTAATCCCCGATCAGGCCTTCCTCTTCGTCGGCCAAGGGGCGTGAGCGGCGCACAGCCTGCGCCTCACCCGCTTCGCGCTCGGCTTCCTCAACCAGCGCTCTTAGCGGGCCGATCTCAGTAGCCTTTATCGATCGCTTGCCGGCCACCAATTTCGTGGCGGTAGTGCGGTCACGACCGATCACCTCCGCGATCTTGTCATGCGGCACAGCAAAGCGCTTCAGCGCCTCAACGATTTCCCCCGGCTCCATCAAAACGCTTGTGCGATTTTCGCGCCCGCACGGGAAGTGCGATTGCCGCACGCATTTTACTTGCATGTGGTGCGTTAATCGCACATGATGGCCGGCGCGATGAAAAGCGTCTTTCAAAAGATGGGTGGTATCCGCCCAATGGCCGCCAAGCTCGGTGTTCCCTCTTCCACTGTGAAGAGCTGGCATGCCAAGCGTGAAATCCCTCTGTGGCGTCAACGCGCCGTGCTCGATGCCGCCAAGAGTCACGGAGTGTCGCTTACCTCTGACGAGGTGGCGAATGTACTGCCTGACGAGCCTGAAACCGAACAGGCTGCCGCATGATCCGCCGTCAACCCATCATCAAGGCGGAGCTTCGTGGAAAGCCCGTTCGCATCGTCAACAACCGAGTTGTCGAAATCCTGCGCTTCATTCCGCTGACCGCGTCGGGCCACCCCGACAAGCGATCCCTCCCCAGATCCTATCACCGGTCCCTCTCCCCCCAAGGCGAGATCGGTGAGCCCGCGCCGTCGGCTCCAAATGGCGGCGCGGGCACCCTTGCTGAGTGGATCGCATGAGCGAGGACAACGACTTCTGGGACACTGACCCCCGCCAACGCGGCCAAGGCAGTCTCGCCTTCATCGCCTTCATGGGTTGGCTGATCTGCCTCCCATTCGATCTGTGCGCGAGCCTTCGACGCAGCACGAAGCGCGATCCTCTCGGTGAGGATTCCGGCGCGGACTGGGGCTGTGAACATCTTTATCACGGAGACGTATCTAAATGACGCAGCGCAGCAATGTCTTGGCCCGCAAGCCGCGCCCGACCACAAAGTCTTATCGGGCGGCGGTCAAGCAGATCGTCCTTAGTCTCCAGGGCCAACATGGTCTGAACGACCCAGAACTGGCTGAGCGCTTGGGCTGCTCGTCTGGCACCGTCAAGAATGCGCGCACCGAGGCGACGAACCTTGATGGCGTGACGCTGGCCAATATCGAATACGAGTTTGGCCCGTCCGCACTCGATCCATTTCTTGAGCTTGGCGGCTCGCGGTCTGTCCCCAACGGATCGCTGTGCGACACGGACGGAAATCCCGCCCTGGCGCTGCTCGGCGCGCTCCACGTCATCATCGAAACCCAACATACGGAAAGCGACGGTGGCGTTGAAACGACGCCCAAGGAAGCCGCGAAGATCGTCGGGAAACTCAGGGCCGCCCGCCGCTCCTTGGATGCCCTGATCGCGCTCGCAGACAGCGCCGTAGTGGAGGCAGCATGAGCAACGACAATCGCCCCGCGCCGAACCCGCTATTGCGCGAAGCCGCGACTTCGACAGCGTTCAACCTGACGTTGAGCCGATATCACGTGCAGGTTCTTGATCAGCTTGCGCAGGGCAGCACCGGTAACCTTGATGGCCGATCCATTTGGGTTCCGACAGCAATCGGCCTCGGTCGTCGCGGCCTGATTGAACACCGCCACAATCCAAACTGGAAAGGCGAGCACCGCAGCGCCGGCAGCATCAACGATTACTACCGCCTGACGCGGGCGGGATGGCTCATGCACGATCTGCTGGCCGAGGCCGGAATGGTCGCGCGCGTTGAAAGCAAAGCGCAGCGGAGGCTTGTCGCATGATCATCTACATCACCCTAGCCTATGGTCTGATCGTCACTGGGGTTAACCTCCTGTTGCGCCGGGAAGTGGCCCGAGCCCGGTCCCAGCGCGACACATGGCGCGAGGTTTACGATAAGGCCCTCTCCGATCTGGACGCCATTTACTACACGCGCCACCTCGCCGCCAAGAAAGCCCGTGCCGCACAAATAGCCCAACGCAAAGCCCAGGTCCTCGCAAAGGCAGCCGAGCTTCAGGTTGATCGGATCGCGGCGTGAGCTATCCCGACATCAAAACATGCGAGGGGTGCGGCGAGAAGTTTGAGCGGCCCGCTCCGCTTGAAATGCTCCGCTGGCGCGCACGGCGCTATTGCAGCCGCCGCTGTGGGCTCGCGACTATCGGCCATGATTTCCATGGTGGCGGCGCGATCACAGCGGAAACCATGGCGCGCAATGCCGCCAAGATAGCCAGCGAGGCGCTGCTAATCCGCTCCATCAAATACGGCCTCAACCACGATAGCGATTTAGGCATGGGTTACCATGCTTTCATGGACCGTGCCCGTGAATTGGGGCTGGTCGCTAAGAATCATGGCGACCCCCAATTTATGGGGTCAATAGGTAGCCCGGTTTTAACATCGGGTGGCTTTGCATGAACGCGCCTTGGGTAGCTCCAGCTCCAGAATTGGTGATCGTCACTGTTGACGGAGCGCCCGTGGCGAAGGGCCGCGCCCGCGTCACAACGCGAGGCAGGTTCGCCCGCGTCTACACGCCGGCCAAAACACGCCGCTATGAGGATTTGGTACGCTGCGAAGCCGTCGCGGTGATGCAGGATCGACCGCCCGTACTGGACGCCGTGACCCTGTGCGTAACGGCTTATGTGACCATGCCGAAGTCATTGAGCCGCAAGAGGCGCGCTGACGCCATAGACGGCATCCTGAAGCCCACAACGCGGCCCGATGCGGATAATTACGCCAAGGCTGCTCTGGATGGTTGCAACGGCATTCTGTTCAAGGACGATAGCCAGGTCACGGATCTGATCGTCCGCAAGCGTTATTCCAATCGCCCACGGCTCGTCATTACCATGGAGGTTGATGAGGCATGAGCCGTTGGTTTCGCATGTACGACGAGCTGCTGGATGACCCCAAGGTTCAGCGCCTTTCTGGCGATGATTTCAAGGGATGGGTCAACCTTCTCTGCCTGATGTCCCGAGGATCGTCGAACCTTTCGACCGAGAACGATATTGCATTCGCCCTGCGTCTCGACCCAAGAAAGGCGAAGGCAATGCTCAATCGCCTCATTGATGGCGGATTAATTGTCAAGACAGATCAAGGGTTTGAGCCGCACAAGTGGGGCGCTCGCCAGTACAAATCGGACGTTTCAACGGACAGAGTGAAACGTTTCAGGGAACGTTCCAAAACCGCTACCGAAACGCCCCCAGATACAGAAGCAGATACAGATGTTCCAGTTACTAACGTAACTGGCGCTGACGTTCCGGATTCGGACAAAGCTTTTTGGGACAGCGCCAAGGCGTACCTCGGCAAGGCAAAGGCCGCCCATATCGGCAAATGGGTCAAGGATTACGGCAGAGGCAGAACGGCTGCGGCGATAGCTCAATCCCAGGCCGAGCGCGCCGTTGATCCGGTTCCGTACATCGAAGTGATCCTCCGTAAACCGGCGCTTCAAGCTGTTGGCGGTGACGGATGGTGACGGCTGGCGAAATTCTCGGGGAGGCGGGGATTGTTCTGCGCTCATGGCGGCAGGGGAACCACAAGTGCCTCTGCCCGCAATGTTCGGCAACCCGACGAAACAAGCGCGACCTGTGCCTGTCGGTCATGGTGGGCGCAGATGGGGTTCAATGGAATTGTCACAATGGCTGCGGGTTCAAGGGCGGAAAGAATTATGATCCACGATCGGCACAAGGACTGGCTGAGCGGACGGGGGATAGACCCGATCCTCGCAGAGAAGTTTGGGCTCGCAACGACGCTAGACGGCGGCGCAAACTGGCTGAGCGTGCCCTATGTCGAGCGGGGCAAGGTGGTGAACCACAAGCATCGCCTGACGGCGGACAAGCGGCACCGAATGGACGAGGGGGCGCCGCTCGTTCTGTGGAACCACGACGCGCTGTTGAGCCCGGAAGTGGAGGCCGGCGCCCCGGTGATAATCACGGAGGGCGAGTGGGATGCATTAGTGGCGATCCAGGCGGGCTTTCAGCACGTCCTGTCCGTGCCCAATGGCGCACCCCGCAACGAGAGCGAGAATCCGTTCGAGGAGAGGCGATACGAGTGTATCCAGCGCAGCCGCGATCTGATCGACCGGGTAAAAACCTTCATCCTCGCCACCGATGACGACGAGCCTGGCCGGGTTCTTGCGGCAGATCTGGCCCGGTTGCTGGGCCCGGAGCGCTGCAAGTTCGTGACCTACGCTGCTGACTGCAAGGACTTGAACGACGTTCTGCAGATGCACGGCATGGCGACGGTCGTGGCGAACATCAACGGGGCCAAACCCTATCCGGTTAAGGGATATTACCGGTTTCAGGATTTTCCCGAGCCGCCCGATGTCACATCGTTGGAGATTGGCATGGATGGGCTCGACGACCTGTTCAAGCTGGTACCCGGAACATTCACGGTGATGACCGGCTATGCTGGCCGGGGAAAAACATCGCTTTTGCTGGTCGCATTGGCGAAGCTGCTCAAGCGCGGCGTTCCGATGGCTGTGGCCTCGTTCGAGACAATGCCAAGGCCGATCCTTGAGCGTAGAATGCGGGCGGCGATTTACGAGCTTCCCGAGTTCGCGGCCCAATGCCTTCGCCCTGGTCCAGCCGATAAACTGCTGGATGAGAAGTTCGGCATCATCGCTCAGACCCCGGAAAACGAGGATACCGAAATGGACCTCGATTATCTGCTTGAGCTGGCGAAGGTAGCGGTCATGCGCGATGGCGTTCGGCTGCTCGTAATCGATCCATGGAACGAGATCGAGCACAAGCGCAAATCGGACGAGAACGAGACAGACTATACCGGGCGAGCAATCCGGGCGCTCAAGCGTTTCGCGCGTCTCTACGACTGTGCGGTATGGCTGGTCGCGCATCCTCGCAAGCCGCAGATGGACGGCAAGCTTCGCATTCCCACGCTGTACGATTTGAGCGGGTCAGCCAATTTCGCCAACAAAGCCGATTACGGCATCGTCATTCACCGCGAGCGCATGGACGATACGATCGTGACCGTCCGGGTGAATAAAGTTCGCATGGGGCTGCCGGGGCGATGCGGCGACGTGGTTCTGGACTGGAAGCACGCAACAAGCAGCTACGAGCTGTGCCGGGATCAGGCAGCATGACCCAATCCATACGCGAGAAAGCCATAGAGGCGATGGCCAGATCGGTTGCGCGCAAGATCGCAGACGATGCGTGTTTGGCCATGCCCGTCGCTCAGATGCACGAGGACGAACACTGGCCGGAATTCAGAGATGACGCGGAAGTTGCGTTCGACGCAGCCATAAAGGTTCTCATGGAGCCTGATGAGGCGATGGTTCGCGCTGGCGAGATCGAATGCAATGATTGCCTAGATCAGGCTTGGCCTACTGGCGAGCATGCGAACTGCGATTTCGACCTTGATGCGCCGAAAGCAATTTTCCGCGCCATGCTCAAGGCCGCATCACAATGATACACCATATCAAACGCGCCAAGGCGCTGCCCGCCGGCTGCAATGCCCCTCCCGTGGCCGGCGGGCTACTTTGTGCAAGGAGTGAGTGATGGCAGGTAGGCCAAGCAGCTTCACGGTAGAACTGGCGCAGGAGATATTGGATCGCCTAGCGACAGGTGAGCCATTGGCCCAGATTTGCCGTGACGATGGCATGCCCAGTGGAACGACTGTGCGCAATTGGTGCGACTTGAATTTCCATATCCCTAGTGGGGAACAGGAGATTTCTTTTGCCATCGCGTATGCGCGTGCGCGGGAGGATGGATTTGACCAAATCGCGGCCGAGGCATTGCGCATCGCCGACACGCAGGCCGAGGGCGTCATAACGACAACGAAGCCAGACGGTACTATCGAAACCAAGGCAGAGGACATGCTTGGGCATCGCAAGCTTCAGATCGATACCCGCCTGAAGCTTTTGGCGAAGTGGGACCCGAAGCGGTATGGCGACAAGACGCTGGTTGGCTCAGATCCGGACAATCCGCTCCCGCAGGGTTTCACTGTCAACCTAGTGAAGGGCGCCAGTGAAGCAGGTTGATCTGCCTGAATATGCTGGCGACCTCTGGCTGTCGTTCCGTCACCTTGCTTGGCATGGTGGGCGCGGGCCTGGAAAGACGCGCACTGTCGCCACAGGATTGATCCTGCAATCGATGGAGCGCCACGAGCGCGTGCTGTGCGGGCGTGAGACGCAACGGTCGATCAAGGATTCCTCCAAGCGCGTACTGGACGACGAGATCGAGCGGCTGGGGTTGCGCAGCGCCTTCACGAGTACCGAGACAGAGATACGCGGGCCAAACGACGGGCTGTTTATCTTCACTGGTCTGAAGGGCAACGCAGCGGGCGTTAAATCAATCGAGGGCGTTACGACGTTCTGGGGCGATGAGGCGCAGGCGTTCAGCCAGGGCAGCATTGATACTGTCGTGCCGACCATTCGCGGACCGGGCTCTAGGCTTATCTGGACGTGGAACCCTGATCTGCCAACAGATCCGATCGATGTCATGTTCAGGGGCGAGGCTGGGCCGCCCCCGAATAGCATCGTGCGCGAAGTCAATTATCCGGACAATCCGTGGTTTCCAGACGAGCTGCGGATGGAGATGGAGTACACGCGCAGCCGGGACATCGATAAATACAACCATGTCTGGCTGGGGCAATATCGCCAAAACAGCGAAGCGCGGGTGTTTCGTAATTGGCGCGTCGAGCCATTCGAGAGCGCTGATAATGTGGAATACCGGCTTGGTGCAGACTTCGGGTTCAGCATCGATCCGAGCGTTGCTGTCAGGCTATGGATCGACGGCACGCGGATATATATCGACCACGAGGCGCACGGCTTCGGCGTAGAGATTGTGAACCTGCCCAAGCTGTTCCTGTCGATCCCGGATGCCGAAAAATACTGGATGACGGCAGATAGCTCGCGGCCAGAGACGATAAGCCATCTGCGCAAGAATGGGTTTCCTCGCATCGCGCCAGCCATCAAGGGCGCGCGTTCATTGGAAGAGGGCGTTGAATGGCTCAAGAGCTACGAGATCATCGTGCATCCGCGTTGCCGCATGGTGATCGACGAGTTCACCCATTATTCCTACAAGGTCGATCCGCTGACGGGCCAGGTCCTGGGCGTGCTTGAGGACAAGGACAATCACGCGATCGACGCCGTACGCTACGCGACGGAGGGCGCGCGTCGTGCCATGGCGTCCAAGCCTAAGGTCGTAGCCGCGCCGATCCCGTCGCAGGTGAATGGTTTCAGGAGGCGAGCGTGAGTGAACCCGGATGGACAAGCGAACCCATGGGGATCTGTGTGCCAGAAGGCCACGGGTTCAAGCTGGGAGAGATAGTCGAGATGGAGGTGCCGGTTGATCCGCTGGACGGCTGGCCGAAGCTTGGTCATCCTCGCGCTGTGATGACCAAGCGGAAATTCGTAGTGAGGAAGATTGGGAGGCGAGCGTGATGGATCAACTGTGGCTGGCCGTGGCAACACACAGAGTACCCGCTCATGGCGGGGTCAAATTCGCGAGTTACGACATCAATAAGATGGAATGGCGCATCGAATGCCGGGACGGTGCGCGCCTTCGTTTCCACGGAGAACTTGAGCGCGCAAATGGGGCCGGCTGGCCGTTGTTGCACCCCACAAGCCGAATAGATCAGACCCTAGCTATTCGTCCCAACGAGTTTGAAACTGCCTAAATTTTAAGCATTGCCTAAAAAACAGGCATCTGGTAGCCATCGGGCGTGGCTGACCTCGCAACCCAACCCGAAACGAAGTCGGCTAAGCCTGACCAGGCCAAGCTTGATGGCTTCCTCCGCGCATTCGACACGGCAGCCACCCCACAACAGCCACAGCGCGCGCTTGCGCTGGCGGCGCGTCGGTTCGCCTTCATTCCCGGCGCGATGTGGGAAGGCGAGGGCTGGGACGAGTTCGCGGCCAACATGGTCAAGATCGAGGTGTCCAAGGTCCGCCGTGCGCTAAGGAAGATATTCAATGACTATCGCGCCAACCGCACGACCGTTGACTTCCGGCCTGTCGGGGATGCTGACGAGGCCACAGCCGAAACACTCGACGGGCTTCTCCGCGCCGACGCTTACCGCAGCAATGCCGGCCAATCGTTCGACAATGCTTTCGACGAAGGCACGTCAGGCGGAATCGGGGCTTTCCGGCTGTCCAACCGCTACGAAGATCCTTACGACCCTGATAACGACCATCAGGTTATAGACTTCCTGCCGATCGTGGACGCTGACCAGAGCGTCTATTTCGATCCGAACAGCAAGAATTACGACAAGTCCGATGCCAAGTGGGGCTGTGTCGTCACCGCTGTAGCTCGTGCCGCGTTCAATGAGGAATGGGGCGATGATCGGGCCACAGACTGGCCGCAGGGGACGCCCAGGCCATTCCGCTACGAATGGTTTACGCCCGACATCGTTCGCGTTTGTGAGTGGTATCAGGTCGAGGAAAAGACCGAAACCCGCATCACCCTGACCAACAAGCTGACCGGGGAAGAGGTCAAGGTCTGGGAAGGTGACGTTGAAGCCGATTGGCTTGAGGATCAGAAGAATGCGGGCTGGACGCGTCGAAACAAGGACGTGCCCCGCAAGCGCATTCACAAATACATCCTGTCCGGCGCTGAAATCCTGTCCGACGAAGGCCTGATCGCGGGCTCAGAAATCCCGATTGTCGTCTATTATGGCGAGCGTCGCTTCATCGACAATCAGGAGCGGTTCGAAGGCCGTGTCCAGCGTGACATGGACAGCAACCGCCTGCTCAACATGATCCTGTCGTTCATGGCGGAGAGCGTGTCGTCGATGCCGCGTGAGGTGCCGGTATGGTATCCCGAGCAGATCGCTGGCCATGAGAATGATTGGGCGCGGGCCAATATCGATCGCCTGCCATATCTGACGATCAACCCGATCTATAACGAGGATGGCACGCTCGCACAGCAGGCCGGCCCGGTTTACAAGACGACCCCGCCCGAACTGCCGCCGCAGATGGCCGCATTGCTCCAGGCTGTGACCGCGTTCCTTGATGAGGATTCGCAGGACGGGGCTGACGAGGTTGTCGCTAACACGTCGCACGAAGCGATGGATCTTGCAGCTACTCGAACCGACGAGAAGTCGTCGGGCTACATGGATAATTGGAAGCTCACCATGGAGTGGGCGGGCAAGGTCTATCTCGGCATGGTCAAGGAGACCTATGTGGAGGAGGATCGCAAGGTTCCCCAGCTCACCGAGGATGGCGAGCATGGCGAAGCGACGTTGCTCCAGCCCGACACGGACGAGCAGGGCCGCTTCCGCATCATAAACGATTTCACGCAAGGCCGCTTCAACGTCATCGCGGACGTAACGGAATCGAGCCAGACGAAGCGCGATAAGACGGTGCGCAAGGCGTTGGGCGTGGCACAGATCGCGGGAGCAGAAACGCCTTTGGGTCAGGCTGCGCTCATCACTGCGGTTGCCAATATGGACGGCGACGGCATGGACGACTTCAAGAAGTTCACGCGCAAGCTTGGCCTGCAACAGGGTGTGTTCCAGCCGACCGACCAGGAACAGCAGGAAATGGCGCAGGCGGCCCAGCAACAGCAGGGGCAGCCCGATCCCGCCGAAACGGTATTGCTAGCACAGGCGGCGCGCTTCTCCGCTGCTGCTGATCTGGACAAGGCCAAGGCCGGCACTGAGCAGACCAACTCCATCCTCAAGCTGGCCGACGCACGTCTCAAGACCGCGCAAGCTGAGGCTGTGGGCGGACCGGATGCCGCGCCCGAGGTGCCGACTGGTCTGGATCATGTGACGACTGCTGTCGATGCCGCCGACAAGCTGGCTGGGGCTGATCTGAAGCGCGCACAGGCTGCCCATTTGATGGAGCAAATGCAGGACAAAAAAATCAGGCGTGGCCACGAAATACTGATGGATCACGCGGGCCACGCGCTTGATGTGCGAGCGCAGGAACATGCTGAATCGCAGCCCGCGAACGACAAGGCGGCGGCGTGATTGACCGCACGCAATGTGCTGCGCCCGTTGAGGCAGGTAGCGGGCGATCCCGCAATGGCTGGTACGGCAAAGACCAGCATCGCTGTCACCGCTGGGCGCAGATTGAAGTCAACGGTGAACTGCTTTGCCGCCAGCATGGTCTCAAGCGCATGATCTGAAATCTCCAAACGTGGAGCCTTGGGAGGGGCAACACCAGCGGGACCGGCGCCGCTAATCGGCCGAGGAGATTGATATGTTAGACGAACCCGAAGAGGACGTCCTTGAGCTAGGCGAGTCGCCTGGGCAGGAAGAGGCCGATCCCAACGTCAGCGGCGAGCATGGCGAAGGCCAGGCGTCAGAAGATGATGACGTGGAAATTCCCACGTTCGACGATCCCGCCGAAGATGAGGACGACGACCACCCGACCTTGAAAAAGGTGCGGGCCGTGCTGCGCGAGACGCAGCGCGAGTTGGCGGAAGCCAAAAAGGTCAAGCCGAGCGAACCTGAAATCGTCGTCGGCGAAGAGCCCACATTGGAATCGTGCGACTTCGACGACGAGCGCTTCAAGGTGGAGCTGCGCGCCTATGATCAGCGCAAAGCCAAGGCTGAGGCCCAGGCGAACACGATCTCCGAAGAACAGCGCAGGCAGAATGAAATCTGGCAGGCGCGGGCAAGCGACTTCGCGCAGAAGCGTACGGTATATCCGCCAGCGATCATGACGGAGTGCGAAACAGCCCTGGCAACCACGCTCAATGACCAGCAGCGCTTTGCCGTCATCCGTTATGCGAAGAACCCCGCCGCTCTCACGATCGCCCTTGGACGCAGCCAGGCCAAGCTGGATGCGCTCGCGAAGATCGAAGACATTGGCGAGTTCATCGCGGAAACAGCTTTGCTCGAAAGGGAAATCAAGATGTCCAAGCGCAGGCCGGCGGCACAGCCCGAGCGGATCGTAAAGGGATCGGCCAGCATGTCGGCCAATTCCGACAAGCACGAAGAAAAGCTCGCCGCTGAAGCTCGGCGTACGGGCGACCGCTCCAAACTCATCGCATACCGCGCCGAACGCGCGAAATAAGGAGATATTGAAATGGCATGGACCGGAGAAAAGGTCGAACTGACCGAGGCACAGAAGCGCGCTGCCGAATTTGCGGGCGTTCCCGCCGATCGTCCCGGCCTGGGGGCTGAATACCCCAAGGCTGTCTACAAGGAGGACAAAGACGGGCGCGATCGTGTCCTCAATGGCGAACCCATTCTTGTTGCCGGACAATTCGCAGTGATGACAGCGACTGTCGCCAATGAGGATGAGGAGCTGGAGGCGCTTGAGCAGGGCTGGTTTCTCACCCCGAACCTCAAGGAAGAGGTGCGCAAGCGCGACGCCATTGCCGAGCGCGACGCGGAGATTGCCGCGCTCAAGGCGCAGCTCAACGAGAAGCCAGCACCTGCGAAGGATAAGCAGGCTGCATGATTTCAATGGGCGGGGTGCGATCCCGCCTATTGCATTTGCTTAATTTTTAGGCAATAACACTCGCCAGCACAACCCAGGGACCTGCGCCTGCGACGGCAGAGACGGTGCGATCGAGCCGAATGGCTCTCCAATCGTCTCTGGAGGTTCTCATGGGTACGTCGTTTCTGAAGGAAGAAGAGGTCGTTTTCGACCGCATGGTCGAGAGTTTCGACGACATGTTGTCGTACGGTGCGCTCGCCCGCAAATATTCGCCGCTGTCTGACCAGGAAATGGTCTACACCCGCGATCGTTTCTGGATCGATGCGCCGATGATCGGCTCGTCTTATGACGGCTTCGACCAGACCAGCAATTTCGACGGCATCACGCAGACTGCGGTTCCGGCCAGCATCGGCTTTCATAAGTCGAGCCCGAAGATCCTGTCGTCCAAGAACCTGCGCAATGAATCCGCGCTGCAAATGTATGCGGACGCCGCTAAGGTGAAGCTGTCCGCCGACATCAACATCGCGCTGCGCAACCGCGTTGCCCTGGAGGGTTCGCAGTTCGTCAAGCGCACTGTCTCGGCAACGGGCTTCGACGATCTGGCGCTTGCCCAGGCAGTGCTTACCGAGCAGGGCGTTCCTGCTGCTGATCGCGTCCAGATGGTTGGTGTGCGTTCTGGCATCGGCATGGCCTCGAACCTTGCGGGTCGTTCGGAAAACACGTCGCGTTCCGCTGATGCCTATCGCACTGGTCTTGTTGCTCCCGGTATAGCGTCCTTCGATACCTATTCGGACGACGCTCCGATCCGCCTCACTCCCGCCACTGGCGGCGTGACCACAGTTAACGGCGCAGGCCAATATTTCGAACCGGCAGCTTATTACACCGAGTCTGATGGCGAGCAGGTCAATCTCGATAACCGTCGCCAGAACCTGACCGTGGCTGCGGCTGTATATGCCAACATCAAGGTGGGCGACGCCTTCACGATCGCGGGCGTCAACAGCGTCCACATGATCGAGAAGTCTGACACGGGTCAGCTCCAGACCTTCCGCGTCGTGGGCAAGCCTTCGGCTGGCGTGATCCAGATCAATCCCGCGATTATCTCGAACGGTGGCAGCACCATTGCAGGCAAGGAATTGCAGAACGTCACGGCCACCCCGGCGAACGGCGCGGCGATCACGTGGCTGAACACCGTCACCGCCGAACTCAACCCGTTCTTCGTGAAAAGCCAGCTGCTGCTCATTCCGGGCAGTTTCGTGGTCGATCCTGATGAGGGTTGGCAGGTCATGCGCGCCACCACGCCTAAATTCGGGGTTGGCATCACTTACACCCGCCAAGGCGACATCAACACGCTGAACGTCAAGGCCCGCTGGGATATCGATTTCGGCACCGTTTTCCTCAACCCCCAGATGGGCGGCGCGATTGCGTTCAACCAGACCTAATTTCAATAACTTAGGACGGGTAAGAGCGGAAAAACAGGAGATTGCGATGACGAAACACAGCGAAAAGACCGCCGCCGAAATGGTTGGCGAGAAGAAGGCCCAGGTCAAGGAAGAGGTCGCGACCGATCTGGCAAAGGATGCAGTTCGCGCTGAGGCCGAGCAGGACACTGGCACCGCGCCTGACGCTGACGCGCCTGTCGTGGAACAGTACCTGGGATCGGATGAAATCATGCTTTGGGCTCACATCCCGGAGCTTGGGATCGAGGCGTTCAAGGAGGCGGTTGCCGAGGACGCGGAGCATCCGATTCCCGAGAACAAGATCGCCGGCATCTACAAGCTGGAGCGCAACGGTCAGAACCGCACGCCTTACGTCAAGGCGCTGCGCGACCGTCTCGGCCTGAAGAAGGGCGAGGACGTTCCGGGAGCCGGTGGCCCTGATTACACGAACGATATCACGCAGGTGTCGGCCCTCTAATCTGATCGCCGGGGAGATTATCGATGCGTTCTGGGATTGGTAACTCCCCGACTGATCCGCTCTATGTGAGCCAGACCACGGCGGCCGGTGTTTCGGCTCCCGCTGGCACATCTACCGATCCAACATTCTCCGCGACCGCGCCGACCTCAACGGCTGGCGCGGCGGTAACGCGCTCGCAAACAGCAGCCGCAGTCGGCTCGCTCGTGGTCAAGGCGTCGGCCGGCAACCTTTACGGCTACAATATCGTGAGCGGTGCCAGTGCTGGCTATCTCATGTTCTTTGATGCCACTTCTGCGCCAGCTGACGGCACCGTTACCCCAAAGCTGGTCGAGGCCATCGCAGCAAATGCGAGCATCCAGCAAAGCCTGCGCACCCCGATTCGCTTCACCACGGGCATTACGATGGTGTTCAGCACCACCGGGCCTTTCACGAAAACCCTCAGCGCGACCGCATTCCTTGCGGGCGATGCTGCGTAATGGAGCGCTGATATGCCCGTCCGCCTGACAAAACCCTACGGCGGCCAGGCCGTGAACACGCTCTATTGGGAGTCCGATCAGGGCACCTTGCGGAACGTTGGGATCGCGGACGACCAGATCCAACTGGCATCGGATTATTCTCCGTGGACGCGGATCGTGACCGCTGCGTCAGCCACGGTCTCGCAGAACGCGCTCAAATACCAGATGAACTCTGCCACCGCGCAGGTCCTGAACCTCGGGCTGACCGGCTATTATCCCATCGGGACCATCCTGACCGTCGAGCAGCTCGGCGCGGGCAAAACGACTGTCACGCCAGCAACCGGCGTCACTGTGTCGCTCGGTAACGGTGTCACATCCCTGATCACGAATGGCCAGAATTATGTCGGCCAGCTTGAGAAGGTCGGCCCGAACAGCTGGAACGCCTTTGGCGGCTTTAGCGGCTGATGGCGAGCGAGTGGCCCTATAATTTCGGCCTGCTGCCGGGTGTTGTCGCTTATAATGCTGGCGGGGGTGGGGGGCTCCTCAACCCGCTTACGACCATGCCGCAAACTGGGTCCGTCATTTATGATATGAACCCGGATATTGAGATCGGCACAGCTACCAACGGCGCTGAAGTCCTGTCGGTTCGGGACAGCGGACCTAACAACATCACCGCCACCGGCACGGCTGGAAGTGGCCCCACTTTCGTGACGGGTGTAGCCAACGGCCACGCTGCGCTTCGTATTGCTGCACCAACCAAATCGCTCACGCTGGGCCGTCCGGCCGCACTGGCGACGCCGATGACCAACGCGAACGCCTGGTCAATCATGATCGTTTACCGCAATCCGACCAACGTAGACACGTTGTATTCGGCGATGTTCGGTGACGTGCTGAACAAGGTCGGGGGCGCAGGATTTTCGCTTGGCGCTACAGTAAGCGGGCCGAAAGAAGATTCCAACCTCGCTCCGAACCGCTCCTTCACGGTGGGTGACCCAGCAACCAACGTTCACACCCTGATTTATTCGGGTGATGGAGGTTTTGATACCACCAGCACAGTGGGGCGCTTGTTCCACGACGGCACGATGTTCTGGGGGACATACCCTATCAAGATCATGCCCAATTCCGATGCTCTGCGCATCGGCGGCGTCGTGGACAGCACGGGCCTGACCAGCGTCGGTCGCGGCTTCAAGGGCGACATCCTGCGGATCATCATCTGGTCCACGCCGCTGTCTGCGCCTGAAGCATGGCAGGCGGACGCCTACGCCCGCACATATTACGGGAAACCCCTAGCTACTGCCGGTATGAGCTTCTTCACCGTCTTCGATGGTGACAGTCAGACCATGGGCACGGGTGCGGGCTCGAACGCCTTCAGCAACGCGAACGATGTCCCCTTCGGCGATCACTCCATGCCGTGGGAGGTTGCCAAGGCGATGGGTTGGCAGTTCGGCGGATTTGGCAATGTGGGTAAGCCGTCCGCTCGCATCTCAGCCACAAACAACAACAGCCTTATCTTGAGCGCAGCCCGCGATGTTGATCAGTGGAAAGCCGTCATGAACGGCGGCCCAATCCTGCTGATCTGGGGAGAGTTTTATAACGAGCCGGGCACGGTCGGAGTTACCTTGGCGAATGCCAGCAGAACTTATGCCACGGCCCGCAAGGTCGCAGATCCGACATTGACAATCCGGACGTGGACTAGCTTGTCCAGCTTCTCACGCGACCTTCCTTATCGCGATGACTTCAACAATTCGCTCGTCTCCACACCGGGCGATTGCGGAACGATCATCCCCGTTCACACCGACACCAGTATCGGCATCAACGGCGCGGCTGGCCCGACCGCGACACCTACGCAGTATTTTCCTGACGGTAAGCACTTGAACTCGGTCGGAACCCCGATCCACGCAAGCTGGATCACGCCTTATGTCCATCTATAGGGAAATGGTGACATGACCCTCCACCTTCCCCCCAAATCTAACATGTCCACGGTCGAACGTATCGTGGATTGGACCGCTGCACTTGATGGTGATGCCATCACCTCCGCGGCGGTCACGGTATCGACCGGCACCGTCACAATCTCCGATATCGAATGGTCGGATACGAATGCTCGCTTCACGATCGCAGGCGGAGCGGTGGGGGAGACTGCGACCTTTGCGCACAACATAACCACGCTTGGCGGTCAGACACTTGATGAGGCGCTGTCGATCTACGTTGAGGCGTCAATCGGCCCCTATGGTGTGTCCACGACTACGAAGAACGATGTCTTGCAGATGGCCTTCGAGGAGCTTGGTCGCGCGGGGTATGAGTTCGACCATGGCCCGGACGAAATACAGTCGGCTCTGCGCAAGTTCGACGCATTGATGACTGACGAACCCTATGCTTCGCTCGGATATAATGCTCCTGCCGGGATCGGCGGAAGCGACATCAACGACGCTTCCGGCCTGCCTGACAGTTCCTTGCAGACGGTGGCTGTAGCGCTCGCAATCCGCTTTTCCCCTTCGTGGGGCAAGGCCATGTCGCCGCAGTCGAATGCCGCCTTTGCGCGGGGCCTCAACAAGCTGCGCACGATGGTGCAGGTCATCCCGCGCGTCTCGCTGCGCCGTGGCACGCCTTGGGGGCAGGGCAATAAATGGCGCTCGGTCTGGTCGCCTTTCGCGAACGGCATGGATAGCGCCACTGTCTACGTGACAAGCTGATGGTTGCACTGCCCATCCTCAAAGGGATGATCGCGACATCCGACGCGGATTTTGCCGTATCGCTCCCCGTTAATTACGAGCCGGTCGTTCAACAGACCGGTATCGCAGCCGGGTATTTGCGCGCGGTGCCAGGCATTACGCTTCTGACAGCAACCGGACTAGGAGCGGATCGCGGCGGGATCGAATGGCGCGGGGTTCACTATCGCGTCATCGGCTCCAAGCTGGTCAGCATCACCGGAACGACCTTTACCGTGCTGGGCGACGTTGGGAACAATGACCTACCCGTCAGCATGGATTTTTCGTTCGATCTGCTCGCCATCGCGTCGAATGAAAACCTGTTCTACTGGGACGGGGCGACACTGACCCAAGTCACGGATATCGACCTGGGCGCTGTCCTTGACGTGATGTATCTGGACGGACGGTTCATCACGACGGACGGAAGCTATATCGTCCTCACTGAGTTGAGCGATCCCTACAGCGTCGATCCTCTCAAATATGGCTCGGCGGAGGTGTCACCTGACGCGATTGTCGGGCTCAATCATATTCGCGGCGAGATGAATGCGCTCGGCTCCGGCACGATCGAGAATTTCCGCAATGTCGGCGGGGCTGGATTTCCCTATCAGCGCAATGACGGTGCATTGATCGTCAAGGGCGCGGCTGGAACCCATGCGTTCTGCTATTTCCTCGAGACCTATGCTTTCGTCGGCGGCGCACCCAATACCGCGCCGTCTGTGTGGCTCGCGGGTGGCGGCGATGCGGTCAATATCTCAACCCCGGAGGTTGACGATGCGCTGGCGGCTTTGTCGGCGGAGGATCTGGCTCTGGTCGAGCTGGAATCGCGCGAAGAAAAGAACGAACAGCGGTTGATCCTGCATCTGCCGGATCGCAGCCTCATGTTCCTCTATCAGACATCGCAGGCGTCGAAAGAGCCTGTATGGTGCGAGTTGCGTAGCGGCGTAAACAATGACGGGGCCTATCCGCTTCGCCATCTTGTGCTGACCGGCGGTCGATGGGTCGGGGGCACGGCTGACGGAAAGATCGGCTATCTCGATGATACGGTTGAAACCCTGTTCGGCGATGAGCGGGGATGGAGGTTCGACACGCTGCTAATCTATAACCAATCCAAGGGCGGCATCATCAACGCTCTGGAATTGGTTGGGATTACCGGAAACGCCCCATTCGGCAAGGTGCCGATGATCTTCTTCAGCTACACCTATGACGGGCGGACATGGAGCAACGAAAAGGGGATCGAAAGCGGGCGCTTTGGCGAGCGTAAGAAGCGATGCGAAATCCGTCCCGGCTGGGGTTTCAGGAATTACATGGGACTGCGTATGCGAGGGGCCGGGAATGGCCGGCAGGCATGGGCTTCGCTCCAGGCTGAGATTGAAGGGCTGGCCGCGTGAGGAGCCACATCGGCACGGACGTTAACACGCCGGCCTTCGTGCGCTCGGATCTGGAGAAGATCGGCGGGATAGACACTCGCACCGCGCGCACCCTGGAAAGCCTGCCACAGTCAAGAGATACGCTCACGACCGCAATCAACGACCTGACGGACGACACGAACGCGATCGAAGGCGAGCCCTATTTGCTGTTCGACGATCCGAAAGACCCGATCCTGACCAACACGCGAAAGCTCATCGGCAGCGATAATGTCTCGGCGGCGGTAGGAGCAACAGAGGTCCAGCTTGATCTGTCTGATACGGGCGTCGCTGCAAATACCTATGGAGCAGCGACCAAGCTTATCGTTCTGGCAATTGACGCGAAAGGCCGCGTCACGAACGCATCCGAGGTCACGCTGAACAGCGATAACGTGGCGGAAGGCACAACCCACTTGTATTTTACCGATGCGCGCGCCCGTGGCGTGCTAAGCCCCGGCTCGCATATCGATTACGATAGCGGGACGGGCGTGATATCGTTCAACGGGACGGGGATATCTACGACCGTCGCCAATCCGACGAGCGTGACAGTGGTTGACGGGCTGGTCAGCGCCATATCGTGAAGCTTGCAATTTGCTTAAAAAACAGGCATTCCCCACACAGGCAGAAATAGTCGGCGCCGCGACATCCTGAATCCAGGGCGCGCCAGTGGGACTGTTCTCCTCCGTTATCCGAGCTGTTAGCCCGATCGGCAACCTGATCCTTGGCGCGTCCGCAAGTAAGAAAGCGATCGGCAAGGCCAACGCCGCGACGCAACTCGGCATCACGAACGCCAAGGGCGACCTGAACAGCCAGCTTGCCGCATCGCAGGCGCGGCTCGATCCTTACGAGAATGCGGGAACTGATGCGCTCTCCGGTATCCGCCAGCTTCTCGGCCTGAACGGCAACGATGCGCAGGGCGGCGCTATCTCTGGCCTTGAGAGCTCCCCGCTCTTTCAATCGCTGATGCGCAACGGACAGGAAACGCTCCTGAATAACGCATCCGCGACCGGTGGCTTGCGCGGGGGCAATCTCCAGCACGGTCTCGCCAATTTCAGCGCCGACACGCTCGCGCAAGTGATCCAACAGCAGCTTTCGAACCTTGGCGGCCTATCTTCCCAAGGGTTGGGGGCAACGCAGTTCGGCGCTGGTCTGGGGGCGAACAACGCAACGCAACTGGCGGGTCTCGATACCGGTTCGGGTCAAGCCAATGCGGGCGCGATCCTGAATAAAAATGCCGTTACGAACAATATGTTCAGCGGCATCCAGAAGCTGATCACCTCCGCGATTAGCGGGGGCATGGGCGGCGGTGGCAGCTTCGATATCTCTTCCATTCTCGGCGGCCTCGGCGGTGGTAGCGGTGGCTCGATCTTCTCGGGTGCGGGTAGCGGATACGGCGCATCCGGTGGCGCGCTTCCCAACTTCCCCAAGATCAACATCGCGCTTCCGTCGTCCAGCGCTGGCCTTCCGGGGTTCTGATGAATCTTGAGCCCACCGATTTTCTGTCGGGCCTTGGTGGCCTCGCCAACCTGCCGCATCCTTTCGAGGATCAGCAGGAGGTTGCGCAGGCGCGCCAGCAGAACCAGGCCGGCCAGCAACAGCTTGCCCTTGGAGCGTTGAAGCTCGGCGCAATCCAGCAACAGCAGCAACAGGCGCAACAATACCAGACCGATGTCGCGAACGCGCTGAAAACGCATGACTTCGCGGGCTTGTATGCGAAATATCCCGACCAGCAAAAAGAGCTACAGGCCGCGCATGACGCTCTCGACGAGCCGACCAAGCGTGCGACCGAACGCGATCTGTTTGCGGTGTCGTCCTACATCAAGAATGGCGCCACCGATTCCGCCAAGTCGCTACTGCAAAAGCGGATCGAAGCGGACAAGGCGGCGGGACAGGATGCATCCGACGATCAGCAAATGCTGGATGCGCTCAACAACGGCGACCCGGCCCACGTGAAGGCTGCGGCGGACATGGCGCTTTATGCCATTCTGCCGGAGGATAAGCGCGGGGAGTTTTTCAAGCCGGACGGACATCGTTTCACCAATACGCCCCAAGGCGATATCTACGACACGACCAGCGGCGAAGTCACGCACGCGGCGGGGCCAAAACCCGAAGTCGATACTGTCAAGGTATTCGACGAGAACGGCAATGTTGTGGGTTCGCGCCGGATTACGCATCCGCCAGCTGGTCTGATCAGTGGCGAGCAGATCGAACAACTTGCTCTCAATGCCGTGCCCGGAGCCACGGTCACAAGCGGCGCCAGAACCCCGGCGCATAATGCAGCGGTAGGCGGCGTACCGAACAGCTACCATCTGACCGACCAGGCGCGCGATCTGACGCCGCCACCCGGCATGTCGATGGCGGCATTCCATAATCAGCTCCAGGCGTCACTCCCGGGCGTGAAGGTGCTGAACGAGGGCGATCACGTTCACATTCAGCCGATCGCGCGCAACACGCAATCGCCAACCCAATTCGCCACTAAGCCGATCCCGGCTGTTGGGGCGTCTTCGCTTTTGGACGATTCCACGATCTCCACCATGGCAGAGCAATATCTGGCGGGCGACTCCACCGTCATGCAGAACCTTGGGAGAGGCAAGCAGGGCTCCGAAAACATCGTTCGCCTACGCAAGGCTATCACGCAAAAGGCGCGAGCGCAGGGCATGAACGGCGCCGACATCGCCGCCCAAATGGCCGACTTCAAGGGGACGCTTGCGGCTGAGCGCGCGGCCGGAACCCGGATCGCCAATGTTGAACTGGCGTCCACAGAGGCGCAACGACTTTTCCCGCTCGCATTGCAGGCCTCCCAGGCGCTCCCCCGCAATGGCTTCTTGCCGTTTGCGAAGGCCGAGCAGGCTATTCGAAGCGGCACGAATGATCCGAAGCTTCGTCAGTTCGTTGCAGCCAACAATGCGTTGGTGAACGTGTATTCGCGCGCGGTGAGCCCGTCTGGCGCCCCCACCGTATCGGACAAAGAGCACGCCCGTGAATTGCTTTCGACGGCGTATGATCAGCCGTCCTATGCGGCTGTCTTGAGCCAGATGCAGAAGGAAATAGCCGCAGCCAGAGCCGCTCCCCGTGAAGTACGTGGCGACCTTCGCTCTCAGATCAGCGGGCGTGGCGCTTCAGCAATCCCATCCGATGTTGCCGCCATCCTGAAGAAGTATGGCCACTGATGGCGACTGATCCAGCCACGATTGCGCCGCCCGAACAGCCGCATCCTGCGACAGATCCGAACGCGGAGGTCTATGACGCCATCCGCCGCGCCGATGCGGCCGGAGATGCTGATGCAGTTGCGCGCCTGTCGCTCTATCTCAAACAGCAACAGGCCCCGGCGCCGATAACCGATAGCGGCACGACCATGGGTTTTGCGCAGGATGCCCCAGCGGAAGCCTCTCGACAGCTTTCGCCCGAAGACAGCGCCACATTCTACAAGATGCTGCGCGGCGACGGTGTCCCCAAGGCCACGGCGGCGGAACTTCGCCATTTCGTGGGGTCCAAGGGCCTCTCGCTCGACAATGCCGAGCAGATCGTCGAACAGCGCGACAAAGGGCAAGGGGTGGTTGGAGAAATCACCTATCCGCTGCCCAAGGTCGAGAACACCGATGGACCCGCCGCAACGGCTGCGCGCGGTGCAATGGATACCATCACGTTCGGGACGCTGCCCAAGCTCGGCGCTGGGATCGCGGGCATTGAGAGCGCGATCAAGGGCGATGGCTTTCTCGATAAATATCATGAGATGCTTGATCACAATAACGGTGTGATTGCATCTGATCAGGCCGAGCATCCTTATTATCGGGTTGCAGGTCAGCTTCTTGCCGGTCTGGCTATCCCGACCGGGCTTGAGGGTGTAGGGTTCAAGGCAGGCAGCGCAGCCCTTCGTGAAGGGGCAACCTTGCAAGAGGCGCGCGGCATAGCAATGGCCGCCGTGCGCAACCGCATGGCTCTTACGGGTGGTGCATATGGAGCTGCGCACGGGGCGGGTTCGGCTGACAATATCCCTGATGCCGTCAAGGGCGCAGCTACTGAAGGCGCGCTCGGAGCGACTGCTGGCCTGGCATTTGGAACGGCAGGGCAATATATCGATCCGGCGATCCAGGCCTCTCGGGCTGCTGCTCGTAGCGCCCCTTCTAGTGCTAACGAAGCATTTGATTATGCGTCGCGGCGTGTAGGAGATTTTACAGGCGAAGGACCCGTCCAATATCTTGCCGCCGATCGACCTGACGCGCTTCCATCACAATGGGCGACATCGCTCACCAACCTCACTTTGGGTGGGATTCCGCTAAGCGACGCGGCGCGCAAAGTCGTACAGTCGGCGAAGGACGCGCGCGATGCAATCGCTGCCAAGATAGGCAATTTCCGCACGACCGAAGGCGGTGCGCCCGACACAATTTATGCAGGGCAGCGTCTGCAGCGCGGCGCACAGGCATTTCTCAACCAATCCGAGAAGCGCGCAGGCGACCTTTACGAGGCTATTCCGATCTCTCCCGATCGTCCTGGTGTTCTCACTAACACGCGCGCCGCCCTATCTGACCTGACCAAAGGCTTTACCAGCAACGAAGCCCTGTCCAAACTTTGGGCGGACAATCCGCGCCTACGCGCCACTCTCGACGCACTGACCCCGGAAAAGTCCCCAATCTTCAAGGATGGCCTTGCGGGTGGCGGTGGCGCTGACACCGGGGCAACGCAAGTAGGCACGGCATTTAAGGATGGTCAGCTTTCATGGAATGACATGAAGCGCTTTCGTTCGATCATAGGACGCGTGATCGGCAGGCCGGGGTTGGAAGCCGATGGCGATCAGATCGATGCCCTGCGCAAAGTCTATTCAGGGCTTAGTGAGGACATGCGCGCCACCGCTCAAGGCGCCGGCCCTCAAGCCCTTAAGGCGTTTCAGCGCGCAAACGACTATTTCGCCGGCCGTCAAAGGCGTATCTCCGACACGCTCGCACCCATCTTTGGCAAGAATCTCGACGCTTCGCCGGAGGATGCCTATCGCGCTTTGCTCGGCTGGTCGAAGGGGCAGGGTGGCGATTTTTCCGCCGTGGCCCGTACCATTCGGTCTCTTCCAGAGGATGATGCGAACACGGTCCGGGCGACGATTCTGAACAGCTTAGGCAAGGTGAGTAAGGGGCGCCAGGATGAAACAGGCAGCGTCTTTTCGCCGTCAGACTTCGTAACACATTGGAATGAGTTATCAGACCGGGCGAAGGCTGTCCTTTTCCAGGGCGACGCTCGGAACGCGATAAACGATCTCGTTACTGTGGCTTCTGGGATGAAGTCAGGAGCGCAAAAGTTCGCGAACACATCCAAAACTGGAATCGCAATCGGCGCCACGGGAACGATAAGCGGTGCCATCGCGCATCCCCTGCTCGCGCCTTTTTCTATCATGGGTCAAATCGGCGCGGGCTATTTGCTAGGGAAGCCAGCATTCGCGCGCTGGCTCACCTCATATATCAAGAAGCCAAACGCGGCTGCGGCTCTCGCTCACATCCAAAAGCTCGGGTCTATCGCGAATACAGAGCCGGCGATTGCTGATGATGTCCTGCAATTGCAGCAACGGCTTGCGGCGATGTTCGCGCAGGCTCCGATGAAAGCGGCGGCAGACCCCGACAAGAAGGGCAATCAATGAACGCCCATAGGCCAGCCACGGGATCGAACGGAACCCACCACATCGCCGCAATGAAGGCCCACTTCGCGCGTCTCACAGGGGCACTATAATGACCGCCTACCCCATCACCAACCCGTTTTCCCAATGGACCGATACGACCGGCCTGCCGCTCAGCGGGGCCTATATCTATATTGGTGTTGCGGGCGATGATCCAGAAACCAACCCGATCGCGGTGTATGAGGATGCGGGGCTTTCAATTGCCTTGGCCCAGCCGATCCGCACGACGGGGGGTTACATGGCTGGCACCGGCACGCCCATTAATGCCTACCCGTCAACTACGCCATATTCAATCAGGGTGCGCCGTCAACAGGGCGGCTCACCGGGGGCGGAGGTTTTATTTCGGGCCGTCGTGCATGATGAGATTGCGGACGCGATTGCCTCTCTGACCGCGTTGGTTGAAGCGCTCGCTGATGGCGATGGCTCTTCCCACATCGGCTACAACCTCGGCGCCGGAACATCCGTCGATCGCACCGTAGAGTCCCGCCTACAAGAGCGCGCCTCGATCCTCGATTTCTACACCGCAGGAGACGCGGATTATTCCGTGGCCGTCAATAAGTTCATCGCGTGGGCCAACGCCAACGGGGGCAACAAGACGCTATACGTCCCGGGGCGCTATCCGTTGGGCAGCTCGACCCTCACGACGATAACGACCGATAATGTGTTTTTCGAGGGGCCGCGCTCGGCCGGCTTCATCCTGTCGGCGAATGCTCCAACTTTCCACTGGTACAACTGCTTTGGTGGCGGGTTCAACGGCATCGGATTTTCCTATGCCAGCACTCCGGGGAGTAGCGCTGAAATTGCCTTCCTTGAGGGGATGGGTAATTGGAAGATGGAGAGCAACACCGTTCGTTCGGTGGGCCGCATCCTTCGTCTTGGCAGCGACGGGCACCCCACTTTCGGGACCTTCGTTCGCGAGCTGGACGGCGATTTCTACAATGGCGGCGTTTCCGCCTTTGAATTGGTCTCGGGTGCACTCCTGTCTCTGCAGGGCGCGCTATCCGTGGCGGGCATCCCCACCCCAACCTCTAACCGTACGTCAACGATGATCACGCTGCCGGGGACCAACCTGATCAATCTGGCGCCGGATTGCTCCTGGGATACGATCAACCTCGCAATCTATTGCGAGCGCTTCTATCGCATCATCAGCGCCGAAACGCTGCTTAACCGAGTGATGCTCAACATCACGGTCGATCCTATCACCTACGGCGATTATATCCGCGACGATTGCTACCACTTGGTGGCTACGGCTATCGGCGGCGGTGTCTTTGGGGTGCGTATCTTCGGTTACGCCAACACCTGGGAAGGCAATACGGTCTGGATCGATGGCCCGGGCGTAAACCGCGACGGGGTGATTCAGCTTGAAAGCCTTGTTTCGGGGAAGGATGGTATATCGATCAACGGCGGTGCCAACACGCGAAGCTGGCGAGTAGAGCCGTCATGGCTGGGCGCCTGTGATCGTCTCAACACTGGAAAGACGGCGTTTCGCATCAACGGCAACGAAATCCAGTGCCCGGGCGGCTTTTATGGGCAGTTCGTTTCGGGTGGAGATTTCCCGTGGCAGCCACCTTACGGCATAACTGTCGCGGCCGATCTGGACGATATCTACATTTCGGGCGTGCAAGCATATGGCGCGACGGGAAAATTCTCGATCGCGGCCAATGCCGCAGGCTTCCCGAACCGCAATATCAGCAACAACATTAACGCTGACTATGCCGGGTATCGTGTTGATGGCGTGTTCGCGTCGTTCCCTTCATCGGGCGGCACATGGACCAATACCAGCCCACATTTCGTCGATCTGGTCTTCTCTGGTTTGACTGATATCGCCGTGAACGGGGCAGGCCTCACGCAGACGGCGGGGAGCATTCGGCTCGCGCCGGGTGACTTCTTCGTGCCCTCCTATAGCGGAACCCCGATCCACCATTATAAGGTAGCGCCATAATGCCCGGCATCACTTGGGTAGAGCATGACGGCTCGGAAACCCCACCTGTCGCACCCGATCTCAACGTGATCGTGGAGCTGCGGGACGGCAATGTCTCGAACGTGCCTCATCCTGCGAAGGAGATATTCTGGGGCCGCCACACGACCGAGCGCCAGCGGAAGTACGACGTTATGAGATGTTACGTCGTCGATTGACCCGCACGCCATCAGGCCCATAATACTCCCTGAGCGCAGCCACGGCCCACAGCGCCGCAAGGATCATAGTCACAACACAGGCTGCTACCGTCCATGGATCGGCGCCATCCGGATTATCCGGCCAGAAGTTGAACCCGCGCCATAGCAGGACTCCCGCCAGCACGACATTGAGCGAGCTGATAAACCCCACAAACCATAGCATGGCTGGCGAGCGCACTTTGGCTGGCGTGTCGTTGTAGTGCATCGAATCTAACCCCCTGAGCTTGGCGCGGGATTCCTTGACCTTTTCCTATAAAAAAGGCAATGTGCGCGCGGTCGATACAGCCCGGCACCGGGGCATCCTGCAAACAGGATTGCCCGAATGCGCGTGTCTCCACAGATATCCCAGAACATCATCCAACATGCCGATGGCCTGCGCGCGCGGGCGCTTTCCCGCATGGAGGAACGACCATGTTCTGCAAGCTGCTGAAATTCCTGATCGAGCATGCTCCGACCGAGAGTATCGCGGCGAAGCTTCAGGCCGTCTACGACGAACATTGCGCGCCCGTTACCGCGTCTACTGGCGACGATGGGCCTCCGCCGTAATGTTCGGCATTCCCCTTTGGTCCGTCCTGTCATCGTGCGCGGGTATCGCCATATTGCTTGGCGACGGGCGCATGATCCGTGGCGCACTGGCATTGCTGGCGAACTGGTGCGTGCTTGCGGGCGCGTACCAGCTCACCGGCGATCAATATAACGTCCCGCTGAACATGTCCGTCGATTGGGCGACGATCTGGATTGGTTTCGCTCCCGCTACGCAATTGCCCCAAGTGCTGATGGTGATCAGCTTTGGTATCGGCATGATGTTTCATGCAGACCATCTGTTAAAGCATGCCTTCGGAGTTCCGTCAGAGAAACTAATTACTCCGTATTGGTGGCGTTTCCATTGGCTTGCATGGACGCAAGCGGCCCTCATGATAGGGTGGGAATGCCATGGAAGCGGGCGATATCTCTTTCGGATTATTAGCCGTCATCGCGGCCTATCATCTGTTTCTGCGCAGCATCATCTGGCTCGCCAGTCGGTGGATGAGCCATGCTGATGGCGCCGGGGACAATCCCGCACCATGATGGGCTGCCGCAATGAGCGGCCTTTCCGACATCTTTGCCGAATGGGGTGGCTTCACCAGGGGGTCGCTGCCGATGTGGGGCACGTTCATTCTTGCCCTGATGACGATCGTCCTGCGCTTCACCCCGATCTGGCGCAAACTCAGCATGACCGAGAACGAGCGCCTCATCGACGACATTCGCACTGACGCCACGATCCTCCGCAAGGAAATGGCGGATCTAAAATCCGAAATGGCGTCTGTCACAGCGCGGTGCAGTGCGGCGGAGGTTCGCAACAGCCAACTCGAATTTGCCGTCCAGATGGCGACTGACGAAATCGAGCGCATCGCACCGGAGAGCACAGTCCCAGCCCAGATCAGGCGCTTGCTCGCCGCCACCGTGCCGCACCCGCTGCCGTCCGGGATCAAGCAGTCTGACATGGATACGATCAGGAAGGCGGCGCGCGCATGATCACCCTAGGCCCTCGATCACAGGCCGCCATGCGCGGCGTCCATCCCGACTTGATCGGGGTGATCAAACGAGCGGCTTCGATCGCCACGCCATCGCAGGATTTCACGGTTCTCGAAGGCGTCCGCACCCGCGAAAAGATGTGCGAAAATTGGGGCAAGGGAAGAACAGCAGCCGAATGTACCGCTCATGGTGTTGCGGCATCGTATGCTCGTCCAAACGAAAAGAAAGTTACGTGGCTAGCAAATCCTTTCAATTCAAATCATGCGGTTAAGTCTGACGGATACGGACATGCGGTTGACTTGGCCCCGTGGCCGATAGACTGGAATGACGCGGCAAGATTTAACGATCTAGCGCGCATAGTACTTGCTTCTGCGCTGGAAGAACGAGTAAAGATTGTATGGGGTGGAATGTGGCATTCCTCCCCCGATCTTCCTCATTTTGAGCTTCAGTCATGATGAAAATTGGCGACAGACACGGCAGGCTCACGGCAATTAAGCCGCTGTGCGCCGGAAAGCATCCGCAATGGCTTTTCGTGTGCGAATGCGGTGTCGAAAAGCCAATACAGTCAAGGAACGTTGAGGTTGGCGCGACCAGAAGCTGCGGCTGCCTGAGATCCGAAACTACATCGCGCCGGACCAGGGTCCATGGGATGAGCCATGCAAGCCGCAACCGCCACCGGCTTTATAGTATATGGTCAAATATCCAACAGCGTTGTGAAAACCCCAAATCCACTAGTTTCAAATGGTACGGCGCGCGTGGCGTATCCCGATGTGATGATTGGTCCGATTTTACCAAGTTCCGCGATTGGGCTCTGGCGAACGGTTATGCTGATGGCCTGTCGATAGACCGGAAAGACAATGACCTCGGCTATTCGCCGGAAAATTGTCGGTGGGTCACGATGAAGGAGCAGCAGAACAACCGGCGCAACAGCCGATTAAGGCTGGTCGCGTGAAAATCCTCTCCATCCTCAAGAATGTGCAGGGCGAGTTCGAAATCGGCCGCGTCTGGCTGTCGATCGGCACCGGATCAATGGTGATCGCTCCTGTTGTATTTCAGGGGATCGACACCTTCAAGAACGGGCATTGGGACCCGGCTGCATTCTGTGGCGGCTATGGCCTTGGGCTGGGTGGCCTGATCACCTCCGGTGTACTGGCAATCGGCAACAAGGACAAGAATGTGGCCGTGGCGCGCCTGACTGCTGCGCAACCTCCGCTTGACGATATCACGGGAGGGAAAACCCAATGACCGCGCTGCTCGTCATCTGGCGCTTTCTCAAACCTTTCTGGGGCTACCTGTTCGCGCTCGCGGTCCTCGCGTCACTCCTCTCCGCCTACGGACACCGTGAATATAAGCGGGGGTCCACATCACGTGACGCGGAGGTGGCGAGAGAAAAGGCCCGTGGTGACGGATACCTGGCCAACCAGATCAAACTTACCGAAGCGCTGAACCACCAGAGCGCCGCCGTAGTCGCGTTGAAGGTCGAAGGCGCCCAACGGGTGTTGGATGGCAAAAAGGCTCTGAGCGAGGCGCAGCGGGCAAATCATGGGCTGATTGAACAGCGGGATGCGCTGCGGAAGTCGGCGGGGCGCAAGGTGGACAGCGCGCCATGCCCGATCAGCGACACTCTTAGGACGGTGGGGTCGATATGATGCTGCGGCAAAGTTGTGGGCTGGCCGGATTCTTCGCCCC
>Ga0207691_10000384_pt1 | contig 44354 bp, 49 predicted proteins | sample KBSM13metaG_FD_184327 | JGI IMG/M metagenome (GOLD analysis project Ga0207691, IMG submission 184327) | Miscanthus rhizosphere microbial communities from Kellogg Biological Station, Michigan, USA - KBS M1-3 metaG (SPAdes) (version 2) | ecosystem: Host-associated > Plants > Roots > Rhizosphere >...
CATGTCGACTATTGGGACTACATCGGCTGGAAGGACCCGTTCTCGCAGCCGGCCTTCGGCAAGCGCCAGCGCTGGCTCGTCCAGGTGAATCACGAGGACGTCGTCTACACGCCGCACTTCTTCGTCGGTGGCGTGGAGGTCGGCACGTGGCGGAGAGCGCTTCCCGTCGAGGTGCGCGAGCGCAACGCGCGCCCCGCGCGCGCCGACATCGCCGTCAAGGCGAGCGTGGCCGCCAACGGCAAGCTCGTCGTCGAGGCCGACGCCGCGGCGCGAGGCGGCCAGGCCGCCACGGCTGCGCTCTATCTCGCGATCACGGAAAGCGGGTTGGAGACCAAGGTCGCGCGCGGGGAGAATGCCGGCGCCACGCTCGCGCACGACCATGTCGTCCGCGAGTGGATCGGCCCGCTGCCGCTCGCCGAAGGGAGCGTCCATGTGCGGCGCGAGGTCGCGCTGCCCGCGAGCTGGAACCGCGCGAAGCTCGACGTCGTGGGCTTCGTCGAGAACGAGACGACGGGCGACGTGCTGCAGGCGGTGAGCGCGGGGCGCTGCGCCACGCCCTGACGAAGCGCGCCGACGCCGCAGCCCGCGGCGTCGGTTGACTCCCCGGCCGGTCGCTGTATCGTTGACCCCGCATCCGAGGCGAGCGCCCGGCGGGTCGAACGTCGACCGACAACCACGGAGGAGTTGCAATGAGCGATGCAAGGCAATGGACACGGCGCGGCATGCTGGGAGCGACCGCGGCGACGCTGGCGGCCGGCGTCCTGCCGCGATCCGCGCGCGCGGCGACGACGCTGCGCTGGGCGACGGTCCTGCCCACCAATCACCCCGGCGTCGCGATGATGGAGCGCGTGGCCAAGCAGGTCCGCGAGCAGACCGGAGGCTCGGTCGAGATCCAGACGTTTCCCGCCGGACAGCTCGGATCGTCGCGCGATCTCATCGAGGCGGCGTCGGGGGGCGCGGTCCAGATCGTCGACGAAGGCGCCGCGCAGTTCGGGCAGTTCGTCCCCCAGTTCTCGATCCTCGAAGCGCCCTACATCTGGCGCGACGACAAGCAGATCCGGCGGGTGCTGTCGTCTTCGCTCGTCGACGACATGAACGCGGCACTCGTCGCGAAGCGCTCGATGCGCGTCGTCGGGTCCACGTACTACGGCAAGCGCCACGTCACGTCCGGCAGCAAGGCGATCAACACCGTCGACGACATCAAGGGGTTCAAGCTTCGCATCCCCGAGGTGGACACGTTCCGCGCGATGGCCGAGGCGTGGGGCGCGCGCCCCACGCCGCTCAACATCGGCGAGCTGTATCTGGCGCTCAGCCAGGGCGCCGTGGACGGCCAGGAGAACCCGCTGCCCACGATCCAGAGCAACAAGTTCTTCGAGGTGCAGAAGTATCTCGTGCTCACGGGCCACATCATCACGCCGCGGCTCATCGTGGTGAACGAATCGACGTGGCAGGCGCTGACGGCGAAGGAGCGGCAGGTGCTGAAATCGTCGATCGACGCGAACGGCCAGATGCAGGACAGCGAGATCCTGGCGCAGGAGGCCACGCTCGTCGACACGTTCAAGGCCGGCGGGATGAACGTCATCCAGCCCGACGTCGAAAGCTTCCGCAAGCCGGTGCTGGCGAGCCTGCCCGCGAAGTTCGAGTCCAAATGGGGCAAGGGCCTCTGGGAGAAGATCGCCTCCGCCTGATCGGCTGAAGACGCCGGCGGCGCGCCGCCGCCGGGGTCCTCGCTCATGCTCCGCATCCTGGCTGGCGGGTTCGACCGTGCCGCCACCTTTCTCGCGTGCGTCCTCGTCGCCTTGCTCCTCGGCGCCGTCGCGCTCGGCGTCGTCACGCGCACGGTGAACGCGCCGCTGATCTGGACGGACGAGCTGTCGCGCTTCCTGATGGTGTGGATTGCGGTGTTCGGGTGGATCCTCGCGAGCCGCAAGCGGATCCACGTCCGCATCCGGTATTTCCAGGACCTGCTGCCGGCCCGCGCGCATGCGGTCGTGGAAGTGGCGTTCCAGCTTGCGCTGACCGTCTTCGGCGCGCTCGTCGCCTGGTATGGCGCGGGGCTCGTCGCCAAGAACCTCGACCTGGAAGCGACGACGCTGCCGCTGTCGATGGCGTGGATGTACGCACCGGTGGTGCTGGCGGGCGTGGTGACGGCGCTCCAGGGCGCCGCTGAGACCGCGGGCGCATGGCGAGCCGCACGCGCGGCCGCGTCGCCACCGGGGACGCCGCCATGACACACCTGATGCTCGAGATCGTGGGCGTATGGCTGGTGGTGATCCTGCTCGGCCTGCCGCTCTACGCGGCGATGGGTCTCGCCGCGTTTGCCTTCGTGCTCCTCGGCGGGCTCGCCGGCTCGATCGTTCCGCAGAAGATGGCGCAGGCGATGAATTCGTTCCCGCTGGTCGCCGCCCCGCTGTTCGTGCTGATGGGCGCCATTCTCGGACAGGCGCAGCTGACCGACCGCATCGTGCGCTTCGCGACGTCGATCGTCGGCGCGCTGCGCGGCGGCTACGCGCACGCGAGCATCCTGTCCAGCATGATCTTCGCCGGCATGGTGGGCTCGGCCGTCGCCGACGCCGCCGGGACGGGCGCGGTCGAGGTGCGCGCCATGAAAAAGGCCGGCTACCGGCCCGAGACCGCGGCGGCCATCAGCGCGGCCGCGGCCACGATCGGGCCGATCATTCCGCCGAGCCTGCCCATGGTGATCTACGGCGTCAGCGCCGACACGTCGATCGGCCGGCTGTTCCTCGCCGGCGTGATACCCGGCGTGCTGATGGGCGTGTCGCTGATGGTGATGGTGGCGATCATCGCGCCGCGGCAGGGCTTGCCGCGCCACGCGTTCGGCGGCTTCGCCGCGATCTGGTCGGCGTTCAAGGGCGCGTTCTTCGCGCTCCTTGCGCCCGTGATCCTGCTGGGCGGAATGTTCAGCGGGCTCTTCACGCCCACCGAGGCCGCGGCCGTCGCGGACATCTATGCGCTGTTCCTCGGCTTCGTCGTTTACCGCACGCTCCATCTGAAGGACCTGCCGGCGATACTCATCAACACCGCCGAGACGACGGGCATCGTCATGGTGCTGGTGATGGTGGCAGGAGCGCTCGGCTGGTGCATGTCGATCTCGCGCATTCCGCAGACGCTCGCGCCGATGATGGTCGCGGCGATCCACCAGCCGCTCGTGTTCCTGCTGGTGTCGAACATCATCCTGCTCGTCATCGGGTGTTTCATGGAGGCGCTGGCCGCGCTGCTGATCCTGGTGCCCATCCTCGTGCCCGCGGCCATCGGCTTCGGCATCGACCCGGTGCAGTTCGGCCTGATCATGATCTTCAACCTGATCCTGGGCACGATCCATCCGCCGATCGGCGTCGTGCTGTTCGTGATGGCGCGGATCGCCGACGTCACGTTCGAGCAGATCTCGCGCGCGATCCTGCCGTGGCTCGTCCCGCTGCTGGTAGTGCTTGCCGCGATCACCGTCTGGCCGCCGCTCACGCTGTGGCTGCCCGGGCTCGTCATGGGCGGTAAATGAGCGCGCCGGGTTAAGATCCTGCAACGACGTGCCGACGAATGGCGGCGCTCGCCCGAGCGGCGGCGTGCCGCCGGGGCGGCAAACTCGGATACTCGCGAACAGGGAGGCGACGCCATGACGTTCTACGAAGGCCGCAGGGGCGCGCGTGCATACGAGGACGTGCACGAGACGCCGGTGGTGAAGCCCGCGGCCGCCGTCACGCCCTCCCCCCTCGCGGACGAAACCGACTGGAGCCCGCACCGGCGGGCCCGGCCCGCGGAAGTCCTGCTGCCGGTCACCGTCGCGAGGCTTCGTGCGCTGCCCGACGAGGTCAAGCCGCGCCAGCTCGCCGGACAATTCCCGCGCGTCGCCAACCTCGTGGCGATGCATTGGGACGATGACGTGGCGTTTCCCGCGTACCTGGAGGCGCTCGTGACCGATCAGCGCGGCGGTCGCCGCGGCTTTCCGGAGGTGGTGCGCGACGAGCTGCGGACGCTCCGCGACTACTGGTTCCGCACCCGGTTCGGGTAGCTGAAATGAAAATGGGCGACGCCAGCCCCGGTTCAAAGCCGACGTCGCCCGTGCCCGTAGTCATCCCCCGATGGCGCCGGACAACCACACGATGCGCCTGGTGGCGGCTCAGCTACATCGGCGGAACGACTAAACGGTCGCGAGTGTCTGTCCTACACCGTACCGGCGCGCCGGAGGGGTAGGATGGGCGACCTTCCCGCTTCGCCGACCGGCCGCAGGCCATGAACGACAGTCCCCCGCGAATCCTCGTCGTCGACGACAACCTGGATCTCGCCGACACCCTGGCGCTGCAACTTCAGCATTCGGGCCATCCGGCCCTGGCGCGGGGCTCCGTGCGCGACGCACTCGACGCGCTCGACGAAGACCCCTCCATCCGGCTCGTGATTACGGACATCAGGATGCCTGAAGTCGACGGCCTCGATTTCCGCCGCGTGCTGAAGCACCGTTTTCCCGCGCTCCCGGTCGTCCTCATGACCGGCTTGCCGCTCACGGAAGAGGACATGGTGCCGCCCCAAATCCAGGTGCTGCAAAAGCCCTTCAGTCTCGACGTGCTGCTGAGAGCGGTGGCGAAGACCGGCTGATCGTCACGCCGGCTTGCGCAGGTAAGCCCGGACTTCGGTCGCCTGGGTGCCGACGGCGGAAATCGCGGCCTTGAGCTCGTCTTCGGTGCAGGCGAACTGGGTCGTCCAGTACTTCACTTCCCAGTCCTCGTTGGTGTTGACCTGTCCGCGATCCGCGCGGGTGCGGTGGGTGGTGCTGTCCGCCATGCTGCCTCCGGTCGTTGGATGAGTGTCGTTGCGGCCTACTGCGCGAGCATGGACCATGACGGCGGCCGCCGCTGTCGGCGTCGCGCCATCGCGTGCGTGGGCTCCGTGGCCGCGCGCGCACGGCGATCGTCCTACACGACGGCGACGCGTCCACCTATGGCACACGCGGGGCAGTCACGCAATCATCGCGTGCATGCCCGCCCGCACCCCCAAGCCCCGCGAAGGCCAGGCGCCGCCGAAGCTGTCGCGGGTCGAGTTCAAGGCGCGCTTTTCCGCGCGCTTCGCAGACCCGTTGTATGCCTCGGCCGGCGCCGCCGTGGACGCGCTCGAAGCACTGGCGTTCCGCGCCTACGAGACCAGCCGCAAGGCGCCGGTCACGCGCAAGGCCGGAGCCGGCTTCGCCGATCCCGACTACGAGCTGTCGGTGGAATGGCTCGGCGCCCGCGACCGCCTGCTCGCCGCCGCGAGCGCGCAACGCTCGCCCGCCACCCGCTCCCGCGTGCTCATCGTCTGCGGCGCGCCGCGCAACGACGGCACCTGCCCTGGAGAAATGTCCAAGACGTTCCGTATGACGATCCTCGCGCGCGACACGCTCGTCGCCGGAGGGTTCGACGCCGACGTCCTCGACTTGAGTCTCCTCACGTCCGACTACGGCCGGGCCATCCATCCCTGCAAGGGCTGCGTCTCCACCGCCATGCCGTTGTGTCACTGGCCGTGCTCCTGCTATCCGAACCACGCGCTCGGGCAGACCGGCGACTGGATGGCGGAGATCTACGAGCGCTTCACCGCGGCGCACGGCGTGATCATCGTCACGCCCGTGCATTGGTATCAGACGCCGAGCGTGCTGAAGCTCATGATCGATCGTCTCGTCTGCGCGGACGGCGGCAATCCGGATCCGACGTCGACGTCAGGCAAGGACGCGAGCAAGGCGAAGGCGATGGAGCTGGCGGGCTGGGATTATCCGAAGCACCTCGCCGGGCGCGTCTACGGCGTCGTCGTCCATGGCGACGTCGCGGGGACCGAAGGCGTGCGCCGCCAGCTCACCGACTGGCTCGACTGGATGGGCCTGGTGGACGCGGGCGCCAGGTCCCGGATCGATCGCCTCGTCGGCTACTACGAGCCCTACGCGACCAGCCACGAAACGCTGGACGCGGACGTCGCGCTGCAGGAGGAAGTGCGCAACGTGGCGCGCGCGGTGGGTAATGCGGTCGTCGAGTTGCGGGCCGGGCGACTGTCGATGCCCGACGCCGCGTTGAAACCGCTGCGCCCGAAGTGAGGGTCAGCGTACGGAGACGGCGGAAACGCGCACGGCAGCGCCGTCGAGCGCGTCGGCGGAACCGTCGTCGACGGTTTCCAGCCTGCCGTTGAGGAACGAGAGCCGCGTGGAGCGGCCGCTCGCGAACGCGTATCTCCAGGCCTCGCGCCAGCCCTCGCGCACGCGCACGCGCTCGATGGCCGCCGGCTTGCCCCACGCAGGCAGATTCAGCACTTCATCGTCGGTAATGCCGAGGCACAGCGCGCCGCGGCGCCACAGGCCGCGGCCGGCGGGGCTCGACCGCGCGCCGCACGCCGCGGGTTGCCCTGCGCGCGGGCCGGCAGATGCGCCCGCTGCCACCGCCGGCGCGGAGGCGATGCGCACGTCCATCGCCACGCCGCCGCACGGCACGCCTTGATACACGATGCCGTCGGGGGTCGAGCACTTGAAGACCGGCTCGCCGGCGTGCGCCGCGCCGGCAACACAAAGCACCAGCGCGCACGCCAGGTGCCCGGCCCGCGGCACGACGATCGACGTCGTCGTGCCGCGGTGATGCGCCGATCGAGTCACGACGCCTACAGCCGTCCCATCAGCAGCATGATCAGGAGCACGACGACGACGACACCCGCGATGCCGCTGGGGAAGTAGCCCCAGCTTCTGCTGTACGGCCACGACGGCAGCGCGCCGATGAGGACGAGCACCAGGATGATGAGCAGGATCGTGCCGATGGACATGATGGGTTCCCCAAGAGTTTGAAAGTGGCGGCCGGGAAATCCCGCCCGCCTGCCCGGACTATGGACGCCGTGCAGCAGGCCGCGCCATCGGCGCAGCGCCACAACGCGCGTAGGACCGGGACGGACGAAGGCGCGTGCCGCGGGCGGGCAGGAACGACCGCTAGCGCGGCGCCGCGAGGTGACGCGCGTACGTGGCGTTGACCGCCTGGTAGCACGCGCACGAGGACGTCTCGAGGCCCGCCCGGTCGAGCACCCGGATCTGGCCCCGGCTGTAGTCGATCAGCCGGTCATTCTGCAGCCGACGCGCTGCGGTGGTGACCCCGGCCCGGCGGACGCCCAGCATCTCGGCGAGGAAATGGTGCGTGAGGCGAAACGGTCCGCCGCGAGCACGGTCGTGCGTCATGAGCAGCCATCGCGCCAGGCGCTCGTCCAGCAGGTGGAATCGGCTGCACGCAGCGGTCTGCGCGAGCTGCGCCATCAGCACGTACAGGTAGCGGTGCATCACCCGGCGAAGATGAGGATTCGCCTTCGACCGGCGAAGGAACGTGGCAGCGGGCATCCGCAGGGCGCTGCCGGCGCCCTGCGTCAGCGCGCGGAGATCCGATGTCCGGATGTCGAGGAGGACCGTGAGCCCGAACGCGCCCTCGTAACCGATGAGGCCGACCTCGAGCGTCTCGCTGGCGCCGGGCGGCGTGATCAGCGAAATGTAGCCGGTGCTGGGAAAGTAGACGTGCTCGACGACCGCGCCAGGCTCGCAGATCACCTTGCCGAGCGAAAGCTCGACCGGCTCGCAAGCCGCGACGAACGCCGATCGCACGGAGCGGGGCAGCGCATCGAGAAGCACGTTTCCCGTCGGCACCGCTACGGCCATCGCGTCCTCCCGTGACGTTCATGCGTCGGCAAACGTCACGAGGAGAGCGCTGCGTACCCAATGGCGAATGATGAGCTGCTTGGCCGAGTGTACTAAGCTCCCCAGATTATCCGAAGGATGGTCCGATACCGTACAAACGCGCGCGATGAGGCGTCACGCGGCGCCCCCGCTCAGCATCCGATGGACCTTCGTCGATAACGCGGCGTAGGTGAACGGCTTGGTGAGGAGCTCGACGCCGGCGTCGAGCCGCCCGTTGTGAACTATGGCGTCGCGCGCATAGCCCGTCGTGAAGAGCACGCGCAACCCCGGCCGCCGTTTGCGCGCTTCGTCCGCCAGCTCGCGGCCGTTCATTCCCGGCAAGCCGACGTCGGTGAACATCATCGCGATGTCCGGCGTCGCCTCGAGGATGCCGAGCGCGCTCCTGCCGTCCATGGCCTCGACGACACCGTATCCCAGCTCGCGCAGCATCGTCACGGCGTGCGCGCGCACTTCCGGATCGTCCTCCACCACGAGGATCAGCCGGTCGATGGATCCGCGGGGCAAGGCCTCTGCGTCGACGGCGGGGATCGCGTCGGCTTCGTCGGCGATGCGCGGCAGGTAGAGCCTCACCGTCGTGCCGGAGCCGACTTCGCTGTCGATCCTCACGTGGCCACCCGACTGCCGCATGAACCCGTACGCCTGCGAGAGCCCGAGCCCCGAACCCTTGCCGAAGTCCTTGGTCGTGAAGAAGGGCTCGAACGCCTTTTGCAGGACGTCCCGGCTCATGCCCGTGCCCGTGTCGGTCACCGCGATCGAGACGTAATCGCCGGCCTTGGCTTCCTGCGCCGACGCGTGCGCCTCGTCGAGATGCGCGTTCTCGGTCTCGATGGTGAGCCGGCCGCCGGACGGCATCGCGTCGCGCGCGTTCACCGCGAGGTTCAAGAGGGCGCTCTCGAGCTGGTTCGCGTCCACGGCGACCCGCCAGAGCCCGGTTGCCAGCACCGTCTGGATCACGATCCCTTCACCGAGCGAGCGATGCAGCAGCTCGGACATGCCGGCGACGAGCGCGTTGACGTCGAGCGGCTTGGGATTGAGCGGCTGCCGTCGCGCGAACGCGAGCAGGCGCTGCGTAAGCGTCGCGGCGCGCTCGGCGCCGCGGGCGGCGGCGGCCACGAGCCGCTTCGCGACGTCGTTCTCCACGAGGTCGCGCCGCTGCAGGACCTCCAGGTTGCCCATGATCACCTGGAGCAGGTTGTTGAAGTCGTGCGCGATGCCGCCCGTGAGCTGCCCGATCGCTTCCATCTTCTGCGCCTGGCGCAGCGCGGTCTCGGCCTGCTCGCGCTGCTCGATCTGCGCGCGGAGATCGCGGTTCGCGTCGGCAAGCTCGGCGCCCTGGCGGCTCAGCCGGTCGTTGACGTCGGCCAGCCGGCTCTGCGCGGCACCCAGCAGCATGAAGATGAGTCCCGCCATGGCGACCAGCAGCGCCACCACGCCATAGCGCTCGAACCGCCGGGAGATGGGCTCGATCAGCGAGCGGACGTAGACGGTCCCGATGGTGACGCCGCCCTGCTGCACCGGCGCCGTCACGTCGAGGCCGTCGCCGTCCGTCGATGCCGTCCGGGAAGGCAGCATCGCGGGCGCGGGCCGGGCAGGATCCCGCGCATGCGCGGCGAACAGGTTGCCGGCGGCGTCGTACACCGCGGCGATCTGTATCTGCGGATCGACGTCGAGCGCGTTGACGTACTCCTGCGCCGCGCTGCGATCGTCGAAGGCCAGCGCCGCGGTGACCGTCGACGCGAGGATGCGCCCCTGCGCGTCGACCTGCTGGAGCTTCGTCTCGCGGTACGACTGCTCGCTGAAATGCACCATGGCCACGCCGGCGATCACCAGCAGCAGCGCGCCGACGGCGGCGACGAGCATCATGGGGCTGCGAAGGTCGCGGAGCGCCGGCTTTACGGATACGGCGCCGGCGGGCTTTTTGGTCGTGGGCGTCATGGCTTGGGCCTCACCCGCGAGGCGACGTTCAACAGCTTGGAGCTGATCTCGAGATGGTTGACCGCGGCGCTCCGGAGATCGATCTCGAAGCGAACCCGGTTGTCGACGTTGACGAAGTTGACGATGCCCTGCGCGCCACCGTCGCGCGCCGCGTCGGTCACCGTCAGCACCGGAGTGCCCCGCACCGCCTCCAGGCGCGCCGCAGTCGCCGCCTGCACCGGCATGTAGAGGATGTGGCAGCCCGCGGACGGCGCGCCTGCCGCGAGCCGCCGCACCTCGAACTCCCGGCCGTTGGCGCGCTGGCCGGTGACGGCCTCCTCCACCACCGCCCCCACGGGATCCCCGCCCGTGACGCAGATCACGAGCGGCGCGCCCGGCGACTCGAACGCGCCCGCGGGCCACTCGACGAACGCCGCGATCTTGTACAGATAGGTCGCCTTCACCGCCTGCTCGAGCGGGATTGCCTGCGCGCAGGCCATGCCCGACGCCAGTGCCGCCAGCATCGTCGCGTACGCGCCGAGCGCGACGCGCAGCGCGCGGCGCACCGGCCGCCGGCGCCAGGGATGGATCAGAAGCTCCACCGGACGCCCAGGTAGCCGCTGCGGGGGATGTAATGGATCGGCGGCTGGCTCGCTTCCGCGTGGCGCGAGTGCACGAGGTTCTCGCCGACGAGCGAGATCTCGACGTTGCGCGACGCATGCCAGCTGAGGCGCACGTCCGCTTCGAAATAGGCCGGGACATTCACATCCGGCAGGCTGCCGATCTGCCGCAGGCCGACGTAGAACTCCATGTCGTGGGGCAGATCCATGTACGAGCGCAGGAACACCTGGTGGCCGGGATCGTGGCCCAGCACCGTCTGCGTGCCCGCGATGTCCGACTGTCCGGGCTTCAGATGGAAGTCCTTGCGGAGGATGCCGAAGCCTGGGTTGAGCCGCCACCAGCGGTACGGGCTCCAGCTCGCCCAGACGTCCGCGCCGTAGGTGTGCCCCTCGAGACCGTTCCCGAACGTGACGGGCAGGATCGTGACGGGGCCTGGCGACGTCGTGCGGAGGTCGGTGTAGTCGTTGTAGAACAGCGCCACCGACAGGGACGCCTCCGGCGTCAGCTGCGAGCGCCAGCCGGTCTCGTACGCGATGAGGTTCTCGGATTTGAAGTCCGGCGACGTGTTGACGATCCCCGGCGCCGTCAGGTCGCGCTCCAGCCGCGACGGCGGCCGCACGGCGCGCGAGATCGCCCCCCAGACGAAGTCCCTCGCCGACGCCTGCCAGCCGATCCGCGCGCTCGGCATGAAGGCCCAGCCGCTGAACGTGCTGTACTCGAACTTGGCGCCGAGGGTCAGCTTGAGATCGTCGCGCAGCGTGATGGTGTCCTGCACGAACAGGTTCGTGAGGCTGAGCGTCTGGCTCTGCGGCACCAGCACGAAGGGGTTGGCCGTGTTCACGAACTCGTCGCGCCAGCTCCGGTACCCCGCGCCCCATACGAGCTGCTGGTTGGCGCCGATGGCGAAGAGCTGCTCCACCTGGAGGTCGAACGTCTTCACGAAATCGGACGACCCGCCGCCGGTCGAGGCCAGGTCGGTGCGCTTCTGCTCGTCGTAGTACGCCTGCACCTGCAGCGACGAGCCGTCCGCCGCGCGCCGGGTCCAGCGGCCGAGCACGTTGCCGCCGCTGCGGCGCCCGCCGGCGTCGACGACGTTCTCGTACATGTCGCCCTGGAGCGTGACGTCGCCGCCGAGCGCTGCAAGGTCCGTGCGCAATCCCGCCTGCTTCGCGCGCCACGCGTCCATCGCGCTGCTGCCGTCCGCGAACGTCGTGTCGCCTTCCCGGAACCCGAGCGCATAGCCACGGTACGTGCCCGCGTCGCCGAGCTTGCCGCCCCACCGCGCTGCGGCGCGCTGCGCGAAATCGCCGGCCTTCGCGTCGATGAGCCCGCCCTGCGTGTCGGCGGAGCTCTTGGTGATGATGTTGATCACGCCGTTCATGGCGTTGGCGCCGTAGAGCGCGCCGCCGGGTCCGCTGATCACCTCGATCCGCTCGACGTCGGCCAGCATCACTTCCTGCTGGTCCCAGAACACGCTCGAGAAGAACGGCGTGTAGACGCTGCGGCCGTCGATCAGCACCAGGAGCTTGTTGGACGCGTTGACGGAATTGAGCCCCCGCGCGGAGATCGAATAGCTCTGCGAGTTGACGCGCGCCACCTCGAGGTTGGGGGCGAGGCGCAGCGCTTCCGGCAGCGTCATCACGCCCGAGCGGCGGATGTCGTCTGCCGTGATCACGTAGATTGCGGCGGTGGCGTGGCTGAGCGGCTCCGGCCGCTTGGACACGCTGGTGACCTGGATCTGCGCGAGCTCCTCGAGCGACAGCGCGGACAGGTCCTGCAGCGACTGCGCCGCAATGCCTCGCGCGGCCAGCGCGAGGGCGACGGCGAGCGCCGCCGCCCGTCGGGGCTCGCGCGCGCGGCGGCCAGCCGCCGTCCGCCCCACCCGCGTGGGGCGCCCCTCGTTGCCTGGCTTCATCGTTCTCCCTCTCACACCGGTCGAGCTGCGCCGGTCTTCGCCGAGCCTACAACAGCGCGAATCCCATCCGCTTGCCGTGCGCCTTCGTGATCGTTTGCTTCAGCGTGCCGAACTCGCGCCACGGATCGCGCTTGCGCGCGCCGATGATCGCCTCCGCGTTGCGGAGGTTGAAATGGTCGAAGCGGACGTCCTCCTCGAGGTCGTCCCATTCGATCGGCATCGAGATCGGCGCCCCCGCCCGCGCTCGCACGCAATACGGCGCGATCGCCGTCGCGCCTTCCGCGTTGCGGAGGTAGTCGATGAAGATCTTGCCCTTGCGCCGCTCCTTCGAGACCGTGGCCGTGAAGCGATCGCCGAACGTGCGCACCAGGAATTCCGCCACCGAGCGCGTGAAGCCCTTCGCCTGATCCCAGCTCAGCGTGGGCCGGATCGGCAGCACCACGTGCATTCCCTTGCCGCCCGTGGTCTTGAGGAAGCCTTGCAGGCCGAGCTCGCCGAGAAGCGTGCGCAACAGGCCCACCGCCGTGACGACGTCCTGCCAGGAGAGTCCGTCGTCCGGGTCGAAGTCGAAGATCAGCTGGTCGGGGCGGTCGAGGCGCGGCGCGCGCGAGCCCCAGGGATGCAGCTCGATCACTCCCCATTGCACGAGCGCGGCCAGCGCCATGGCGCTGCCGGCGCTCATGTACGTCGCGGTGCCGCCGCTCTCGGGCACCTGCATCCGCGTGACCGCGGCGTTGACCGCCTTGTCGGCATGCTTCTGATAGAAGCATTGCCCCTTCCACCCGTCCGGACAGCGAACGAGCGACAGCGGCCGCCGCTCTATGTACGGCAGTATCCATGGCGCCATGCGGGCGTAGAAGCTGACGACTTCCACCTTCGTGATCCCGGCATCCGGAAAGTAGACCTTGTCGGGATGCGACACTGTCACGCCTTCGACCTGCGCCGGCCCGGCCTTTGGCGGCGCCGCGGCTTTCGCCCCACGCGCTTTCGCGGCCGGCGCTTGCGCCGCCGCGGCGCGCTTCGCCGGGGCCTTGCTCGCCGGCGCTTTCGCCGCCGGCGCTGCCTTGGCCGCAGGCGTTGCCTTGGTCGCCGGCGTTGCCTTGGCCGCAAGCGCCGCCGCGGGCTCCTCCCGCACGACGTCCGCCGCTTTCTTGTCCGCGCGCAGGCCCTGGAACGACGGATGGCGCAGGGCGCCATCGTTGCTCCATTCGGTGAACGCGACCTCCGCGACCAGTTCGGGCTTGACCCAGTGCGCGCCCCTGGCTTCGTAGCCCCGCGGCGGATTCGTGAACGGCGGCGCCGCCTGCTCGCGCTTGACCAGCAGCGGATACAGGCTCTTCAGCGTGGCGTCGTCGAAGCCGGTGCCCACCTTGCCGGCGTAACGCAGGCCGCCGTCGTCCTGGACGCCGAGCAGCAGCGCGCCGAAGCCCGTGCGCGCGCCCTGCGGTTCCGTGTAGCCGCCGATGACCATCTCCTGCCGTCGGGTGCACTTCACCTTCACCCATTCGCGGGTGCGCACGCCCGCGTGATAGGTCGAGTCCACGCGCTTGCACACGGCGCCTTCGAGGCTGAGGGAGCATGCCTGCCGGAAGAACTCGTCGCCGTGTCCTTGCACTTCCGGCCCCACGCGCACCGTGCCGATGCCCTCGCCGACCGTCTCGCGCAACAGCCGCTTGCGTTCGGCGAGCGGAACGCCGCGCAGGTCGAGGCCGTCGCGATACGGCAGGTCGAAAGCGAAAAAGGAGAACCGCGCGGCGCCGCCGGACAGCGCGTTCTGCAGTGCCTGGAAGCTCGAGCGCCCCTGCGCGTCCAGCACCACCACTTCGCCGTCGATCCAGGCGGTCTTCACCGGCAGCCTGGCGAGGTCGGCCGCGACGGGGGCGAACGCGGCAGTCCAGTCCTTGCCGGTACGGGAGAACAGGCGCGCCTTGCCATCCTGGATGCGCCCCAGCATCCGGTAGCCGTCGTATTTGATCTCGTGGATCCAGTCGCCGCCCGTGGGCGCAGACCGCACGAGCGTCGTGAGCATCGGCGTCAGCTTGGGCGGGAGCTTCGCCGCGCGCGCGCCGACGGGTGTCGCTGCGCCGGCTTTGGCGCCGCCGCGCGCCCCCTTGGCCGGCGCGGTGCGCCTCGCGCGGGCCGTGGCGGCCGGCGCGATCGCGCCGGCGCGGACGTTCTCCTTTACGCTGAGCTTGGATTGCCAGGTGTGCGAGCGCGCCGCGGCGATGTCGTCCAGGCTCTGGCCGGTGGCGACGCTGTCGGGCGCACTGTCGACGATGGGCGTGCCACCGCTTTGCGCATGCGCGTCGTGCTCCTTGATGAGAAGCCACGCCTCCTTGCCGGATTTGCCGCCGTACTTGCTGCCGCCCGTGCGGACCAGGTCGAAGGCGCCGTGCAGCTTTTCGCCGTGCAGTTCGAACTTGAGATGTCCCTTGGCGTATCCCGCGGCCGGATCACCCCGCGGCACCCACGTGCCGCGATCCCACAGCATGACCGTGCCCGCGCCGTATTGCGCGGCCGGAATGACGCCTTCGAAGCTGCCGTATTCCAGCGGATGATCCTCGACGTGCATCGCGAGGCGCTTGTCGGCAGGGTCGAGGCTCGGGCCCTTCGGCACCGCCCAGCTCAGCAGGACGCCGTTCAGCTCGAGCCGGAAGTCGTAGTGCAGATGGCTGGCCGCGTGCTTCTGGATGACGAACACGAGCGGATGCGCGCCCTTGCGGGCGACCTTGCCCGGCGGCTCCGGCGTGACCTTGAAGTCACGCTTCGCGCGGTACTTCTCCAGTGCCATTAAGCGGGCGCCCCGCGACGCCGGTCAGGCGCGCTTGCGCTTGGCGGCGGGCTTCGCCGCACCGCGTCCCGCAGGCTTGGCGGTGGCGCGCGCGCCGCGCACCACCCGAAGCTCGGGCGGCGAGCGCGCCGCCTCGGGCTTGCGCGACGCGGACTTCCGCGGCGTGCCGGCCTTGCCGAGGCTCTGCTTCAGCAGGTCGGCGAGGTCGATCACCTGGGCGGAGCGCGGCGTGGACTCGTCGTCCTTGCCCGGCTGGGTGATCTCCTTCGTCTCGCCCTGCTTGATCTTCTCCTTGATGCGCGCCATCAGGTCGTCGTGATAGGTGTCCTTGAAATCGCCCGGCTTCCAGTGGCCGGTCATGTCGTCGACGAGCCGCTTGGCGAGCTCGATCTCTTTCGCCGTCACGCCGGCGGACTTCAAGCCTTCCGCCGGAAGATCGAGCCCGCTCATGTCGCGGAGCTCGTCCTGGTAGCGCAGCGTGTCCAGCATCAGCGCCTTGCCGTTCACCGTGACCGCGGCCAGATGCTGCGTCGTGCGGATCACGACCTGCGCGATGGCGATGCGCTTGGTGGCGCGCAGCGTCTCGCGCAGCAGCGCATAGACCTTCTGGCCGCGCGGGCCCGGGGCGAGGAAATACGGCGTCTCGAAATACTCGAGCGGAATCTCGTCGGCCGGCACGAACGACTGGATGTCGATCGTCTGGGTCGCCTTCACGTTGGCGCGACGGAAGTCCTCGTCGGACAGCACGACGTACTGCTCCTTCTCGTACTCGTAGCCCTTGACGATGTCGTCCCAGGCCACCTCCTTGCCGCTCTTCTTGCTGTAGCGCTTGTACCCGACCGGCGACATGTCGCGCTTGTCGAGCATCGAGAACTTGAACGACTTGCGGTCCTCGGCCGGGTAGAGCTCCACGGGGATGTGCACGAGCCCGAAGGCGATGGCGCCCTTCCACAATGCGCGAGCCATGGCCTCAGCCGCCTTTCTCGAGGGCGGGGGTGTAGCGGCGGATGCACTCCTCGCACACGGCCACCATGCGATGGCGCGAAACGAAGACGCCGCATTCGAGACAGGTGGTGAGCGGCACCTCGCCGGTCCGCTTGCAATGGCCGTCGCCGCAGCCCTTGCGGCGGCACGGCGCGACATCGTCAGGGCATAGCAGCATGAGCGTCCAGAATACCGCGGGCATCGCAAGAAGCAGGTGCAGATGAAGAGCGACGCGGACGCCGACTCGCGGCGCCGCGTCGCCGGTCCCGAGACATGCCTGCTGTCGGAGTCAAAGGCACGCGGGTCCTGGTCAGCATCGTCGCGGGATGGGGCGCGAGCGTCCAGCCGCCGCGCACCGACTCTGCTGTCAGGATTTGTCCTACAGCCCCCGACGACGCGCGAGGCCGCGCGCCGTCATACGCGCTTCAGGGCTTGCGGGCGGTCACGAACCAGGTGCTCGACGGCGCCCATACGCCGTTCGGCCGGGCATAGCGGGCGAGCGTTTCGCGCAGCGCCGCGACGACGTCGGGCTTGCGCTTCTGGCCCTCCTCGCCTGCGAGGCGAATGATCTCGCCGGCCGGGCCGAGCGCCATCGCGAACTCCACCGCTTCATCGAGATCGCGCCCGATGCAGATGTCGGTGTCGAAGCGCTCGAACGCGATGCGGTCGAAGCCCGCGCTGCGCAGCATGCCGCTCACCATGTCGGGGCCCGCCATCGAGAAAGGTCCCGGCCCGCAATGCACCTGGTCGGTATCCTCGTGCGCGACCACCGGCACGAGCTCGCGTACGCGAAGCTCGGCGTCGTGCAGCCACGGATTGTCGTCGCGCTTGCGCCAGACGATCATCGTGAGATCGCCGCCCGGCTTCAGCGCCTTGCGGATGTTCCGCAGCGCCGCGCCGGGGTTCATGAAGAACATCGTGCCGAAGCGGGCGAACGCATGGTCGTAGGGTCCGCGCAGGTCGTCCGCCTGCACGTCGGCGACGAAGAACGTCGCGTTGGCCGTGCCCGCGCGGGCCGCGTCGTCCTTCGCGACCTGGATGAAATTCGCCGCGCAGTCGACGCCCACCGCCGTGCCCGCGGCACCCACGCGGGCGGCGATCTGCACGGTGCTGTCGCCGAAACCGCAGCCGATGTCGAGCACGCGCGCGCCGGGCGGATGCGCGTGCCGCGCCAGCGCTTCGTCGCTGTGGGGGGCGAGACCGTCGACCAGCAGATGCTTGAAGCGGACGAACTTGTCGAAGAGGACGGTGTTCCACGCTTCGATGACGATATCGTTGTTGTCGCTCATGGCGCTCTCCTCCGGCCGCGGCAGCGCCGCGCCGGTCGACAAGGTACCGCGATGCGCCTCGCGGGAGAAGCGGTGCGCCCTCATTCGGGCATGCCGGCGGCTCGCAGCGCGTCGGCAAAATGGCGCATGTCGTCAGCGAGACGGAACGGCGTGCGCTCGACCAGCAGCGACACCGAGGCGGCCGGCTGCACCGCCTTGCAGCGATCTATGCACTCACGCGCCCGCGTGCCGAAGCCCAGCATGGCGCAGCAGGCGGCCATCATCGCGCTCGCGCGGAGCGATCGATCGGCGGCGCCGCGCTCGAAGTCCGCGAGCGCGTCGTCGTAGCGTCGCAGCACGAATGCCGCGACGCCCAGCCCGCGCCAGTACCAGGGCGGCCCGAAGTACGGGTCGGCGCAGCGCGCGTCCTGCAGCAGCGCCCGGCCTTCCTCGGCGCGGCCCGCGTAGGCCAGCAGCGCGCCCAGATCGGCGCGATTCCACTGGTTGGCCGGATTGAGGCGCACGCCGAGGTCGGCGTGGTGGAGCGCGAGGTCGTAGGCGCCACGCTCCCAGGCGACGCCGCCCAGGATGGAATGACAGGTGCTGTCGTCGTCGGCGAGCTCGACGGCGCGCTGCGCGAGCTCGAACGCGCGGTCGAGAAGCTGCCGCGCGCCGGGCTCGCCGCTTTCCCAGTCGCGCACCAGGAGCGCCGCCAGCAGGCTGCGGGGAAGGGCGTAGCCGGGATCGATGCCGATCGCCTGCTCGAACGCCTGCCGCGCTTCGCCGCGCCCGGCGGCGTCATCCCATCGCAGCGCGTTTCCGCGCAGCGTCAGCTCGTACGCGTCGAGGCCCTCGGCCGGCATGCGGCGGACGCGCTCCGCGCCGCTCGCATGCAGCCGGCCGACGAGCCGTCCCACGATCGCCTGGACAATCTCGTCCTGCGCGGCCAGGCCGTCCGCGAGCGGCCGATCGAAGCGTTCGCCCCAGAGCTGCGTCTCGCTGTCGACGTCGATGAGCTGGGCCGACACGCGGACTTGCCCGCCGCGGCTCCTCACGCTGCCGTCGACCAGATAGCAGACGCCGAGCTCGCGACCGATCGTCAGCGCATTCGCGGCCTGTCCCTCGAACCGCGCGGCCGCGCCGCGCGAGAGCACCGCCAGCGAGCGCCACCGCGACAGGCCGGTGACGATGCCTTCGCCCAGGCCTTCCGCGAAATCGCGCTCGCCGGCGCCGGTGCCGGTGGTCGCGAACGGCAGCACGGCGATGGACACCTGGTCGGCCGACGAATGCGCGACGGGCTCGCGAGCGGCCGCGACGTCGACGGCCTGCGCAACCGCCGTGAACCGGTAGCCGCGGCCCGGCACGGTGGCGACCGCGTTGCGTCCGAGCACCTTGCGGAGCGCCGACACGTGGACCTGCAGGTTGTTCTCCTCGACGAACATCCCGGGCCAGACGCGCTCCAGCAACTCGCTCTTCAGCACGACCCGGTCGCGATGCTCGACCAGCATGTGGAGGATGTCGAATGCGCGCGCGCCGATCCGGACCGGCTTGCCGTCGATCGCCAGCTGGCGCGTGCGGGCGTCGAGCGCGATGCGCGCGGGCGAGGCTTCGCCGCGCGACCGGTCGACGCCCGTGCCGCCGGCGGGCAGCGGCGAGCGGCGCGGGAGGTCGAAGGAAATCATGTCGTGGCAGTCTAGCGGGCGTTCATGGCGGGAGCGCTTCAGCCGCGGGGCCGAAGTGTTTCGTTTGTTTCAGCCGGCGCGCCGCGGCGCGGGTCACGCCGATCGGGTGAAGTCCATCTCCCAGTTCGTCTCCCACGTGGTGCCGCCGTCCGCGGAGAACGCCTGCTCCCACCGGCAGGACTCCGGCGTGATCCGCGACCAGATGAAGCGCACGACGATCGGCTCGCCCTCGAAGGTGTCCTCAGCCAGGAACGTGCCCGTCCCGTCGCGAAAGCGCCCGCGCACCGGCGGATCGAGCGGGCCGAGCGGCATGCGGCTGTCGAGCCACCAGATCGACCATTGACCCGTGGCAGGGTCGAACGACCGCAGGCTGGCGCCGCGCCACGGCCCGTCCGGAAAGCCGATCACGTTGTCGTCGAACGTGCCGTAGCCGCCAAGTATCTTCTGCACGACGGCCGTACCGTCGAACTCGATCCATTCGCGGCTCCGGGCGAGGCGCGCCTTCAGGCGGCGATGGCGAACCCGCCAGTGGCCGATCAGGAAGTCGAAGTCGTGCAGGCCGGCAGCTTCGCGGGGGGCATCCATGGCATCTCCTCGGGCGTCGTGGAATCGACGCGCCCGTTGTACCAGGCCTATCCTGCCATTGCGTGTCATGTTTTCGTGCTAGCGTGCAGGAATGCGCGCAAGCCGCCTCCTGTCCGTCCTGCTGCGCCTGCAGGCGCACGGCCGGGCGACGGCGCGCGAGCTGGCCGGCGCGCTCGAGGTCTCGGAGCGGACGATCCATCGCGACATGGATCATCTGAGCGCAGCCGGCATCCCGGTGATCGCCGACCGCGGCCGTGCGGGCGGCTTCAGGCTCGCCCACGGCTTTCGCACGCAGCTCACGGGCCTCACCGAGGCGGAAGCCGAAACGCTGTTCCTCGCCGGCCTGCCGGGGCCCGTGGCGGAGCTCGGCCTCGCGGAAGCGATGGGCACCGCCCGCGTCAAGGTCATGGCGGCGCTGCCCGCCGGCGCGCGCGCGGAGCGCGTCGCGGAGCGCTTCCACCTCGACGCCACCGGCTGGTTTCGCTCGGCGGACCAGGTCACGCTGCTGCCGACGATCGCGCGGGCGGTATGGAACGGGCGGTACGTGCAGTTCCGGTATGGCGACACCGCCGGCGCGGCCGCGCGCAGGGTCGGCCCGGCCGGGCTCGTCCTCAAGGCCGGCATCTGGTATCTCGTCGGCCAGAAAGGCGCGTCGTTCCGCACGTACCGCATCTCGCGGATGACCGAAGCGGAAATGCAGGAGGAGCCCTACTCCCGCCCGCGGACGTTCGACCTGCCCGCGTGGTGGACGCGCGCATCGCGCGACTACGAGGCCGGAAGCTACCGGGACCGCGCGACGATCCGGCTGTCGCCGCGCGGCGTCGCGCTCTCCGAACTGCTCGGCGCCTACGTCAGGGATGCCGTGACCAGGACGGCCGGCAAGCCCGACCGCCAGGGCTGGGTTCGCTGCACGATACCGATCGAATCCACCGACGACGGGCTGCGCGAGCTCCTTCGCCTGCGCGACGACGTCGAGGTGCTGGCGCCCGCCCTGCTCCGCGCGGCGATGGCCGCCGCGTTGCGCAGCACGCTGCGACGCTACGCGTCGCCGGCGGCGGTCACGCGCCGCCCAAAAAGCGTCTGATCGACTGCTCGTACGCGCCGGCGGCCGTCGCGCGATCGAGCACATCCTTCGACGCGGCGCCGGCAAGGCGCGACGAGGCGGTGCCGTCACGCACCGCCTGCATCGCGGCGCGCAGCGCCTCGACCGCCACGCTGAACGTCTGGTGGCCCGTCGACCACAGCCGCACGCGGCGGCTCGCAAGGTACGCCGCGTCGGCCAGCGGCTCCGCCGGCGACCCTGCGGCGATCGGCACGCGCACCGCGGTGGCGATGCGGTCGAGCTCGTCGCGTGTGCGCAGCCCCGGCACGAACACGCCGTCGACCCCCGCCTCCGCGTACGCGCAAAGGCGCGCGACCGCGTCGTCGACGCTCGTGATGGACGCTGCGCTGGTGCGACCCAGGACGAGCAGATCGGAATCGCCGCGCGCCGCCACCGCCGCCTTGATCTTGCCGGCCGACTCGTCGAGCGGCAGGAGCTGCGCCGTCGACGACAGGCCGTAGGGGCGCGGCAGCAGCGTGTCCTCGATCATCACGGCGGCGGCACCGGCGTGATCGAGCTCTTCGATCGCGCGCATCGCGTTGAGCGCATTGCCGTAGCCGTGGTCGGCGTCGACGACGAGCGGCACGTCGCCGGCGCGCGTGCAGCGGTGCACCTGCTCGGCGAGCTCTGTCAGCGTGAGAAGAATGAGGTCGGGCGCCCCGAGCACCGCGTACGACGCCAGCGAGCCGCCCATGAGGCCGGCCGCGAATCCCATGTCGTCCGCGAACCGCGCGGAGATGGGATCAAAGATCGTCGCCATCGGCACCAGGCTATCGCCGCCGAGGATCGCGCGGAGCCGCGCGCGGCGGGTGGAAATGGACATGGAGCCTCCGTCAACCGGCGAGCAACAGCAGAACGCGGCGAAGGGTGGTCATGGCGGGCACATCGCCGGGTCCGTTGGGAACGGGATTCTAGCGTGAGGCCGCCGGGACGTTACTATTCCGGTCGCGCGGCACACCCAGGCCGCTGGGAGAGACGTCGCGATGTTCCTCAAGATGATTCCGATCTGGGCCGCCGCCGGGCTGCTGGTGGTCCTGCCCACGATCATTGCCATGGCCGGGCCGCTGATCGTGCGACGATTCGTCCCGCTCAAGCGGCTCACCACCAACAACGAGGTCGCCGGCTTCAAGTTCGCCACGGTCGGTGTGCTCTACGCCGTGCTGCTGGCGTTCGTCGTGATCGTCGTGTGGGAGAAGTTCAGCGACGCGGAAGACGACGTCTCGCGCGAGGCCGGCGCCGCGGCGACGATCTATCGCCTGGTCGAGGGAATCGACGGCGATCCCGGTCCGTCCATGCGCACCGCGATGACGGGCTATCTCGAGGCCGCCGCCAAGGACGACTGGGCGAGCATGCGGGTCGGCAAGGCGAGCCCGGTGGCCACGCACGCGCTCGACCGCATGTATGAGATCGTGCTCACCTACAAGCCCGCGGATTCGCGCGGCGCCGCGATCCTGTCGGAGATCCTGCGTCAGTTGAGCGTCATCACCGAGGCACGGCGGGGTCGTTTGGTGAAGGCGGCCGGCATCGTGCCCGACGTCATCTGGTGCGTGCTGTATGGCGGCGCCATGCTCACGGTAGGTTTCACGTTCTTCTTCGGCGCGGAGAACCTGCGCGCGCAATCGATGATGACCGGCGCGCTCGGCCTGCTGATCTTCTCCGCGCTGCTCGTCATCGTCTCGATCGACCACCCGTTCGCCGGCGCCGTGCGCGTCGAGCCCCATGCGCTGCACGACGTGGTCGTCGATCTCACCCACCGGCAGGGGCGCTGAAGCCCGGGAGGACGAACATGCAGGAGAGTGTCGGCAAGCGGCTGCGGCGAATGATCGACGCGCCCGGGATTCTGGTGATGCCGGGCGTGTTCGACGGCTTCAGCACGCGGCTCGTCGAGCGCGCCGGGTATCCGGCCGCGTTCATCACCGGCAGCGGCGTCAGCGAGACCCGCCTTGGGCAGCCCGACGTCGGGTTGATGGGACTGGACGAGAACGTCGCGGCGGCGCGCGCGATGGCGGCGTGCTCGAATCTGCTGCTGCTGGCCGATGGCGACACCGGCTATGGCAACGCCGTGAACGTCTATCACACCGTTCGCGCGTTCGAGCGCGCCGGCGTCGCCGGCATGATGCTGGAGGACCAGGTCTGGCCCAAGCGCTGCGGCCACATGAAAGGCAAGGAGGTCATCGCCGCCGACGAGATGGTCGAGAAGGTCCGCGCCGCGGCGGCCGCGCGCAACGATCCCGATTTCGTCATCAAGTCGCGCACCGACGTGCTGGCGACGCACGGTCTCGCCGAGGCCATCCGGCGCCTCAACCTCTACGCGGAAGCCGGCGCCGACCTGCTGTTCGCCGACGCCGCGATGTCCACCGACGACATCGGGACGATCGCGCGCAACGTCACGAAGCCACTGTCGGTGAACATGGGCTTCGGCATCCGGCAGCGCTCGACGACGCCGCTCCTGTCGGCGCGGCAACTGGAGGACCTCGGGGTCGCCGCGGTCATCTACCCGCGAATGCTGACCGCATGCGCGCTGCAGGGCATGGAGAACGGCCTCGCGCTGCTGAAGCAATCGCTCGACACCGGGCAGGTGGTGGATCGTCCCGACGCCCTCGTGTCGTTCGAGTCGCTGAACGCGACGATGGGGATGGCGGCCATCGAGGATCTGGAGCGGCGCTTCCTCACCGAAAGCCAGCGCAAGGCCAAGTATGGCGATTCCGGCCAGGGCCACATCGTGCCGGACACATCCGCCGCCACGCAACGATGATTCCGGTCACCGCCGTCGATGCGCACGCGCACGTGCTGAAGCGCGACCTGCCGCTCGTGGCGCAGCGGCATTCGGCGCCGAAGCGCGATGCGAGCGTGGACGACTACATCGCCCTCCTCGACGCGAACGGCGTGTCGCACGGCCTTCTCACGGCGCCGAGCTTCTACGGCGCCGACAACAGCCTGCTCACGCGGTCGCTCCGCGCGTACCCGGACCGCCTGCGCGGCACCGCCATCGTCGAACCGGACATCACCGATGAAGCGCTCGGGGCGCTCGCCGCCGCGGGCGTGGTGGGAATGCGCCTCAACTGGCTGCGGCGCGAGCAGCTACCCGATCTCGCGCGCGCCGACTACCGGCGGCTGCTCACGCGCGTCGGCGCGATTGGCTGGCACGTCGAGATCTACCTCGAGGGCGCGAAGCTCGCCACCGCGCTGCCCACGCTGCGGGCGGCCGGCGTGCGCGTCGTCGTCGATCATTTCGGTTCGCCCGATCCCGCCCGGGGGGTGCGCTGCCCGGGATTTCAGGCCGTGCTCGACGGCGTGCGGGCCGGCGACACGTGGGTGAAGCTGTCGGCGCCGTATCGCCTGGGCGGCGCCGATCCGCAGCGTTACGTGGATGCGCTGCTCGCGGCAGGCCCCGCCCAGCTCCTCTGGGCGACGGACTGGCCGTTCGTGGGCTTCGAGGACTCGATCGCGTACGGCCAGTGTCTGCAATGGCTGAACGGGTGGGTCCCGGACCCCGCCACGCGCACGATGATCGTCGCCACGACGCCCGCGACGCTCTTCGGCTTTCAACGTTAGCGACGGAGGGACGCACGGATGAACCGCCTCAACACGTGGTGCTTGGTAGCAGGCGCCGCCGCCGCGCTGGCCTCGCCGGCGACGTTCGCGGCCGACGCGCTCAAGTTGATCATTCCCACCGCGCCCGGCGGCGGCACCGACGGCTACTTTCGCGTGCTCGCCAAGGAAGCGGAGCCGTTCCTGAAGGAGCCCGTCATCGTCGTCAACGTGCCGGGGGCGGGCGGCACGATCGGCGTCGCGCAGGTGGTGCGCTCGACGCCGGACGGCCAGACCGTCGCCGCGGTGTGGCTCGGTCCCGTGACGGTCAGCCCGCACACGATGAAGGTGCCCTACACGCCGGCGGACTACATCCCGGTCGTGCAGGTGTCGAGCGCGCCGTACGTGATATGCGTGCATCCGGACTTTCCGGCGACAGACGGCAAAGGGCTGATCGCGGAGCTCAGGAAGAATCCGGACAAGTACACGTACGGCAACGACGGCGCCGGCGGCCCGGGGCAGCTCGCGACCGCGCGGATCCTCCGCGCCACCGGCGCGTCCGCGCGCGACATTCCGTTCAAGGGCGCGGGCGAAACGCTCACGTCGTTCCTCGGCCGGCACGTCGACATCTACGTCGGCTCGATCCCGCCGATCCTGCAGCATATGCAGGCGGGCAGCGCCAAGTGCCTGCTGATCACGTCGGCCGAGCGCGTGCCGGCGCTGCCCAGCGTGCAAGGTCTGCGCGACCTCGGCATCCCCAGCGAGGAGACGATCCTGTGGCGCGCGCTGCTGGCGCCGAAGGGCACGCCGCCGGCACGCATCGCCGAGCTCGAGTCGGCGTTCGAGAAGGCCGCGAACTCCACGCCCGCGCGCAAGTTCCTGGAGGACGCGGGCGAGCAGACCGAAATCCGCAAGGGCGCCGCGCTGCGGACCTACATCGACAACGAGTACGACGCGATGTCGAAGGTGGCCAAGGCGCTCAATCTCACGCCGCAATAGCGCGGCGTGACGGCCGTGTCGGTGCCCGCTCCGCCCCGCCGCTACATCTGCTTGAACAGGTGGTTGAAGGAGCGGCTCACCTCGAGCTTCTCCGGCCGCCCCTTCACGTGCACCGTCTGCTGGCCGCGGAAGTTGCGGCTCACCTGCTCGATGGCGTCGACGCGAACGACGGTGGCGCGGTGGATCTGCCAGAATTCCTTCGGATCGAGCTCGTCGATCAGCTCCTTGATGGGCTTCCTGATCAGCGCCTCGAAGCCGGGGGTCTGAACGCGCGTGTATTTGTCCTCGGCACGGAAGAACAGGATGTCGCCGGTCGGGATCATCCGCAGGTTCGCGCCCACGCTCGCCTGCACCCAGCGCAGGTAGTCGCGCGGCGCTACGCCGCCGTTGCCGAGCCGATCCGAGAGCCTGGCGAGCAGGCCGTCCATCGGATCCGGCGCCTGCGCGAGCCGGCTCCGCAACCTCTCGCAGGTCACGGCGAGCCGCTCGGGCTCGGCCGGCTTCAGCACGTAGTCGACGGCGCCCTGCTCGAACGCGGCGATCGCATGCTCGTCGTGCGCGGTGACGAAGACGATGTGGGCGGCACGGGCGATCGCGCGCGCCGCCTGGATGCCGTCCATGCCGGGCATGCTGATGTCGAGGAAGACGACATCGGGCTCGAGGCTCTGCACCATGGCGATCGCCTCGCTGCCGTTGCCGGCCTCGCCGATGATCTGCAGCTCGGGCCAGGCGTCCTTCAGTCGCGCGACGAGCTGCTCGCGCATCAGGCGCTCGTCGTCGACGACGACGGCAGTGGGGGAAGCGGGCATGGACGCGCGAGCCCGATCAGGTCGACACGGGAGCGATTTCGTACGGCACCTTGATGGTGGCGCACGTGCCGCCCGTGGCCGGCACGCCGATGATGAGCTCGGCGCGGTCGCGGTACAGCGCTTTCAGCCGATCGCGAATGTTGGCGAGTCCCACGCCGCCTTCTCCCCTGGGCAGGAAACCGACCCCGGTGTCCTGCACGTGCACCGTCAACTGGCCGTCGACGATCGCGGCACCGATCTCGAGGCGTCCGCCGTCCGTCTTGGGCTCGAGCCCGTGCTTGATCGCGTTCTCCACGAGCGTCTGCAGCATCATCGACGGGAAGACCGCCGATTTCAAGCCTTCGGGCACGTTGACAACGGGACGCAGCCGGTCTTCCATCCGCACCGCCATGATCTCCAGGAACGCGGTGCAGAGATTCACCTGCTGACCCAAGGTGGGGCGGCTCCCCTCGCGCATCTGCGGCATCGCGGAGCGCAGGTAGCGGATGAGGCTCTGCTGCATCTTCGAAGCGCGCGGCGGATCGGTCTGGATCAGCTGGTCGATGCTCGCCAGCGTGTTGAACAGGAAATGCGGCTCGATCTGGGCCTGCAGCGCTTCCATCCGGGCTTCCACGACTGTGCGCTCGAGCTGCTCGGTCTCGGCGCGCTTGGTGGCCTCGTCGGCCGTCAGTTCGGCCCGCCGCTTGCCGCCCGCCACCACCTTGATGATGAACGAGGCGATGATGAGCATCAGCGCGGGAAGCGGATGCTGGAGTATCCCTGCGAGGATGATGCCCAGGATGGACACCAGGAGGAGCTTCTTCCACGACACGACGGCAAGCCAGTCGAAGAACCGCCACCAGAGCACGACGATCAGCTCGCGGACGTCGCGCAGGGACTGCCGCGCGCCGGAGGCCGGCACGGCGGAAACGGGGACGGCGCGGGGCGAAGCGGCTGCGCCCGGAGGGGTTCGGGGGTCGGGATTCACGATGCGGCCCTGCTGGCTGTCGGAGACAAGGCGAGAGTAGGGACGGCGGCGCCGGGGGGCCAGCCCCGTCCGACGCACTGCGTATTGGTGCGGATGGGCTGCACGGGGCGCCGAGGGTCGGGTGACCTAGGCGCAGGATTGCGGCGCGCAGGGCCGGGCGACGAGCCGAAAGCGCAGCGTGACCTCGTCCGCCACCTGGATGGCGCCGCCGAGGATCGAGAGCGGCGCGATGCCGTAGTCGGACTGCTTCAGCGCGACGGTGCCCGACACGACGATCTCGTCCGCCCTGCTCTCGATGCGCAGCGGCAGGCGGACGATGTGCGTGACCCCGTGCAGGCTGATCGCGACGTCGCCGACGTCGTCCGCGGCGGCGGGGCTCGCATGGCGAAAGCTCACCTGCGCGAACGGGTAGCGCTCGACGTCCAGCACGCGCGTGAGCATGTTTCGGCGCGTGTCCGCGATGTCCGCTTCGGTAGGCACGGTGTCGAAACCGGCTTCCGCGCGGAGCGGCGGCTCGTCGACGGTCATGCCTGCGAGCGGAACGTACAGGTCCGCCTCGCCGTCGTTCGGCGCGACGAAGCCGCGGACGTCATGGCTCGCAACGACGTGATCGTGGCCGAGCCGCGCCAGCGATCCCGCGCGGCGCACCTCGACGACGACGATCGAGCGCGCTGGATCGATGGCGAATATCGGCTGGCCTCGCGCGCGCGCGGCGCGATACCGCTGCGCCGGAAAATCCGCCGGCGCAGCCCCCGCCGCGACCGGCGCTGCGACGTCCGGCGCGCGTGGCGGCTGGGGAGCGCACCCCGCGACGAATGCCGCCGCGATCACCCACCACGCCCAAGATCTTCGCATCGCTGCCCTGCCCGTGCGTCGTCACGCGAACTTGCAGCCGAAAGGATACGCGAGTGGCGGTCGCGGCCGCAGCGCGGTTCGCGCTATCCTAGCGGCTTCTTCCTGCGCGCAGCCTGCGGGGCTCACTGTCTCGAGACATGGCGATCGACCTGGCGTCGTTCACACCGTGGTCCGCCGCGATCGGCGGCGCCCTGATCGGCCTCGCGGCGGCGGCGCTCGTTCTGCTCAACGGCCGCGTGGCCGGCGTCAGCGGCATCGTCGGTGGCATGCTGAAACGGCCGTCGGCGGACCTCGGATGGCGCATCGCGTTCGTGCTTGGCCTCATCGCGGCGCCGGCCACGTACGCGCTGTTCGCCGCCATCCCCGCGGCCTCGATCGACGCCGGCTATCCGCTGCTCGTGCTGGCCGGCCTCGCCGTCGGCGTCGGCACGCGCTTCGGCGCGGGATGCACGAGTGGCCATGGCGTATGCGGAATGTCGCGGCTGTCGCCCCGGTCCATCGTCGCGACGATGGCGTTCATGCTGGCAGGCTTCGCCACCGTGTTCGTCACCCGGCACGTCGCGTTCTGAGCGGTGCGGTGATGTACGCCTTCGCCGCCTTCGCTTCCGGCCTGGTCTTCGGCGTCGGGCTGATCGTGTCGGGAATGTTCAATCCGGCCAAGGTGCTCGGCTTCCTCGATCTCTTCGGCACTTGGGATCCGTCCCTGGCGCTGGTGATGGCGGGCGCGATCGCCGTCGGCGCGCCGGCGTTCGCCGTTGCGGCGCGACGCCCGGCGTCGTTCCTGCAGACACCGGTTCTGCTCCCCATGGCGCGAAGCGTGGACCGCCGGCTCGTACTCGGCAGCCTGCTCTTCGGCGTCGGCTGGGGGCTCGCGGGTTTCTGTCCAGGTCCCGCGTTGGTGGCGCTCGGCGCCGGTTACGCGAAGGCCGCCGTGTTCACCGTCTCGATGGTGGCGGGCATGCTCGTGTTCGAGCTCGTGGAGCGCGCCGGCACGCGCGCCGGTGGCGGCGCCGAGAGCGCCGCGGGGTCGCCATGATCTTTCGTCAGCTGTTCGACCCGCAGTCGTCGACGTACTCGTACCTGCTCGCCGACCGGCGCAGCAAGGAAGCGCTGCTGATCGATCCGGTGTTCGAGCAGGCGCGCCGCGATGCCGCGCTCATTCGGGAGCTCGACCTTACGCTCGTGGCGTCGCTCGAGACGCACGTGCACGCCGACCACGTCACCAGCGGATGGCTGCTGAAGGACTCGCTCGGCAGCGCGATCGCCATCGCGGCGGAGAGCGGCGCACAAGGCGCCGACCGCTACCTGAAGCAAGGCGATCGGATCGCGTTCGGCGAGCGCTACGTCGACGTCCGCGCCACGCCCGGCCACACGCAGGGGTGCCTCACCTACGTGCTGGACGACGAGTCGATGGCGTTCACCGGCGATTGCCTGCTGATTCGCGGCAGCGGCCGCACGGACTTCCAGCAGGGCGATCCGCACGCGCTGTACCGCTCGGTGCGGACCCAGATCCTGACGCTGCCCGCGACCTGCCTGCTCTACCCCGCCCACGACTATCGCGGCCTCACCGTGACGAGCGTCGCCGAGGAGCGCAGCTTCAATCCGCGCCTGGGCGGCGAGGTGGGCGAAGCCGACTTCGTCGGCTACATGAGCAACCTCGGGCTGCCGCATCCCAAGCTGATCGACATCGCCGTGCCGGCGAACCTGCAGTGCGGCCGGCCCGAAAGCGAAGCCGCGCGGCACCCGCCGCAGGCGTGGGCGCCGCTGACTTACACGTTCGCAGGCATTTTCGAGATCCAGCCGGCGGTGCTCGAGGAGCACGTGGGTTCGACGCAGATCGTTGACGTCCGCGAGCGCGACGAGTTCGACGGCCCGCTCGGACGCATCCAGGGCGCGCTGTGGATTCCGCTCGGCGAACTGTCGACGCGCGCAGGGGAGCTGGCGCGCGACCGTCCGGTCGTGACCGTCTGCCGCTCGGGCGCCCGCTCGGCGCAGGCCGTGGTGATGCTGCAGAGGGCCGGGCTGCCGGATGTCGCGAACCTGGCCGGCGGCATGCTGCGCTGGCGGGCCGAAGGCTATCCGGTCGACGGCGCGCGCCACTAGCGTTCACCCGGGCGGCATCCGGTCGAACTTCGGCAGCGTCTCGTCGACGCGATCCCACGCGTGGCCGCGCACGCCGTAGGTCACGATCTGCGGCTTGTAGCGCGCCGGGTCGTCGAGGCTCGCCGCGCGGACGCTGAAGAACTGCGGCATCGCGGAAAACGTCATGTACACCGGCGAGCCGCAGGCGGGGCAGAAGGCGCGCGTCTTCACGTTGCCGCTGTCGCCGACCATGTCCCAATGCGTGGCCTGCCCCACCAGCCGCACGTGCTCGCGCGCGAACGTGAGGTGGGACCCGTGCCCGGTGCCGCTCTCGCGCTGGCAGTCGCGGCATTGGCAGTCGTTCGAGCCCACCGGCTCGCCCGGGATTTCGTAACGGATCGCGCCACAGGCGCATCCTCCAGTGTAAGCGTCGGTCATCAAGATTCTCCTAGGATTCGACGAAGGCCTTGAGCCGCCCCAACGCGACTTCCCACTGCCGGCCGATGATCTCCAATGTCTGCTTCGCTTCCGCGATCTGCGCCGGCTCGAGTTGCCAGAGCCGCTCCCTGCCTGCCCGGACGTCGCTCACGACGCCGGCGGCGGCCAGCACCTGAAGGTGCTTGGTCACGCCCTGGCGGCTGATATCGGTGCCCGCCGTCAGCTGCGCGATCGAGAACGCGCCCCCGGCGCAGAGCACTGCCACGAGCCGGAGGCGCGTCGGATCGCCGAGCGCGGCGAAGACGCCGGCGAGGCTCTCGCTCGACCGCACGATCGCCGGAAGCCCGGCGTTCTGCGTCGCCGTTGCGCTACGCCGTGACATGGCGCACGAGCTTGTCCATCTGCGATTTCCACCCGGCGCTGTTCATCCGGAAGGCTTCCAGCCGGCGGCCCGGCGGAATGTTGTCGAATCCCGTCTCGAGCACCGTGAGCACCGTGCCTTTGCCGGGCGCGTCCTTCAACGTGAACGTCACGAGCGTCGGCGCCTCCTTCTCGTAGTCCACCGCGGGATCGAGGTTGTACGGATGCCAGCGATAGGAAAGAAGGTCTTGCGGCTCCATCCGCTCGACCATCACGTCGAAGAACACGTGCTCGTAGCCGGCGAACGTGAGGTTGCCGCGCGCGCGCTTGCCGGGCGCGAACGTCTGGCCCTTGAGGTTCGCACCGAACCAGGCGCCGAACTCCTCGGCATTCGAGAGTGCCCGCCAGACGCGCTCGCGCGGCGCGTCGATGACGACGGTGCGCTCGATGCTGTCGGTCGAAGTCGTCGCGTTCGTCACGGCTGGCTCCCCGTCGCCTGACGCGCGGCGTGGCTGCACGTCGCGCCGGCTGCCGGCGCAAAAGGCGTTCCGAAACTGGTCTCGACGAATTGCCGCAGGCTCGCCATGAAGTACGTCCAGCCGTCGTCGCAAAGCGCGTAGCACTCGAGCGACGGGACGAGGCCGATGTGCTCGAAGTGGAGCTGCGTGCGCGCACCGCCTGCCGGCGTCAGCCGGAACACGAGCTCGGTGCCCACCCATTCGTCCTTTTGCGCCAGCCGGTCGGCGGCGATGTGCGCGTCCGTGCAAAGCCAGCGCACTTCGCGCTCCGCGTCGAGCCGCTCGACGCGCATGGCCTTGCGGGTGCGCGCAAAGCGGAAATGGTGCGTGCCGCCCACCTCCGTCGCGATGTCGCAATCCTCGGTCCACCAGCCGCGCAGGCCGTCCGGCGTGGTGAGCGCTGCATACACGTCGGCGGGCGCGGCGTCGACGACGAGGGTCTTTCGGTAGGGGTTCATCAAGGTCTCCGTTAAGCAACCCGATGGTTGCGTGTTCGGAGTATGCGCGCCGTTGCGGCGCAATGCAACCACTTGGTTGCCATACGGTCAGGCCGGGGGCTGGCGGGTCCTCTCGGGCCGCGGGCGTTCTGGCGTAAGGTGTTGATGCCGGCGCCCGGCAGGCTTGCAAGCCGCGCAGCGGGCGACCGGCTCAGCGGTGGAAACGAGATCCGGAATTGCGGAGGGGAGAAAAATGGAATTGCTGGAGGTGTCGGACATCGAGAGCTGGCATGCGCACATCTACTTCGACGCCGCCAGCCGCGACGATGCCGCCGCGTTTCGCGACATCGTCACGGACCAGCTCGGCGGCATCGTCGAGCTCGGCCGCTTTCATGAGCGGCCGGTGGGCCCGCACCCGAAGTGGAGCTTCCAGCTCGCGTTCCCGCCGGCGCAGTTCGCGCACGTCGTGAGCTGGCTTGCGCTCAATCACGGCGCTCTCGATGTTTTCGTGCATCCCAACACGGGCGATCAATTGCGGGATCATCGCGACCGCGCGATCTGGGTGGGTCACGCGCATGTCCTGGATCTGCGCGCGGTGGGCGGCTGAATGGATCGACGTCGAGCTCCAGGACGTCGGCGAGCGCGGGTCAGCGTGCGGCCGCGTAGAAATAATACGCGGCCTCGTACGGAACCCTGATCTCCCTGCCCGCCTGGGCGGGGCCGCAGCCATCACCCGGCGCCTTGCCGCCGACGGTCAGGATCCGCTGCACGCTCGTCGTCCGCGCCAGCGGGCCCTTGCCAGTCGCCGACTTCGCCGCCAGCAGCAGCCAGGGAATCGCGGTCGCATCCGGCCCGTCGTCGCGGGCTTTCACCTCGCCCAGGACCTTGCTGCCGTCGTTCGCTTCCCAGGTCGGGCCGGCGTAGTGCACGCCGACCCGATTTCCCTTCGCATCGAGAAGGGTCGCCTCCGGCGCGCGGAAAACCCACTCGAAGTGCGTCGCATCGTCCCGGTCAGCGGCGCACTCGTAGATCTGCACGCCGACGGCCTTCGTCTTCAGCGACAGCTCCTGCGTCGCCGGCACGACGAGGCGCGCCGGTATCGCCGGCGCCGGGGCCGTATCCGGCGCCGCGCAACCGGACAACGCGGCCACCGACGCGGCCGCGAGGGCAGCCATTGACAGGGTCTTCACGATGGCTACCGCAGCACGATCGCCGCGGCGATCCATCGACCCGTGGCGGCGCGGATCAGGAACGCCATGTCGGGCTCGCTTGCGCACACCGCAGGAAGCGCGCCCACGGCGCCGGAGAAATGTGCATCGCCCTGGTCGTCGAGCTCGACGAACGGCGTGTCGACGAGCACGGAATTGCCGCCCGAGGCGCTGCCGTCGGTATCGCAGACCAGGGTTCCCTTCACCTGCACGACCGCGCCCGGCGTGCCGATCGCGTTGCCGCCGGCGAAAACGAGGCCGTCCGTGCTGAAATCGACGCGACCCTTGCGCAGGTCGACCTTCACGCGGCCGCCGAGCGCGGCCCATGGCCCCGGCGCGCCGATGACCGCGCCGGTGCCGGTGCCGACGACGTTGTTCGCCTGGATGATGCCGATGACCGACTGCCAGTGCACGCTGTCGCCGGAATCGGCGCTCGCACCCTGGCCCGAAAAGGCCGCACCGAGCGCGAGCCCGGACACGATCAATGACTTGCGGAACGACGTTTGCATGAAGACTCTCCAGATCACGATGAATGAATTTGCCGCACTCCGCGCGCGGCGCCCGGCGCACGGCGCTGACGTGCCGGCCGCCGTGAGGACGTGAAGCGCGGATGGAGCGAGTCTAGGCAGGGATTGCGGCAGCGAGACTTCACCGCAGGGGCGCTTTTGTTTCTCTTGTTGCGGCGCCAATGAAAAAGCGGGCCGCACCGGCGGCCCGCCTTCGGAACGTCGTGCGGCGTGGTTATTCGACGACGAGGCCGCCGCTGACGTAGCCCACCGCGGTGTTGATCAGCGTGATGCCGGACGCCGTGACTCTCGGACCGTGGGACACCCCGTCCAGGGCGCATGCGATCGGCCGGCGCAGCGTCCGCGTGTGGCAGACTCGGCTTCACCATGGCCACCACCGACCTGCCAACCACCCTCGCCGCCCTCGCGCCGTTCCGCTTCGACAACACGTTCGCGCGCGAGCTTCCGGGTTTCTACGTCGCGCAGCGACCCGCGGCCGTGCGTGCGCCGCGCCTCTTGTTCTTCAACGCGGCGCTGGCCGACGAGCTCGGCCTGGACCTTGCCAGGCTGGACGACGCCGCGAAAGCCGCGCTGTTCGCGGGCAACGCGGTGCCCGAAGGCGCCGAGCCGATCGCGCAGGCGTACGCGGGTCATCAGTTCGGCGGATTCTCGCCGCAGCTCGGCGACGGGCGTGCGCTCGTGCTGGGTGAAGTCCTCGACCGGCAGGGCCGCCGCCGCGACGTCGCGTTCAAGGGCTCGGGCCGGACGCCGTTCGCGCGCGGCGGAGATGGCAAGGCCGCGGTCGGGCCGATGCTCCGGGAGGTCCTGATCGGCGAAGCCATGCACGCGCTCGGGATACCCACGACGCGCGCGCTGGCGGTCGCGGCGACGGGCGAGGACGTGTACCGCGAAGGCATCCTGCCCGGCGCGGTGCTGACACGCGTGGCCGCGAGCCATATCCGCGTCGGAACGTTCCAGTTCCACGCCGCGCGTGGCGACGTCGAGCGGGTTCGCACGCTCGCGCAGTACACGATCGCGCGTCACTATCCGGAGCTGGCTGACGCGCCGCAGCCCTATGCCGCGTTGCTGCGAAGCGCGGCGGACCGCCAGGCCGCCCTGATCGCGCAGTGGATGAACGTGGGATTCATTCATGGCGTGATGAACACGGACAACATGACGCTCTCCGGCGAGACGATCGATTACGGCCCATGCGCCTTCATGGAGGCTTACGATCCCGCCGCGGTGTTCAGCTCGATCGACCATCGAGGCCGCTACGCGTACGCGAACCAGCCCGACATCGCGGCATGGAACCTCGCGCGGCTCGCGGAGACGCTCCTGCCGCTGCTGTCCGAGGATCAGGACGGCGCGATCGCGCTCGCGACCGAGATCGTCATGGCGTTTCCGGCCCGATACCGCCGGCACCTGCTGCACGGCCAGCGCGCGAAGCTCGGCCTTGCGCCCGACGGCGGCGACGACGTCGCCGATGCTGCGCTGGCCGACGACTGGCTCTCGCTCCTCCACGCGGAGCGCGTCGATTTCACGCTGGGTTGGCGCCGCCTCGCCGACGCCGCGGGCGGTGACGAAGCGCCGCTGCGCGCGCTGTTCACCGCCCCCGGCGCGCCGGACGCGTGGCTGGCCCGATGGCGCGGCCGCAGCGGGCAGGCCGCGAACATCGAGCGTGCCAACGCGATGCGCCGCGTGAATCCCTACGTCATCGCCCGCAACCACCGGGTCGAAGAGGCGCTGGCCGCGGCCTCCGGGGGCGGCGACCTCGCGCCGTTCCATCGCCTTCTGGACGCGCTCAGGCGGCCGTTCGACGAGTCGCCGGCGCTCGCGCCGTACGCCGAGCCTGCGCCGGCCGAGGTGACGGCCGGCTACCAGACGTTCTGCGGGACTTGACCGGCGCCGGCGGCGCCACCGTGGCCTATCCCGGCGTCGACGCGGCCGCCGGCCAGGGGATGCGCAGCACTTGCGCCGGCGCCACCGTGTCGACGCCGGCGATCTTGCCGTCGGCGCCGAATCGCGTCACGTACGTGCGCGTCAGCACGTAGAGCCCATCGGGCGCAGGTGCCGCCGTTGTGGGCTGGAAGAATGCAGGCTGGTGGTGGGATTGCAGCGTCTCGAGACGCGCGACGGTGGTGCCGTCGGCCGCGAGCGTGAGGCGCACGACGCGGCCGCGCGTCGTGACGTTCTGGACGCCGATCAGATGGCCGTCGTGCCAGTACAGTCCGTCGATGCCCGCAGCCTGCTCGCGCGCCGGCATGCGCAGCGGCGTCACGTCGCCGGTCGCGAGGTCGACGCGCAGCGGCCGCCGGTTGGCCGCGACATAGGCTCGACCGTTGCTGGCCACCGCGATGCCGTTCGCACCCGGCGCGCGGCCGAGAGGAACCAGCGCATCCACCGTGCCGTCGGACAGCGCGATACGCCACACGCCGCCACCGGCGGAGTCCGTCGCCAGGATGAAGCCGTCGCCGATCGCGACGTCGTTGAGCTGCACGGCGGCCGGCACCGGGTAGGCGCGCTCGCGCTGGCCGGTGCGAAGGTCGTACGCGACCACGGCGTTGCGCGGGAGCGTACGTCCCGCGGTGGTGAGCGCACTCGTCGACACCGCGTACAGCTTGCGGGCCTTCGCGTCGACGGCGAGTCCCAGCACGGCATCGAGGCCATCCGCGGGTGCGGAGAACGGCACGAGCGTCCCCTTGGGTCCGAGGCGAAACACGCCGCGGCGCGCAATGCTGCCGACGTAGAGCGCCTTGTCGGCGCCGTCGTACGCGATCCCCTCCGGAAGCAGCAGCGGATCGTCCGACAGCGTGGCGACGATCTTTGCGTTCACCACTCGCGGCAGTCTCCGTCCGAAGCGCTGGTGCAAATCGCGGAAGCGTGGATCCTTCGCCAGCGCTTCGAAGATATCCTCGGGCGGCAGGAAGCCGTCGCCGCGTTCGAGCGTCTGCGCCAGCGCATCGAGCGCGCCGGCGTTGTCGCCCGCCTGCGCCTTGACCACCGCCATGAAATAGCGGAGGACCGCGTCACCAGGGTCGGCGGCGATCGCCGCTGCGACCGCCGCGACCGCTGACGGCGGCGCCGCCGGCGTCTGCGCCGGGAGGTCGCGCACGGCGAATGCCATCGCGCATGCGGCCACGCCGATCGCCACCTGCCGAAAATCCGCTGCGAATGTCACGTCTTGTCCTCCACGGGAACGTCGTAACGCTCGCTGCAATGGGCGCACACCCATGGCCGCAGCCTCACGAGCGCGCCGTCCTCGACGTCCCGTGGCGCGAGCGGGTGATCGTCGCCTTCGAGGAAGCAATTCGGGCACGGCAGCCGGTCGACACCTGGACGCACGCGCTGCCATCGCGCGTGGAATGCCTTTGCGTCGGCCGGCGTGGCGTTGTCGAGCACCCACGCCTCGAGCACTTCGTACAGCGCCGGCATCTCGCGAGCGACGTCCATCGTAATGAGCTTCAGGCGCTGGCGCGGTCGAGCGCTTCCAGCGTGCCGGCGTCGAGAACCAGCCGCGTCGCCCCGATGAGCTCGTTCAACTGCTCCAACGACGTCGCGCTCGCGATCGGCGCGGTGACGCTCGGCCGGGCGATGAGCCATGCCAACGCGATCTGGGCCGGCGTCGCCCCGGAATGCTCGGCGGCCGCGTCGAGGGCGGCGAGGATCCCGGCGCCGCGAGGATTGAGGTACTTCTGCATGCCCGGTCCGCGCGCGCTCTTCTTGAAGTCGGCATCGCTGCGGTATTTGCCGCTCAGGAACCCCGACGCGAGCGAAAAGTACGTGATGACGCCGAGCTGCTCGCGCACGCAGACTTCCTCGAGCGCGCCTTCGAAGGCGGCACGGTCGTAGAGGTTGTAATGCGGCTGCAGCGTTTCGTAGCGGGGAATCCCCTTGCGCCGGCTGACCTCCAGCGCCTCGGACAGCCGCTCCGCCGAAAGATTGGACGCGCCGATGGCCTTGACCTTGCCTTGCCGCAGGAGCTGCGCATGGGCTTCCAGCGTTTCCTCGAGCGGAGTCTTGTCGTCGTCCCAGTGCGACTGGTAGAGGTCGATGGCGTCGACCTGAAGGCGCCGCAGCGAGTCCTCGACGGCGCGCACGATGTAATCCTTGCGAAGGCACTTGAAGCCGAGGCCCATGTCGGATCCGACCTTGGTCGCGATGACGACGTCGTCGGCATTGCCGCGTCGCGCCAGCCAGCGGCCGATGATCGTCTCCGATTCCCCCCCGGCGTTGCCGGGAGCCCAGCGCGAGTACGAATCGGCGGTGTCGATCAGGTTGAAGCCCGCGCCGACGAAGGCGTCGAGGAGCCGGAACGACGTCGGCTCGTCGATCGTCCAGCCGAACACGTTGCCGCCGAAGGCGAGCGGCGCGACCTTGAAAGGTGTCCGGCCAAGCGCACGTCGTTCCATTCGAGTCCTCGCGATGAGTTGTGTTTGATCGAGCGCCGGCTCAGCGCGCCGCCAGCCGCCACAGCGACGTCACTTCGGCCGCGCGCGCGGCGTGGAGCGGCTCCGCCGCGTCGAATGCCTTCGGGTGCACCGGCCGCGCATCGATGCGTCCCAGCACCCGCAGGCCGGCGGTTTCGATCGCCGCCGTGAGCTCGGCGCGCGTGCGAAGCCCGAGGTGCTCGGCGAGATCTGACAGGATGAGCCACCCTTCGCCTTCCGGCGCCAGGTGCGCAGCGAGACCGGCGAGGAAGCCCTTCAGCATCCGGCTGTCCGGATCGTAGATGCCGTACTCCAGCGGCGAGCTCGGCCGCGCGGGCACCCAGGGCGGATTGCAGACCACGACCACCGCGCGTCCGTCGGGAAAGAGATCGGCCGCCACGACCTCCACCGTATCGCGCAGGCCGAGGCGATCGACGTTCGCGCGGGCGCAGTCGAGGGCGCGGGCGTCCTGGTCGGTCGCCACGACGCGTCCGAACCCGCGTCGCGCGAGGACGGCCGCGAGGACGCCCGTGCCGGTGCCGATGTCGAACGCGACGCTCGGTGCCGCCGCCGGCAACGGCGCCTGTGCGACGAGGTCCACATATTCGCGGCGCACCGGGGCGAACACGCCGTAATGCGGGTGGATACGCCCGCCGGCGGGCGGAACGTCGATGCCCCGCGTCCTCCACTCGTGCGCGCCGACGAGGCCCAGGAGCTCGCGCAGCGAGGCCACCGACGGCCCGTCCGACGGTCCGTACACCTCGTTGCACGCCTGCCGGAGATCGGGCGCGCGGCCGAGACCGATCGCGTATTCGGCGTCGAGCTCGACGAGCAGCATGCCGAGCGTGCGCGCGCGCTGCGAGCGCGACATCCGGTGGCGATGAAACGCCGCGGCCATCGCGGGTGTCCCCACCGGGGGCTCGGGCTCGGGCGCCGGGGCGACGGCGCCTCGCTTCGGCCGGCGCGCTGGCCGGTCCACGCGGCTCGCGAGAGCGTTCAGCATCTGCCGCGCGTTCTGGAAATCGCCGCGCCACATGAGGCCGGTGCCCTGGCACGCGAGGCCGTAGGCGTGGTCGGCGCTCGTGCCGTCGTCCGCGATGACCACGCGCTGGGGCGGCGGCGCGCCGCGCTCCGAGCGCCACCGCGCTGACCGCGCAATTCCGTACTGCGACCACTGGATGCTGGGCTGCGCTTCCACGTCAGAGCTCGGTGTACTTCTTGCTGGTGCCGCGGGCCTTGTCGACCGGATATTTCTGCGCGTTCGCGACCATCTTGCGCTCCGCCGCCGCGATGGGATCGATGTCGAGCTGGTCGCAGAGCAGGATCAGGTACAGCAGCACATCGGCGATCTCTTCGCTCGCTGCCGCCTTCGCCGCGGCGCCAGAGTCGCGGCTCTCCGCTTCGGTCATCCACTGGAACACTTCCAGCAGCTCGGCCGACTCCACCGACAACGCCATCGCCAGGTTCTTGGGCGAATGGAACGGGCCCCACTCGCGCTCGGCGGTGAACGTGCGCAGCGCGTCGCGCAATTGTTCGAGCTTCGTCACGGGACCGGCGGCGTCGCGGCGCAGCGCGCTCAGAATTTCTCGTCGCGCCGCAGGTAGCGCCACTGGCCTGCCGGCAACGACCCCAGCATCACGCCGCCGCTTCGGACGCGCTTCAGGCCGGTCACGACGAGTCCCACGAGCTCGCACATTCGGCGGATCTGCCGCTTGCGCCCTTCCCGCAGCACGAAGCGGAGCTGATCGTCGTTCTGCCACGACACCTGCGCCGGCCGCAGCTTCACGCCGTCGAGCTCGAGCCCGTGCTGCAGCAGTTTCATGCCGGCGTCGTCGAGCGTTCCTTCGACGCGCACCAGATATTCCTTCTCGACGTCCGAGTGATTGCCGATGAGGCGCTTGGCCACGCGGCCGTCCTGCGTGAACACGATGAGCCCCGTCGAGTCGATGTCGAGCCGTCCCGCCGGCGCGAGGCCGCGCAGGTGACCGGGCCGGAACCTGACATCGGAGGCATCGTCGGCCCACCGGTTCTCGGGCTTGATCAGCACGGCCGCCGGCGTGTGTCCGTCCTCCGCCTGGCCCGACACGTAGCCGATCGGCTTGTTGAGCACGATCGTCACCTGCTCGCTCTGGTGCTGCGCGGCCGCCTTCGAGACTTCGATCCGTGCGAACGGCGACACGCGCACGCCCAGCGTCTCGACCACTTTTCCGTCGACCGTCACCCAACCGTTCTCGATCCACTCGTCCGCCTCGCGGCGCGAGCACAGCCCCATCTCGCTCATGCGCTTGGACAGCCGCGGATCGTCGGGATTCTCGTGGCGAGGCGGACGGTCGGGATCGGGGACCGCAGCGACGCGCGGTGGCGCCGGCGCGCCGGTGGCATGGGTCGAGCGCGGCTTGCCGCGGTCGGTGCGCGGACGGTGCTCGGCCGGCGCCCGCGGGGGCGGCGCGCCCTTGCCTTCGGCCCGTGGCGGCGGCTTGCCTTCGATCGGCGCCGTCTTCCGCCGGCGCGATCTCTTCGGTGCGGGGCTGGCGCGCGCGCCGTCGGCCTCGCCCCGCGGCGCGACGCTCGCGATCGTGGCGGCCGCCACGGGCGCAGCCGGCGGGGGCGCCGGCATGTGCCGCTGGTGCAGCTGGGCCCGCTTCGCGCGCGACGACGGTGCCTTCGGCGCCGCGGCGGGCAACGGAGACTTCGTGACCTTGAGAGTGATTCGAGCCATGGACAGGCGATCGCGGACGGCGGCAACCAGCGAATCATAGCGGACTGCGCCGCGGCGTCGGCTTGCGCACGGGCGCGCTGCGGCTTGCCGGGATGCCCTAGACTTCCGGCTGGCCGCGCGGCCTTGCGTGCCGCGATGCCCCGCAACCATGCTGACCGCCGACGACAACGCCTCGGCGCTGGGCGAAGGCAGCATGGCGATCGCTTTCGTCCACAAATATCTGCAACAGGATGCGAGGCAAGCATGAAGATCCTGCCGTTGGCCGTAGTCGTCATTCTCGCGGCGTGCGCCACCAAGCCCGGCGTCGTCCAGTCGCCGGATGGCACATTCACGGCGATGCGCCGGGGCACGGGCCTCGCGGACCCGACGGGCCCGCTCCGGATCCAGGCGCAGAAGGACGCGGAAGCCTATTGCCAGGCCCGCGGGAAGCCCGTGCGCGTGCTGCGGTCGCGGGAGATTCCGTCCATCGGGCACTGGCCCGAGGCGGAGATCACCTTCGTCTGCGACTGATTGCCGCGCTGCCTAACGGTTGACCGCGCGCAACGCAAGGGGCGCGTAACGCTCGCCGGATGCCGCCCCCGAAGGAATGACCTGGTCGATGCGCGCGAGCTCCGCCGGCGTGAGCTCGACGTCCAGCGCGCGCACGTTCTCCTCCAGGTATTTCCTGCGCTTGGTGCCGGGGATGGGGACGATGTCGTCGCCTTGCGAGAGCACCCAGGCGAGCGCCAGTTGCGACGACGTGCAGCCCTTTTCGTCGGCGATCGCCTCGATCTCCTGCACGAGGAGGGTGTTCTTCTGGAAGTTCTCTCCCTGGAACCGCGGCGAATTGCGCCGATAGTCGTCGGGCTCCAGGTCCTCGATGCTCCGGATCTGTCCGGTGAGGAAGCCACGGCCAAGCGGACTGTACGGCACGAAGCCGATGCCGAGCTCCCGGACCGTGCGAAGAATCTCGTCTTCGGGTCCGCGGCTCCACAGTGAATATTCGGTCTGCAGCGCAGCGATCGGATGCACGGCGTGGGCGCGCCGGAGCGTCGCCGGTGCGGCCTCGGACAGCCCGAGCCAGCGCACCTTGCCTTCGCGCACCAGATCCGCCATCGCGCCCACCGTGTCCTCGATTGGCGTTTCAGGGTCGACGCGATGCTGGTAGTAGAGGTCGATCACGTCCACGCCAAGGCGTTTCAGGCTGCCTTCGCAACATTGGCGGACGTATTCCGGCTTGCCGTTGACGCCCTTGAACGTGCCGTCGGGGTTGCGCACGTTGCCGAACTTGGTGGCCACCTTCACCTTGTCTCGCTGTCCGCGAAGCGCGCGGCCTACGAGCTCCTCGTTGCGACCCGATCCGTACATGTCGGCGGTGTCGAAGAGTGTGATGCCGAGCTCCACTGCGCGATGAATCGTCGCGAGCGCCTCGTCGTCGTCGCGGCCGCCGTAGAAATCCGACATGCCCATGCAGCCGAGTCCCATTGCGGACACTTCAAGGCCCTGCCCCAGCTTTCTCGTTTCCAAATTCACCTCTTGGGATGTGATGCGACCGAACGGACGATTGGCGGCGAAGCGCCAACCGGACCCCATTTTACGACGCTCCCGCGGGCTTATCAGGCTAATATGCCGGCGGGCGCAAACTTCACGGGTGACGCGCATGCAAGGCTGGTTCACGGCGTGGCTCGCACTTCCGATTCCCGCCATCTTCGCGAGCCTCTTCGTCTTCTATCTCGCGACGGCGGCGTTTCTCGTGTGGCTGTCGTTCCGCTCGCCTCTCCGCGCCCACGTCCAGAGTCTGAAGGGCGTCGTCGCGCCGTTCTTCGGCTCGGTCGGCATCATCTTCGGACTGCTGATTGCGTTCCTGTCGAACGACATCTGGGATCGCAACAAGCAGGCCGAGCGCGTCGTGCTCACCGAAAGCGACACGCTCGTCGCGCTCTACAGCCTGGGCATGGCCAGCGGCGCCGACAGCGCCGCGCTGCGCTCGGCGATTCGTGGTTATGCCAGGGCAGTGGCGGAAGACGAGTGGCCGCGCCTGCAAACCGGCGAGCGGTCCGTCAAAGCGGATGCGGCGCTCAACATGCTTTTGCGCGAGGTCGCCTTGCCGGGCACGGTCAAGGATCCCGCGCTGCAGAGAACGATGCTGGACATGGCGCTCAGGATTCGCAGCGCACACGAAGACCGCCTGGAGATCGCCAACGACCGCACCGCCGCGACGAAATGGGGCGCAGTTCTGCTGCTCGCGCTGATCACGCAGATGGCGATCGCGGTGGTCCACCTCGAGCGGCCACGGCCGCAGGCCGCCGCCTTGTTCATTTTCACGCTGGCCGCCGTCTCGCTGCTGGGGCTGCTCGCGCTGCACGAGGCGCCCTACGAGCCGCCGGTCTTCATACCGCCCGGCCCGATCGTCGACGTGCTGCGGCAAGTGCCGACGTAGCGCAGGTTCCACGCGTTGCTCCCCGGTTCGCGCCCATTACGTAACATTCACTTCGTTCACGATTCGCGGGGCGCGACCAAGGGCGCGCCCTCGATCAATGGAGGATGCCATGACGATCACGGGCGGGTGCATCTGCCGCGCGATTCGATGGGAAAGCGCTGCGGCGCCGGTTGTCACGCGGGTGTGCTGGTGCAGGGACTGCCAGTATCTCGGCGCGGGAAGCGGAACGGTCAACGCCTGTTTCCTTACCGAAGCGTTCAAGGTGACGGGCAAGACCAGCGACTATCAAAGCAACTCCAGCAGCGGGAACCGCATGCACCGGCGCTTCTGCCCGGCGTGCGGGACGCCGCTGTTCAGCGAGGCGGAGCCGCGGCCTCACTTGATCTTCGTGCGCGTCGGCACGTTCGACGACCCGAACCTCGCCGATCCCGCGATCACCATATGGACGTCGTCGGCCCCGCGCTGGGCGTGCATCGACGCGGCGTTGCCGAAGCTGGAGAGGCAACCGCCGCCGGCGGCCTGATGCCCGCGCAGTCGATTCCATCAGCGATCGCATGACCGCCGAGCACAGGCGACTGACGTGTGCGCTGCTCCTCTCGCTGCTGACACACGCGTTGCTTCTGGCGCTGACCTTCGGCGACGAAGGCTTCTGGCTCCCGGGGTTCCGATTGCCGTGGCAGGACGAGCGCACCGACGCTTCGGATCTCCGGCTGGTGTTGGTGCCGGAGCGCTTGCGGTCGGCAGAGCCCCCGCGCGCGCCCGTCGCCGAGGCTGCACGGCCCCCACGAAGCGCGACGCCGCCTGCGCGCGCACCCACAGCGGCGCCATCCCGCGCTCCGGCATCGCCCGAGCAGCAAAGCGCTGCTCCGTCCTCGCCCGCGCCAAAAGAGACGCCGGCGGTCGACGCCCGGACAGAGCCGCTGCCCCCGGCGGCGGCCCCGGCGGTCGAGGTGCCGATGGCCGCCGCACCTCCACCCGCGCCGCTGCCCGCAGAACGACCCGCGGCGACGGCGCCGGCCGCCAAGTCGGCGCCGGCCACGATCGCCGCCCTGACGCAAACCGAGGAGCCCACGTGGCCATTGCCCGCCTCCCCCGAGGCGCCACCGCCGGTCATCGAACGACCTCCTGCGCCGCCTGCGCCCGAGGTCGCGGCGCCGGCGCCCAGCGCGGAATCGCGTCGCCAGGAAGAACGCGCCGAGGCCGCGCGTCGGGACGCTGCGCGAGCTGAGGCAGCGAAGGCAGAAGCAGCGCGGGTCGAAGCTGCAAAGGTCGAGGCTGCAAAGGTCGAAGCCGCGAAGGCTGAAGCTGCGAAGGTTGAAGCTGCACGCGCCGAAGCCACGCGGGCCGACGCAGTCCGAAGTGAAGCCGCGCGCGCAGAGGCTGCGCGGACGGAAGCCGCGCGAGCCGAAGCAGCGCGTGCCGACGCTGACCGTGCCGAGGCTGCGCGCGAAGAGGCCTCGCGAAGCGAAGCCGAACGCGCAGAAGCCGCGCGGGCCGACGCCGCGCGTGCCGAAGCCGCGCGCG
>Ga0207691_10000385_pt1 | contig 44194 bp, 42 predicted proteins | sample KBSM13metaG_FD_184327 | JGI IMG/M metagenome (GOLD analysis project Ga0207691, IMG submission 184327) | Miscanthus rhizosphere microbial communities from Kellogg Biological Station, Michigan, USA - KBS M1-3 metaG (SPAdes) (version 2) | ecosystem: Host-associated > Plants > Roots > Rhizosphere >...
ATGAAAGCGATCTTCTTCGAAAAGCACGGCGGCAACGACGTGCTGCAGTACGGCGAGATGCCGTCGCCCGAGCCGGGGCCCGGAGAGGCGCGCATCGCCGTGCGGGCGGCGTCGCTGAACCGCCTCGACATCTTCGTGCGCAACGGAATTCCGCACGTGCCGCTGCCGCAGATTCCGGGCGCGGACGCCGCGGGCATCGTCGACGCTCTCGGCGAGGGTGTCACGGGCTTCACGCCGGGCGATCGCGTGCTCGTGCAGCCCGGCCTCTTCTGCGGCGCGTGCGAGATGTGCCTCGCCGGCGAGCAAAGCCTGTGCCCGACCTTCCGGATCCTGGGCGAGCACACGCGGGGGACCTTCGCCGAGTACGTCGTCGTGCCGGTTCGCAACCTGTTTCCGGTTCCGGAACGGCTGTCCTTCGAGGAGGCCGCCGCCTTTCCACTGGCCTACCAGACGGCCTGGCGCATGATCGTCGGCCGCGCCGCGGTCCGCGCGGGCGAGACGGTCCTGATCCACGGGGCCGGCGGAGGCGTCGCCGGCGCGGCTCTCGACATCGCGCTCCTCTGCGGAGCGCGCGTCATCGCCACGACTTCGGGGCCGGAAAAGACGGCGCGTTTGCGCGGGACGGGAGCGGAGCTCGTCGTCGACTACTCCCGCGAAGACGTCGGGCAGGCCGTGAAGGCGCACACCGGCAAGCGGGGCGCCGACGTCATCGTCGATACCGTCGGCGAAGCGACGTGGATGACGTCGCTCAAGTCGGCTGCCCGCGGCGGCCGGATCGTCACCTGTGGCGCGACGTCGGGCCCGAATCCGAAGGAGGAGATCCGGCTGATCTTCTGGAAGCAGCTCTCGATCCTGGGATCCACGATGGCCAACGATCTCGAGTTCCGAACCCTCTACGCTGCCGTGGCCTCGGGAAAGATCCGGCCGCGCGTCGATCGCGTCTATCCTCTCTCCCGGGCCGCGGAAGCGTACCGATCCATGGAGGAGGGATCGCACTACGGCAAGATCGTTCTCGTGCCGGACGGCGCGGGAAGAGCCTGGCCCGACGGGGACTAGGAATGACGCATCTCACGATCCTGGGAGGAGGGCCCGCGGGGCTGGGCGTCGCCTTCTACGCCCATCGGGCCGGCCTTCCGTTCGAGCTCTACGAGGGCTCACCCGAGCTCGGCGGCATGTGCCGCACGCTGCGCAGCGGCGCCCACCTCTACGATCGCGGCGCACACCGGTTTCACGACCGCGACCCGGAGATCACGCGCGACGTCGCCGAGCTGATGGGCGACGAGCTCGTTCGGGTCGTGGCGGGCAGCGCGATCCTCGACGGCGGACGCTACATCGACTTTCCTCCCACGCCCCTCAACGTGATGTTCGCGTATGGATTTCGCGAGGCCGGACGCATCTGCCTGGATCTGGTGCGGGCGGGATGGCGGCGGCACGCGACGGCGGTCACCTTCGAGGACTTCGCCATCCGCCGCTTCGGCAAGACGCTCGCGCGGCGGATTCTCCTCAACTATTCCGCCAAGCTCTGGGGACTTCCGACGGATCAGCTTTCCCCCGACATCGCGACCCGCAGGCTCCAGGGGATGACGCTGCGGTCCCTCCTCTACGAGCTGGTGTTTCCAGGCGGCAAGACGGAGCACATCGACGGCAGCTTCCTGTATCCCCGGGGCGGCTACGGCCGCATCACCGATGCCCTCGCCGGAGCTCTGCCCGCGGAGTCGATCCATACCGGCTTCGCGGTCGAGCGCCTGGAGTGCGGCGGCGGTGCTGTGAAATCAATCCGGCGGATCCACTTCTCCGGAGGTCGAGCCCGGGACGTCGAGGATCGCCTGGTCTCCACGCTACCGCTGCCGTTTCTGGTCGGCCTCCTCGGCGACGCCCTGCCGGAATCGGCCCGGGAGGCCGCGTCCCGGCTGCGCTTCCGGCACGTCCGCCTGCTGTTCCTCCGGCTCGCGAGGCTGCGTGTATCGGAGCGCGCGTCGATTTACATCCCGGATCCGGCTTTCTGCATCAGTCGTATCTGTGAGCCCAAGAACCGTTCCTCGGCGATGACGCCGGAAAACGAGACCTCGCTGATCGTCGAGGCGCCGTGCTTCCGCGGCGACGCGGTCGAGCAGCTTTCCGAGGAGGAGTTCACCCGGAAGGTCGTCGCGGAGCTGTCGGCCCTCGGCCTCGTGGATCCGAAGGAGGTCCTGGAGACGCGTCCGCACTTCATCCCCAACGCGTATCCGGTGTGCGCGAACGGCTACGCTCGCGACGTCGGCGTCATCCGCGAGGCTTTCGCATCCGTCGGCAACCTGGAGACGCTCGGCCGCGCGGGCCGTTTTGTCTACAGCCACCTTCATGATCAGCTCCGGTTCGGGAAGGATTGCGTGCGGAGTCTGGTCGACTCCTCGCGAGCCGATACGGCATGAGCCCGGGCGGCCGCAACCCCCTGCCGCGGGCGAGGTGGCCGGATCTGGTGGCGCGCGCGCTCGGCGCGATGCGGCGCCGCGAGGCCCGCAGCGATGCGGCCGATCGGGACTGGGCGAGATCGATCCTGACACCGGCCGAGTTCGATCTCTGGTCGCGGCTGTCGGCGCACGACCGGCGCCACACGATCCAGGTCGCGCGGAGGGTCGAACAACGGCTGGCCTCGACGGTATATACCGGCGACACGCTGTGGCCCGCCGCCGCCCTGATGCACGACATCGGCAAGGGCGAGGCCGATCTGACCCTGCTGGAACGCGTCGTCGCGACGGTCGCGACCCGCATGATGACGGTCGACCGGGCGCGTCAGTGGATGGGCTCGCAGCGGAAAACGAAGCGGCGGCTGGGCCTTTATTTTCTCCACGGCGAGGTCGGGGCGGCCCTGATCCGGAGGGCGGGCGGACGCGAGCCGATCGCGGCATGGACCGAGGTCCACCAGGCCGACGACTCTCAGCGGCTGGAGGAGCTGGGGTGGCCTGAGGTCGTCGTCGAAGCGCTGAGCCAGTCCGATGTCGCCTGATCCCGGCGCCCGATCGGGCTCCGGGGTGCTCGTCGCGGCGGTGCTCGCAGTCGCCGCCACGATTCTCTCGCTCCAGCTCTTCGTCCCTCCGATCGTCGGCCTGGCGGACAACCGCGACTACGAGCGCGTGATGGGCTACGCGGGGTTTCAGCACACGAGCGCCGTCCCGGCCGAGCGCCACTTTTCCTTTTTGCGGTCGAAGTACGCCGTCGTCGACCCCGGGTGGTTCCGGGGGGGCTACCACTCCTCCGAGACGCTCCTCGCCTTCGTCGCGCGCGGGGTGCACCTGCTCTTCGCGGGGCGGGCCCTCTTCGACATCCGGCTGATGGGAGCGATCCACGCGGTCCTGTTTCTCCTGGCGCTCGCGGGGCTGATCCGGGCGTGCCGGGACCTGACGCTGGCGGCGCGAATCGTCGCGGCGGTCCTGCTGGTGTTCTTCTTCACGGACGTCGGCTACGTGGCCCCGTTCAATTCGTTCTACAGCCAGACGGCCTCGTTCGTCTTCCTGATGCTGACGGCGGCGATCGCGGCGGAGGCGATCCGGCGAGGGCGGCTCTCCGGCGTGTGGCTCGTCGCCTACTTCGGCGCCGCGCTCCTCTTCGTGGGCTCGAAGCCCCAGGAGAAGCTCGCGGCGCCGCTCCTCGCCCTCTACGGCCTGCGGCTCGCGGGAGTACTGTGGCACGGCGCCTGGCGGCGGCCCTGGCGACAAGGAGCCGTCTGGCTCGCCGCGGGATTGGTCGCGTTCTCCGTCTGGTACGGGCGCCATACCCCCTACACGCTTCGCGAAGCGACGCTCTTCCAGGTCGTCTTCGACGACCTGCTGGCCTATTCGCCGTCGCCCGGGGCCGACGCTGCCGAGCTTCGGCTGGATCGGGAATGGCTGCAGTACGTCGGAACCAACCCGTACGCGACGGACTCCCCGCTCCTGGAGTCGGAGTTCCGGATTCGATTTCTGCAACGAGTCGGGCACCGCCAGATCGTCGCGTTCTACCTGCGCCACCCTACTCGGTTCGCGCAACGCGTCTCGCGCGCCTCCCTCCAGGCCTGGTCGCTGCGGCCGGAGTTCGGCAACTTCGAGCGGTCCGCCGAACATCCGACCAGGACGCTCGCCACGCGGTTTTCGATGTGGAGCGGGTTCCGCGAGCGGCTGGGAGCGAATTCGCTCCTCGCGATCGCGGCCCTTCTCGGAGGCAACCTGATCGCCGCGGTGGCGACCTATCGGCATGCGGAGCGCCGTGGCCGGCTGTTCCGGGAGGGGCTGCTGACGATGGTCCTGATGGCGATGCTGGCATTTGCGGTGTGCGCGTTCGCGCAGGGTTCCACAGACCTCTCGCGGTCGCTGTATGCGTACCACGCTCTGTGCGACCTGCTGATCGTCGCGGACGCCGCCTGGATCGCCGAGGCGCTGGCCCGCCCGCGACTGCTGGCGGTTAGCGGCGGAAGATCGAGAGAAGCAGGGAGATCAGCAGCGACAGCAAGAGGCACGTGACGATCGGAAAGGCGAAGGTCCAGCCTCCCCGTTTCACCACGACGTCCCCGGGCAGCCGCCCCACGTAGCGCGCCAGGAAGGGCCAGAGAAGCCCGGCCACGAGAAACAGCACGCCGAGGGCGATCAGGAGCGACCGCCACGGCATCTGGAACGGCCCAGGCATTTCGTGAGAATATCTCCCAGGGTCGTCCTCATCCCGCACGCGGTCGAGGTCCGCTTTCGGACCGTCCGGCGCTTCTCGTCGGCGAATACCCATGACCGAACAGTCCGCATCCGCCCGCCGTGTCTTCCGTATCCACGACCTGCCCACCGAGGAGCGTCCGCGGGAGCGCATGCTCCGCCTCGGCCCCGGCGCCCTCTCGAACGAGGAGCTCGTCGCTCTGCTCCTGCGCACCGGCATCCCGGGAGAGAGCGCCCTCGACCGCGCGCGCAGCCTGCTCGCGACGCGCGGCGGCCTCGTCGGCCTCGCCGGCGTCTCGACCGAGGAGCTCTCGGGCGAGCGTGGCGTCGGTCCCGCCCGGGCCTCCGCCATCGCGGCGGCCATCGAGCTCGCGCGCCGGCTTCCCTCGGAATCGCTGGCCGGCCGCGACCTGCTCAACGACCCGAGGCTCGTCAAGGACTACCTTCGTGCCACGCAGGCCGACGATTCGCAGGAGCGGACGGGGGCGCTGTACCTCAACGCTCGCAACCGGCTGCTCAAGAACGACCCCGACATCTATCGAGGCACGCTCGACCGCGCGGTCGTCGAGCCGCGCGAAATTCTGCGGCGCGCGCTCGTGGGGAAGGCCGCCGCGGTGATCCTGTACCACAACCACCCCTCGGGCGACCCGACGCCTTCGCGCGAAGACCGGGAGTTCACGCGCCGCCTGGCCTCGGCCGCCGAGGCCGTCGGCGTGCGGCTGCTCGATCACATCGTCGTGGGCCGGGAGGGATGCGTCTCGTTCCGGGAAGCCGGGCTCCTTTGAGGTATCTTTCGCCGTCTCCATGAAGACCTTCTACGCGACGACGCCGATCTACTACGTCAACGACCTGCCCCACATCGGGCACATCTACTCGACGGTCGTTACCGACGTGATCACACGCTTCCACCGGCTGATCGGCGAAAAGACCTGGTTTCTGACCGGGACCGACGAGCACGGACAGAACATCGAGAAGGCGGCCGCGGCCCAGGGCGTGACGCCGATCGCCCTGGCCGACCGGGTCGTCGAGCGGTACCGGGAGCTCTACCGGACCTTCGAGATTGCCAACGACGACTTCATTCGGACGACGGAGGCGCGCCACCGGCGCGGGGTGGAGGCCCTCATCGCCCGCATCGCCGCGGCGGAGGATTTCTACACCGCGAAGCACGAGGGCTGGTACTGCTCGAGCTGCGAGGCCTTCTACACCGAGAAGGAGCTCGACGCCGAGAAGCGATGTCCCGTCCACGGCAAGGCCACCACGTGGGAGTCGGAAGAGAACGTGTTCTTCCGACTGTCGAACTACGGCGAGCGGCTCCTGGAACACTACGCGAAGCATCCCGAATTCGTGCAGCCCGAGAGTCGTCTCGCCGAAGTCGTGTCTTTCGTGAAGTCGGGTCTCAACGATCTTTCGGTCTCGCGCTCCAAGGTGAAATGGGGGATTCCGTTTCCGAACCGGCCCGGCCACGTCGTCTACGTGTGGCTGGACGCCCTGGCCAACTACATCACCGCGCTCGGGTTCGGCTCCGAGGACGACCGGAGGTATCGCGAGTTCTGGGATCACCCCGACGCGGAGCGCGTCCACGTCATCGGTAAAGACATCCTCCGGTTCCACGCGGTGTACTGGCCGGCGTTTCTGATGTCGGCGGGCCTGCCCCTGCCGACCACAGTCCGGGCGCACGGCTGGTGGCTCCGCGACGCCAAGAAGGTCTCGAAGTCCGTGGGGAACATCGTGCGTCCCGACCACCTCGTGTCCGACTTCGGCCCCGACGCGCTGCGCTACTTCCTGATGCGCGAAATGGCGTTCGGCCAGGATGCGTCGTTCTCCGACGAGGCGTTCCTGACGCGTTACAACGCGGATCTCGCGAACGACCTGGGCAACACGGTCTCGCGCGTCGCGGCTCTCTGCCGCCAGTCCTTCGGCAAGACGCCGAACGAGGTCTGCACCGACAACGAGGTCATGCGGGCCTACGACGCCGTGAGAAACGAGTGGCAGACCGCGATGACGGACTGCCAGTTCAACCGGGCGCTCGAGGCGGTCTGGAAATACCTCGCCGAGATCAACGGCTACGTCGTGACGAAAGAGCCCTGGAAGATCCGGAAAGCGGAGGGCTCGGATTCGGCGCGGCTCCACAGGGTCCTGTCGGCCGCCGCCGAGGGTGTCCGGCTCTCGGCCGTGATGTTGTCGCCCTTCATTCCAAAGACGAGCCGCAAGATCTTCGAGACCTTCGGCATGGAAGCTCGCGATGCCGGCGCCGCCGACCTCGACTGGGGAAGGCTCCCGGTGTCGCGACCGATGCCCGAGGCGCCGGCGCTCTTCCCGCGCGCGGACGCCGCGGAATACTTCAAGGAGAAGGACGTGACGACGACGAGCACCGATCCGGCCGCGGCGCCGGCCGCTCCCGCCCCCGACGACCGGATCGCGATCGAGGACTTCCAGAAGGTCCGGCTGCGGACGGCGAAAATTCTCGTGGCGGAACGGGTCCCCAAGTCCAACAAGCTCATGCGCCTGGAGGTCGATCTCGGAGACGAACGCCGACAGATCGTCGCCGGCATCGCCGCGCAGTACGAGCCCGAAGCCCTCGTCGGCCGCAACATCGTGGTCGTCGCGAACCTCAAGCCCGCGAAGCTCATGGGAGTGGAGTCCAACGGCATGGTCCTCGCGGCCTCGGTCGGAGAGGGCGGAGCTCCGGTGCTCCTCGATGTTCCCGCTGACGTGCCCGCCGGGAGCAAGGTCAAGTAATCGAAAATCGAGAGTCGAGGGTCGAGCGTTGAGCGATCCGGAGCTGGCCGATAGCCACTGCCATCTGCAGTTGGGTGTCGACAGCTCGGCACTGCTGAGCCGCGCCCGCGCCGCCGGGGTGACGCGGTTTCTCGTGCCCGGGACGACGCTCGCCGATTCCGAGGATGCCGCCGCGCTGGCGGATCCGGCGGCCGGGATCTTCGCCGCCGTCGGCGTCCACCCCCACGAGGCGAAGGACTTCGAACCCGCGCGGGACGGCGTCCGCTTCGAGGCGCTCGCCCGCCGGCCCGGCGTCGTGGCGATCGGCGAGATCGGCCTCGATTTCCACTACGACCACTCGCCGCGTTCCCGGCAGATCGAGGTCCTCGAGTGGATGCTCAACTGCGCGGCCCGGCTCGGCCTGCCGGCGCTGCTCCACAACCGCGAGAGCGGGGCAGAGATCCTGGCGGCGCTCGAGCGGCTGGGCGCCCGCGAGAACGCGGGGGTCTTCCACTCCTTCACGGAGAACGCCGCGTATGGCGCGAAGGCCATCGGCCTCGGCTACCGGGTGTCCTTCTCGGGCATGATCACCTTTCGCGCCGCCGAGAACATCCGCTCCGCCGCGGCGGGGCTGCCGCTCGAGGCGATGCTCGTCGAGACCGATACGCCCTTTCTCGCGCCCGTTCCCCACCGCGGCAAGCCCTGCGAGCCGGCCTACGTCGTCGAGACGGCGAAGAAGCTCGCCGAGGTCAAAGGCACGAGCCTCGAGGCCGTGGCCGCGGCGACGACCGCCAACTTCGACCGTCTGTTCGCTCGCGCGGCCGGGGGGACGGCCGCCGGAACAGAAACGTAGAATCGGCGGCGTGTCCTCCCGGCGGATCTCCGAGCGCGAGTTCGAGTCCTACGTCGAGGAAGCCCTGGCCTCGGTGCCGGCCGTCTTCCGCAAGTACCTCGACAACGTCGTCGTGGCCGTCGAGGACGAGCCGACCGACGAAGACTACGAGGAGACGGACACGCCCGACGACGAAGATCTCTTCGGCATCTTCCGCGGGGCCGGCTACTTCGAGCGCGACGCGATGGTCTCGAGCCTTCCGGCTCAGATCGCCATCTTCCGCGGCCCCATCCTGCGCGAGTGCGCCACGCGGGGAGAAGCGGTCCGGGAGATCCGCGACACCGTCGTGCACGAGATCGGTCACATGCTGGGCCTCGAAGATGGAGAGATGCCGTACTAGGCTTCCGACATGCGGACCGCCGTCGCCCTTGTGCTCCTGCTCGCCTCCGCGGCCACGCCCGTCGAGGTGGCTCGCAGCGAGGCCGAATCCAACGCCAAGACACCGGCGGGGAAGCGCTACGAGGGAGTGCTGGTCGGGAAGATCGAGGACTGGCTGCGGCCGGCCCTCCAGCGCTGCACGAAGGACGAAGCCAAGGAGGAGCTCGTCTCCTTCGACGCCCTGGTGCGTGTCGGCGCCGAAGGGAAGGCCGAGGAGATTCTCTTCCGGCCGGAGACGGCCGTCGCCCGGTGCGTCGCTCCGGACTTCGGCGACGCGACTTACCCGCGGCCGCCGCAGCCCTCCTGGTGGGTGAACGTCGAGGTGCGGCTCAAATAGAAAAGCGCGGCTTTGGCCGCGCTTTTCTCGACCCTCGACTCTCGACTTGTCTTAGCGGCGCGGGCCCCGGGGACCACTGGGACCGCCCGGACCGCCGCGGTGATCCCGGTTGAAGTGGCCGCGGTGCTCGCCCGGACCCCGTCCGCCTCGCGGAAACTCGTCGCGGCCCTCGTCCTCGCCGGGCGCGCCCACCGGGGCGAGCGCCATCTCGGCGTCGAGCTGCTCCTTGGTCATCGCCTGCTTGCGCGAGAGCTTGATCTTGCCCATCGGGTCGACGGCGATGATCTTGACTGTCACCTCGTCGCCTTCCTTGACGACGTCGGTCGTCTGGCGCACACGGTAAGGCGCGAGCTCCGAGATGTGCACGAGGCCGTCCTGGCCCGGCAGGATCTCGACGAAGGCCCCGTAGGCCTCGACGCGTCGGACCTTGCCCGTGTAGACCTTGCCGATCTCGGGCTCCTGGGTCAGGGACTCGATGATCTCGATGGCCTTCATCGCGGCGGCCTCGTCGGAGGACGCGATGGAGACCTTGCCGGAATCCTCCACGTCGATCTTGCAGCCCGTCGACTCGATGATCGCCCGGATCGTCTTGCCGCCCGAGCCGATCACGTCGCGGATCCGGTCCTTCGGAATCTGGATCGTGAAGATGCGCGGGGCGAAGCGAGAGATGTTCGGCCGGGGCGACGGCAGCGCCTCGGCCATCTTGTCCAGGATGTGGAGCCGTCCGACCCGCGCCTGCTCGAGGGCCTTCTCGAGGATGTCGCGGCGCAGGCCCTTGATCTTGATGTCCATCTGGAGGGCCGTGATGCCCTCGCGCGATCCCGCGACCTTGAAGTCCATGTCGCCGTAGTGGTCTTCCTGGCCGGCGATGTCCGTCAGGACCGCGAAGCGGTCGCCGTCGGAGACGAGGCCCATGGCGACGCCGGCCACGGGCGACTTGATCGGCACGCCCGCGTCCATGAGGGCGAGGGTTCCGCCGCAGACCGTCGCCATGGACGAGGAGCCGTTGGACTCGAGGATGTCCGACACGACGCGTACGGTGTAGGGGAAAACGTCGTCGCTCGGCAGCATGGGCGAAAGCGACCGGCGCGCGAGGTTGCCGTGACCGATGTCGCGGCGGGATGGGCCGCGCATGAACTTCGTCTCGCCGACGGAGAAGGGCGGGAAATTGTAGTGAAGGAGGAACGTGTGCTCACTCTCGCCCTCGTACTCCTCGATGATCTGCGTGTCGTCGGAGGTGCCGAGGGTCGCGGTCACGAGGGCCTGGGTCTCGCCGCGGGTGAAGAGGGCCGAGCCGTGGGTGCGGGGGAGGATGCCGACCTCGGAGGTGATCGGGCGGATCTGCGCGAACTCGCGCCCGTCGAGGCGCTTGCCGGCGAGGATCGTCTCGCGCGTGAGGACCTTGACGAGGTCGTCCGCAGCCTTGGCCACCTGCTTGCGCTTGTCGGGCTCGGTCTCGGGCACCATCGAAACGGCGGCCTTCTTGACCGCCTTGATCTCGGCGTAGGAGGCGATCTTGTTCGGCAGCGTCATCGCGGCCATCATCGGCGCCTCCCAGGCCCGGCGGACTTCGGCGAAGACGCTCGCCGGGTACGCCTCGGGAGTCTGCCAGAAGGGCTTCTGGAACCCGCCGCGGCGCTGGAGGGTGACCTGGGCGCCGACGATCTGCCGGACGGCCTCGTGGCCGAAGAGGATCGCGTCGATCAGGGTCTGCTCGGAGACCTCGCGGGCGCCGCCTTCGACCATGACGACGGCATCGTCCGAGCCGCACACGATCAGGTCGAGGTCCGCCTTGTCGCGCTCGGCGTTGGTGGGGTTGAGGATGAACTTGCCGTCGAGACGCCCGACGCGGACCGCGCCGACGGGCGTGTGGAACGGGACGGCCGAGCAGGTCAGGGCCACGGAGGCCCCGTTGATCGCGAGGATGTCGGCGTCGTTCTGCCCGTCGGAGGAGAGGACGAAGGCGACGATCTGGGTCTCGTGGTTGAAGCCCTTCGGAAACAGCGGCCGCATGGGACGGTCGATCAGTCGCGAGGTCAGAATCTCTTTTTCCGTCGGCCGTCCTTCACGCTTGAACCAGCCGCCGGGGATGCGGCCCGCGGCGTAGGTCGGCTCCCGGTAGTCGACGGTCAAGGGAAAGAACTCGGCGTTCTCCTTCGGCTCCTTGTTGAAGACGGCCGTGGCGAGCACGACCGTGTCGCCGAAGCGGACCACGGCGGCGCCGTCCGCCTGCTTGGCGAGTTTGCCGATCTGGATGTCGAGGGACTTGGACCCGAGGGGAATGGAGATCTGGTCGATCATAGTGGAGCCCTTTTTTCAAAAAAGGCGTCGGAGCTCAGCCGTCTTCTGCGGAGCGTTCAGGGGCGAGGTGCGCCGCAACGGAGTTCGCCCCCCGCGGCGCGACGACCTTGTTCCGGCGCCGGGACGAACTACTTCCGGAGGCCGAGACGCTCGATCAGCTTGTGGTAGCGATCGGGATCCTCTTTCCGGAGATACTCGAGCAGCCGACGCCGGCGCCCGACCATCTGGAGCAGGCCGCGGCGGGAGTGGTGATCCTTGGCGTTCGACTGAAAGTGCTGGGTCAGGTACGTGATCCGCGTCGTGAGAAGCGCGACCTGAACCTCGGGGGACCCGGTGTCGGTGCCGTGCGTCCGATACTTTTCGATGATGTCGGGCTTGGCCGACTCGAATTCCGTGACGTTCACTCAGCCTCCAAATGACTCTAAACGCTCACTCTTTTCTATAAGCGGCGGAGAATACCACAGGTCGAGGCGAAGGTTGGAAGCGGAGTTCGAAGGCCGAAACCCCTTGCCCTTTGACCTCCAACCGGTCACTCCAGCACGATTCTCGGCTTGATCAGCGCCACGCCCCGGTCCCCGATCGGATTGACCTGTCCCAGGGCCAGCATGTCGTTGGTCGGTCCGACGAGGGTCACCCAGTCGCCTTCCCGGGCGGGGATGCCTCGGGCCGGGACGGCCTGCCCCCGGCGGATCTTCCAGGCCTCGAGTGAGGCCAGCTGGACGCGGGGAAACGGGAAAGGGACGCGGGCCAGCGGAACGGCGTGGGGCGCCGCGAGCCTTTCCTGAGGCCCCATGGATTCGAAGGCTTCGAGGCTCACCGCGTCGGAGGCGGAGAACACGCCGATACGGGTACGGCGCAGCGCCTCGAGGTGGGCGCCGCACCCCAGCTTCTCGCCGAGGTCGCTCGCGATGGAACGGATGTAGGTCCCGGAGGAGCAGGCGATCGAAAACGAGAGCCGGCCGGCCTCCAGCGGGCCGAAATCCAGGTCCGACACCCGGACCTTCTTCGGAAGAGAGGGCACGCTCTCGCCGGCGCGGGCCATCTCGTAGAACTTCCGCCCGCCGACCTTCTTCGCCGAATAGGGCGGCGGGGCCTGGAGGAACTCGCCCCGGAACGCTTCCGCCGCCCGCTCGATCGCCTCGCGTGTCACCGCGGAGGCGTCCCGGTCCTCTCCGACGCGCTCGCCCTCGCGGTCGTAAGTCGTCGTCGCCCGGCCGAGGCGGATCGCGCCCTCGTACGACTTGTCCATCAGCGTGAAGAAGCTCTGGAGGCGGGCGGCGCCTCCGGCGCAGAGAAGCAACAGGCCGGTGGCCATGGGGTCGAGCGTGCCGCTGTGGCCGATGCGGGAGACGCCCGTGGCCGCGCGGACGCGCTCCACGACGTCGTGCGAGGTCAGCTTCTCGGGCTTGTCGAGGAGAAAGAGGAAGCCCTTCCTGAGGGGATCCGGGCCAGTCACGATTCGCTGTCGTCCTTGTGCTCGTGCTCTTCCGGCGGCAGGACCTGCTGGAGGAGCTCCTCGATCCGGGCGCCCCGCTCGAGGGAGTGGTCGGACGCGAAGTGGAGCTCGGGCGCGTAGCGGAGCCGACAGCGCTGGGCGACCTCCCGCCGAAGGTATCCGGCGGCGCGGCGCAACGCGTCCGCGGCCTTGGCCCGCTCCTCGTCTCCACCGAGGCAGGAGAAAAACACTTTTGCCGACCTCAGATCCGGGGGCATCTCGACGTCGGTGATCGTGACCTTGCGGAGCTCCGGGTCATGGGCCTCGGTGAGGACCAGGAGTGAGAGCTCCGAGCGGACGAGGTCGGCGACGCGCTGGCTTCTGCGGGTTTCTTGTTTCATGGGCATTCCGTCATACGTGGATGAACTCGTTGCGATACTCGAGCACTTCGCCGTCGAGGTTGGACTCGACGAACGAGAGCACGTCCTGGAGAAGCGCGTCGAGCGGGGGCTGGTCGGGTCCGACCGCCGCGACCCCGAGCGCCGCCCTCTGCAGGAGGTCCTGGTTTCCGACCTCGGCCGCCGAGATTTCGAACTCGTTCCGGATGCGGGCCTTCAGGCTCTTGACGATCATCCGCTTTTCCTTGAGGCCCCGGCAGCCGGGCAGGTGCAGATCGAAGACGGCATAGGCGAGGACCATGATGAGCTTTCAGCTGTCCGCTTTCAGCCCTCAGCTGGGCACCGCCTCGTCCGCGTCGGGCTGACAGCGGACAGCGGTGAGCGGACAGCTACCCCATGACCCCGGCGACCTTCTCCACCTGGAAGGCTTCGATGATGTCTCCGACCTTCACGTCCTGGTACCGGTCGAGTCCGATGCCGCACTCGAAGTTCTGCTTGACCTCGGACACGTCGTCCTTGAAGCGCCGCAGAGAGCCGATCTTGCCCTCGTAGACGACGCGGTTGTCGCGGAGCAGTCGCACCTGCGCCGAGCGCGGGATGACGCCCTCCGTGACGTAGCAGCCGGCGACGATGCCGAACTTGGGAACCTTGAAGGTGTTCCGGACCTCGGCGCGTCCGCGGGAGACTTCCTTGAGGGTCGGATCGAGCAGGCCCTCCATGGCCTTCTTGATCTCGTCGGTCACGTTGTAGATCACGGTGTGGAGACGGATCTCGACGCCGGCCTTCTCGGCTTCTTCGGCGGCCTTCTTCTCGGGACGGACGTTGAAGCCCACGATGATCGCGCCGGACGCGGAGGCGAGAAGCACGTCGTTGATGTTGATCGCGCCGACGCCCGCATGGAGGAGCGAGATCTTGACCTTGTCGTTGGAGAGGCGCGTCAGGGCCTGCGAGAGAACTTCCATCGAGCCCGACACGTCGGCCTTCAGGATGAGGGGGAGATCCTTGATCTTGCCTTCCTGGATCTTGCTGAACAGCTGCTCGAGCGAGAGCCGCGAGGAGGCCGCCATCGTCTTCTCGCGTTCCTTCAGCTGACGGAACGACACGATGGAGCGGGCCTTGGCCTCGTCCTCGACGACCTGGAACATGTCTCCCGCCTGCGGGAGGTCTTCGAACCCCGTGACCTCCACCGGCGTCGCGGGCCCGGCGACGTCGACCTTCGTTCCGCGGTCGTCCTGCATCGAGCGAACGCGTCCGAAGACCGATCCGGCGAAGAACACGTCCCCGACCTGCAGCTTGCCCGCCTGGACGAGGACGGTGGCCACGTTGCCCCGGCCCGCCTCGCGGCGCGCCTCGAGCACCACGCCCCGCGCCTCGCCGACGTCCGGCGCGGTGAGCTCGCCCATCTCCGCGACGAGGAGGGTCAGCTCGAGCAGGTGGTCGATGCCCTGCTTCTTCGTCGCCGAGATCTCGGCCGAGGGCGTATCGCCGCCCCAGGCCTCGAGGAGCACGTTCTGGTCGGCGAGCTCCTTCTTGACCCGGTCGATGTTGGCGTTGGGCTTGTCGATCTTGTTGATCGCCACGACGATCGGCACCTTGGCGGCGCGGGCGTGGTTGATCGCTTCGATCGTCTGCGGCATCACGGCGTCGTCCGCGGCCACGACCAGGACGACGATGTCCGTGGCACGGGCGCCCCGCGCCCGCATCGAGGTGAAAGCCTCGTGGCCGGGCGTGTCGAGGAAGACGATGGGCTTGCCCTTCACGTCGACGCGGTAGGCGCCGATGTGCTGCGTGATCCCGCCGGCCTCGCCGGCGGCGACGTTGCTCTGGCGGATCGCGTCGAGAAGCGACGTCTTGCCGTGGTCGACGTGTCCCATGACCGTGACGACCGGAGCTCGGGGTACGCGCGGGGCCGCGGAGGTCGGCTCGGCGCTTTCCTTGCCCGTGCGCGTGAGCTCGAGCTCTTCTTCGAACGAAACCACCGCGGCCTCGACGCCGATCTCCTTGGCGATCTGGACCGCCGTGGACGCGTCGAGAGTCTGATTGACCGTGGCCAGAATGCCCTTCTGCATCAGGAGCCGCTGGATGTCGCGGGTGAGGACGCCGAGCTTCTCGGAGAGCTCCTTGACCGTGACGCCCTCGGTGAAGAACACCGGGCCCGTGGGCGCCGGTTTCTTGAACTCGAGGAGCTTGCCCGAATCGTGGGTGCGGGTCTCCTTCGCGGCGCGCCGGATCGCGGACTTCGAGGCGGGGCGCGGGCCGGACGCGGCTTCGTCTTCGGCGCCGGTCTTTTCGATCAGCGGCAGCGAAATGTCGGAGTACGTGTCTTCCTTGTAGGTCCCGACGAACTCGCGCAGATCGACTTCGTCCGCGACGGTGATTTTCGGACGGGCGCTCCGCTTGCCGGCGGCCGTCTTTTTCGCGTCGTCTTCCTTCTTGCGCTTGATGGCGGGGCCGCGCTCGCCGGGCGTCGGGGCCGTGCGGCCGACGGGCGCGCCGGGGCGCGGGGGACCGCCGAGGGGACGAGCGCCAGGACCTCCCGGAACGGGACGGTAGACGGACGGGCCTGCCGGACGCGGGCCCATCGGTCGGCCGACGCCCCCGGAGGGACCCATCGGGCGACTCACTCCGCCGGAGGGGCCCATCGGTCGGGTGACTCCGGCGGAGGGTCCCATGGGACGGCTCACCGGAGCTCCGGTCCGCGCGACCGGAGGGCCCACCGTGCGCGGCGGAACCACCGGGCGCGGAGGGAGAACGATCTTGCGGGGAAGCGGCGGCGCGGCGGGCTTCGCCGGAGAGGCTTCCGCCTCAGGCTCCGCCGTGAGGACCGCCGTGCGCGCGGGCTCTGCGGCTTTCGCGGCGGCCTTCGCTTCCGCGGCGGCCTGGGCGCGCCGGGCGGCGGGGGAGAGGGCCGGAGGTGGAGTGGCGACGGCCGTGGCCGAACCGGCCGAACCGGCCGAGCTGGCCGAAGCCGCCGAAGCCGGCGCCTCGGAAGCCTCGGCTTCCGCGGGCCCGGACCCCTCACCTGCCGGAGGCTTGTCGATGATCTTGATGCGGTTGAGCGCGCTCTTCTGCGGCCGGGCCGTGCGGGCCTCGGCGTCGCGGACGATCAGCTGCTTGGGGGCGTGCGTCTTGCCCTGCAGGATCGCCATCACCGTGGACTCGTCGAGCGCCGCCTGCGGCGACTTGACGTCGACGCCAATCGATTGCAGGAGAAACAGGACTTCTTTGCTGCCGATCCCCATCTGGGCGGCCAGCTCTTCGACTCGGATCTTTCCCATGCGGTTCGGTCTACTCCCTCACGCCGGTGGTTTCGGGCGCTTCGCTGGCTTCTTCTTCTTCGGGTTCTTCGTCCTCTTCCAATTCGCTCTCCTCGTCGGCGGCCACGAGGCTCGCCTCCATCGCGCGAGCCGATTCGAGGAGCTTCTCGGCGGACTTCTCGCCGATCCCCGGGACCTGGGCGAGCTCCTCGGCCGACTTGTCGAGCAGATCGCCGAGCGTCGTGATGCCGGCCTCGGCCAGCTTCTCGGCAGTCTTCCCGCCGACGCCGTCGATCTCGGCGACCGGTGTCTGCCGCCGGCGCGAGTTTTCGAGCATCCGCGAGAGCGCCTGCGCGACCTCTCCCTTCACCTCGGTCTCGCCCTTGATCTCGATCTTCATGCCGATGAGCGCCGAGGCGAGACGGACGTTCTGGCCCTTCTTGCCGATCGCGAGCGAAAGCTGGTCGTCCTCGACGACGCAATCGAGGCTCATCGTGCCGTCCTCGTGGTGGATCGGCGAGACCCGCGTGATTTTGGCCGGCGCCAGAGCGTTCTGCGCGAACGTGATGAGGTCGTCGGAGTAGAGGATGACGTCGATCTTCTCCCCGTGAAGCTCGCGCATGATGGACTGCACGCGGCTGCCGCGCATGCCGACGCATGCGCCGACCGGATCGACGTCACGCTCGCGGGACCGCACCGCGACCTTCGCGCGTTCGCCGGGCTGGCGGACCGCGCCCTTGATGACGACCGTGCCGTCGTAGATCTCGGGGACCTCCATCTCGAAGAGCCGGATCAGCAGCCGCGGATCCGTGCGCGACAGGACGAGCTGCGGCCCCTTGGGGTTGCGGTGCACGTCGAAGAGGATCGCCCGGATGCGCTCTCCCTGGCCGTAGCGCTCGGCGCGGGACTGCTGGTCGCGCGGGATGATCGCCTCGGACTTGCCGAGGTCGACGATCATGTCGCCGCGCTCGAACCGCTTGACGGTCCCGTTCATGAGCTCCCCGACCTTCGGGAAGTACTCGTTGTAGACGTTGTCGCGCTCGGCCTCGCGGACCTTCTGGTAGAGCACCTGCTTCGCGGTCTGCGCGGCGATCCGGCCGAGGCCGACGGTCTCGCGGTAGATGCGGACTTCGTCGCCCAGGGCCACTTCGTGGACCTCGCTCGGCGCCTCGCCTTCTCCGTTGGGGCGAAGCACCCGGACCTCGCCCCGCGTTCCCTTCTCCGCGACCAGCGTGGTCGCCTCATCCAGGAGAATCTGCGGCGGCGGCTCCTCGGACTCGGTGTCGAGCTCGGTGACGACGGTGCGCGGCGAGTACACGGTCATCGCTCCGGTCTGGCGGTCGATGAGCGTGACCATGGCCCGGTCGTGGTAGTACTTCCGCGCCGCCGAGGACATGGCCTCCTCGAGCGCGCCGAACATCTTCTCCGGATCGATGTCCTTCTCGCGCGAAACCTGTCGGATGACCGACGGATCGATGATCATGGGAAACCCGCTCTCCTATCGCCCCGAACCCCGCTCCGGCCACTCGAAGTCCAGCCGGGCGTGGCGAATATCGCCGAAACGGACATTATAGATTCTGCGATCGGCCTCATCAACGACGGTGAGGACGTCGCCGTCGACGCGCTCGAGCCGTCCGCCGAAATTGCGGGCGGGAGAAATCGCTCCGGGCCGCTTTCCCGATTCCGGGAGCGGCAGAGGAGCCGGAGTCACCGGGCTCTCCGTTTTCACGCGCACGCGGCGGCCCACGAAACGCTCGGCGTCTTCGAGCGAATAGATCTTCCTGTCGAGGCCCGCCGAGGAGACCTCCAGCGTGTAACGATGGGGGATCTCATCGGTAGCGTCGAGGACGGCGGAGGCCTCACGCGAAACGCTTTCGCAGTCTTCGACCGACACGGCGCTGCCGTCGAGGCGCTCGAGCACCAGGCGAAGGACGGTAAAACGTCCCGCTCCGGCGGACTCCACAGCTAGCAGGCGGCACCCTCTTTCCTCGGCGATTGCGCCGATCTCTCGTGTCGTCTTGTCACTCACGGGCGTTTTCATCGAACAAAAAAGCGGGCCGAGCCCGCACTACTTCAGACGGCGCCTTTATATCAAAAAGTGGCATTTCGAGCCCTCGGGAGGGCCGCCGCGGCTGGGCGGTCGGGGTAACCGACTCGAAAGCGGGAGTTTAGGGCGGCGTCGTCGGCTTCCGACGTTCGTCAGCTCTGCGCCCGGCGCAGCGCCTCCGCCCAGGCGACTTTTCCCGGGAAGCAGGCGAGGAGCACCAGCACCGCGAGCCCGAAAAGGGCCGCCACGTGCGCGGCCCGGCCGCCCAGGAAGCCGAGAACCAGACCATAAAGGGCGATGGCTTCCGCCGCGGCGCCGCGCAAAAGGAAGGAAAGTCGGACGCGGTCGAGCGGAGGGGACCGGCGCGCTCGCAGCATCGCGCGCGCGACCACGGAGGCGACGGCGTACTGAAACACTCCCAGTCCGGCGAGGACCGGGAAAAGCGTGCTCCCTGGAGGATGTGCCGAGGCTTCCCCGGCGAGCTCGGTCTGCAGAAAGATCAGGAGCACCGCGTAGATTCCGACTCCGGCGAACAGTGCCGTGTGGACGATGGCTTGAATGCGCCGCGTGCGTTCTGACGCATCGATTCCGGAGGGGACGCCTGTGCTCGAAGACATGTTCAAAGCCTTTGCAAAGTCTACAATCGAGAGAATCCCGGCGGGCGGGAGCGTGTTAGGTACCTAAGGCGGCGAGCCGCCAGGGGAGAGTTGCGTGTCCGATCCGGATGAAAGCGCGCCTTTCGGGAGCGAGCGGAGCACGCTCGTTTCGATGGGATCTCGCCGCTTCTGGTTCTTCGGACGGTCGGCGGACAGCGGCGAGGAACCCGTCGCCTCCCCCAACGGAGACTCTCCCCAGATCTTCCACAGCATGCTCGGAGACCTCGCCAGCCTCGCGGGCAAACCCGCGGACGCGGAAGCCGCCGGGGGGAAAGACGAAGAGCCGGCCTCGGCGTACGGAGACTCTCCCCAGATCTTCCACAGCATGCTCGGAGATCTTGCCAGCCGCGCCGGCAGCGCGGCGGAAGCCGAAGCGGCCCGTGTGGCCGTTGCGGCCGACGACGACGAGCCCCGGCATTCGATGCTGTCGCTGGACGGGGCCGCCGAGCAGGCCGCTGCCCTCGCGCGAGCGGCCGCCGTCGCGCGGACGGCCGCCGCCCCGCCGACCGTAGTCGCCTCGCAATCCGCCGTCGCCCCGAAATCCGCCGTCGCTCCGAAATCCATCGGCGTCGCGTCCCCCGCCGCCGCCCCGCGCCTGGACATCGCCCGATCCATCGCCATGGCGCGAATGACCGCCGTCGCGCGACCCGCCGACGGCGCGCTGCCGCCCCTCACGCAGCACAGCACCATCGCCGAGCTCGCGGGCCTCGAGGAGCACGTCAGCCGGGCGTTCCCGATCGAGCGCGCCATCTTGATCTCGCTCGTGGCGCACGTCCTGCTCGTCGTTCTCATGCTCTTCGCTCGGGGCCGCTCTGCGGTGCCGGAGGGCAATCTGATCGACAACCTGGCCGCCGCGATGCGGACGCCCAAGGACGACACTCCCATCCCGGCATTCTTCAGCGAAGCGCCGGGGGCGCCACGGCCCAACCCGAACCGCTCGCCGCTCTCCGACGCGGACCGACTGGCGGGAGGAGGCGACCGCTCGAAGCCCAAGGCGGACACTCCGTTCATCCCGCGCGGACGCGGGATCGAGGGCCTCGCTCCGGGGCCCCGCGCTCCGCGCGTCGCGGGCGGAGCGGCGGCGGCTCCGAGAAGGCCCGCGCCGTCGCAGCCGCAGAAGGAAGGCGACCAGCGCGCCGCGAACACGCAGAAAGACCAGACGGCCGAGACGAAGCCGTCGGAGTTCCCGACGAACATGCGCCCGCAGCTCGGCAGCGGGCCCAAGGAGGTCGTCAAGCTGACTCGAAACGAGCTCGACGCCGCCATCCGCGACGCCGCGCGAGGCACGCTGGGAAGCGCCGGCGGCGGGGAGGGCGGCGCGCCCATCTCCAACGAGGATGGCGGCTTCGTGGACGTGGGCGGCGTGTCGTTCGAGACGAGCTGGTACGACTGGGGACCCTATGCCGCGGAGATGCTCCGGCGGATCAAGCTGCACTGGAAGATCTCGCGGGACCTCCTCATCCTGCAGCAGCGCGGAACCGTGCGGATCTCCTTTTCGATCATGGCCGACGGCAGCGTGACCGACGTCAAGGTCGTGCGGCCTTCGACGATCCCGCCCTACACGCACGCGGCGGCGAAGGCCATCGTCGATTCCGACCCGTTCCGGCCGCTTCCCAAGGACCTGCTCCAGCTCGTTCCCGGAAAGGATCGCGAGCGGATCGTCATCCATTTCATCTACTTTCCGACGCCCGAAGAGATGGACGGTCGGCACGACGACTCCGATCCCGGCCAGTGAACGAGCCCGAGAAGATCCGCCGCGCTCTCGAGCAAGCCGAAACGGTCGCGGTCGTCGGCTGTTCCCCGGACCCCTCCCGGGCCTCGCACGCGATCTCCCGGTACCTGAAGGGGGAGGGCTACCGCGTCGTTCCCGTCAATCCTAATCACCGCGAGATCCTCGGAGAGCCCTGCTACCCTTCCGTCTCGGCGATCCCGGCGGACGTCCGGGTCGACATCGTGGATGTGTTCCGCCGTTCCGAGCACGTGGCCCCCGTCGCCGAAGAAGCGATCGCCCGGGGCGTGCCTTTCGTGTTCCTTCAGCTCGGGGTCGTCGACGCGGATTCGGCCCGGCGACTCGAGGAACGGGGGATCGGCGTGGCCATGGACCGCTGCATTCTGGTCGAGCACGAGCGGCTGGGAATCCCTCCCAAATCGAGGAATGCAAGGCCCCCGGGCCGCGTTCCGTGAATGTCCCGATTCGGGACCCTTTGAGGAGTAAACGTTTTCTTATGGAGAGAACCACCAAACGCGCCCTGTCTTTTTCGGCTTTGATCGGAGCCGCCGTCGTCTTCGGGATGGTGGTCGCCGGCTCGGTCAACGTCACCCCCCGCTCCGAGGCGCAGCGGGAAGCCACCCCGGCTGCCCGGCCCCGCAACGGCGCCGTCCTGCTCCCTTCGTTCGCCGATACGGCCCAGGAAGCGATGCCGTCGGTCGTCTCGATCACCTCGACCGACATCGTCAAGGGCAACAAGGGGCGGCGCTACCAGAACCCCTTCGGCGAAGGCGATCCGTTCGAGTTCTTTTTCGGCCCCCCGGGCGGTGGCGGTCCCAACCGCCGCGGCCAGCGTCCCGATGAGGAGGAGCACAAGGAAGTCCAGGGAGGCACCGGCTTCATCATCTCGGAAGACGGCTACATCGTGACGAACAACCACGTCATCGAAGGCGCCGACAAGATCGAGGTCCGGATCAACAACAAGGAAAAGTACGCCGCCAAGCTCATCGGGAAAGACTCCGCGACGGATCTCGCCCTTCTGAAGGTGGAGGTCAAGCAGCGCCTGACGCCGCTGCCGCTCGGCGACTCGGATCGCGTCCGCGTCGGAGAGTGGGTCATGGCCATCGGGGATCCCCTCAACTTCGACAAGACGGTCACGGTGGGCGTCGTCTCCGCCAAGGACCGCTCGGGCCTGACCGCCGATGCGGCCACGCGGAGCTTCGAGAACTACATCCAGACCGACGCCGCGATCAACTTCGGCAACTCCGGCGGGCCGCTGCTCAACACCAACGGCGAGGTCGTCGGCATCAACACCGCGATCTTCCGCCCGGCCCAGAACATCGGTTTCGCCGTCCCGATCAATACGCTCAAGACGATCCTGCCCCAGCTCCGCGACAAGGGGAAGGTGGTCCGCGGCTTCCTCGGGATCAACATCGTCAACGTCGACGCCGACCGCGCCGCGGCCTTCGACCTGAAGGCCCAGGAAGGGGCTTTCGTCGAGTCCGTCGAGACCGGCAAGCCGGCCGAGAAGGCGGGCGTGCGCCCGGGCGACACGATCGTCAAGGTCGACAGCGTCCCCGTCAAGGACACGCGCGATCTCATCGGCTACGTCTCGAGCAAGACTCCCGGAAGCAAGGTCCAGCTCGGGCTCGTTCGCGACGGCCGGGACACGACCGTCACCGCGACGCTCGCCGAGCGCAAGGACGAGCCCGCCGACGAGGGTGAGGCCGACAACCTCGCCTCCGACGACACGCCCGGCAAGATCGGCATGACGGTGCAGGAGCTCACGCCCCAGCTCCGCCAGATGCAGCGCGTCAAGACGGGGGTCGAGGGCCTGCTGGTCGTCCGCGTGAAGGAAGTCTCTCCGGCGGCCGACGCCGCGATCCAGGAAGGCGACGTCATCACTTCGGTCAACGGCGAGAAGGTCACGACGACCGACGAGTTCGGCAAGATCGTCGGAAAGGCCAAGAAGGGCGACTACCTCAAGCTCTACGTCTACAGCCCGCGCGCCGACAACTCGCGCTTCGCGCTCGTCAAGATCGAGGACTGATACGCCGATCCCGCCCGGTTTCGAAACCGACTCTGTTCAGCGCCCGCTTCGGCGGGCGCTGTCCTTTTCGGGAGATTCCGAGGGAATAACCATCCCCCGGATCCTGTAAAAAGGGACGATGGCTCAGAAAGTTCTCATCGTCGACGACGAAGCCGCGATCCGCGACACGCTCCGGATGGTCCTCGAATACGAGGGCTACGAAGTGCTGACCGCGGGCGACGGCCGAGCCGCGCTCAGCGAGCTCGACGCGAGTCCGGTCGACGCGATCCTGCTCGACATCAAGATGCCCGGGATGGACGGCCTCGAGACGCTCGACCGCATCGTCGCCCGCCCCTCGGCCCCGCCGGTGCTCATGATCTCGGGCCACGGCGACATCGCGACGGCCGTGGAGTGCACGCGCCGGGGCGCCGCGGATTTCCTGGAGAAGCCCCTCCAGCGCGAACGCGTGCTCGTGTCCGTGCGCAACGCCCTCTCGGGCAATCGGCTCCGGGCGGAAAACGAGCGGCTGCGGAAACGGGTCGAGGAAGAGACGGTGCTCGTCGGCGACAGCGAGCCCATGAAGAAGCTGCGGGCGGAGGTCGCCCGCGCCGCGCCGACCGGCGCGACGGTGCTCATCCTCGGCGAAAGCGGCACGGGCAAGGAGCTCGTGGCGCGCGAGATTCACGGGGCCTCCAAGGTCGCCTCGGGTCCCTTCATCCAGGTCAACTGCGCGGCCATCCCGGAGGAATTGATCGAATCCGAGCTCTTCGGCCATGAGAAGGGCTCTTTCACGGGCGCGATCCGGAAGCAGACCGGCAAATTCGTCGAGGCCGACGGCGGGACCATTTTTCTCGACGAGGTCGGCGACATGTCGGCGCGAGCCCAGGCCAAGGTCCTCCGCGTCCTCGAGGCCGGAGAGGTGGAGCCCGTGGGCGCGGCCCGAGTGGGCCGGGTCGACGTGCGCGTGATCGCGGCGACCAACCGCGACCTGACCGAGTCGATCAAGGCCGGCAAGTTCCGCGAGGATCTCTTCTTTCGCCTGAACGTCGTCCCCCTGACGACGCCGCCGCTGCGGGAGAGGCCGCAGGACGTCCCCGCGCTCACCGCCCACTTCGGCAAGATCGCGGAGGAACGCGATCACCGCAAGCCTCGCCGCTTCGCCCAGAGCGCTCTCTCGCTGCTCGCCGCGCGGAGCTGGCCGGGCAATGTCCGGGAGCTGAAGAACCTGGTCGAGCGCGTCCTCATCATGACCGACGCCGATCCGATCGAGGCGAAGGATCTCCCGCCGGAGGCGCGTGTCGCCCCGAGCGAGATCTCCACCCGAGGCCTCGGGCTCGAGACGCTCTCGGAATTCAAAGAGTTCGCCGAGCGGGAATTCCTCGTCGCGAAGCTCCGCGAGAATGGCTGGAACATCAGCCGCACCGCCGAGGTCATCCAGACGCCTCGGTCGAACCTGTACAAGAAGATCGAGCATCACAAGATCAGCCGGGAGGGGGACGCCTAGGACCGTTGAGAGTTGAGCGTGAAGCCGGGCGTCAGGGCCCTGCTCTCAACACTCAACACTTGACGCTCGGCGCTCAACTCCCCATAGAATCCGCGCCGTGATCTCCCTCGCGGATTTCGAAGAAACCGGCGCCCTTCTCACCGGCCACTTCCGTCTCTCGTCCGGCCTCCACTCCGACCGATATCTCCAGTGCGCGCGGCTGCTGATGTGGCCGGAGCGCGCGGAGCGCGCCGGACAGGAGCTCGGGACGAAGCTCGCCGAGTTTTCGCCGGCGGCCGTGATCTCGCCCGCTCTCGGGGGCGTGGTCATCGGCCACGAGACGGCGCGCGCCCTGAAGCTCCCCGCGATGTTCGTCGAGCGGAAAGACGGCCTGTTCGCGCTCCGCCGCGGCTTCTCGCTCGAGCCGGGCCAGCCGATCGTCGTCGTCGAGGACGTCTTCACGACCGGCAAGTCCACGCGCGAGGCGGCGGCCGCGGTCGAAGCCGCGGGCGGACGCGTCGTCGCCGTCGGCTCGATCGTGGACCGGGGGCTGCCGCCGAACGCGTTCTCGGTTCCGTCTCGATCTCTTCTCGCGCTCTCCGTGCCGTCCTGGCCGGAGGCCGAGTGTCCGCTGTGCCGCGAAGGCCGACCGGTGGAATCGCCCGGCAGCCGGTTCGCGGCCGGCGCGGCGCGCTGACTCTCCCTAGGCTCCGAGCGAGCGGGCGAGCGCCCGCAGAAGCGATGCGCCGTCCCCGCGCCAGCAGCTGCCGTGCATCACGGCGAGCGTATCGGGCTCCGTCGCCGCAAGCCGCTCCAGCAGCGTGCCTGCGTTTTTCGAGTGGGAGAAGTAGTCCATCGGCTGGCGGAAGGCCTCGCTCGGTCCGAGGATGTCCGACTCCGTCACGGCGGCATCGCCGGTCCCGCCCTGCGTGAAGAGGTCGCCGCAGAGAAGCGTCTTCGTCGTCTCCTCGAAGAAGTAGCCGGTCTCCCAGCCGTGGGGGAGGTGGGGGGTGTCGAACCAGCGCATGCGCCGGCGTCCGAGCACAAGCGTCTCGCCGTCCGCCACGGGGCGGGGAGGCCGGTCCGCGAAGTCCTCGACGGACACCATCGCCGCGACCTGGCTGCACACCGGGACGGCGCGAGGAGCGACGGCGAGAAAGTCGTTCAGCGCCCCGCACTCGTCGGATTCGAAGTGCGAAAAGGCGACGTGACGCAGACGCTCCACGGGGATCACGCGGTCGATGGCCTCGCGGACGACCGGGAAGAGCCGCCGGAGTCCCGTGTGAAAGAGGAGCGGCTCGTCGTCGAGGACGAGGTACTGATTGAAGGAGAAGCCGCCCGGCACCACCGACAAGGGCGTGTTGATGCGATAGATGCCGTCGGCGATCTCCTGGACGTTGGTGCCGCTTTCCGCGTTCGTGATCACGTTGACCTCCTCGGATCCCTGGGACCTGGCGATTCTATTGGGGCCCGACACTGTAAGATCGAGAATATGGAGCTGCGGTCCGTTTGCGTCTACTGCGCTTCGAGCGCGACCAATAACCCCGAGATCGAAACCGAGATCCGCCTCTTCGGACGGGAGCTCGCGCAGCGCGGCATTCGCCTGATCTACGGAGGGTCCTCCCGCGGCTTGATGGGTGCGATCGCCGATGAGGTGCTGGCCGCCGGCGGCCAGGTCACCGGCGTCATTCCCAAGGCCCTCGAAGGGCGCGAGGCGGCGCACCGGGGTCTCACCGAGCTGCGAGTCGTGAACTCGATGCACGAGCGCGAGCAGCTGCTGTTCGACCTGTCCGACGCCTTCGTGGCGTTTCCCGGCGGCTTCGGGACCATGGAAGAGATCATCGAGATGATCACGTGGAAGCAGATGGGCATCCACGGCAAGCCGATCGTCCTCGCCAACATCGCCGGCTACTTCCAGCCGCTGCTGCAGCAGTTCGACGTGGCCATCCGGCACAAGTTCGCCCGGACCGAAGACCGCATCCTTTTCGGCGTGGCCGAGAACACGAAGGCGATCCTGACGTTCCTGGAGGGGGCGCCGGTGATGTCGCGAAAAGCGGGGGACTGGGCCTAGGCGCCGTCAGCCGCTGAACGGTTGCCGGCTCCGGCTCTCGGACGCGGAAAGCTGAGAGCTGAGAGCCGACAGCTTCATTTCCTCCAGCAGCCTCCGGTTGATCGCCACGAGGTCCGCGAGCAGCGCGATCAGCAGGGTCTGAAATCCGATCACGATGAGGATCGCGGCCAGGATGAGCGACTGGATGTGGCCTCCCGGATTCGTCCCGAAGAGGTAGAAACCCAGGAAGCGGAGTCCGAGCACCGCGCCCGCGCCGAGAAAGACTCCCGCGACGATCGAGAAGATCTTCAACGGCTTGTAGAGAGCCGTGATCCGCAGAACGTTCGCCCCCTGCAGGAGCACGTACTTGGCGGTCGAGGCGAAGAGGCGAGAGGGCCGCACGGGGGGGTGTGCCTTCACCGGCACCGAAGCCACGCGCAACCCCTTGTAACCCGCCTGGATGAGCGTCTCGAGCGTGTAGGTGAGCTTCGAGAAGACGTTGATCCTCCGCGCGGCGTCGCGAGAGAGCGCCCGGAAACCGGAGACGGCGTCGGCGATCTCGATGCCGGCGGCCTGGCGCACGACCCAGGTTCCGATCCGCTGGAGCAGGCGCTTGGCGGGCGAGAAGTGCGCGAGCTCGCCCGGCCCCCGATCCCCGACGACGAAGTCGGCGCGCCCGTCGAGGATCGGCTGCACCAGGGCCGGAATGTCCGCGGCGTCGTACTGCAGGTCGGCGTCGAAGTTGACGATGACGTCGGCGCCCATGGAGAGCGACTCCGTGAGGCCCGCTGAAAAGGCCTCGGCGAGCCCCCGGTTCGTCCCGAGGCGCAGGACGCGGTCGGCCCCGGCCCCGCGGGCCCGCTCCGAGGTCGCGTCCGTGGAGCCGTCGTCGATCACGAGCCTCTCCAGCTCGGAGAAGCCCGGGACGCGGCGCGGCAGCGCGGCGAGCGCCCGTTCGATCGTGGCCTCTTCGTTGAACGCCGGAATCTGAATGACGAGCTTCATCGCCTCATCGGTTCTTCGCGGGAGCGAATCAGGGCTGGATCGGTTCCGCGCGACTGCGAGCCGCCGTGATGATAATCGCGGCCAGCACGAGCAGCCCGAGGCCGCTGACCGCGGCCTCCGCGCGCGGCACCTGGAAGCGGCCCTCGACCCGGTGGCGTCCGGCCGGCACCGCGAGCTCGAAGAACAGTCCGTCCGAGGCTTCCCGCGTGACGTCCTTCCCGTCGAGGAAGACCTTCCAGTAGGGCGCGAACGTCTTCTGGGAGGTCGCGAGGCGCGCGGGCGCATCCGTTTCGGTTTCCACGGCGAAGCGCTCGGGACGCAGCTCGAGCGTGCGCACCGCGCCCGCCCCCTCGAGCCGGAACCGGGGCCGCGCGCTCGATCGCTCGAAGACGGTGAGGTCCGGCCCCGCGTACACGCGCGGGTAGGAGGCGTTCCCCACATCGCGCGCCGTTCGTGGAATCGCTCCCTTCGGGTGAAACGGCGCGGCGTCGCGCGCCTCGATCTCGGGGCCGACCGGGGTCGACACGCCCGGCGGCGCCGCGAGGTAGCGCACGCTCGCGAGATCCAGGGCTCGCGCCGCGGGATCCAGCGAGACGGGATCGAAGACCAGGTACGTGCCGTAGGTGCCGAAGGAGTTCGGATCGGCGCCGGCGAGGAGCTGGCGATATCGCGCGTCCAACAGGAAGTGGCCTCGCGCGTCCTCGAGGCCGACGGCCTCGGCGACGTTGGGAAGCAGCGTCCAGCCCGCCGCCGCGAAGCGCCAGCCATCGGAGGTCAGCTCGCGAAGCTTCCGAACTCCGGGCGTGTCCTCGAAGACGGCCTCCTCGGGACGGCTCTCCGGGTAAAAATCGAGAGCCTGGAACGCCAGCGGCACGGCCACCAGAAACGGCGCGACTCTCAGGGCGAGCAGGCGCCATGACGAGGGAGAGGCGAGCCGTTCCAGTTCTTCGTCGCTGTTCGCGAGGCGTTCCAACGCCTCGACGCCGCACGCCGCGAGGATTCCGACGGCCAGAAGGATGAGGATCTTCGCGCGCGCGAACAGTCCGATCTCGAGAAGGGGCAGGCCTCCGACCGCAGCGAGCAGCGGTCCTCCCGCGTAGAGCGGAATCGCGACCGCGGCGCCCAGGAGGATCGCGAAGAGACCCTCCTTCCGCCGTTTCACCGAAGCCAGCCCGACGAAGGCCAGGGCCGCCGCGGCCAGGCCCACGCCCGCGGCCGTCTCGATGTAGTTGTCGCCCGGGATCCAGCCGACGCCGGTGTAGTCGTCGCGACGCGGCGTCCCGGCGTAGTCCGGCACGAAGTAGAGACGGAGGTGGCGGAGGGGAAGCGCGTAGGACCCGCCCATTCCGCGGCGAATCGCGCCGTATTCCGAGGCTCCGAGGAAGCGCGCAGTCGCGAGGATCGAGGGAACGAGGATCGCCACGGCTACGGCCGTAGATGCACCGAGCCGCCCGAGCGCGCGGAGGGCTCCGCGTCCGCGCCGCGAAACCGCGCGCATCAGCAGATACAGCCCGGCCGCGAAGGCCCCGAAGAGGATCCAGTGCGGAAAGCCTCCGGCGAGACACAGGAGGATCGAGAGCGTCGCGAATCGCAGCGCGCGGGCCGTGCTCTCCTCCTCGAACGCGCGGTCGACGGCCATCAGGAGCAGGGGATACGTGACCGAGACGGAGCTCTGCATCCAGAGCCCCCACACCGTCTGCCCGGTTGCGAAGGCCCACGTCGCGGCTCCCGTGGCGGCCGCGAGATCCGAGAAGCGCCGGCTCCGCAGGAATGCGTACGCCGCTAGAAATGCGAAATTGAACTTCAGAAAGAGAATGCCCGTCTCGATCCCGGCCTCGGGCAGGAGGAAGGCCGGGAGGGCCACGAACGGCGAGAGGAATCCCTGGGCCAGCTGGAACGGGCCCATGCTCCCGGAGGAGACCCACGAGTTCCAGAAGAGGCCGTCGGGGAAGCTCCGGTATCGCACCAGCGTGGTCTGGCCCGAGGCCGCGGGATCCGAGAGAAGCCGGTTCTCCGCCTCGAGGACCCCGTGCGGCCCTTGCCGCCACGGGTGATGCGCGCGCACGAAGTCGTGGGAGGAAAAAACACCGCCCGTCACGAGGAGGGGAGCGAAGAGGACGAGGTCGAAGGCGAGGAGCGTCGCTAAGCCGAAGCGCTTCGACTCCATTCGCGAGGCGTTTCCGCGCCTCGGCGCCGCCGGCACTAAGCGGCTCGACCCACGAACACTCGGAAGTAGGACTCGACCCATCCCTTCTCGAGCAGGTGGTCCTCGAGGGCGATCAGCCGCGAGAGGGCCCCCGTCCGATCCTCCGTCAGGCGCGCGACGTCCAGGCAGGGGAACACGAACCACAGGATGTTGCCGCCGTACGGCCGATCCTCCAGCACTTCGAAGAGCCGGCGGCAGGCGGGGAGGATGGCGGACGAGCGCACCGACTCGGACGGATCGTCCATGGGGAGCGGGATCGCGAGCTCCGGCCGGTTCTTGAGCTCCTCGGGAAGAGCGTCGAAGGCGCTGCGCGCGAAGCCCCATTTCTCGTCGGTCCACTCGGTCCGCGCGGGTCCCATGTACTCGTCGACGAAGACGAGCCCGCCGGGCTTCATGGCGGATCGGACCTCTTCGAGGACGCGTTCGATGTTCCGGAGGTGATGGAGCGAGCCATGAAAGAAAACCGCGTCGTAGCGGCGGGCCGGGAGGCGGATCGCGTTGATGTCCTCGACCCGGTAGGCGAGGCGGCGGGCGAGGCCCGCTTCCTCGGCGGCTCGCTCGGCCTCGGAGATGGATTCGGGGGAGAAGTCGATGCCCTCGACGCGGGCACAGAGGCCCTTCGCCAGGATGTCCCGCTCGAGGAGGCCGGTCCCGCAGCCGACCGACAGCCCGAGCGGCAAGGGCGCCGGGGCGTACTTCGCCGCGAACCACTCCATGGGCCAGCGGTTGGGGTCGCCCGTGACCCGGCGGTTGATGGCCCGGCGGACCAGCGGCTGGGAGCCCCAGTAGCGGTCCTCGGGCTCGCCCGGGGCGCCGGCGTCCCAGAACTCCCGCGCGGCGGACGCTTCGGCGCGCGCGGCCCTCACGGCGCTCCATCTCCGTGCGAAGGAGGCGAGCGAATCGCGGATGGCAGACGACATTATTGGGAGACTCGATCCAGTGTAGCAGGACATGAGGAAAACCGGATGCCGGAGGCTGGGACCGGCCGCGGTTTGGTTCCGAAACCGCTCCTCTGGTAAAGTCGCCGACCCGGCGGATCGTGCCGGGACGGCTCTTTTACAATCAGGGACGATGGTCGGGATGAAAATGCCTTCGCGGCTTCCGGCCGGTAGCCCCCCGGGAAACCGGGATTCGAAGAAACCCACAGGCTCGTAGCTCAGGGGGAGAGCACCACATTGACACTGTGGGGGTCAGCGGTTCAAATCCGCTCGAGCCTACCAATTTCTTCGAAAACGCAGGCGCTTAGCTCAGCTGGGAGAGCGCTTCCTTCACACGGAAGAGGTCAACGGTTCGATCCCGTTAGCGCCTACCAAACGTCCAGACAACGCGGGGTGCCCCGCGTTTTTGTTTTTTGAGTGGGATTTTGCCAATGGAAGCCCTCGGACATAGCAAAGGGATCACGATCACGCTTCCCGACGGGTCGACGAAGGCCGTCGCGTCGGGGACGACGCTCGCCCAGGTGGCGGCCGCGATCGGCCCGCGCCTCGCGAAAGACGCGCTCGCCGGCAAGATCGACGGCAAGCTCGTCGACCTGGCGACGCCCCTGAGCGCGGACGCGAAGATCGAGATCGTCACGGCGAAGTCGGCGGAAGCGCTGGACCTCTACCGCCACTCCACCGCGCACCTCACGGCGAACGCCGTCAAGCGGCTCTTTCCGACGGTCCAGATCGGAATCGGACCGGCGATCGAGAACGGGTACTACTACGACTTCTCGCCGGAACGCCCGTTCACGCCCGACGATCTCGCCTCGATCGAGGCCGAGATGCGGAAGATCGTGGCCGAGAACAACTCGGTCGAACGGCTCGAGATGTCGAAGGACGAGGCGGTCCGGATTTTCGAGGGCCAGAACGACGCTTTGAAAGTCGAGATCATCCGGGGCATCCCCGACGACAAGGTCTCCTGCTACCGCCAGAAGGACTTCATCGACCTCTGCCGGGGTCCCCACGTCCCCTCCACCGGCCGGCTGGGCGTGTTCAAGCTGACGCACACGGCCGGCGCGTACTGGAAGGGCGACGAGAAGAATCCGATGCTCCAGCGCATCTATGCGGCCTGCTTCCTGACGCAGAAGGAGCTCGACGATCACCTGAAGCAGCAGGAGGAGGCCCGCGCTCGCGACCACCGCAAGCTCGGCAAGGAGCTCGATCTCGTCGCGTTCCACCCCTGGGCGCCGGCCTCTCCCTTCTTCCTCCCGAAGGGCGCCGCGATCTACAACGGCCTGCTCGAGTACCTGCGCGAGGAGTATGCGCGGCGGGGCTACCAGGAGGTCATGACGCCGCAGATCTTCGATGCGGAGCTCTTCAAGCTCTCCGGCCACTACCAGAACTACTACGAGAACATGTACTGGACGGAGATCGACGAGCGGGAGTTCGGCATCAAGCCGATGAACTGCCCCGGCCACTTCCTGCTCTTCAAGATGCGGCACTGGTCCTACCGCGACCTGCCCGTGCGCCTGGCCGACTTCGGCCGGCTGCACCGGTTCGAGCTCTCGGGCGTGACCGCCGGGCTGACGCGCGTCCGGTCCTTTTCGCAGGACGACGCCCACATCTTCACGCCCTTCGAGAAGGTCGAGGACGAGATCTTCCGTTTCCTCGATTTCACGGACGCGGTCTACGGAGCGTTCGGCTTCACGGACGTGGAGGTTTCGCTCGGCCTGCGGCCGGAGAAGCGGATCGGTTCCGACGAGCAATGGGATCAGGGAGAGCGGGCCCTCGCGACGGCGCTCGAGAAAGCGAAGCGCCCGCACGTCGTGACGCCCGGCGACGGCGCCTTCTACGGCCCCAAGATCGACTTCCGCGTCAAGGACGCGATCGGCCGTCCGTGGCAGCTCGGCACGATCCAGTGCGACTTCGAGCATGCCGAGAGCTTCGACCTCAGCTACATCGGCGAGGACGGGCGCGAGCACCGGCCGGTGATCATGCATCGCGCGATCCTGGGGTCGTTCGAGAGGTTCATCGGGATCTTGATCGAACACACCGGCGGGAACTTCCCGTTCTGGATCGCGCCGGTGCAGGCGGCCGTCCTGCCCGTGTCCGACCGCTTCGCCGACCAGGCCCGCGAAACGGGCGCGCGTCTTTCGGCCGCCGGACTGCGCGTCGAGGTCGACGACAAGAACGAGAAGCTCGGCGCCCGCATCCGCCGGGCCGAGCTGATGAAGGTGCCGTGCATGCTGGTCGTGGGCGAGAAGGAGGCGGCCAGCGGGTCCGTCGCCGTCCGCCTCCGGCACGGCGGCGACGCGGGCACGCTCTCCATCCAGGATTTCATTTCGGCCGCGCAGTCCGCGGTCGCGTCGAGGCGTCCGGAGTTTCTTTCGGAGGTGAAAGATCGATAAGAAGAGCATTCGCGTCAACGAACAGATCCGCTGGAAAGAGGTCCGGCTGATCGGAGCGGAAGGGGAGGCGCTCGGCGTCGTCGTCATGTCCGACGCCCTCCAGAAGGCCCGGGAGGCGGGACTCGACCTCGTCGAGATCGCGCCGACCGCGCAGCCCCCCGTCTGCCGGATCATGAACTTCGGAAAGTTCATCTACCAGCAGAAGAAGAAGCAGCAGGACTCCAAGAAGAAGCAGAAGACCACGCAGGTCAAGGAAGTGAAGTTCCGGCCGAACATCGACGACCACGACTACGACTTCAAGATGAAAAACATCATCAAGTTTCTCTCGCACGGCGACAAGGTCAAGGCCACGGTGCAGTTCCGGGGCCGCGAGATGGCCCGGCGCGAGAACGGTCAGAAGGTCCTCGACCGGCTGCTCATCGACCTGACGGGTCACGCAATCGCCGAGTCGCGGTCGGAGATGCTCGGCAACCGGCTCTACCAGATCCTGGCCCCGGTCAAGCACGAGAAGGGAACCAAGGCTGCCGGCTGAGGCGGCCGAACGGAGAACACGATGCCCAAGCTGAAGACCCATCGGGGAGCCGCGAAGCGGTTCAAGAAGACCGCCTCGGGCAAGTTCAAACGCGCGAAGGCGTTCAAGAGTCACATCCTGACCAAGAAGGCCGCCGGGCGGAAGCGCGGCCTCGCCCAGTCGACGACGGTTTCCAAGTCCGACATGGGACGGGTGCGGGAGATGTTGCCCTACGCGTAAGCCCCGGCCGGACCGAAATACCAATCACCTAGAGGAGAGAGAGCCATGCCTCGAGTCAAAAGAGGACCCAAGCGCAAGAACAAGCGGTCGAAGACGCTGGCGCTCGCCAAGGGGTACTACGGGACCAAGTCCAAGTCGTACCGGATGGCGAAGCTCCAGGTCGAGAAGTCGCTCGTCTACGCCTACCGCGACCGGAAGGCCAAGAAGCGCGACTTCCGCGGCCTGTGGATCATCCGGATCAACGCGGCCGCGCGTGAACACGAGATCTCGTACAGCAGACTGGTCGACGGCCTGAAGAAAGCTGGCAGCGAGATCAATCGCAAGATGCTGGCCGAGCTCGCCGTTTCCGATCCCGCGGCCTTCGGGCACCTGGTGGGCGTCGCGAAGCAGGCGCTGAAGACCGCCTGAGCGCTTCGAACGATCCGCTCGCGGAGCTGCTCGACTCCTTTCGCAGGGAGACCGGCGGAGCCGCGCCTGCTCGGGCGGAGTTCGAGCGCATCAAGGGGCGTTACCTCGGCCGCGAGAAAGGGCTGCTGCCGGCGCTCTTCGCAAAGCTGAAGGATCAGCCTCCCGAGGAGCGAGGCCCCTTCGGCAAGAAACTCAACGCCGCGAAAGTCGAGATCGAGGAGACCCTCGCCCGGCTTGCGAACGCGCTCGCCGCCCGCGAGGCCGCCTCCCGCGACGACGCGGCGGCCGTGGACGTCACGCTCCCGGGACGCGCCACGCGGACCGGAGGGCTGCATCCCCTCACGATCGTCCGGCGCCAGATCGAGGGCATCTTCCTGCGGATGGGCTATTCGATCGCGGACGGCCCCGAGGTCGAAAACGACTTTCACAACTTCGAGGCCCTCAACTTCCCGCCCGACCATCCGGCGCGCGACAGTCAGGACACGCTGCTGCTGGACCGCAAGGCGGTCTCGCCGCTGCTGCTGCGGACGCATACCTCGCCCGTGCAGATCCGCGAGATGCGGCGCCACGGCGCACCGCTCCGGATCCTCGTGCCCGGGCGCGTCTACCGCAAGGACGAAGTCGACGCCACGCACTCGCCGGTCTTCCACCAGGTCGAGGGGCTCGTCGTCGACAAGAACATCTCGATGGCCGACCTCAAGGGGACGGTCTCGACGTTCGTGGAGGAGCTCTTCGGCAAGGGAACGCGGACCCGTTTCATCCCCACGTTCTTCCCCTTCGTCGAGCCCGGCGTGGACGTCTCCATGAGCTGCATCTTCTGCAAGGGCGCGGGCTGCGGAAAGTGCAAGGGCTCGGGGTGGATCGAGATCATGGGAGCCGGCATGGTGCACCCGCGCGTCCTCCAGGGCGTCGCGATCGATCCCGAAGAGTTCACGGGCTTTGCGTTCGGCCTCGGCATCGACCGCGTGGCCCTGTTGAAGTACGGCTTCCCGGACCTCCGCCTTCTCTTCGAGGGCGACGAGCGCTTCCTGCGGCAGTTCGCGGGGCGGACGTAAAGCCGTGAAATTCTCGCTCGAGTGGCTGTCCGACTACGTCGACGTCGCCGCCGTGGGCGGGGCCGACGGAGCGCGCCGGTGCCTGGATCAGGCGGGCATCCCGGTCGAGTCGGTCTCGACGGCCGGCGAGGACGTGATCCTCGACGCCGAGATCACGCCCAATCGCCCGGACGCCATGGGCCACCGCGGGCTCGCGCGCGAGATCGCCGCCATATCCGGCCAGTCCATGCGGGACCCCGCGGCACGGTACGCCGAGCCCGCGACCCAGGGCGACGCGACCGAGCAGCTGGCCTCAATCGTGATCCAGGTGCCCCGACTCTGCCGCCGGTTCGGCGCCCGGCTCGTGCGCGGCATCGGCCCGGCCCCGGCGCCCGAGCGCGTCCGCCGGCGGCTCGCGGCGATCGGCGCCAAGTCGATCTCGGCCGGGGTCGACGCCACGAACTATGTGCTCTGGGCGACGAGCCAGCCCCTTCACGCGTTCGACTTCGACAAGCTGGCCGGAGGCCTGCTCATCATCCGCAAGGCCCAGCGAGGCGAGAAGCTCGTCACGCTCGACGGAGTCCAGCGCGTGCTCGAGCCTTCGGACGTCGTCGTCGCGGACGCCGAGCGTGCGGTCTCCCTCGCCGGCATCATGGGCGGCATGGATACCGCCGTCACGGCGAGCACGAAGAACGTCCTGCTCGAGGCGGCCTGGTGGGATCCGGTGACCGTGCGGAAAACCGCGCGCCGCCTCGGCATGCACACGGATGCCTCGCACCGCTTCGAGCGCGGCGCCGACCCCGAAGCCATTCCCGATGCCCTCGCCTACGCGGCGCGCCTGATCGTCGAGGCCGCGGGCGGAACGATGGCGCCGGGATTCCTCGACGCGCACGGGGCCTTGCTGCGAGTCCGGAAGACCGCGCTGCGCCTGGCGCGGCTCCGCCTGCTTTCCGGCGACGGGCGGCTGAACCTGGACTTCGCCGAAGACGCCCTCCGACGGCTGGGATTCTCGACGGAGCGGCGAGGCAAGCATCTCGCCGTCTCGATCCCCCTCTTCCGCGGCGACGTGCGGCGCGAGGACGATCTGGTGGAAGAGGTGCTGCGAGTCTATGGCTACGACCGGCTGCCCTCGCGTCTCCCGCCGGCGGCTTCGCCCGGCGGGCACAAGGAGCCTCGCCGACCGATCGAGGAGCGGCTGGCCGACGCGGCCGCGGCCGCCGGACTTTTCGAGACGGTGAACTATCCGTTCGTCGACCGCGACGCCGACGAGTCCGCGCTCGGAGACTGGCTGCGGCTGACGGAGACGGCTCTCGAGCCGCTTGCGATTCTGAATCCTCTGGATGCGTCCCGCCACCACCTGCGCGCGACGCTGATTCCCGGGCTGCTCGGCGCCGTGTCGCGGAACCTCCGCCACGGAGCGCCTTCGGTCGGGCTCTTCGAGATCGGACGCGCTTTCGGTTCGAAGGGCGAGTCCGATCGGCCGGAATCCTACGAATCGCGCCGCTTCGCCTTTGCGCTCGCCGGCGAGAGACGGGGCCACTGGAGCGTGCCGCCGCAGCTGCGGCCGGCGGATGTCTTCGACGCCAAGGGTCTCGTGGAGCGGCTCGTCGCGCCATGGATCCCGGCGGATGAGATCGTGTGGAAGCCCGCGGAGATCCAGGCCTTCACGCCGCGGGCGTCCGCCATCGCCCACACGCGCGCCGGCGAAGTTCTCGCCGTCGTCGGCCTTCTCTCGGAGTCCGAGCGCGAGCGGCACGGCCTCGACGCTTCCGTCTTCGCCGCCGAGATCCTGGTCGATGCGCTGCCCGTGGGCGGCCGGCCTTTCGTCTTCGAGCCATTCTCGTCGCTGCCGGCGATCACCGCGGACCTCACCTTCCTCCAGCCCCGGGATCTTCCGTGGGTGAAGGTGGAGGAATGCGTGCGCGGGCTCGGCCTGGCCGATCTGGAGTCCCTGCGGTGCGTCGACCGATACGAGGGCGAGAAAGTCCCGCCCGGATTCGTGAAGACGACGATCCGTCTCACCTTCCGCTCGGCGGAGCGCACGCTCTCCCAGGACGAGGTCAACCGGGAGATGCACCGGCTCGCGGACGAGCTCGGTCGCCGGCTCGACGTTCGTTTCGACGGGTAGGACCCCGGTCCTGCGATCGGGCATTCGGGGCTCGTGATACTTACGCCCGTGGAAACTTCAAGGAGCGAAACTATGAAGGGCATCCTCTCGGCATTGATCGCGAGCCTCGCCGTCCTCGCCTCGTCCCGGACCGCCTCGGCCCAGATCCCGCCCTCGATCACGACCCCCGACCGCGTCGACAGCAGTATCGGCCGGCTCGAGTTCAAGGACGGCATGCCCTCCGCGGCGACGCTCGAGAAGGTGTACGACAACCTGGACCGGACCCACGCGTTCGAGGTGTTCGTCAACACCATGCAGGGAGTCAACGCCGAAGCGATCCGGCAGGGCTTCGCCGACATCGGCGTGAAGGACAACGAGCTCCTCATCTTCTCCTCGCTGATGGACGCCAAGTCGCTCTTTCTGACGGCCAACGCGGACACCGTGTATTTCGTCGGGGGCCTCGACCTGAGCAAGGGGCCCATGGTGCTCGAGACGCCTCCGGGTGCGCTGGGGACGCTCGACGACGCCTGGTGGCGCTGGGTCATCGACTTCGGCGCTCCGGGGCCTGATCGGGGGCAGGGAGGCCGGTACCTGATCCTTCCGCCGGGCTACGACGGGCCGGTGCCCGAGGGCGGCTACTTCGTCGCCCGGTCGCGGACGATGCGCGTTCTGGTTCTCGGCCGGTCGTTCATGGTGAAGGACGATCCCAAGCCCACCGTCGACCTCATCCGGAGCGCGACGAAAATCTATCCGTACGAACAGGGCGGTGTCGGTACGAGCATCGCCGACTTTTTGACCGGCAAGTACAAGCTCGCCAAGCTCGCCTCGCCGCCACCGACCGTCTTCCACGAGGGCTCCGGGAAGGTGATGAACACGATCCCGCCCAACGACTACAGCTACTACGAGATGCTCAACGCCGTCGTGCAGAGGGAGCCGGCGACCTCGCTCGATGCCGAGCTCATGGGGCCTCTGGCCGCCGTGGGGATCGTCAAAGGCAAGCCGTTCGCGCCCGACGCCCGCATGAAAAAGATCCTCACCGAGACCCTGGCAGTCGCCAATGCGACGTCCCGCACCCTGCTGATGAATCCGCGCGACCCGTCGTGGTTCTACTATCCGAACTCGGCCTGGATGAACTTCCTCTTCGTGTCGGGCTCCGAGTTCGAGACGCCGATTCCCATGGTCACGCGCGAGGGCGTCAAGCCCTTCCCGCCCACCGGCTACCGGACCCTGGATGCACGGACTGCGTTTTTCTACGGCGTCACGGGCATCACGCCGGCGATGGCGATGCGCCTCCCCGGCATCGGCTCGCAATATCTCTTCGCGATGCAGGACTCGAAGAAGCAGTACTTCGACGGAGCGAAGACTTACAAGGTGACGCTGCCGAAAGGCATTCCGCAGGCGAACTTCTGGTCGTTTACCCTGTACGACAATCAGACCCGGTCCATGCTGGACACGCCGCAGCGCTATCCACGCGCGGGAAGCCAGAGCTATCCGTCGCCCGCCGCCACGGCGAGCGCCGACGGCTCCACCACGATCTACTTCGGCCCGACCCAGCCGGCCGGCGTCGAGCGCGGCAACTGGATCCAGACCATGCCCGGCAAAGGCTGGTTCACGATCCTGCGTCTCTACAGCCCGCTCGAGCCGTTCTTCGACAAGAGCTGGCGGCCGAGCGAAATCGAGCTCGTGAGGTAGAGGCCATTCTGCGAGCGGATTCCCAGCGGCGCCGATTTCGGCGCCGCTTCTCATTGCGGCTGAAGTAGAGTCCGTCCTCGAAAAGGAACGACGCGCATGGACACGACCAAAGTTTTCGACACGCTGGACCGCAAGATCGAACGGCTCGTCTCGCGCCTGAAGGCGCTCGAGACCGAGAACGAGACGCTCAAGTCCGACATCGCCGCCTCTCGGAAGGCTGCGAAGGAGGCCGGGGACTCGCGGGGCCAGATCGAGAAGCTCGAGAAAGAACAGGACCAGGTCCGCGAGCGGCTCGAGAAGCTCATCCACGCCCTCGAATCGGCCGAGGAAAAGAAGTCGTAGGCACGCCGACACTTACGCCTAAACCGTTGACTGCGCAGGATCAAACGCACTAGACTCGCCGCGGAAAGGAGTCTGTGTCTGGATAAGCGGGGCAGCGTGACTCAAGTCGAGATCTTCGGACAGACGTACAGCGTCCGCGCCGAAGGGGACAGCGGCTACATTCACGACCTGGCCCGTTTCGTAGACTCACGGATGAAGGAAGTGGCGGAGAGGACGGCGACCGTCGATACGACGAAAATCGCCATACTCGCCGCTCTGAATATTTCGGACGATCTTTATCAGGCGGACAAACGTCGGCAGGGCGATCCGACGGATGCGAAAGCCCGTGCGGAGCGCCTGATCCGAAAACTGGACGACGCCCTGGGCGCCTCTTAGGCGAAGCGTCGGCACCCCGAGCCGAATGTGGCATCGGGGATCAACACGAAGGAAACGAGTGGGACGTGGTTGCCCGGTTGGCTCCGGTTTTGTGCATGACTAACCCTCGTCGGAAGGGTCCCTTCCGCCTTCTCGTGTAGCCGAGCCTCGTCCTCCGGCGGCGCCCCCTGGCGATTTGGGGGGCCGGAAATGAACACATCGATCGCGGTCATCGCCGCGGTGGCCTTCGTGGCCGCCGTGGTCGTGATTGGCGTCGCTTATGCGCTGCTTCGACGCAAGGTCGAAGGAGAGCGGGCAGGCATTCGCAACGAGGCCGAAAAGGCTCTGGCCGACGCCCGGCGTCAGGCCGAATCGCGGATCCGCGAAGCCGACATCGAGGCCAAAGAGAAGGTTCTCGCGGCGCGGGCCGAGTTCGAGAAGACCGTCCAGGCCAGCCGGCAGGAGATCGCCGGCCTCGAGAAGCGGGTCCAGCAGAAGGAAGAGAACCTCGACCGTAAGCTCAACCAGCTCGAGAAGCGCGAAGAGGAATACGGCCGGAAGGAAAAGGCGGTCGGCGACCAGCAGAAGCGGCTGGAGGACAAAGAGGCGGAGGTCCAGACCGTCGTCGACGAGCAGCGGAAGCGGCTCGAGCAGATCTCCGGGCTGACCGCCGTCGACGCCAAGCGCGACCTGGTCAAATCGGTCGAGAACGAGGCCCGGCTGGAGTCGGCCGGCCTCATTCGCCGGATTGAAGAGGAAGCCAACGAGCAGGCGACCCAGAAGGCCCGCCGGATCATCGGGATGGCCATCCAGCGGCTCGCCTCCGACACCGTCGTCGAGGCCACGGTCTCGGTCGTCGAGCTGCCCTCGGACGACCTCAAGGGCCGGATCATCGGCCGCGAGGGTCGCAACATCCGGGCGCTCGAGGCGGCGACCGGAGTCGATCTGATCATCGACGACACGCCCGAGGCCATCGTCATCTCGGCCTTCGAGCCGCTCCGCCGCGAGGTGGCCCGGGCGGCGCTCGAGAAGCTCATCGTCGACGGACGCATCCACCCTGCGCGCATCGAGGAGATCGTCGAGAAGGTGCGCTCGGAGCTCTGGGAAAAAATCCGCCAGGAAGGCGAGGCCACGGCTCTCGAGTTCGGGATTCCGGACCTTCACCCGGAGCTCGTGAAGATGCTCGGCCGGCTGAAGTACCGCACGTCCTACGGCCAGAACGTGCTCCAGCACTCGAAGGAGGTCGGCTGGCTGGCCATGAACATGGCCGCCGAGCTCGGCGCCAAGGTCGAAGTCGTCCGGCGCGCGGGTCTGCTGCACGACATCGGCAAAGCCATCGACCGCGAGATGGAGGGCACGCACCTCGAGCTCGGCCGCGAGGTCCTCAAGAAGTTCGGCGAGTCGAACGAGGTCATCCACGCGATGGAGTGCCACCACGGCGACTACGAGCCCCGCTCGCTCGAGGCCGTCCTCGTCAACGGCGCCGATGCGCTGTCGGCCGCGCGACCCGGGGCCCGTCGCGAGATCCTCGAAACCTACGTCAAGCGCCTCGAGAAGCTCGAGCACATCGCCGACGGGTTCAAGGGCGTTCAGAAGGCCTTCGCCATCCAGGCCGGCCGCGAGCTGCGGATCGTCGTCGAAGCCAATCGCGTCACCGACGACGAGGCCTTGTGGCTCTCGCGCGACGTGGCCAAGAAGATCGAGGCCGAGCTCCAGTACCCCGGCCAGATCAAGGTCACGGTGATCCGGGAGACGCGAGCGGTCGAGTATGCGCGCTAGGAATCAGGTTGCAGGAGGCGGGAAGCCGGAGGCAGGGAAATCGGGCTCCCGTCCTGCCTCCCGCCTTCTGTCGCCTGCCTCCTTCCTGAGACGTACATGAACATCCTTTTCGTCGGCGACGTCGTCGGCGCGCCGGGGCGCCGGGCGCTCGTCGAAGCCCTCGAGGGCGTGATCGACCGCCACCGCGTCGACTTCACGATCGTCAACGTCGAGAACGCGGCGGGAGGCTTCGGCCTGACGGTCGAGCTCTTCGAGGAGCTCTCGAAGATGCCGATCGACGTCTTCTCGTCGGGCAACCACATCTGGGACAAGAAGGAGATCTACGACACGCTCAACGGGTCGGATCGTCTCCTTCGGCCCGCGAACTATCCGCCGGGCAACCCGGGGCGCGGCTGGACCGTGCAGACGACGGCGGCGGGGATTCCGGTCGGCGTCCTGAACCTCCAGGGCCAGGTCTTCATGCCCGTCAACGCCGACTCCCCGTTCCGCGTGGCGGACGAGGAGCTCGCGCGCGCCGGCGAGCTCAAGGTCATCTTCGTGGACGTCCACGCCGAGGCGACCTCGGAGAAGGCCGCGCTGGGCTGGTACCTCGACGGGCGCGTCTCGGCCGTCGTCGGCACGCACACCCACGTCCCCACCGCCGACGAGACGATCCGGCCGGGCGGCACGGCGTTTCTCTCGGACGCCGGCATGACCGGGGCGTACGAGGGCATCATCGGCTTCTCCAAGGACCGCATCATCGAGAAGTTCCTCTCGCAGACGCCCCGGTCCTTCGAGACCGCCAAAAAGGACATTCGACTTTCCGGCGCCGTGATCGACGTCGACGAGACGACGGGGAAGGCGAGGAAGATCGAGCGAGTGCAGGTGAGGGTGGATTAGGCCGAGAAGTTTGAAAGTTGGAGGTTGAAAGTTGACGGCCCTCCGCTTCGACCTTCAACCTTGAACCTTCAACGTCCAACGCTCGACTCATGACTCGCCCCGGCCTCACAGCCATCGTCACGACCCTCAACGAGGAGGTCAACCTCCGAGAGTGTCTCGAAAGCGTCGGCTTCGCCGACGAGATCATGCTGGTCGATTCCTTCTCGACGGACGGAACCGTGGCGATCGCCCGCTCCTTCCCCAAAGTGAAAGTCGTGCAGCGGCAGTATTTCGGATCGGCCGCGCAGAAGAACTGGGCGATGGATCAGGTGACGACGCCCTGGCTTCTCATTGTCGACGCCGACGAGCGGGTGCCGGAAACGCTGGCGCGAGAGATCCTCGGGCTGCTCGAAAAAGGTCCCGAGGCCAGGGCCTATTACATCCGCCGCGAGAATGTCTTTCTCGACCGGGTCATCCGTCACTCCGGCTGGTCGACGGACAAGGTGGTGCGCCTCATGGAGCGGGACGCGGCCCGCTATCCGAAGCGCCGTGTTCACGCCGATCTCGAGCCCGACGGCCTCGCGCCGACGCTGCTCACGCCCATGCGCCACTACACCTGCCGTTCGTTGCCCCAGTACATCGACAAGCTGCATCGGTACGCGGCCTGGGGCGCGGCCGACGCGTTTCGAGCCGGGCGTCGTGCCGGCCCGATCGAGCTTCTCTTTCGGCCGGCCTGGCGCTTTTTTCGCATGTACGTCGTTCAGGCCGGTTTTCTGGACGGCCGCCACGGCCTGGTGCTCTGTGGGCTCCAGGCGTGGAGCGTCTTTCTCAAGTGGGCCCGGGTCTGGGAGTGGGATCGGTTCCGCCGCCTCGGCTGGCCGGTCGAGCTCCCGGCATACGATGAATCGCCCGAGATCTGGGGGGAGTCGCAGTGAACGTCCGGGGTCTGTTCAAATTGTTGTGGAGGAGACCGACCATGCTGAAAGTGGGAGACCCCGCTCCGAGCTTCACCGTGAAGGACCACACCGGCGCCACGCGCTCGCTCTCGGACTATCGAGGCAAGAACGTCGTCCTCTGGTTCTATCCGAAGGCCGACACACCCGGTTGAACGCTCGAGGGTTGCGGGTTCCGCGACCTCTACCCGGAATTCCAGAAGAAGAACACCGAGATCCTCGGCGCGTCCTTCGACACGGTCGAGGAAAACGCCGCCTTCGCGAAGAAGTTCGACTATCCGTTCCCGCTTCTCTGCGACGTGAAGCGCGAGATCGGGATGTCCTACGGCGCGACCGACGACCCGAAAGCCGAGTACGCCAGCCGGATCACCTACGTCATCGATCCCCAGGGGAAGATCGCGCAGGCGCACCCGAAGGTCTCGCCCAAGTCGCACCCGCGCGAGGTTCTGGGGTCGCTTTAGGTCTCAGGGCGTCCGGTCGACGCAGTCGGCGTCGATCGCGCGCGCCACGAGTCCCGCGAAATCCGCGACCGGGCACGGGTAGCCGGGCTCGTCGCGGCTGCAGCCGGGGATCCGGATGGGCGTCCGGATCGGCGGTGACGCCGGCGTGAGCGGCGCGGCGTCGCGCATCTGGTCGAGCGTCTGGGAAACGTAGGACACGAAGATGTCGTCCCCGCCGCCCGCGCGGTCCGCCGCGCGGCGTCTCTCGAGCAGGAGAGCCCCGGCCGGGGGCGTCTCGTTCTCGGGATAGCCCGGCAGCGACCACTTCGCGCCGAGAAGTCCGCCGAGGTTGGCGAGGTTGTCGTCGTGGCCGACATAGGCCACGACGCGGGCATCGCGCACGGCGGGCTCGGGCTCGGGGAGGCCGCCGATCGCCGTCCCGGTGACCGCGCTCGCGGCGCGAGCGAGAAGCGACGAGCCTTCCCGTCGCGCGAGGTACGGCGTACGAAACAGCAGATCGAAGAGCGCATCGTGGAGGGGAAGAACCTCTCGAATTTCGGCCGGTCCCGCGCGGCCCCATCCGACTTCGGGCA
>Ga0207691_10000386_pt1 | contig 44174 bp, 28 predicted proteins | sample KBSM13metaG_FD_184327 | JGI IMG/M metagenome (GOLD analysis project Ga0207691, IMG submission 184327) | Miscanthus rhizosphere microbial communities from Kellogg Biological Station, Michigan, USA - KBS M1-3 metaG (SPAdes) (version 2) | ecosystem: Host-associated > Plants > Roots > Rhizosphere >...
CTTGTCCAAGTTCTCGGGTGGGATCGGCCTCGCCTATCACCGCGTGCGTTCGCGAGGTTCGCTGATCGAGAGCACGAACGGCAAATCCAACGGCATCGTGCCCTGGCTGAAGACGCTCGATGCCTCCGTGTCGGCGGTGAATCAAGGGGGCAAGCGCAAGGGCGCGTGCGCCGTGTATCTCGAGACCTGGCATGCCGACATCGAGGCGTTCCTCGAGCTGCGCGACAATACCGGGGAAGAAGCCAGCCGCACCCACAACTTGAACCTGGCCAACTGGGTCAGCGATCTGTTCATGCGTCGCGTCGAGGCCGACCAAGATTTCAGCCTGTTCGACCCGAAAGTGGTGCCGAACTTGCCGGATCTGTACGGCGAAGACTTCGATCGCGCGTACGAAGCGGCGGAGCGTCAGGGCCTCGCGACGAAGACGGTCAAGGCACGTGACCTGTACGCGCGCATGATGCGTACCCTGGCTCAAACCGGCAACGGCTGGATGACCTTCAAGGACAAGTCGAACCGCGCCTGCAATCAGACGGCATTGCCGGGCCGCGCGGTACACTTGTCCAATCTGTGCACCGAGATTTTGGAGGTCACCTCGGCCAGCGAGACCGCGGTCTGCAACTTGGGCTCGATCAACCTGGGTCGGCACATGAAGCTCGAGGCGGACGGCTCGCTCGCCTTCGACTTCGAGAAACTCGCGCAGACCGTGCGTACGGCGGTGCCGCAGCTGGATCGCGTGATCGACCTCAACTTCTACCCGATCGAGGAAGCCAAGGGCTCGAACCTGCGTTGGCGTCCGGTGGGGCTCGGTTTGATGGGCCTGCAGGACGTGTTTTTCCAGCTGAAGCTGCCCTTCGACGCGCCGGAAGCGCGTGAGCTTTCACGTAGGATTTCCGAGGAAATCTACTTCCACGCGCTGAGCGCCTCGCTCGAAATGGCGATCGCAAAGGGCGCGCACCCAGCGTTTCCCGAAACCCGCGCGGCGCGCGGCGAGCTCCAGTTCGACGCTTGGGAAGGCGCGCTGCCGACTGGCCCGCGCTGGCAGGAGCTGCGCGAGAAGGTCCGCACGCACGGCCTGCGCAATTCACTGCTGGTGGCCATCGCGCCGACGGCGACCATTGCCTCGATCGCTGGCTGCTACGAGTGCATCGAGCCGCAGGTCTCGAACCTGTTCAAGCGCGAGACGTTGTCGGGCGACTTCCTGCAGCTCAACAAGTACTTGATCAACGAGCTCAAGGCGCGCGGCCTGTGGAACGACGGCGTGCGTTCGCGCTTGAAGATGGCCGAGGGCTCGGTGCAAGGCCTGGACGAGCTGCCGGAGCAGGTGCGTGCCGTGTACCGCACGGCCTGGGAAGTCCCGATGCGCTCGCTGATCGACATGGCCGCCGACCGCGGCGCGTTCATCGATCAGAGCCAATCGTTGAATTTGTTCATCGAGAATCCCAACATCGGCCAGCTTTCCAGCATGTATTTCTATGCCTGGAAGAAGGGCATCAAAACCACGTACTACCTGCGTTCGAGGCCCGCGACGCGCATTGCCAAGGCCACCGTGGACGTGCTGTCGCCGTCGCAGCTGCCGCCCGCGCAGAGTGAGGCGGATCCGCATGCCGTCCACGGCTACACGCCCGTGCCGCCCGCAATGGGCCCGAGCGATGACACGGCGGCGGTCGCTTGCTCGCTCGAAAATCCGGAAAGCTGCGAGGCCTGCCAATGAGCAGTTCGTCGCGTCCGAATCGCATCCTCGATCCCGGACTGTGCCTCACGCTGAGGCCCATGGCGTACCCGACCTTCTTCGAGATGTATCGGGCGGCGATCAAGAACACCTGGTCGGTGGAAGAAGTCGACTTCTCCACCGACGTGGGTGACCTCACGCAGCGCATGGGTGAGCCCGAGCGCCACTTGGTGCACCGCTTGGTGGCGTTTTTTGCCACGGGCGACTCGATTGTCGCCAACAACTTGGTGCTCAACTTGTACAAGCACATCAACGCGCCCGAGGCGCGCATGTACTTGTCGCGCCAGCTGTACGAAGAGGCGCTGCACGTGCAGTTTTATCTGACGCTGCTCGATACTTACGTGCCCGATCCGGAGGATCGCGCGCGCGCCTTCAGCGCGGTGGAGAACATCCCCTCGATTCGCCGAAAGGCGGAATTCTGCAACAAGTACCTGGATTCGGTGGAGGACGTCGGGCGGCTGGAGACGGCGGCCGACCGCCGTCGCTTCTTGCTCAACCTGATCTGTTTTGCCGCCTGCATCGAGGGCTTGTTCTTCTTCGGTGCCTTCGCCTACGTGTACTTCCTGCGCTCGCGCGGATTGCTACATGGCTTGGCGGCAGGCACCAATTGGGTGTTCCGCGACGAGAGCGCGCACATGGCCTTCGCCTTCGAGGTGGTACGCACCGTGCGCGAAGAAGAGCCGGATTTGGTCGACGAGCAATTCCGGGCCGACATCCACGCCATGCTCGATGAAGCGATTGCCTGTGAGGTGCAATTCGCCGAAGACCTGCTGGGCGGCGGTATCGCGGGTCTGTCCGTGCCCGAGGTGAAGCGTTACCTCGAGTACTGCGCGGACCAACGCCTAGCCACGCTCGGCTTCGAAAAGCGCTACGGCACGAAGAACCCATTTGCGTTCATGGCCCTGCAGGACGTTCAGGAGGTGACCAACTTCTTCGAGCGACGGGTCAGCGCCTATCAGACGGGCGTCACGGGCGACGTTGCGTTCGACGTGGCGTTCTAAGCAGTCCCTCGAGTCCGCGCTGCTCGACCGGCGGCCTGTGCGCCGGCGCGAAGCCCCGACAAGCGTGCGCGTGCTCGTGTTGCGCTCTGGGATAGTCATTTTCGCCGACCGGCCTGCCCACGACGCTTACTGGCCGGTGTCGATCTCGTCGCACACGCGCGCTCGACTTTAACCCTTATGGGTGAGTGGATCGCGCGGCTCGAGCGTGGGACTTGCGAAATGACTATTTTCAGCGGGTCGCGTCTCGCGCCAGGTTGGCTGCCGGTAGGCAATGAGTCGACTCGGCGAACAGGTTTTGACGCTAGTCCTTTGCTGGTCGCAAAGCGGCGAGCATTTGGGCGAGGGCATCCGTGTGCTCGCCGACGGCCCGCGTTCAGGGTGGTGGACTTTCGGCAGTGGCAGCTGCGAAGGCGAGGGCGAAACGCTGCAGCTCACGCGGCAACGTCCGGGACGCATCGAGGCTCGGCCCTTCGAGAATCCGGTCCTGGCGCGGGCCGAGCTCGGGCTGTGTGCCGAGCCGCACGGCATCGACGTACGGGCACTGGGCAAGCGCCGGCTGATCGCGGACGACGGGCGCCGCGTGGAGCGCGTCCTCGTTCGGCCGGGCGAGACGCTCGAGGTGGAAGACCAACTGCTGTTCATTTGCAGCTCGCGGCCCACGGATCTGCCCGGCAGCGCGCCGGATCCGGCGCTACACCCGTTTGGCTTGGCGGATCAGTTTGGCATCGTCGGGGAAAGCCCCGCGGCCTGGAAGCTGCGTGAGAGCATCGCGTTCATGGCCGCGCGCACTGGCCATCTGCTTTTGATCGGTCAAACCGGAACCGGGAAAGAGTTGGTTGCGCAGGCGATCCACGCGCTCTCCAATCGAAGCCATCGGCCGCTGGTCGCCCGCAACGCAGCTGTATTTCCGCCGGGCCTGGTCGACGCAGAGCTGTTCGGCAACGTGCTCAATTATCCGAACGTGGGCAGCCCGGAGCGGCCGGGCCTGATCGGACAAGCGCAAGGTTCCGTGCTGTTTCTCGACGAGATCGGCGAGCTCCCGCACGACCTGCAAGCGCACCTACTGCGCGTGCTCGATTCGGGTGGTGAGTACCAACGACTCGGCGAAGTGCGAGCGCGCACCGCAGATGTTCGAATCATCGGCGCGACCGCGCGCTCGCCGGAGCAGCTTCGGCTCGATTTCGGCGCCCGTTTTCGCCTGCGCCTCGACGTGCCCGGGCTGGACGAGCGGCGAGAGGACATTGCGCTCGTTGCGCGCCACCTGCTCACGCAAGGCGCCAAATCCGACCCGCTCGCCGAACGGCTCTTTCAAGCGAAGGGCCAGAGCTTCGGCGTCACGCCGGCCCTGATGCGCTTCCTCGTCACCCACCGCTATCGGGCGCATGTTCGCGAGCTCGACGCGCTTCTCTGGCGGGCGATCGCCAGCAACAATGGTTGCCTGGATCTGCCGGGCGTGATGGCCTCTGCCGCGCGCACGAACGGCACCGACCTGGCCCCGCGTCCGCAAGCCTCGCGCAGGCCGCCAACGCGCACTGAAATTCGCGCTTGTCTCGAACGACATGGTGGCGTGCAAGAACGCGTCTGGCGCGATCTCGGCCTGAGCAGCCGCTATGCGCTGAAGCGGCTGATTCAAAAATATGCGCTGCGCTCGTCCGACGCGGCGGACGACTCCGATACATAACGGATTCACTGTCGTTGCGCTCGCCTACTGCGCTGGCTAGGCGTTGCTGCGCGCACGTGTGTGTACGCCCGCGTGCGTGCCCGCGGGCGCGCGCGTGGGCGCGCCCAGGGCGCCCACGAAAATTTCAGCCACGTGCACGAAACAAGCAGCGTCGATCGCTTGAATTCTGGCATTCGCGGGTTGCGAGTCGTGGGGCGCAGTTCTTGCTCAGTGCAGGAGGGACTGGACGGCGCACGACGGTGGAGTCGAGGCGCCGCTCGAATTCGGTCCGGGAGTTTCTCGTGCTGATCGGAGGAAGCAGATGAGTGTAGTGTTGCTTGACCGGAACTGGGTGCACAAGCGGAGCGACGCGAACGTCTTCATTGGCGAGCCGGCTCGAATCGGTCCGCATGATTTCTCTACGAGGTCGTTCTTCCCAACGAACCACGAGTTTTACAACGACTGCCTGTCGGGGCTCAGCGCGAGCGGGTACTTGATCGAGGCCGCGCGTCAGGTAAATCTCGCGATTAGCCATCGTTTCTACGACGTGCCATTGAGCGCCGGATTCCTGGTCACGTCGATGCAATGGCGGTTTGCCGACGACGCCCCGTTCGTGGTGATGGACCTCTCGACCTTCACCATGCTGACTCACGTGGAGCACGTGACGCTGCGAAAAAGTGTGATCTGCAAGGTCGAGACGCAGACCGTGTGCTTGCAGGGTGAGCGCGAGTTGTTTGCGGGCCACGCATCGTTTCTCATCTCGTCGCGGAACCTGACCACGCCCGCAGCAACCACGAACCTAGAGCTTCGCGCCTCGGGGCGCGCCCCGGCGACGCCGGGCGACGTGCAGGTCGGCGATCCGCGCAACGTACTGATCGAGACGCCCGATGAGGCCGATCGCAAGGCGGGCAGAATCCCGATGCGCATCGACTCCAGCCAAGCGTACTTCTTCGAGCACGAAAATGGTCACGTGCCGGGAATGATGCTGCTCGAAGCCGGCAAGCAGGCGGCGGTGTACGCGGCGAGCGGTGCGTTCCCCGTCGTCACCGGCATGTACGGCGATTTCGTGGCGGGCGAGATGCGCTTCGGGCGCTTCGCCGATCTCGACCGCACCGTGTGGATGCAATGTCGATTTGCGGCGCTCGAGGAAACCCGTACTGGCTACCGCGCAGCGGTGGAGATCTCGTTCGATCAAGGCGAGCGAGAGATTGGTCGCATCGGCGGCGTGGTCTCCTTTCTCGACCGGCGTGAGGCGCGCGAGGCTTCCGCGATTCTCCGCTACTCGAGCGATGCTCCTGCCAGCGCTCGAGCTACGGGCAGCAACTCGAGGAAACTCCTGTGACATCAGTCCGCGCTGGGCGCGTGGCGGTCGTGGGTGCCGGAATGTCCGGCGTGGCCGCCGCTCACGCGCTGACCCAAGCCGGTTATCGAGCCGAAATCCTCGAGGCTGGCTCGTCACTCGGCGGACGCGCCGGATCCATGCCACTCGGGGGCAAAAACATCGACATTGGCGGTAAGAACATCGGCCGCAAATACCTGCGATTTCGCGAGTTCATCCAACACTACGGCGCGCCGCCGCTCGAGTACTTCGGAATCAACTCGTCGACCGTGCGAAATGGCCGCTTGCACACGCTCGATTCGCAGAAAAAGCTGGCATCGCTCTGGAACGTCCTGCGCCTCGTGGGCATTAAAGATTTCGTGCAGCTGCTCCAGCTGGCCAGGATCGTTCGCGCCAATCCCGAGGAAGGCATGCTGGGGGGCGCCCGCTTCAGTGAGCTGGCGGAGGAGCGAGATCACTTGCCGCTCTCGGCGTGGTTCGGGCTGGGTACCGCGGACGCGTTTCTGCGGCCGATCACCTTGCGTATGAACGGCGCCGAGCCGGATCAATACTCTTTCGGCTGCCTCGGCAGCAATCTGCGCATGATCTTCGACAGCTACGATCAGCTGTCGAACGGCATGTCGGAGCTGCTCGACCGCTTTGCGCGCCGGGTGCCGGTCGCTCTGAACACGCGCGTCGTGCGCTTGCTCTGGTCAGGCTCGCGCATCACGGGCGTCGAGGTCGAGCACGGGGGCGTCCGAGAACAGCGTCAATATGACGCTGTGGTCTTGGCGCTGCCGGCCCTGGCGAGTGCTCGCCTGCTGGAGGGGACAGCGATTCAGACCTCACTCGAGGCCATCCGTTATAACCCGGTGACGCTGATTGTGGCTCGCTACACGCGCCCGATCTTCGATAGCAAGGTCCGGGCCATCGTGTTCGACGCGGAGAGCCCTTTGAGCAACGCGGGTTGCTACGGCGTGAACGATCTCGACATCGTCCGCTATACGTTGAGCGGCCGCGTGGCTTCGGCCATCGCCGATACGGCCGATCCCGCGGGGGTGCTGGGCATCGCCGAGGCGGAGCTTCGCCGCTTCCTGCCGGTGAGCGCAACCGAGCGTGTCGACTACGTGTACAAACACTTCCGGCACGGCCTGTGCGCTTACGGTCCCTTTCATCACCGCTTCCTGCAGCGGCTCTTCGACTGGGAGAGCAGCGTCTCCGGGCTCGCGCTGACGGGTGACTACGTGCGAGGCGCCTCGATCGAGGCCTGCTTCAATGCGGCCTTCGAGAGCGTAGCGCGCCTGACCACTCGAATCAGCGCGTTGTCTGCACCCGGCGGCCCGGCGTTGAACGGCTTCGAGCTCGCCAGGAGCGGCAGGGCCGGGGCTAGCGGGCCTGTCGAGGACTACCAACGAACGAACACATCCCAGTTGCTCTCCTAGCCGCTCAGGCGCGGAGAAACCCGGAACTCGAGTTTGCAGGAGGAAATAGCATGTCTATGAATGTCGAAACTTACACGTCCGGACAGAATCCGGAGCTCGCGGGGAACGTGAGCTACTACCTGGGAGACGAAGCGCTCCCTGAGCACCCCTTCGACGACGTGAACACCTGTCCGATCTATATCATCCCCAATTTCACCACGCTCGATTGGGATCGGCCCAGCCCCGAAGCCGTCGCGCAACAAATGAAGCGCCTGAACGACGCCGATGGCGCCATGAACGAAGAGATCATGATGTACGTTCACGTGCCGTTTTGCACGTCGTACTGTCACTATTGTAACTTCGCCCGCGACCGATTCCCTTGGCGCGACCACTCGGTTCTCGACAAGTACACCGACTACTTGATTCGTGAGATCGACTACTACATGGACGAAGTGCCTTACGTGCACACCCGGCGATTCACTTCGATGTACGTCGGTGGCGGGAGTCCTTCCACGCTGGGCGCAGCAAACATCGAGCGCCTGCTTTCGCACATGGCGAAAAAGATCCCGAACTGGGACAGCATCGAGAAGACCTTCACCGGAGAGCCCAAGACGCTGAAGGACACCGGCGTCATCGAGGTGCTCGTGCGCTACGGGATCGACCGCATCACTTTCGGCATCGAGACCCTGAATGCGACGCACCGGAAGTTCATTGGTCGTACCGACAAGGTAGAGGACATCGATAGTGTCTTTTCGGGCCTCGAAAAAGCGGGTTTCAAGGGCGATACCTGCGCTGATTTCATGTTCAATCACCCCGGTCAGACCCTCGAGGAAATGAAGGAGGATCTGGACCGCATCATCAACGAGTACAGCCCGACAGAGCTCGATACGTATAACACCATCTACGTCCCGTACCGGCCGCTCCACAAGTTGGTCTTGAAGGGTAAGGTGCCGCAGCCGGCGAACATCCGGACGCTGCTGAAGATGCGCGAGTACATGTACGACTCGCTCACTCGAAACGGCTATCACAACACCATCGCCGAGACCTACTCCAAGCGTCCCGAACGCAGTCAATATCAGCGCGCGCACTGCGCCCGTCAGGACATCATCGGCATCGGTGTCGGCGCGCGCGGCAACTTCAAGGACATGGTATCGATCAACCCAGCGACCACCGAAGACTGGATGAGCGCTCTCGACGAGCGCCACTATTCGACGAGTACCTTGCAGTCCATAGGCCGGGATGGCGTGCTCAAGCGCATCATGGTCATGTGGCCACGCTACATGACGCTGAACAAACAGCTGTTCGAGAGCTTTGCCGATGTAAAGTCGTACAAGTCGTTACGCCGGATCCTGGAGCAGCACGTCGAGCTTGGCATCTGTGACGACACGCCCGACGAATACCGAATGAACAAGCTCGGCGTGCTCTGGCACCCGAACATGCAGTGGGAATACATGCACCCCGATCTCAACATTTGGGGCAAGGTCATCGGCAATCACTTCGGTGAATCCAAGCGCAATTGGGACGCGAAGGAGCGCTTCCAGCGCACGCCCGCGGTCCGCTTCATGGACTACTTCACGGACAAGTACCCCAAGTTGATGAAGTAGGCGGTTCGACCAGGAGCGCGCAATGATCGCAGCCTTTCCCAGTGGACGGATCATCCTCGAAAACGGCGACGAGCGTTCGCGGGAGCCCCTGACAGCGGTGCCGGACGATTCGGTCGCCGTGATCGTGCGAGAAGCCGTCGCGCTCGAGGCAGCGTTCGCGAGGCTTCGAGCTACCGAGCGACGCGAGCCGTATCCGGAGTATGCCTCGCGCCGTGAAGCCCTGAAGGCCCTGGCGTCCGCGATTCGACGCTGCACTCCCGACATGGTCGAGGCTGCAAACGCCGATTTCGGCGGCCGCTCGCATTCGACGACCAAGCTCGGCGACGTCGCCACCATGTTGCGCGAGCTCGACTACCAGCGCTCGAGCTTGCGACGCTGGATGGCCCCGGAAAGCCGGCGCTTGGCCAGGCATTTCAGGCCCGCGCGCGGTGAGGTGCAGTTCCAACCGCTGGGAGTAGTTGGGGTGATCGCTCCCTGGAACTACCCGTTTCGACTCGCGCTCGGGCCCGCCGCAGCCGCGCTAGCGGCGGGCAACCGCGTCCTGCTCAAACCCTCCGAGTTTGCTCCCCGCAGCTCCGCTTTGATCGCGGAGCTCGTGCGCGAGGCACAGCTCGAAGAGCAGATCGAGGTGGTCCAGGGAGGGGAGCGGGTCGCGGCTGCGCTGTGCTCGTTGCCGCTCGATCATCTGTTTTTCACGGGCTCGACCCCCGTCGGTCGTCGCGTGATGCGCGCCGCGAGCGAGCACTTGACGCCCGTCACGCTGGAGCTCGGCGGCAAGTGCCCTGCGGTCATTCACCCCAGCGCCTCGCTCGAGCGCGCAGCGCGCCGGATCGTGGCGGGCAAGCTGTTCAACGCGGGTCAAACCTGCATGGCTCCCGACCATGTTTGGGTGCATCGCAGCCAAGCCGCGCGCGCCCAGGGCATCTTCGAGGCGCAGATCCGGGCTCAGTATCCGTGGCTAATCTCGAATCCAGAGTACACGGCGATCATCAATCGCGAGCACCTGCAGCGGCTCGAGCGCCTGCTCGCCGATGCCAAGGAGCGGGGGGCGCAGGTGAACGTCGTCAATCCGTCGGCGGAGCGCTTCGGCCCAGACACGAACAAGCTCCCTCCCGCGCTGATCTCCCGAGTTTCTCCCGAGATGGCGATCGCTCGTGAGGAGATCTTCGGACCGCTCTTGCCGCTTCGCGAGTACGACGACCTGGACGAGGTGATTGCCGCGCTCCACGACGGGGGCAGTCCGCTCGCTGCCTACTACTTCGACGACGACCGCGCGCGCTGCAGCGAGTTTCTGCGTCGCTCGCGCACTGGAGGAGCGTGTATCAACGACGTGATGCTGCACAGCATCCAGGACGATCTCCCGTTCGGCGGCGTGGGTGCGAGCGGCATGGGCCGCTATCACGGCAAAGAGGGCTTCGAGACCTTCTCGCACAAGCGAGCCGTCTTTTACCAAACCCGCCGCAACTGGTCGGAACTGCTGATTCCGCCTTACGGCTCGCTGGCAAAGCGAGTCATCGAGTGGCTCGCACGCTAGCGCGCGCCGCAGCAAAGAGCGGCGCGCGCCGAGCGGACGACAGACGCTAGCGGCTGACCGTCGACAGCGGTACGGTGTCGCGGGGAGGCGGGACTTGCGAGCGGGGTGCGCCGGGAGGCGGCACGTACACGCCCCAGATGTCGCGGGCGTAGCTCAGGATCGTGCGATCGCTGGAGAAGACGCCCATGTTGGCCACGTTCAGGATCGCGCGCCGCGTCCAACCCGATTGGTCGTGATAGGCGGCTTCGACGCTGCGTTGGCAATGCGCGTAGCTCAAGAAATCAGCCAGGATCAGGTAAGTATCGTGGTGCAAGAGCGAATCGATGATGGGCTTGAAGCGGTTCGGATCATCGGGTGAAAACACGCCGTTGCTGATCGCGTCCAGGGCGGTGCGCAGCAAGTGATCGCCGTAGTAGTGCTGCATCGGGTCGTAACCCTTGGCCTTGGTCTGCATGACCTGCTCGGTGGTGAGGCCGAACAGGAACATGTTGGCTTCACTCACCGCGTCCTTGATCTCGATGTTCGCGCCGTCGAGGGTGCCCACGGTCAGGGCGCCGTTCATGGCGAACTTCATGTTGCCGGTGCCGGAGGCCTCCGTACCAGCGGTCGAGATCTGTTCCGACACGTCCGTCGCGGGCACGATCACTTCTGCCAGCGAGACGCTGTAGTTCGGCACGAAGATCACGCGCAGGTACTGGCGCACGTTCAGGTCCGAATTGACGACGGCAGCGACCGAGTTGATCAAATGAATGATGCGCTTGGCCATGTCGTAGCCAGGCGCCGCTTTGCCGGCGAACAGGAACGTGCGCGGCGTGATGTCGTACGGCGGCTTGTTCTTGTAGGTGAGATACAGTGAAATCACGTTCAAGATGTTGAGTAACTGGCGCTTGTATTCGTGAATGCGCTTGACCTGCGAATCGATCAGGTGCGTCGGATCGAGCTCCATGCCGAAGCGCTGCTTGAGCGTCGCGGCCAGGCGGTCCTTGTTTTGGCGCTTGATGGCCTGCCACTCGGCCTGGAACTCCGGGTCGGTCGCGTACGGCGTGAGGCGCTGCAGCTGGTCCAGGTCGATTTCCCAACCCGGGCCGATGCGGTTGGTGATCAGGCTCGATAGGCCGGGATTGCACTTCAGCAGCCAACGGCGTGGCGTGACACCGTTGGTCTGATTGCAGAACTTTGCGCCGTCGAACTCGTAGAAATCTTTGAACAGGTGGTCGCGCAGCAGCTGCGAATGGAGCGCGGACACGCCGTTGACGCGCGTGCTGCCGATCACGGCCAGATTGGCCATTTGCACGCGCTTCTCGCTACCCTCTTCGATGATCGACATGCGGCGCAGACGCTCGTCGTCACCGGGGAACTTCTTCTTCACCTCGGCCAAAAACTGCGAGTTGATGGCGTAGATGATTTCCAGATGGCGAGGCAGGAGCTTCTCCATCAGCCACACGGGCCAGCGCTCGAGCGCTTCCGGCAAGATCGTGTGATTGGTGTAGGCGCAGCAGCGCTTGACCAAGGACCAAGCGTGGTCCCAGGGCATGGCGTACTCATCGACCAACAGGCGCATCAGCTCGGCCACGGCCAAGGCGGGATGCGTGTCGTTCATCTGGAAGATGGCTTGCTCGTGCAGGCTGTACAGATCCGCGTGGTAACGCAGGTGGCGGCCGAGCACGTCCTGCAAGGTGGCAGAAACCAAGAAATATTCCTGGCTCAGGCGCAGCTCTTTGCCCGCGGGCTGTGAGTCGTTCGGATATAGGACGCGGGTGATGTTTTCGGTCCGGCTCTTTTCCTCGACCGAGCGGATGTAGTCGCCGCGATTGAACCAGGCGATGTCGAAATCACGCGTGGCCTTGGCCGACCACAGGCGCAGCGTGTTGACGACGTGGTTCTTGTAGCCGGGGACGGGCACGTCGTAGGCCATGGCCAGGACGTCGTGCGTGTCCACCCATTCGTGCACCAGGCGGCCCGAGCTGCCGGTGTATTGGATGACGCGGCCGCCGAAGCGCACCTTGTACATGCGCTCCGGGCGCGCAACCTCCCAGGGGCTGCCGTATTGCAGCCATTGATCCGGTGATTCTTGCTGCATGCCGCCCACGATGTCCTGGCGGAAGATGCCGTAGTCGTAGCGTAGGCCGTAGCCCATGCCGGAGATGCCGAGCGTTGCCATCGAATCCAAGAAGCAGGCCGCGAGCCGGCCGAGGCCGCCGTTGCCGAGCCCGGCGTCGGGCTCTTGATCCAACACTTGCTGCAGATCGATGCCGAGCTCGGCCAGTGCAGTGCGGGTTTCTTCCAGCACGCCCAAATTGACCAGGCCGTCTTCCAACAGGCGGCCGATCAAGAACTCGAGCGACAGGTAGTAGACGATTTTCGGTTGTTGGCGTTCACGTTTTTGCCAAGTCCGGGTCCAGCGATCGAACATCCGATCGCGAGCCAAGCGGGCCGTCGCGACGAAGTGATCGAGCTTCGTTGCAGCGCTGGGGTGTTTACCCAACGTGTGCTGCACGTGATTCACGAAACTATCGCGAATCGAATTCGAGGTCAGCGCTAGTTCATCGACGGGGATGTTGTATTTGGCCGAATTGGACACACGGCTTTACTACCAATCCTTGTGCCGACTTCAAAGCACTCTCTCATGGTCAAAGTAAGCTCCGCCGCGTTGGCTCGCGTGAGTCTTCGAGAATTCGCTGTCTTAAATGGACAATCGTGCCTCGCGCAATGCGTGCGAAACGTTACCGGCACGTGCCGACCGGTCGCCGTTGCGAAGTTGCTTTTGGCCGTTCAGGGAGCGGTGCTAGATGGCGGCCGCGATGATGACTCTTCCCTTGGGCCGAATTTCCGGGCGCGCTTTGGCGGCAGTCGTAACGGCCGTGCGCAAGACCCCGGCGCGCGCTCCCCTGACGCGCCTGTTGCGCGCGCAGCTCGGGATCGACGCGTTGCGTGCGCTCGCGCCCGACGACCGTGCGCCACTGCCTTTTTCGCACGCGCCGATACGCGCACGTGAGCATCATCAGCGCGCATCCGAAGAGCTCGCGCTGGCGTTGCCGTCGACCTGGCCGCGCCCAGTGGCAGCTTTCGCCGAACGTTACCAGAGCGGCCGAGCGGATCCGGTCGACGTCGTCACGCGCTCACTGGCACACGCGCGCAGATTGGCCGGGCGCGTGCCGACCGTCGGACCGCTGTGTGGCTACGACGACGAACAGGCGCTGAGGGCGGCGCACGAGAGCGCGCGGCGCATCGCCCAGGGTAACGCGCGCAGCGAGCTCGAGGGCGTGCCGATCGCGATCAAAGAGGAAATCGATACGCGCGGCTTCGTGACGCGCATGGGCTCCAACTGTTTGCGGCGCGCGGTCGCCAGCACGGACGCGGTGGCCGTCGCGCGCCTGCGCGCCGCCGGCGCGATCGTGATTGGCCAAACGCCGATGACCGAGTTCGGTCTTTCGCCGCTGGGCGGCAATACGCACCGTCACATGCCCAGAAATCCTCACGATGCGCGGCGTTTGGCCGGTGGCAGCTCGACGGGCTCGGCGGTGGCCGTGGCCAGTGGCGTCACGCCCTTGTCGGTCGGCTGCGACGGTGGCGGTTCGATCCGCATTCCCGCGGCCTTGTGTGGCGTGTTCGGTCTCAAGCCGAGTTATGGGCGTGTGCCGCAGACCGGCCACGGTTTGCCCGGCGCGACCTCGGTCGTACACTTGGGCCCCATCGGCACTTCCGCACGCGACCTCGCTTCATTTCTCGAATACGCGAGTGGGCCAGACGCGGAGGATGCTTCGTCCTGGGGCGCGCCGCAGCACGAGCCTGGCTCCTTCACTCGGGCGCTCGGACGCGGCGTGCGCGGCTTGCGTATCGGCATCGACGAGGACGATTGGGCATCACTGGCCGACGACGTGGCGGGGCCCGGGCGTGAAGCGCTCGACGCGCTCGAGCGCGCAGGGGCGGTGCTGGTTGGGGTGAAGCTGCGCTTGGCGCGCTTTGCGGCTCCCATCGGCTACCTGACGATCGGAGTCGAGGCTTTCACCGCCATGAGCGAGATCCGCGGCCGGCACATGGACGAGCTCGGCCAGGACATGCAGTTGTTTTTGGCCGGCCTGGAGACATTCCGCCCGGACGACTACGTCGACGCGCAGCGCATTCGCTCCAAGGTCCGCCTGGAGCTCGCGCAGGCACTGCGTCACGTGGACGTGATCGCCATGCCGGCCACCGCGGTCGCCGCGCCGACCGTGAGCGACGAGGAGGCGCGCTTGGGCTTCATCGATCCACCGCTGCTCGACGCCATGTGCCGCTTCGCATTCTTGGCCAACGTCACGGGCACCCCGGCGGGCGTCGCGCCAGTGGGTAGCGACCTGAATGGCATGCCCGTGGGCTTGCAGATCCTGGGCGACGCTTGGGACGAGGCTTGCGTGCTGCAGGTGCTGGCCCACCTGGAACGCATCGGCGTCGCGAAGGTTCAAAGGCCCGGCTCCGAGGTCGGGCTGGATCTGCTCGGCTAGCTCGCAGCGCGAAGGCGAGTCGACAGCGACCTGAGCCGGGGAGCGGTCTTTCGGGGCTACTGCAAGGCTATTTCAAGATGAGCCATTTCGCTGAGCTCGAGGCTATCGGCCAGGTTCGCCAGGCCCAGTGCGCGTAAGAAATAGGGGGGGCTCGCGCGGAACATCAATCGGATGCGCAGTTTCTTGGGGGGGCTCACGGGGCTCCGCGCAAAAGCGTAGCTAAAGACGTGCGCTTCGCCGGCAGCGAGCGGAGCGGTCGGCTTCTTGTCGAAGGGCCGGATGCGGGGCGTCGCCCCAGCGGTCAGCGTTTGAATCGCGGTCTCGAGTGCGCCCGGCGCGGGCTCGAGCAGCGCTTCGCCGCGCGTATCGAGCAACGGGGCGCCGTTTGCGCCGCGCTTGGGCTGCGCGTTGTCGACCAGCATCTGTTGGAAATTGACCAGCAGCGGGTCGCTCTTCGTGCAGCCTTTCAGGAAGGGGCGCATCGGGTTTCGCGGATCGTCCAAGATCGAGCTGTCGCACAGGTCGTCGGCGCCGTTGGCGACTCGTCCGGAGCTGCCGCGCACTGCTCCGGCGCTGTCCAGCAAGCTGACCTCGAGCCACATCTGACGTACGAAGGCGAAGCCGCCCGGCAAATTGTGTCCGGTACCGACATTGCTGACCTGCACTGCGAAGGCCAGCGAATCGTTCGTGGATTTGAGCGAATCAGGCAGCAACGAGAGCGCGGCGGCGCTACGCAGCAAGGCCTCTCGCGCGGGGCGAAGCGCTTGCTGGGCGGTAGCATCGTCGAGCGGGTAGTCGGCACCCACGAACGAATGGTCGTGCACTTGGCGCGCAGGCGCCTGGCTGTCTTGTTCGAACGGGATCGCGGCCTGCTCGGCCGCGCGTGCCACGTTCACGAGCGGCATGTGGCAGCTGACGCAATCGGCCTGACCGCCGTGGCTGCGGTATTCTTCCCATTCTTCGAACAAAGTTTGTAGGACGAGATCGGTCCCGCGGTGCAGCTGGCCATCCCCGTTCTTGTCGTACTCCACCGAGTGACAATTTCTGCACAGCTGCTCGGGTGTGCGCAACGTGGGCGTAGCTTCGCTCTGATGGAACGAGTTGCCGACTGGGTTGGCGAAGGGGCCGAAGTATTTGTGGCCGGGTCGCAAGCCGTCTTGAAAGCGTGTCAGGCCGCCGCTCGCGGTTTCGGGCGTGCCATTCCATTGATGGCAGACCGCGCACGAGATCCCTTCGTTGAGCAGCGCGCTGTCCTTGAACGAGGAATCCGAGCTCAGGGGCAAGCTCGTGCCGCTGGTCAGCGCGGCGCCGATCGGCCCGTGGCAATTGACGCAAATACGCTTCGGATCCGGGTATTTCTCTTGGGCGAGCACGCGGCTCAGCACCTGATTGCTCTGGGCGATCATGATCGGGCTGGTCATGGCGTGCGCGTGCATCGAGCTTTGCCACTCGGCCACCGCACGCGCGTGGCAGGTGGCGCACTTGTCCGCGCTTTCGAAGCCGCCCAGGCTGCTGCCGGGGACGGCGCCGAGCGGCAGGGCGCGTGCCGGTACGTCGTAGGCGAAAAACAGGTGCACGGGCACGGCCAACAGAAACAAAAGACTCAGCGGCACGTGCGCGACGCGCAAGCCTTGCAGAATCAGCCCATAGCGCGCCTGCTTGCGCGCGCGCTCGAGGGCTTTCTCTCGCACTAGGCTGAGCGCGGCCACGTCGATGAAGCGCTGTTGCTCCGGCGGGGGCAAGCTCGCCGCCGCTTGTCGAATCTGAATGTCGCTCGGCCTCGTGCTCAGCGCCCAGGCCTTGAGCTCGTGGAACCGTGGCGAGCCGCCGGCGGAGAGCTTTTCGATCTCGACCGACAGCGATTCCGCACGGGCGGTGCTGGCGCTCGTGGAATAGTTGCCCACTTCGCGCGCTGCCCAGCGCGGCACGAACGCGTAGATCACGCGCCAGACGAGGCCGCTCAATACGATGCCGAACAGCGCGAAGAACGCCGCCTTGCCCGAGGAGAAGCGCAGCGAGAGCAGGCCGTAGCCCGCGTGCAGCCCCGCGCTGAGCAGGGCCAAGAGGCCAAAGTAGACGTGCGCCCATAGCCAGGCGGTCATCGTGCTCTTGCCGAACGGCAGCTGCTCTTGCAAGCCGCGCTTGCGCAAGGAATAGAAGAAGGCGATGCCGCACAGGGCGAGCGAGCTCACACCCAGCAGCACGCCGGCGAAGGTGTAGCCGCGCGTGATGCTGGGAAAGAGCTCGTAGCTCTCGAACGCGCCCACATCCAGCGCCGCGACCGCGGCCGTGCAAATCAGCGCAGCGAGCACCGCGCACGTCAGCCAGGGCCATTGTCGTTCGAAAAAGCGTAGCCGGCGCGTGAGGGAAGGAGCGGCCACCTCACCCCCCTCGATTGGGATCAGCCACCACGCGGCCGGGGTCGACGCGGAAGGCCGCGGCCACGGGACAAGCGGTGACGCAAGCGTAGTCGTGGTGGCCCGCGCACAGGTCGCACTTCACGGCAATGCGTTGCTGCTTCGGATCGAGCGCTGCCAGCGCTTCCTTGCGCGCGCGCTTGCCGGCCAGAAAATCGAGCAAGGTCGGGAAAAATCCCGGCTTCTCTGGTTCGACCGGGTGCATGCTGATGTTGCCGTACGGGCAACGCTCGGCACACGCGCCGCAGCCGATGCAATTGTCTTTGACGATTTTGATCTCGCCGCTGGGCAAGCGCACGATGCCGTTGACGCTGCACATCAGGCACGCCGGATCGCTGCAGTGGCGGCAAGCCGTGGGGAACATATAGGTGTCCACCTGGATCCCGCGCAGCTGCAACCTGCTGTAGCCGTGACGTCGCTGGCAGGCGTCGATGCAGTTGCCGCAACTGGTGCAGCGCGTTTGGTCGATGACCAGCACCTCTCGACCGCTGGCCAGGCCGGCTTCCATCAGCACGCCTTCGGCCATTGGTGAGCGCGTTTCCTCGCCGACGCGCGCGCTGCCGACGGGCAGGGAAGGGCGTCCGGAAACGCTGTCGCGATCGCCGCTCACGGGCGGAGGCGGCAAGGAGCCCACGTCCAGGGTGCGCGCCAATTGCTCGGCTTCGAAGCCGCTGAGCAAGGGCCCGTAGGCGGCCGGGTGCCGCGCCAAGACTTGGCCCAAAAGTGCGCCCGGAATGCGGATCACTTCCGCCCGGCTGACGGCATCGACGGTGTAACGGTGGACCGGATCGCGATGCAACAGGGCGAGCACGCCGAACACGTTGCCCTCGCGAAAATACGTCAGCACCAAGGGGCCACTGGCCGCGTCGCGCCGCGCGCGCAAAAAACCGTTCCGCACCAAGTAGAAATCGCGCGGGGCTTCGCCGCTGCTGAACAGCACCGAGCCCGCCGGGACGAGCACCAACTCCGCGCCCATCAATAGCTCTTCGAGCGCGGCCTCAGGCAGCGCGCCGAGCCCGCGCGGTTGACGCGCGTAGCTGAAGAGGGCGCGCCTGGCGTACAAGGATTGCAGCGCATCCGCGAAGTCCGGGCACAAATCCATCAGCGCGAGCACCGCGATTTTGGGCGCTTCGAGCACGATCGAGCGTTCGCGCGCGCTCACCCCGAACGGCTCGGCGGCATCCGCCAACACTCCCATTTCGCCGAAGAACGCACCTGGGCCGATGACCAGGATGTGGATGCGTTCGCCGCGCGCGCCGTGCGACGTCTGCTCCAGCGAGCCTTCCAGCACGACCGACAAACGTTCGTGGAACTCGCCCTCTTGGCACAAGGTTTCGCCGGGCACGAGCATGCGCAGGGTCGACTTCAAGATCAGGCGCCGCAGCGCTTGCGCGTTGGCTCCGGAAAACAGCTCGAGCTGCGTCAGCTTCTGGGCCAAGTCGTCGAGCGACATGCCCGACGGGAAGGTGGTCGTGCGCGCTTGCAGTGACAGCTCGAAGTCCGCGACGCTGTTTTCGACCTTCAGCTTGTTGAGCAGCACCATCTCGGCGCGGTTCAAATCCGACGGGCAGGCGGGGACGCACTGCTTGCACTGGGTACATGCGGTGACGAACTCACGCACGTGGCGATGCGCGATGGTCGGCAGGAAGATGGCCGCGTTCAGCTCGGCGATGGTCACGGACTTGGACTCCGTGATCGGGCATGCCAAAAGGCAATCGTTGCAGCCGATGCAAGCCATCGATTGGGCTTCCACGCGCGTGCGCAAGCGCTGCTCGGCGTCGTTCACGTGCCCTCTTCGAACTGCAGCATCAGCGCGCCGCCGATCAAGATCAGATCGCCATTTTGGATTTCGCTGAACTCTTTGCTGATCGGCGAGCCGGCGCGGAAAGCGCGCCCGCCGCTCAGATCACGCACCCAAAAGCGGCCGTTGTGCGTGCACAACTCGAGCTGTGGGCCCGAAAGGCTGGTCAGCACCAGACCCGAGCTCGGATCGCTGCCGATCAGCAAGCGCTCTCCCACGCGGGCCGTCTTGCCCGAATCACTGCCGGAGGTGACCCGCACGCGCGCGCTGGGTCGCAGGCTGGCCAGCGCGTCGGCACGCGCCGCGCTGGTGTACAACACATCCACCGCACCGAAGCGCAGCCAATCGCCCTCGCTGAGCTGCACCGGCTGTAGCGGCGTGAGCCGAGCGCCGCGCAGGTAGCTGCCGCCGTAGCTGCCGAGATCGGCGAGCACATGCGTCGTGCCGGTGCTGCGTAGCTCGGCGTGGCGAGCGCTGACGCTCGGATCGGTGAAGCGAATGCTGCATTCGGGCGAGCTCCCGAGCAGCACAGGCTGGGGGCCGAGCGCAAAGCTCAGCCCCAGCGCGCCGCCGGAGCGTACCTCGAGCCGTGGACCTCCCAGGCTCAAGAGCTCGACTTCCGGCAAGCTCGTGCGCGGTAGCGCCGTCGAGCGAAACCAGAGCTCGAGCTGACCGATGCGGATCTGGTCGCCATCGCGTAGGGGGTGGGGGCCGACCAGACATTGCCCGTTCACCCAAGTGCCGCTACTGCTGCCGAGATCGCGCAAATACAGGCCTGCATCGTGACGGACCAGCTGCGCGTGGAACGCGCTCAGGCTGGGATCGGTGAGCGTAATTTGGCACTCCGGGGACTGGCCGAGGTTGGTCACCGGCAGGTTAATGGGCAGCGAGCGTCCCTGGAGCTCGAGTCGCGCGTCGATCGGTGACAGGCTACTGCGCGCTTCTGGGGCAGCCTCGGCGCGCAGGCCAATCGAGAGCAGTCGCGTCTTGCGCGGCCCACTCGGCAGCGCCGTGGTCTGCCCGCTGGTTGCCGCGCCGCCCGGGCCGCTTGGCAGCAGCGCGGTTCGCTCGCTTCGTCGAGTCGGGATTGCAACACTCTGCAGCGCCACGGTGCCGCCCGTCTGCGGCGCCGAAAATTCGGACATGGCGCCGGTGGCGGCCGCGCTATTCAAGCTCAAAGCTTGCGTGCGTTTGAGCTTCGCCGCCACGAAAACACCGGTCGTGCGCGGGGCCGCCGGGCGCTCGACCAGGCGCTTGCGCTCGACCCAAGCCTCGACGTCGAAGCTCGGGTCGAGCAAGCGCTGCTTGATTTCGCTCACGTCGACTCCGAGATCGATCAGGCGTTTCATGTTGCGACCAATGGCGCGCACGCGCAGCGCTCGTTCGCCGATCATCAGCGCGCCGATCAACTTCCCGCCCTCGATGACCAACTTTCGATAGGCAATTTGGCCGGTACCGCGCGGAAAATCGATCAGTTCCTCTCGGCCCTCACGGCGTTCGATCTGACCCAGACGGGCAAAGTCCAGATCGAACAGGCGCGTGGCGAAGTAGTGCACGCCCGGGCGGTGCTCGGCGCTGCCGCCGCGCATGTTTTGTGCGGCCACGCGCGCCTGCAAGCGTGCCGGCTCCCACAGCGCGAGCCATTCGCCCGCGACGTTGGCCACGTCCCCCGCGGCCCAAATATTGGCCACGGAGCTCTGCAGGCGGCTGTTGACGGCGACCGCGCCATTGGCTGCGAGGGTGACGTTGCTGTGCGCTAGAAATTCGGAATTGGGCACCACTCCCAGCGCGGCGGCCACCAGCTCACAGGCGACTGCGCGCCCGGAGGAAAGCCCAACGCCCCCGACGCCGCGCGGGCCCGCGTGCACCGCGCGCACTTCGTCGTTGAAGAGCACGTCGATGCCCGCTTTGCGCAGGCGCGCCGCCAGTAAATCGGAGGCCACCTCGTCCAGCGCACCGGGTAGCAAACGCGGCGCGCGCTCGATCAACGTCACCTTCACATCGTGTTCCAGGAGCGCGTGCGCCCACTCCAGCCCCAGCGCTCCGCCGCCCAAAACCACGGCGGTCTTGATGCCGCGCAGGCGAACCGCGTCGTACACCTGACGCGCGTCGGCGATCGTCCGCAGCGTGAGCACACCCGGCAAATGCGCGCCCTCGAAGCTCGGCGCGCGCGCCCGAGCTCCCGACGCGATCAGCAATTGGTCGTATGCGGCGGGCTCGGGGCTGGTGCTGCACCACACCGCCGAACGCGCGGCATCGACCCCGATTACCCGCGTGTAGATGCGATGAATCCCGTAGCTCTGGTAAAAATCCGGGGGTACGGCGAACAATTGATCTTCGCGCAGCTCACCCAAGAGATAATTGGTCAACGCAGCGCGGTAGTAACCCGGAACCGGCTCGTCACTGAACACGCCGATCACGGCCTCGGCATCCGCGTGGCGTAGACTGGCAGCGGCGGTCAACCCGGCCGCACCGTCACCGATGATTAGATACCGCTTGCGCGCCATCGCTCAACGTCGCCCAGCATCGAAATTGTTCACCCGACTTGCCCCGGCGCTCCGCTGCGCCAGAGGGCGCGGTATAGCACGGGGCCAGGCGTTTTCGCTTTGCAAGTGGGGTGAGCCGTGCTGGTCTGAGCCCCGGAGGATTCTCGGTATGCGATTGTTCGATATCGCCCGCATCGCGGCGCTCATTTCATGCGCTGCTTTGCTGGCAGGCTGTCCCAAGAAGGACACTGAAGCAGCACCCGAACCCGGCCAGCCAGCGGCGCAAAACCCGGCCAGTGATAAGGCTGGTGCCGAACCGCCGGCGCCCGCGGCCCCGCCTGCCGCACCGCCGGCCGCCGCAGCCCCCGCTGCTGCGGCACCCGCTGCAGCTCCCGCGGCCGCAAAGAAGAAAGCGGACGACGACAAGGGCGGCTGGTAGCGCGCCCGCAGCGTCACCAGGACGGGGCGGCTCGGCGCTGCTCAGGAAGGCGAGCACGAATTCGAGCTCGCTTTTCGGCCTCGAAGCCGCAGGCTTCGAGCGCCGAGCTCCTCGCTGCGCGGAAAATCGAGTTCGAGCTCGAGCTCGATTTTCTCATCGGCGAGACCCGACTTTGCGCCCCGCTCGCGGTCGGAAACGCAGCGAGCAGGCGGTTCACGTTGGCCGTTCAGCGATGCGCGAAGTAGCCGATGATCAACGCCGCAACCAACGCCAGCAGGATCCAAATCACATTCGATGAGCGCGTCGCTGGCCGCTTTGCTGCGGCACTGGCACTGGCCTTGGCCAAGGCCACCGCATTCACGCTCAAATTCTCGCGTAAGGCAGTCGAAATCGGCGTGTTGTCGTTGAGCGTGCTGGGCGCGGGCCACGAGCCGCGTGCTGCGACGGGCGGCGGGATTTCCGAGGCGAACGGGCTCGAGCTGAGCGGAATTTGCGGCCCTTCCGACCAATTCTCCAAGACCGCGACCATGCGCGTGCGTTCGGCCAGCGCCGTGTGCGCGAGCTCGCTCACCCATTCGCCGATTTCGCGGCGTGAGGCGCGCGGTGCAGACTCGAGCGCTTCGGCGAACTCGCGGATGGTGGCAAAGCGTGCGTCGGGTGAGCGTTCGAGCGCTCGCATCACGGCATCGTCGAGCTCTTGCGGCAAGTCTTCGCGCAGCGAGCGCGGCCTCGGGTAGTCGCCGCGCAGGATGCTCTCCATGCGCTCTTCCGGTTTGTCCGCCGGGAACAGCCGGCGCATGCACAAAAGCTCCCAGAGCACGATGCCTGCCGAGAACACGTCCGAGCGCTGCGTCAGACGCTCACCGTGGATCTGTTCCGGTGACATGTAGCCCATCTTGCCCATGCGCCGACCGGTGATCGATTCATCCAGGTGCTGCAAGGCCTTGGCAATGCCGAAATCGAGCACGCGCGCCACGCCATCGACGCCGACCAGCACGTTGGGTGGTGAAATATCACGGTGCACCAAGTCGAGCGGGCGGCCCTTCTCGTCGGTGGCTTCGTGGATCGCGAGCAAGCCGTGCAGCACGTCTTGCATGATGCCGACTGCGATCGGGATCGGCACCAGATCGCGCTTCTCTTTGGCTTGGGCGCGGCACAGCGTGCTGAGGGCCTCGCCCTCGACGTAGTCGAGCACGAGCAGCACGTCGCCCTTGGAGGCGACGACGTCGAGCGTGGCCACGACGTTCGGGTGCCGCACGCGCGCCGCTAGCCGCGCTTCGTTCAGCAGCATGTCGGTGAACTCGCGATTGGCGACCAGGTGCGGCAAGAGTCGTTTGATCGCGACCACGCGCGAGAAGCCGCCCGCGCCGTCGAGCCGGCCGAAATGCACCGTGGCCATGCCGCCGGTGGCAAACTGATCGAACAGCGCGTAGCGCCCGATGCGCGCGCTCGGCCCGCGTTCCGAAATCGGCCCATCGACGTGGCTGATGGTTTTTTCGCGCGCTGGGCCGACGACGGCTGGGGCGTAGGGCGTGTCCGAGCTCTCGATCGTGGGCAACGAGGGCTGCTTCGGGATGGCGGGCGGCAGCTCGGCGTCCGGCTCGGTACCTGGCGGTGGCGGAACCGTGCCGTCGACCAAGATGGATTGCCCGCAGTTTTTGCAGGGAATGTTGACCAGTTTTCCGCGCACGCGGCTGTCGTACAGCGAAGTTGGCAGCGTCCTGCGCGCGCCACACGCCTGACAGACAACGGTCATACCCATCGGGGGCGTAGGGTAGACGCTGTCCCAGGGGAAGGCCAGAAGGCTGAGCGCGCGTGAGCGGTCGGGCCGAAGGCGCGCGCGTGTCGCTTTCGATCGCTCAGCGTGCGATTTTCGCGGGCGCGGCCGGCTCGCTCTCGCCTCCGGCGGCGCCGGCTGTGGAGACGAATTCGAAGATTTCCGAGAGCGCCAGGTTCCCGGCGAGCTCACCACCGAAATCACCATGGTCGACGCCCGAGAGCAAGAAAAAGCGTGCCGGAAAGCCGGCTGCGCTCAAGTCCTGTGCGCCTGCCAGCATCTCGCTCGTGTTCTCCAGCTCGCCGCCAAAGACCGCGATCGCCCGCACGTGTTTGAAATGTTCCACCGCAAGCCGCCGCGGCGGCCCGCCCAGGATCAGCCGTGGGTAGCGCTTGGCGTAGTAGCGCGCGAGCGCCTCGGCGCGCACCGCGCCCTGAGAGTAGCCAAACAGCGTCACGTCGCTCGGGTCCAGGTCCCAGTGATGCGTGTGATTGACCAGCCGGATTGCGCGTTGAATGCGTTGGTCCAGGGCGTGAGTGTCGCTACTCCACTTGAAACGGCCGGGCTTGTCCTTGCACGGTTGATCGCCGAGCAGCGCGATCAGCGAGCCGTACGCCGCGGCGGCCGGCACGAAGGCGCCGACGGCGTTCACGTCTCCGCAATAGCCATGCAGATACACGATCACTCGGCGTCCGGGGGTCATGGCCGGGAGCAGCCGAATGGGGCGCTCCGAGCCAGCGTCCAGCAGCTCGTAGTTCGGTGGCGTGACTGGAATGTGCGTCGGCAGTGCGGGCGTGGGCGGCGCGCTCGCGTCACTGCCCGCGTCGGGTAGCGCATTGGCAGGCGTGGGCGGGGCTTCTGCGCCGCCGCTCGGCGTGGCGTGCACCAGCGCGGCGAGCGCGAGCGCCGAAGCCGCCGCGAGCCAGCCTGCGCCGCGCCGGATCATGATCAACCTAGATCGAGTCCCGTCGTTTGAGGACGATCAAGATCACGACCAGCGTGAAGAGCATCATGCCGGCCAGCACCGCGGGCGGTAGCCAGGGCAGGTTGTAATACTTGAAGCCCCACGCGCCCATGAAATCCGAGCTGGCGATTTGGGCTTCGGCACAGCGGAAACGCCCCGCCGTGATGAAGTTCTCGATGCTGGTCACGTCCGGCTTCTTGATGTCGATCACCCAGGCCGGGTCGGTCAGGATGGCCAAGCGCTCCTGGGCGACCAAGCCCTCGAAGCCCCAGCGCGCGGGCATCAAATACATGGGCAGCTCGAGCAGCGAGTTGGTGGTCATGGGCACCATCAAGCCGCCCAGCACGACCTGCGGGATGAGCGCGATCGGCGTGAGCGCCATGGCCGCTTCGCCGCTGGCCACGAGCGTGCTGAGCAACAAGCCGACGGCCACCGAATTCATGGCGGTCACGACCAGCGTTGCGAGCGAGACCGCAAAGGCCACGGGCCCGCCCGAATAACCGAGCGAGAAGAACACGATCGCCAGCAAGATGGCGCATTGGATGACGCAAAACAGGCTGAGCAAAAGGAACTTGGAGAAGATGTAATTGAATAGCCCGAGGTTCACCATGCGCTCGCGCATGTAGATCGCTCGCTCACTGACGATCTCGCGGGCGGCGTTGCTGGTGCCGAACCATACGGCCGCGACCACTACGAAGAAGATCGAGGCCGAGTGATCGGGGGTGGATTGCATGCCGTTCAGGGTCTGCGTGAGGCCATCGCCCACGCCTCCCGACTTGCGTGCAAGCTCCTGCAGCGCGCCCAAACACCAGTACGGGATGGCATCCTTCTGACCGCCGAAGACCAACGCCAAGAGCACGCCGATGATCGGCGCTTGCAGCAGCATGATCGCCGTGCCGCCGACGTCCCGCATCTTGATCTTGAAATAGCGGCCGAACAAAAGCCCAAATTGGCCGCTCGTGCCACCGCGCCCGCCAGGAACCCCGCGTTGATCGGTGGGCGTGCCGACCGCGCGCCGTCCCGAGAACATCTTCTGGAAGACCGGGTTTTGCGGGTTGAGGTACTCGCTGTTCCACTCGCGCGCGGCTTGCGCGCGCGCCGCGTAGCGCGGCGCGCTCGGGTTCTGTGCGCGCATGGCGTCGAAGATCGGGCGCTCGCGCTGATTCAACATGTCGAACATGTCGCGCGGATTGTCGACCGTGTTCGGCTTGCCCTGGCGCCCGAGCCAAGAGCCGAAGAAGCCGTAACCGTCCTTCGGCGAGCCGTAGAAGGTGAGCAGGCCGCCAGGCCCCAAGATCAGCGCGAGATTGAACTTTTCGAATTCCTCCTTGGCCGGCTGGTGAATGGTCGTGATGATCGTCTTGCCGGTTTGCTTGGCCAGCTCGGAGAGCAGCTGCACCAACGCCGCCGTGTCGTCTGCCGCCAAACCGCTGGTCGGCTCGTCCAAGAACATGATCACCGGATCGGTCACCAGCTCCATCGCGATGTTGACGCGCTTGCGCTGACCGCCCGAGAGTACCTTCTTCTCGGGCTTGCCAATCTGGAGATGCGCGACGTTCTCCAAACCGAGTTGTGCGAGCGTGGTTTGCACGCGGCGCTCGATCTCTTCTTCCGAGTAATCCGGCGGCAAACGGAACTTGGCGCTGTAACGCACGGCCTCCCAGACCGTGAGCTCCGGATGCACGATGTCGTCCTGCGGCACGTAACCGATCGAGCCGCGCAGCGCGTCATAGATGGCATACAGATCTTCGCCGTTGATGCGCACTTGGCCGGCCGACGGCGGCAGGTAGCCGTTGAGCGTCAAGAGCAGCGTGGTCTTGCCCGCGCCGCTCGGGCCCATGAGCGCGATCAGGTCACCGGGCAAGGCCTTGAAGCTGACGTGATCGAGCAGCGTCTTGAGCTCGCCCGGGTTGTCGCGATCGGGGACCTGCATCACCAGATCCCAGGCCTCGATTTCGTACAGCGGTCGGCCTTCCCAATGGGCCGCGTCCTCGACCACGACCGCGATTTCGCCGCCGGCCGCCTGTAGCAAGAGCGGCATCGGTCCAATCAGGACCTTCTCGCCGTTTTGCACGGGGACGCGCTGATTGGCCGGGATGCGCTGGCCGCGCACGTACGTGCCGTTGGCGCTGCCCTTGTCCTCGATGAACAGCTGCCCCGCGCTGACGTGCAGCACCGCGTGCCGACTAGATACCTGCGGGTGCGGGATCTGAATGTCGTTTTCCGGCGTGCGACCGATGGTCTTGGTGCCGCCGCTCTGGTCAGCGACGCGGATTTGGCCGACTACGGTTTTGTGCCTTGGCCGAGGGGTCGCGTTCGAAGCGCGATCGCCGGTGGCGGGCTCGCCCGGATGCTGCGGGGCGAGCGCGGTCCCTGGCTGCGGGGCCGCTGCGACGGCCGCAGAAGCGCCCGGCGCAGCGCCGGCGAACAAGCCGGCCAAGTGCAGCACGAGGTCTACCGGTACGGCGACTGGACCCAAGGCAACGAACGCGCGTGGATCGAGCGCCTGCGCGTGACTGGGCGGCAAGCGTTGCTGATTGAGCCAGGTGCCGCTGGTCGAGTTGTGGTCGGTGACCGTCAGCGGATGGAGCGAGAACGTTGCGTGGTGACTGGAGACGTTCGGGTGATGAATGGTGATGTTGGTGCGGGCCGGATCGCGCCCGAACACCAATTGCCCGGGCGTGAACGCCGCCTTGCCGCGCTCGAGCAGCATCAAGGTGATGGCGGGGTGCGCCTTGGGCACCGGCGCTTGGCCGACCGCGAACTCGGTGTGAAAATCGAAGGCCGCGCTCGCGCCCGGCGCGAGCGGCGCGCCGTTCGCGAAGGAAGGCCCCACGCCGTTGTCCACGAACACCAAGCTGCCGCCACCGCGGTGCTCGATGCGCGCGTGCTCGGGTGCGACGCCCGGCGCGCCCAGCCGGATGTCACAATGCGGAGCACTACCGATGACGATCGTGGATTTGCCGAAGCCGGGGATCATTCCCAGCCGACACTAGTTCAAACGGGGAAAGAAAACAGTAGCTTGCGGAAAGGGGGAGGACAGGGCGCCTGCGAAGCTACCGGAGGCCAGTGATATGTGCGCGGTTGGCGTCGAACTTGAAGTAGCTCGAGTAGGCGTCGTCGTTACCGCTGCTCTGGGCGCTCGGAACTGCGTTTCCAGAGCCCAGCGACAACGGATGAACCGAAGCACTTCCGGGCGCGGGGACGTCGGGTTGGGAAGGGGTAACCAGGGTGACGAAGCAGAGCAGCGTCTTGCAGCCGCCGATCAGAACGTCCAGCATCGAGTTGCATCCCGGCTCCACGGTACTTCCGGAGCACGTCGTGTAAGTGCGGGACCCGCTGCAGGCCGCGCACGCACTCGAAGCGCCACTCGCCAACGAAGCGGGGACGGGGATGTGTGCCAACGACTCGACCGTCACGTTGCCGCAAATTCCCTGACCGGAGGCGGAGCCCGTGATCGATTGAAACACCGTCAGGCCCGGCGCCAAGCTCATGGGAGGCGGAGCGGGGACATTCGGCGCCGGCGTCGCATTCAGGGTGGCACGCAGCCAGGCGTTGGACACCGAGAGCGTGCTGGGAGCTCCGCCGATGCTCAGTGGAAGTTTCAGCAAACCGGGCCCCGCGCTCAGACTGCGAGCGGTGAGCGTGCCCAGCAAGGAGTTGAGCGGCAGGCCTTGGGTATCCACGCTCGCCGACGGCACGCGAAACCAAAAATCCAGAGGGGTTCCCCCTGGCCAGGGTCCGTTGGCAGCGTCAGGAATGGCAGGCAGAAAGCCGACCGTCAGCGAGGAGTCGTTACTCGCGCCAGTCAGGTCCGAAAGGTCACTGAATTGCATCAAGTTGTTCAGCGTTCCGTTGCTGATCGACTGCTGAAGCTCGCTGTTGATTGGCCCCAAGGCGGTGCTGCTGAACGCTCGACCCAAAGCGTTCGCAGTCGGCGAGCAAAAGGCTGGCGCGCTCCCACTCTGCATAGATAGGCTGGTCATGCGGTCGACGACCTCGTACCTGCAACCCGCGTTGCAGCCGTCGAGGTTTTTCGTATTCCCATCGTCGCACTCTTCCGCCGCTTCGAGCAGCGCGTCGCCGCAGCTCGCAGGCGCGCCAGCCGAGTTGTTCCCGGCCGAGTTGGTTCCAGCCGCGCTCGTTCCACCCGAATTGGTTCCACCCGAATTGGTTCCACCCGAATTGGTTCCACCTGCGTTGGTTCCGCCTGCGTCAGTTCCACCCGAGTTGGTTCCACCCGAGTTGGTTCCAGCGGAGCTCGTTCCCCCTGAGCTCGTTTCCCCCGCTGCGTCCATTCCGCCTGAGCTCGTTCCGGCCGAGTGAGCTGCCCCTTCGCCGCCCATTCCGACTACGACACCGGTACCTCCCTGGCCACTTTCATTGCCCTCACTCGAGGCGCCGCCCTCACTGACATCGCCGGCCGCCGCGACGTCATCGTCCGGAGCCGCGCTGCCACCTGAGCTGGTGGTGCCGCCCAGACTGCTGGCGCCAGCCAGACCCACGCTGCCGCCCACGTTCGCATTGCCCGCGGTCGGCTGCTCGTGGTGCCGACCGCCACTGCACGCGCTGCAAGCGAGCGCGAGCGCGAGCGCGCCAACGAACATGCCACGAGCAGCCCAATCTACGCAGTCACCGTTGTCGACAGCCATCACGACCCTCCGGGCGTTGAGCCCGGTCGAGACTAGTTCAAACAGGGCAGGAAACCAGTCGCAATTGCCGTTCACCCCGTCTCGGCGCACGCTGCCCTCGTGTCCATATACGGCAGCCTGTGCACGGAATTTTACGACCTCGACAAGCCCGAGCCGCCGCCGGACGCGTTCGACTTCTATTTGGCGGAAGCCGAGCGCGCCCCAGGCGCAATCCTCGAGCCGATGTGTGGCAGTGGACGCTTTCTATTGCCGCTCTTGGCGCGTGGCTTCGACGTCGTGGGCAGTGACGCATCGCCCCACATGCTGGCCGCGTGTCGCGCGCATGCCCAGCGGCTCGGCCTCGAGCCCGCGCTGAGCGAGGCGAGGCTCGAGGCGCTGAGCTATGACCGCAGCTTTGGTTTGATCTTCATACCCTCCGGCTCCTTTTGCCTGATCACGGACCAGGCGGCGGCCTTCGCGGGGCTGGTGCGAATGCGCGAGTTGCTGGCTCCCAACGGGCGCTTCATCGTGGAGGTCGAGCGTCGCGATCGCGCTCGCTGTTCGGAGTTGAGTGGCACCTGGGGCGGTCGCTGGGTGACTCGTCCGGATGGCGCTAAGCTCGTGCTCAGTTGGCTGTCGCAGTACGTCGCCCCCAGCGGCATTTCCAGCGCGGTGCATCGCTACGACTTGCTGAAAGAGGGACGCCTCCTGGCACAAGAATTCGAGGATTTCGAGCTCAAGCTGTACGAGCTCTCGGAATTTCGCGAGCTGCTCAGGCGCGCGGGCTTCAGCCAGATTCAGGCGTTGACGCCATACTCCTTGGAGCCGGTGGACGAGCGTTCCTCCGCAGGCGCAGAGGACGGCGTGATCTTCGTTTGCTCGCGCGACGCGGGCTGAGCCGTGCTTCCGCTTTCGCCTGCCGTCGCGCTAGCGCCTGCCGTTCCGCTCGGTGCAGAGCTCGCGCTCTTGCCACACGCGAGCGGCGCGCCCAACAGCGCGCCGCCGACTTGCTTGCGTCGACCTGCCGCCTATTGAACCCGCGCGGTGAATTCCACCGGTCCGAGGTGCACTACCGAACCGTTGGGCACGGGCGCCCAAACGCCCGGCGAAAGACGGTTGTGGTTCACCTGGGTGCCGTTGTTGCTGTGCTCGTCGCGCAACATGAGCTGGCCGCTTTCGAGCTTGAACGTGGCGTGCACCGCCGAGATGCGCGGTTCGGCCAAGGCGATGCCGCATTGCGCCGCGTCGCGGCCGGCGCGCATTTCCTGGCCCTGCAGCACCGTGAACACGCCGGCCGAGCATTGCAACAGCGCGCTCGAGGCGCCCGCGCCGTAGGGGTTCGGCGGTAGCGCTTGGGGCGACGGGGCTTGCCCACCGTAGATCTGACCGGGCGGAGCGCCGCCGTACATCAGCTCCGGACTGACTGCAGGCGCAGCGGCGCCCGCATCTACGCCCGCGCCCTGACGCGGGGGACCGCCATAGCCGGGCGGTGAGCCATAGCCTTGCCCCGGGGGCGCGCCGTAGCCGCCCCCATAGCCGCCGGGCGGCGCGCCGTAACCGCCGCCGCCACCCACCACCGGAGCCGGAGGACCGCCGCCGCCGCCGCGCTTCTTGCCACCGCTGCGCACGATCACGATGATCAAGAGCGCGATCACCACGAGCGCCAAGCAGGCGCTCAAGATCAAAAGTAGTGGCAGCGGCTGCGTCGTGCCCTTGAGTTGAATGATGGTGGCCGAAGTCACACCGCTCGTGCGATGCGCCTTGTTGTCGTACACGACCAAGCGCACCACGGCTTGTTCACCGGAGCCGGCCAGGATCTTGTCTTTGTCCGGCGCTTCGAACTGAGCAAACGTGTCGCTGGCCTCTAGCGTGGCGCCCTTCATGCCCATCGCGATCAGCTGCTGCTGCGTGCGCTTGGCCTGGTCGATGTCGGTACCCGCGAGCGCGGTCGGCAAAGGTTGCCCCGAAGGCAGGAAATACACTTCTGCGCGGCCCTTTTCGCCGCCCCAGCAGAAATCCCCATACACTTTGAACGAGCCGCCGGGGTACACGCCGCCCTGCGACTTGGCCATGTCTTGCGTGTAGGCGACGTTCACGTCCAGCGGCCAGGTCGACGGATCGATGCCGACAGGCACGTCCTTGAACGTGTTGTCGCCCAAGATTGGCGGCTTCACGTTGTTGAACACCAACTTGAAGCTCTGCGTCACGGACGGCGCTACACAAGAAGCCTTCCACTTGACGATGTGCATCTTCGAGAAGCGTTGACGCACCGTGCTGACGATGGTGTTCGAACGCGCGCCGCCCCCTTCGCGCATCACGCTGAAGAAGCCACCCATGTCGGTGTTGGCCATATTCTGCATGAACTCGAGCGAGTTTTGCCGGAACTCGTCGACCACGCCGGGCGGGTACCAGATGCTGATCACGGGCACGGGAGCCTTGGGCAGGGCCGTGTTGTCTTCCGGGAAGCGACCGCCGCTCAGGTACTGCTGCAGCTGCAGGGCGCCCGGGCCAGTGGTCGAGGGATCGGCGCCACCGAAGCCGTCGGACAGTACGATCATGGCCTGATGCAGCGGAATTGCCACGTCATCGCCGACGTTGCCGAGCGCACCGAAGCCGTCGGTCGCGGCGGTCTTGATGATGGTCAGTAGCGAACGATTGCGGCCGGAGGACGGAAACGTGTCCGTCGTGGCGTTGATCATGCTCTGCGCGCGCGCCTTCTGCGCGGCGGTGACCCACTTCGAATCCTTCACGACTTGGCGGTCGTTGAAGAACATCACGTTCACGATATCGTTCGCGCCCATGCTGAGCACGAATTGCTGCGCGAGCTGGCGCGCGTCGGCGAAGCCTCTGCCCATGCGGCGATCCGCGTCGACCAAGATCAACCACGCGGTGCCGACGCCCGGCTGCTGCAGGCTGTCGCCCCAAGCCGCGTCGCTGACGAACTTGGCCGGCACGTCCGAGCCGTCCACCGTGACGGTGAAGATGGCGTTGCCTGCAGGAAAAGGGAACGGCGTATACAGCGCGAACGGCTTCTCCAGATTCTGACTCATGCAGTCGAGCTGACCGTTCCCGGTGAGCGCGCCGCACTCGGCGATGGCATCGCTGACACGCTTGCTCTGCGACACCTCCACGACCGTGGTCAGGACCGGGTTGCCGTTGTCCTGAGCGGCACGCGGGTCGACGCGCAAGATCTTCGCCTCGGGCGAAGCTTGCGCGCAGAGCGCCACGAGCCAACAGACGAGCAGAGAAGCCAGCGCGACCAATGCGCGGCTCCGGGACCGATAGTTGAGTGAATGCTGCATCACTGCCCTGTTATGCTTTCGGGTCGCGTTTCGGAACTCTGACGGGATAGAGGCGGGAGGAAGCGGAAAAATCAGATGATCTTCACGATGACGCTGAAGCCACCGAAGCGCAGCGTGTCGTTGTCGCGCAGCTCGAACTTCTTGCCGCGTTCGAGCGGGGCGTCGTTCATGAACGTGCCATTGGTGCTGCCGCTGTCTTCGACCTTGAGTCGGCCCGGACGAGCCGAGGCGTATACGATCGCGTGACGCGAGGAGGTCGTTGGGCTGTCGATTTCGATGTCGAGGCCAGTGCTCGCGCCTTTGCGCCCGAGCACATTGTGTCCTTGATACAGTGGCCAAAACAGCCCGAGCTCGCTTTGGTCGTAGCTGACGAGGAAGCCGGCGAGCGCGCGCATGGCGCCCGCTTCGACCAGCTCGGGATCGCGGCCCGGACCGTGGGCAACTGCAGCCGGCGCTGGCGGTGCAGAGCGAGCAACGGGCGGGGCCGACGGGCTCGGGCCAATCGGCGCGTGGCTGCGGCGGATCTGAGCTTCGTGCTCGTCCGTCGTTGGAGGCGGGGAGGTGGCAGCGAATGCCGCGGGCTCGTGCGAGTGGGGACCAGAGGAGGCGCTCGGCCGCGCTTGCGTGGGCACCGCGACTGGCGGAACCTGTGGCATCCACTGCGGCTGAGCCGGTGGTGGCTGATACGCGGCGGGTGCCGGCGGCGGAGCATACGGCGGCGGCGGAGCATACGGCGGCGGTGGAGCGTACGGCGGCGGCGGAGCATACGGCGCGGGCCCCGCGGCGTGACCTGGCGGAGGCCCGTAAGCCGCGGACGGAGCAGCCGCGGTGGGCGAGACCGTGGCGCCAAATGGGTTCATTCCTTCGGGTGAGCCGAAGCGCGCGCGATCGGCGGCCGGGGCGGGTGCAAAGCCGCCTGCATCCGCGGGCGGCGGACTGTTCCACGCAGGCGCGGGCGCCGCTGGGGCATAGCCCGGAGCGGGCTGGCCGGGAGGCGGCTGCCAGGGCGGTGGAGGCGCCGTGCCATATTGCGGGGCTGCAGGCGCAGCTTGCGGGGGTGGAGCTGCCCAGGCGGGCGCGGGCGGCGGTTGCTGAGGCTGCTGCCCGGGAGGGGCGCCATATCCGGCAGGGGGAGCTGCCGCGGCCAAGGGGTTGCCGCAGGACAGGCAAAACTTGCTGGTGGGCTGGTTCGACGCGCCGCACCGCGTGCACACGATCATGTGAAAAACTCCCGAGCTCGAGCTGTGCCGCGCTCACTTGCGTGGCCAAGCGCCGGGAGCATACCCGTTTTACTGCGTCATTACGCAGTTATTGGGGATCACACACACACCGAAGCAGGGGTGCTGGTAAAGCCCGCCTGATGCACGGCAGGAGCAACGAGCCCGACCAGCAAAACGGGGCTGAATCGCTGATTCAGCCCCGGGGTCGGGCGTGCAAAAAAGGAGCGCTGCGAGCGGGCCGCCCAAAGCGGGCGACCAGCGAGATCAGCGGTCTTTTTCGTCTTGGATGCGAGCAGCTTTGCCGGTCAAGTCGCGCAAGTAGTAGAGGCGACCGCGGCGCACGACGCCGCGCGAGGTCACTTCCAGCTTCTCGATGCGCGGCGAATGCAGCAAGAACATGCGCTCGACGCCGATGTTGAAGCTCACCTTGCGCACGGTGAAGGTCGATTGGAGACCCGCGCGGTGGCGCTTGATCACCACGCCTTTGAACACCTGCACGCGCAGCTTGTCGCCTTCGACAATCTTGTAGTGCACGGAGACGGTGTCACCGACGCGAAAATCCGGCAGGTCCTTGCGGAGCGCGGCAGATTCGAGGGCTTGGATAATCGAGAGCGTCGCCATGGTGTCTGTGCCGATCCTGAGAAAATGGGGTAGGGGCGCGGGATTATGCATCCCAAGCAAGCGCCGTCAAGCGAATCTGAGCCGGTGTTCACTGTCTTCGCTTGACTGGCGGCCTCCGGGGGGCTAATCCGCCGGGCCCGCATCGAAAAGCGAGCCGTTTTCTCAACCGGCCCGCATGTAACGCGAATCCGTTCCCAGTGTACTGGGTAGCGGCCTCGCCACTTACCAGAACGAAGGTCCTCTCGCTATGAATCAGTTCCCCGGCGTCATCGGCCGCAAAATCGGCATGACTCAAATCTTCACGGAGGACGGCAGCGTCGTGCCGTGCACCGTCGTCGAATCCAACATCAGCGTGGTCGGCAAGCGCACCCAAGAGAAAGACGGCTACGATGCCATCATCGTCGGCTCGGGTGAGCTCAAAGAGAAGCACACCAACAAGCCGCTCGCCGGTGCGTTCAAGAAAGCCAACGTGACGCCGCGCCGTACGCTGCGTGAGCTCCGTTGCACGCCTGAGTTCGCCGCCAGCGTCGAAGTCGGCTCGGAGCTGAAGGTCGATCAATTGTTCGAGGTCGGTCAGTTCGTGGACGTGCAGGGCACGACCAAGGGCCGCGGCTTCTCTGGCGTCGTGCGTCGCCATCACTTTGCGGGTGGCACACGCACCCATGGTACTCACGAGTATCGCCGTCACGGTGGCTCGATTGGTACCAACATGACCCCGGGTCGCGTGAAGCTCGGCATGAAGATGCCGGGTCAGCACGGCAACCAGACGGTCAGCGTGCTCAGCCAAAAGATCGTCAGAGTGATCCCGGAGCAGAATCTGATTCTGATCCACGGCGGCATCCCCGGTTCGCGCAACGGCCTGGTGTTCGTGCGCGGCGCGGTCAAGAAGCGCGGCGGCAAGCCGGCCAAGTGATGCGGGGTCACGCCGCGTTTGGCGCGGCGTGATTCGCATTTGAAAGCTCTGCATCGGCATGGCTTTCGAAGCACTGTTTCCCGCTTTCCGCGCAGCGCGGATCCTGCACGATCAGGGCGGTTTGTTGCTCGTCGACAAGCCGCCCGGGATCGCCTCGCACGGCGGTGACGAACAGCAAGCTTCCGATCTCGTCTCGCGCTTGAAGCGTGTGTTTCGTGCACGCGGGCAAGCCGACTATCTGGGCGTGCATCAACGCTTGGATTTGGGTACCTCGGGCGTGCTCGCGTTCACCCGCGATCCGGCGCTGAACCCAGTGATCGCCGAGCAGATGGAGAGCCACGCGGTGGAACGCGCGTACGTGGCGGTGGTGGCGTTTTCCGGCAAGGCCACGCTGCGCGACTCGGGCCTGATCGAGCAGCGGCTGGAGACCGTGAAGGGGCGCACGCGGGTCGTGAACAGCGGCGGGCAGCGCGCCGTCACACGCTACCGCGTCCTTTCCAGCGTGCGGGGGCGTGCGTTGCTCGAGCTGCGCCCCGAGACTGGACGCACTCATCAGCTGCGCGTGCACCTGAGTCATGCCGGCGCGCCGATTGTCGGCGATACGGCTTATGGCGGGGCGCCAGCGGAACGGCTATTTTTGCACGCCCGCGATCTGGTGTTGAAGAGCCCGGCCGTGCGCGGCTACGCGCCGGTGCCGCCCGCGTTCGACGATGCGCTGCAGGCGCGCGTGCCAGGGCTCGGTTCGCCCGAGCGTGTGCGCGAGGCATTGGCGGACGCAGGCTGCCTGCGTGAGCCGCTGCTGATCGCCACGGACACGTTTCGGATCGTCAATGACTCGGGCGATTTTCTGCCAGGCGTATGCGTCGATCGCTACGGCGATTTTGCGGTGCTCTCGTTGGCCAGCGACGAAGCCAGCGATCGCCGCCAACAATTGGCGGATTTACTGCACGAATTTGGCGCGCGCGGGGTGTACCTGAAGCAGCGCGCGCGCGCCGACTTGCGCCGCGAAGCGCACGCCGAGCTGGCTCCGAAGGCGCCCATCGCGGGCGAGGCCGTTGCGCCGCCGCTGGTGGTGCAGGAGCGCGAGGCGCGCTTCGGGGTCACGCTCGATGACGGCTTGTCCTGCGGCTTGTTCCTCGACCAGCGCGACAATCGCGCGCGCGTGGCAGCGCTTTGTGGCGGGCGCAAGGTGCTCAATTTGTTCTCCTACACCTGCTCTTTCAGCGTGTACGCGGCGCTGGCATCGGCCGAGCACGTGACCAGCGTCGATCTCTCGGGCCACGCGCTCGCGCGCGGTCGCGAGAACTTCGCCTTGAATGGTCTCGACCCGGGCCAGCACGCGTTCGTGCAGACCGACGCCCTCGACTGGCTCGTGCGTGCCAAAAAGCGCGGTGAAAAATTCGGGGTCGTGATCTTGGACCCGCCGAGCTTCTCCACCTCCGGCAAGGGCAAGACCTTCCGCGTCGCCGACGGCTATCAAGGCGCGCTCGAGCGGGTGTTCGCCGTGCTCGAGCCGGACGGGCGGGTGCTGGCCGTGACCAACCACCGAAAGACCTCGGTGCAGGCGTTCCGCAAAATCGTGCACGAAGCGGCGCGCGCTGCGGGCCGCGAAATCAGCCAGCTCAAGGACTTGCCAGCGCCGCTCGACTGCCCGCCGGGGCCCGCCGGACCGTTTCCGGCCAAGAGCGTGCTAATTAGCGTCAAATGAGCGGTCGCAAAGGCAATGCCTACGAGAAGCCGGACGCCCGCACCAAGGCGGCCAAGGCACAAGGCTTCCCAGCGCGCAGCGTGTTCAAGCTGGAAGAAATCGATCGCCGGGTAAAGCTGCTGCGCGCAGGCCAGAAGGTGCTCGATCTGGGCGCCGCGCCCGGCTCCTGGTCCTTGTACGCGAGCCAGAAAGTCGGTGTGAGCGGGCGGGTGCTAGCCATCGATTTGCAAGAGATCCGCCAAGCGTTTCCGCCCAACGTGAAGCTTTCGCAAGGCGACGCGCTGACCCTCGAAAACGCCGCGCTATCGGAGTTTGCGCCATACGACGTGGTGCTGAGCGACATGGCGCCCAACACCTCCGGCTCCAAGATCCGCGATCAGGCGGGCAGCTTGGAGCTGTGTTTGCGCGCCTTGGACGTGGCGCTCGCGCTCGGCAAAGTCGGCTCCCACTTCGTGGCCAAGATCTTCATGAGTGGCGACTTTCAGATCGCTCGTAAAATCGCGGGCGAACGCTACGAGAAGTGCCAAGTGATTCGCCCCGAGGGCACGCGTCAGCAGAGCACGGAAGTGTTCATCGTCGGGCTGGGACTCAAGGCGCCTGCAACGACGCCTTGAGCTCGGCTCGAGCTAGAGCGATTCCAGGTAAGCGACGAGATCGTTGCGCTGCGCGTCGTTCAGTCCGGCGATGGTGCCGTGCTTGTCGCCGCCGCACTTGGCATCGAAGCGGTCCTTCAAGGTGGCCGCGCAACCATTGTGCATGAACGGGGCGCGGTAGCCGACGGCCACTAGGGACGGCACCTGCAATTTGCTGGTCGCCACGGAGTCGATCGCGACCGACTCGTTGTCGGTCAACTTGCCACCCGAGTGACAGGTGGTGCAGCCCACGTCGGTCGATTGAAATAGTTCGCGCCCGCGCTGGGCGGCTTGGTCGCTGGCGTCGCGAATCGCTGCCGGAGGCTGGAGCGAGAACAGCCATTCGGAAAGGGCCGATACGCGCGCTGCGTTCTCGTGAATGCCGCCCATGCGGCCCACGAACACCTGGGTCATCAGCGCGTCGACGTTCGGCAGATCGCCGTTCCAGTGGAAGGGTGCGGTATCGCGCAGCCCGACGTGTAGTGCCTGCGTGCGCCGCTCACCGGTTCCGGCAAAGCGCCAGGTGCGTCCATCTTCACCGCCCTCCGGGTGGCACGAAGCGCAAGCGATGCCGCTGCCCGCGTCGCGGTGAAATAGGTCATGACCCGTGTCGGCGCGGGATTCGCCCGGTAGCGCTATGACTTCGGCCACGCCAAACGGCAGATCGCGCAAGACCAGGAGCTGCGCCGGCTCACGCGTTTGGGCCACGAGTCGTCCATTCGAGGTGAACGCCACGGCCGTGACGGGAACGTCGCTCGGCAAGGCCTGCGAGAATGCGCACTGATTGTCGCCTTGCATGTCGGCCAGCGCGAAGATCGAGACCGACGAACTGCCACGGAAGGGTGCCGAGCCCGCGGAGGTGGTGCCTTGCTCCCCCGGGGACACCACGAAGGGCCGCGGAGCGCCAGGATCGGCGCTGCCGGCATGCGCGACGGCAAGCCAGCGTTGATCGGCGGAAACGGCGAGATCGACCGGCAGCGGCGGGCCCATGAATTGAGTGCTGGTCACGCTGCCATCCGTTGCCACGGAGCTCACGACGTTCCTGACGATGCCATCGCAGCCTAGCCCGCCACCACCATAGGCGCTGCCCGATGCGCTGGGGGGGGTGATGACGATTTCGTCGCTCACGGTGTCTTGGTGCACGATCACCGCGCCACCCGTCGCATTGGAAACCGCGCGCCAAGCGGTGCTGGCCTGCAACGTGACGCTCTTCACTGCGCCAGGGTCGCCGAACGAATTGCTCGAGCTCGTCGGCTGCGACAACTGGCCCTGGGCCTGTGGCATCGCGATGCGCCGGTCGAGCGTGCCCAGGCTGCTCACGCGCAGGACCTCGGCCGACTTGAAGCGCGTCACCCACAGCTCGCTGCCGCGCACCAGCACGTCACGCAAATCAGCCTCCAGCGTGAGCGTGCGCACCGCGGCACCGCCTTGCGCCGGGAGCGACACCAGCTTGCCCTCGGCGCAAGCCACATGCAAAAGGCCGGTCACGGAATCGAAGGCGATGCCGCGCGGCGCTTTGCACACGGCTCTCCTGTCCAGCACGTTGCCAGTCACCGGATCGAGCGACAGCACCGCTCCGCCGCGCCGCAGGGCGACGTGGACGTGTTTCTGCCCGTCCTCGACACTGCGCCCCGGCTCGTCGCCCAGCGTCAACGTGATCGTGCTGCGCAGCTTGAGCGTGCTCAGATCGACGATCGAGATGCGGTCGCGCTCCGGATCGGCGACGATCGCCGCTGAGCCGTCCGAGAGCACGCTGAGCGTGCCGCCGCTGATCGCTTTCGGTGTCACGGGGGCGGTCAGGGCCGCTCGCTCGTCGACGGGGATCACCAGGTGAGGTTCGGTATCGGGCTGCTTGTCGAACGAATTGCAGCCGCTCAGAGCAAACCCGAGCGCCACCCCTGCCAACCATTCAGTCCCTCTGATCTTAGACATGCGCTCTCCGAATCCCACCCTTGAGGCGAACCACCTGCCGGCAGTGTAGCTCAGGCGCGGGCGCCGCGCTCGCGACGTTGTCCCGAGCTGCGTTCGGGGGCGAGGCGACGGAGAGAGCCAGTGTGGTGAAATCGCGACACTTTCTTTTCCTGAGCGAGAGTGTCATACCCACTCAGGGAGTCGGACTTGGCTTGGTTGTTGAAAGGGATCGCGTCGTTCACGGCCTTCGTGGCCTGCCTGTCGCCGTTGCGGGATGCGCGTGCTCAGGCGGCGCCAGCGAGCCCGGATTGGCTGGAGAGCCAGGTAAACGAAAGTGGGCAACACTGCGCGCGGCTCGCTGAGCAGCGTCAGGCCGACAGGATGCTCTTGGCCTGCGGTGCCGCCGGGGTCTGGGAGTTCACGCTTGGCGCAGCAACCCCACGCTTCGTCCGCAGCTATGCCTTTGCGGGGGACGCGGTCGGCTTCGTCAGCGAGTCCGATGGGCGGCTGTGGGTGAAGTTGCAAGTGCTCGAAGCGCGCCCCTTCCCAGGCGCGTCCGCGCAGGGCGCGGCGGTTTTCCCGGACGTCGCGTCGCCCGGGCAGCCACCCGCCGTGTCCGCGCCGCCCCCCGCGCCTGCCCCAGCACCCCCCGTGCCCGCTCGTCCGCAGTCTGGCCACGTCGTTCGTGCTTCGCCCGGTGAGGCGCTGATCTCGCTCGGAGGTTTGGACGGCATCGCGCGCGGCGACCACATCGAGATCGCAATCGAGAACGCCGGCGACGATGGCAGCGAAGAAGCCCAGTTGTCGCGTGAGGTCGCCGCCGTGGGCGTGGTCACGAACGTCGGCGCGAAGAGCGCGCGCGTCGGCTTGGGCTTGAACGAAAGCGTGCCCGCGGGAGCCCTCGCAACCCCCACTCGCGCGTCGCGCAGCAGCAGCTTGACCGCCCCCCCACGCGTCAGCGGGTTGTGGGAGATGGAGCTGTTTTTACGCCCTTTTGTCGCGCTCGAGGAGCTCGGCGGTGGTGCCGTGTTCAGCGGCAGCTTCGGCTATCGCTTCACTCACTTCCACCTGCAGGCCGTGCTCGATCCGCTGGCTTTTGCGGCGGCTGAAGGCAAGGGCAACGTCACGGCGGTCAACGCCGCCGTGATTGGCAGCTATGACTCCCAATACTTCGAGCTGGGGCTGGGCTTCGGCGCGCAGACCGTGAACGAAACGGGCTTCCTGGTCGAGCCCGGATCGGGGCTATCGGTGGCGCAGTTGGTTCGGCTCGGTGCTCGCGACGGCCTCAACCTCAGCGCGCGCACCAGCCTCGCGCTCTTTCACAGTCAATTTCAATTCGGCGGCCTGGTCGTCAGCGGTCAGATCCCGGTCACGCGCGGCTACTGGCTGCTCCTCAACGGCGGTGGCGGGAATGTCGGCTATGGCTACGGTGAGTTCGGCCTACGCGTGCTGCTCTCCGGCAATGGTCTCAGTGGTTCGACATTCTTGAGCGTCACAGCGGGCGGTGTGGGCATCTTCCGCTCCTCGTGCGAGTTCAACTGCGAGGGAAACGTGTCCTATGGTGGCCCCATGGCTGGCGTGGGCGGAGAATGGCGCTTCTAAGCCGCGTCGTGCACGGCTGAGCCCCTCATGGCAAAGGCAAAGGCCCTCGGCTTCTGGCGTGGGTTCGCGGCACCGTTCAGGGCGGCGCGGCGTCTGCTCGGGCAACCGCAAGCCTGGCCCTGGCTGCTGGTGCCGGCGTGCGTGTTCCTATTGCTCGAAGTCGGCTTCATCGCCCTGGCCTTCCGCTTTTTGAGGCCGTGGCTAGGCCAGCAGCTGGCGCACGTGGGCTGGTTGCCGGACGCACTGTCGCTCGGAGCGTCGTGGCTCGTCATGGCGCTCGCGGCAGTGCTGGGCTTTCTGCTGGCGATGTTCCTTTCGCCGCTGCTCAGCGCCCCGGCGTTGGAGCGCGTCGTGAGCATCACGGAGCTCGAGCTGCACGCCCCGCAGCGCGCAGCGTTGGGCTTCTTCGCCGAGTTTTACTGCGGAGCGCGCGCGCTGCTCTCGAGCTTGGCGTTGACGTTGCCGCTGCTGCTCGCGCTCTCGTTGCTCGAGCTGCTGCTGCCCGGGTTTACGCTGGTGAGCGTGCCGCTCAAGCTGCTACTCGGCGCGTTGGGCGTCGCCTGGGGGCTATTCGATTACCCGCTCACGCTGCGCGGCATCGGCGCGCGCGAGCGCTTGCGCTTCATGCGCCGGCATTTCGCGGTCGTGCTGGGCTTCGGCTCGGCTTTCTCGCTGCTGTTTTGGCTGCCTTGCTTCGGCGTCTTGATGTTGCCAGTCGGGGTCGCCGCGGCCACGCAGTTGTACTGGGAAATCGAGCGGGCGGGAGCTTGAGCCGTTACGCGCCTTTTCCAAGCCACTCAACGGCGCTAGGAGCGCGCCGCTACCGCTTGGCACGCGCCGGGCACTGAGGTGACCTTCTTGCCGAGCAGGATCGCCGCCGGAAAGTACACCTCTCCTCGCTTGACGAACAGGTTGCCGCTCGCTCGGTAAGCACAGCCCACGATATCGTCTGCTTGCCAGTTGCCGGCACCGAAGCGAACGTCCACGCTGAAGGGCATGAAATCACGGCGCTGCTCGTCGCGACTGAGGCTGGTCTGAGTGACGCGGACGCGCCGCTCTTGGGGCGGGGGGCGTGAGCGTGAGAAACGGCTACCCGCGCGCTCGGCGAGCGGTTTCAGAAGTACGGTTTCGACTCGCTGGCGAGTCCAGTCGACCAGTGAGGGCTCATCGGCCAGCGCGAACGACGGCATGAAAGCGAGCACGAACACGCAGCACGAGAGCGAGCGGAGATATTTCACGACGCATCCTTTCGACCAGGTAAATAGGGGTTTGCAGCCAAAAAATCGGGCGGCGAGAGAGCCATTCGACGAGCACCGCGCTGGCCAGAACCGGGCCCCACAAGGCCGCGACATAGGCCACGTCCGGGGCGACGCCGGCGGAATCCAGCGCCACGATCAGCGCGCGCGAGACGACGGCCACGCTCATCTGCCCAACGACATGGCGCATGGCGCGCGCGTGCGAAATCAGGTCGCGTCGCCGCGCCGCGCGAACGCCAAAAATCAGCGCCGTCGCAACGATCACCGCTGAGAGCAAGAAGCCGGCCGTGACGACCGCACCGCCTTTGGCGTCGAACGCCAGCACGACTCCCGAAGGCAGGAGCGCAAACAGCAGGAGCCCCCCGGTCACGCGCCCGAGCCAGCGATGCCAGACGACACGTCGTTGCAACGCGCGAGTCAGCAGCAAAAGACAAAGCGGAAAGCCGAGCGCCGCCGCAGCCACGTGCACCCGCAACGCCGCGAGCCACAACGACTCGAAGCGGAGCGGAAGCTTTTCGATCACGAACGGCGGCAACGTTTCGAAGTCGAAGTAGGGCAGACTCATGCAGGTGATGAGCGCCGACCCAAGCAACATCGAACCGAGAAAGCCGCGCGCCGCCCAACGGCCGAAAGTTCGTTGCATCGTCATTCGACGCAGCAAGCCGCCAAAGGATTTGCCCTTTTCGTATGTAGGCAGTGGGGCGACGGTTTTTGGCTCTCGGGCGCTCATCGCCCGTCTGTCGCTGCCACTCGAGCTCGTGTGACAGCGAAGGGGACGAATTTCCAAAAAAGCCGCTGATCGGGCTACGCGACGGGTCGCGGGTGCTCGGCCCGCTTACCCAACCCCCCGGGCCCGGCTCCGCTGCGCCGCTTCGAGGGCGAGCCGCTAGTGCTCATCGAGCAGGCGCGACTGACGACCGGGCGGTTCGCTCGCCAGCTTGCTCAACTCGAGCCCTGTCTCGACTGCGACCTGGATCTCCGTGAGGCGCGTCGTCGCCGAAAGCCAGCCTTCGTTGCGCGCTTCGAGTCCGCTCAGCTCGACCAGCGAAAGACGTAGCGCCTGCAACTTGCGCTCGATGCCCGAAAGCGCGGCGAACATTTCTTGGCTCGCGCTGGCGAGTCGCGGTGGACGTTGCGTCGACAGGCCCGGCTCCGCGCAGGCTTGCGCGACGCGATCCGCGGCGGCCGCCAGCCGGAAGCTGCGGCGCAGCAGGGTGTGCGCGTCGGCGTCCAGACTCGCGAAATCCGCTCGCGTGAGGTGAAGACCGCCGCTGCGGATTTGCTCGATGATCGCGCATAGCGCAGTCAGGCAACGCTGGGCCGCTCCCGCTCCCTGGGGGCCTTTGATGCCGCGACGGAGCGCCGACAGTTCGTTCCAGAGCGTGCGATCGACGGCCGCGAGCTTCGTGTCCACGAAGCTTCGTGGGATCTCCAGGGCGTGGGGGATGCGTTCGACGGCTCCCCAGCACAGCGCTAGGGCCACGGGCAGCGCCAGCCAGGCGATGCCCGTCAGTCCGAGAAAGGCGCTGCCCGCGGCGACCATCAGCACGACTAGGAATCGAAATGCCAAGCGCGCGTCGAAATCGAAGCGCAGCGTGTACTGGGCGTGCAGCGGAATTTGCTGAGATTGACGAAAGCTCACACCGAGCTCGGAAAGGGCCGCAGATAGCTGATCGAGCTCTTCCGGCGCAAGCTCGGCGACCAGGTCGAGTTGCAAGCGGTCGACCATGGCGCTCACCGAATCGC
>Ga0207691_10000390_pt1 | contig 43939 bp, 71 predicted proteins | sample KBSM13metaG_FD_184327 | JGI IMG/M metagenome (GOLD analysis project Ga0207691, IMG submission 184327) | Miscanthus rhizosphere microbial communities from Kellogg Biological Station, Michigan, USA - KBS M1-3 metaG (SPAdes) (version 2) | ecosystem: Host-associated > Plants > Roots > Rhizosphere >...
GGCAGTGCTCGATCTTGGCGAACTGTTCGGGCGTAATCTCCATGCCCGCCAGTCTGCAGGATGTTCGCTGCCTGCGCCATTAGTGTGAACACGCCCTAGATTGCAAGCTCCCTGCACAACGGGAGCGCAGCATGGATCCCTCGACCGGCACCTTGGCCCGCCTCCGCGCCATCAACTATCAGCCGCCGTTCAATCGCTGGTGCGGCATCGAGGTCGTGTCGGCGGTGCCCGGCAGCGCCGTCATCGCGATGCCGTGGCGACCCGAAGCGGGCCAGTACGCGGGCTTCCTGCACGCCGGCCTGATCGGTGCGTTGATCGACACCGCCTGCGGCTTCGCCGCGGTGACGTTGGTGGACCGAGTGCTCGCATCACACTACGCCGTCAACTGCCTGCGTCCAGCGGTCGGCCATCGCTTCATTGCGAGAGCGCGGGTGATCAAGCCGGGGAAGTCCCAGGTATTCACGGCCTGCGAGCTGCACGCCGAAACGGACAGCGGCGAGAAGCTGGTCGCGACCGGTGAGACGCTGTTGCTCGTGATCGCCGGCGGCACCGAGATGTAGGCGTCCTGCTTCGCGCCGGTCGTGCGTTGGAGCGGCTCGCCGATGCACCGAGCAGCTTGCTATTCTCGGATTTGGCAAGGACGCCGATCGGCGTCCGCCGGATCGAAACCTGGATAACCATGTCCAACAAGAGCACACACACCGGCAGTTGCCACTGCGGTCGCGTCGCCTTCGAGCTCGATGCCCAGCTCGATATGTCGTCGCGTGCAGCTGCTCGCTGTGCCGCAAGGTCGGCGCACTCTGGCACGGCGCGACCGACGCCAACCTTCGCATCATCGCCGGCGAAGACGAGCTGACGCTGTACCAGTTCAACACGATGACGGCGCGGCACTATGCGTGCCAGCACTGCGGCGTGCATCCGTTCTCGCGTCCCCGGCTCGACCCGAGCTGATGGGTCGTCAACGTTCGCTGCATCGACGCTGTCGACGTCGCCTCGCTCCCGCTGATGCATCTCGACGGTGCCAACTGGGAAGCGGCCGCCGAATCACTGCGGGCGAAGCGCAAGCCGAGAGGCGCAAGCTGATCCTGCGCCGTACCGCGCCATCGACGAGATGACCGCCGTCTCTCGCAGCAGGTCGGCGCACCGGACAGCAGGGTTCGCCGGATCAGGCATCGCATTTGCCTCGACCAGCAATCCATCCGTCGAGGAGAAAGAGCATGCCGGCCGATTCCATCGCTATCGCGCGCGCCAGCTATGAAGCCTATGTCTCGAAGGACCGCGCTGCCATCGAGGCCCTCATCGCGCCGGGCTTCCACTTCACGAGCCCGCTCGACAACCGCATCGACCGCGCGACCTACTTCGAGCGCTGCTGGCCGAACAGCCGCACCCTCGAAGGCTTCGAGTTCATCCACCTGCTCGAAGCGAACGGTCGCGTGTTCGCGACCTACGTCGGCCGCAACCGCGACGACCACCGGTTCCAGAACACCGAGATCCTGACGATCGGCGACGGGCAGATCACCGACGTCGAGGTGTACTTCGGCTGGTCGATACCGCATCAGGCGGCCGAGGGACGCTTCGTCGATGCGGCGGCCAACTGAGGACGCAGAGCAACGAGAGCGCGGTCGAGCGCGCGCTGAACGCGACGGGAGTCGAAACGCGAGCGCTATCCTGTCGCCTCGAGGCCAACCCTGAACCACCGAACGGACGAGACGGGAATGATTGAAGGAACCTGCCTGTGTGGCGCCGTTCGTTGGCGATTCGAAGGTCAGCCGGATGGCGCGACCGCGTGCAACTGCACCGCGTGCCGCCGATACGGCGTGCTGTGGGCCTACGACTACGAGGGTGAAGGCATCACGGTTGCCGGCCCGACGAAGGCCTATGTGCGCGGCAAGGCGCTCGAGTTCCACTTCTGTCCGGGCTGCGGCTGCGTGGCCTTTTGGCGCTCGCAGCAGAAGAACGCCGAAGGGCGCCTGCGGATCGCGGTGAACCTGCGGCTCGCCGAGCCCGATGCGGTCGCGCAGATTCCGATCGACCACTTTGACGGCCTCGTCACGTTCGACGACCTGCCGCGCGACGGCCGCTGCGTGGCCGACTACTGGTCCTAGCGCTCGCCACACCGGTCCCCCACCCATGCACATCACGATCCTCACGTTCGACGGCTTCAACGAGCTCGACTCGCTGATTGCGCTCGGCATCCTCAACCGCATCAAGAAGCCGGGCTGGCGGGTGTCGCTGTGCAGCCCGCAGCAGGAGATGACCTCGATGAACGGCGTCGTCGTGCACGCGCAGTCGCCGTTGTCGTCGGCCGCGTCGGCCGATGCGGTGATCGTCGGCAGCGGCATCAAGACGCGCGAGATCGTCGCCGACCCGCAGATCATGTCGGCGCTGCACCTCGATCCCGAGCGCCAGCTCGTCGCCGCGCAGTGCTCCGGTACCTTGATCCTCGCCAGGCTCGGCCTGCTCGACAAGGTGCCGGCCTGTACCGACCTGACGACCAAGCCGTGGGTGCAGGAGGCGGGCATCGAGGTGCTGAACCAGCCGTTCTTCGCCGCAGGCAATGTCGCGACCGCCGGCGGTTGCCTGTCGGCGCCGTATCTCGCGGCGTGGGTCATCGCCCGGCTGGAAGGCGAAGACGCGGCGCGCGCGGCGCTGCACTACGTCGCGCCGGTCGGCGAGAAGGACGCGTATGTCGATCGCGCGATGAAGAACATCGCGCCGTATCTTCACGGCGCCGAACAGCCGACCGCGCACGAGGCGCGGTGACTGAGGCACGTGCCGAAGCGCACGGCAACGACCGAACAACCTGAACCGGAGACGACCATGGCGCAAGCGCTGACCCCTGTGACGACCGAGACGCTGCAGGCATTCGCCGACGCGTGGAATCGCCATGACGTCGATGCGCTGATGTCGTTCATGGCCGACGATTGCGTGTTCGAGGCCTCGGCCGGTCCGGAGGTGTTCGGGCAGCGCCACGTCGGCCGCGACGCCGTGCGTGCGGCCTACGCCGAAGTCTGGGCCACGTTTTCCGACGCGCACTGGGGCGGCGCGCGCCACTTCGTGCAGGGCGATCGGGGCGTCTCCGAATGGACCTTCACGGGCACGCGGGCCGACGGCTCGCGCGTCGAAGTCGACGGCTGCGACCTGTTCACCTTTCGAGGCGACAAGATCCACGCGAAGGATTCGTACCGCAAGAATCGCCCGCCGATCCCCGCCTCGGCTGCGCGGGCGGCCTCGCGATGATCGTCCGCAAAGGGCAGGCGAGGACGAAGAGCCGTGACGAGCCCGGCTTCGGTGCGATGGCGACCGCGAGCTTCTCCGACAGCGCCGGCATCACCCAGTACGGCGCCTACCTGCAGACGCTGCAGCCCGGCGCTCGCACCTCGACGCGCCACTGGCAGGAGCAGGAGGACGAGTTCCTCTACGTGGTCGCGGGCCGCGTCACGGTCGTCGAGAACGACGGCCCGCACATCCTCGAGCCGGGCGATGCAGCCTGCTGGCCGGCCGGCGTGCCGAACGCCCATCACGTGCTGAACGAGTCGAGCGAGCCCCTGCTCGTACCTGATCGTCGGCACGCGGGTCACGCACGACATCTGCCACCACCCCGACGTCGGCAAGACGCTGTACAACGAAGGCGAGGCTTGGCGCCTCGAAGACGCGTCGGGCCAGGTGCTCAAATCCGGCCAGATCGAACCGGGGTGGTGACTTCCGGCAGGCGGCTCACTGCTGCGGCGAGCGAACGCCGCATCGCATGCATTCCGAAGGTGAACCTGTGATTCAAGGAGTCCCGATAACCGCCACCGCGCCGATCACCGACGCGAACCCGACCGTCGCCGAGATGGAGGCGCGCGTCGCGCGCTTCCGGTCGCTGCGGCCGACCGATGACTACGTCGACTCGGCGATCCCCGGTTATGAACGCCTCACCTACCGCGTGCTCGGCGTGCCGCCCGATGCGCCGCTCGCCGCGGAGGACTTTCACCTCAGCTTCGTCCGCTGCGAGGCCGGCAAGGCGGCGCCGCTGCACAACCACCTGACCCAGGAAGTCTTCATCGCGCTGACCGGCCGCTGGGAGGTGTTCTGGGGTCCCGAGGGCGAACGCCGGATCGTGCTCGAGCCGTGGGACACGATCTCGATTCCGCCCGGCGTCTCGCGCGGGTTCCGGAACATCGCGGCCGAAGCCAGCTACCTGATCGGCATGGCGAGCGGGCGCGACCCCGGCAACATCAACTGGCCGGCGCCCGTTCGCGCTGCCGCGCTCGCGGCCGGCGTGACGCTGCCCTGATCGCGGCCCACGTGTTCTCCCACATCGTCATCGGCGTCGGCGACTTCGAGCGCGCGCTGGCCTTCTACACGCCGCTCGCCGCCGTGCTCGGCATCGAGCTGCGCTTCTGCGACAAGAGCCGTCCGTGGGCGGCCTGGCAATCGGCACCCGGGCCGCGGCCGCTGCTGATCATCGGCGCGCCTTATGACGGCCGGCCGCATGCCGCGGGCAACGGCCAGATGGTCGCGTTTCTCGCGGCGTCACGCGAGACCGTCGATCGGGCGCACGCGGTCGCCCTCGGCCACGGCGGTCACTCGGAGGGTGCGCCGGGCCTCCGCCCCGAGTACCACGAGCACTATTACGGCGCGTACTTCCGCGATCCCGACGGCAACAAGCTCTGCGTGGCCTGCCATGCGCGGCCGGCGTGAGACACCGGCCCGTCGATCGCGCAACGCCCCGATGCTGAAGACCCTGCCGCTGCTCGTCTGCCTCGGCGCCGGCATCGTCGGCGGTGTCTTCTTCGCGTTCTCCACCTTCGTGATGAAGGCACTCGCCGACGGACCGTCGCCGCACGGCATCGCGACCATGCAGCGCATCAACGTCAGCGTGCTCGGGCCGCTGTTTCTCGGCGTCTTCGTCGGCACCGCGGTGCTGGCCGGCATCTGCGTGTTCGCCGGCTTCTTTCCGTGGGGCGAGACGAAGTCGCTGCTGCTGTTCGCGGCCGGGCTTCTGTACCTCGTCGGCACGTTCGGCGTCACCGTCGCCTTCAACGTCCCACGCAACGATCGCCTCGCGCACATGAACCCCGAGTCGGCCGACGCGGCCACGTATTGGCCGCGCTACGTCCGCGAGTGGCTGTTCTGGAATCACGTGCGCACGGTCGCCGCCATCGGCGCCGTCGCCTGTGCGGCTGCGGCGCTGACCTACTGACGGCGCATTCGCCATCCCGACTCTCCACACCTCGGAGCAACCCATGAGCAACTCGTACGATCTGACCGGCAAGTTGGCCCTCGTCACCGGCCGCGCCAAGGGCATCGGCAAGGCGGTGGCCGAGATCCTGATGGCGAGCGGGGCGGAGGTTCGGATCTGGGATCGGCATGGCGCCGACGTGAGCGGCGCACGTTCCAGCGTCGTCGACGTCACGCGGACGGACGCGATTGCGCGTGCACTGGCCGAACTTGCCGCGGAGCCGGTCATCGACATCCTGGTGAACGACGCCGGCACTCTCGGTGGCGTCGGCCCCTTCGTCGACCAGACCGCCGACGGTTGGCAGCGCATCGTCGACGTCAATCTGCTCGGCACCTTGCGCGTGACCCAGGCGGTGCTGCCGCACATGCTGCGTCGGCGCAGCGGGCGCATCGTCAACCTCGGCTCGCTCGCCGGCAAAGAGGGCCTCGCCGGCCTCGCGGCGTACTCGGCGGCGAGCGTCGGGATCATCGCGTTCACGAAAGCGCTGAGCCGCGAGGTGGCGGGACACGGCGTCTTCGTCAACGGCATCGCACCGGGTCCGATCGACACCGACATGATCCGCGACCTCGGTCCCGACGCGGTTGACAGAATGGTTCAGGACAGTCCGCTCGGTCGCCTCGGCAGTGCCGACGAAGTCGCCCACCTCGCCGCCTGGCTCTGCTCCGATGCCAGCCGCTTCAACACCGGCGCGATCTTTGACATGTCGGGCGGGCGCGCACGTTACTGAGCCCGGCTCGGACGCGATCAGCATCTGTCAGCTTCAGCAGCATGGAGCGCACTGCACACTGCGCACTCAAACAGGTCTGCGCCAGAATGGTCGCTGATGCGTCATTTGAAGCAGCCCTCTCGCTCCAATTGAACTCCGCCCCGGGTCGCATGCACGCAGACGCTGAACACGAGATCACCGTCCGCCAGGCCGTGTCCGCCGACCTGGAGCCGCTGACCGACCTGTTCGATCAGTACCGCCAGTTTCAGGGCCAGCACGCTGACCGGGCGGCGGCGCGCAGCTTCCTGAAGGCTCGCTTCGACCACGGCGAATCGATCCTGTTCATCGCACTGGCGGGTGACGCGCCGCTCGGCTTTGCACAGCTCTATCCGAGCTTCTCGTCGGTCGCGCTAAGCCGCGTCTTCATCCTGAACGACCTCTTCGTCGCCGAGACCGGCCGGCGCCGGCAGGTGGCGAGCCGCCTGCTCGCCGAGCTCGAGGCCTATGCGTGGTCGTTCGGCGCCTGCCGGATCACGTTGAACGTCGGGCGCTCCAACACGAGTGCGCAAGCGCTGTACGCGGCGCGCGGCTGGGAGCAGGACGAACGCCATTTCATGGTCCACCGCTACCCGCCGCCGAACGCAGGCGACGCCTGAACCGCGACACACCACCATGTCACGAGACCAAGCCTTCCTCGACGCGGCACATGCCCTCGGCCATTCGTTCGACGGCGAGATCAAGCGCGGCGGCAACTACCTGCCGGTGGTGCGGGTCGGCGACACGGTCCATGTGAGCGGACAGGTCCCGCGCGTCGGCGACACGGTCGTCGTGACGGGCCGCGCCGGACTCGACGTGACTTTGGAGCGAGCGCAGCTCGCCGCGCGGATCTGCGCGATGCGGGCGCTCGCGCTGCTGCAGCGCGAACTCGGATCGCTCGACAAGATCCGCGCGCTGCCGAAGGTCAATGTCTACGTCCAGTCCGCCGACGGCTTCACCCAGCAAAGCGAAGTCGCCGACGCGGCCTCGGAGCTGCTGGTGGCGGTGCTAGGCACCGACGGCGCCCATGCCGCACGTCGGTCGGCGTCTTCCAGCTGCCAAAGAACGCGGCGGTCGAGCTCGACCTCGTCGCCGTCGCTCAGGCCGGCTGAGAGTTCCTGCCGCGAGCAACCGCGCGTCCGACGATGAGACAGCTCGCCATCCTCTACCCGGTCTTCGCGCTGGCCGCCTGGACCTTGGCGGTGCTGATGCTGATCCCGATCATTCGGGTCCGGGCCGGGCGGCGGCGCGAGATCGTCGCCGACGACTTCAAGTACGGCGAGGCGCCGTCGGTGCCGAAGTACGTGAGCATCCCGAACCGCAACTACATGAATCTGCTCGAGCTGCCGATGCTGTTCTATGTCGTCTGCCTGCTGCTGATGATGACGGCCGGCGCGTCGAATCTTGCGGTCGCGCTCGCCTGGGCCTACGTCGCGTTGCGCGTGGTGCACAGCCTGATCCACCTGACCTACAACCACGTGATCCACCGGCTCGCAGTCTTCGCGCTGAGCAACACGGCCCTGGTGGGGCTGTGGCTCCTCGCCTTCATTCATGTCGCGTCGAATGCCTCGGCGTAGCGCCTTTTTCGACGCGGCGCACGGCGTCGATCGTGGCGAAAGTCCGGCGCCGCGCGCCGCGCGCGGCGCCATTCGACCGGTGCCGAGCACAATGACGGCGTCTTCCTTCGCCACCCTTTTGCGAGGTCCTGCCCCATGGTATTGCTCGTCGCCGGTGCCTTCGTGGTCGCGCTCGGCCTGTTCAGCGGCGTCGTCCTGACCCTGGCTCCGCTCGGGCTCGCGCCCTGGTCGCCGGAGCTCGTGCTATGGGTGCTGTTTCCGGTGTTCAGCATCGTCGGCTTCCTGCTGGTCGGAATGGCCGGGCGGACGACGCAGGTTCGCAGCTTCACCTTCGCCGTCTCGTGCCTGTTGCTGCTGCTCGCGCTGGCCTCGGCGACCGGTGTCGTGCTGTCGGCGGCCTCGGTGATCCGGCCGGTCGGCAGCGTGATGCCGCTCTGGTACGTGCTGGTGGTGGCCGGCGTGCTCGGCGCGATCGGCGCGGCGTCGAGTCAGTCGCGCGCCGCCGAAAGCTGACGCACTCGGCAGCGCCGAGGCTCCGCGACTGGCCGCGAGCGGCCGGCATGAGCGCATCCCCGATTGCTTCGGGTGGCGTGCCGGTGGTACGTTGACCGCCGTTCGCCCACCTCTTCGATGGAGTCCCATGAACTTTTCGACCCGGATCGCAACCCTCGGTCTCTTGACTGCCGCCCTGTCCTCTCCCGCCCTCGCGCAGACGTGAAGGTGACGCCGCTCGGCGGCATCGACGGCGAGTTCTGCCCGCAGGATCGCGCCCTGATCTTCGAGGACGCGAACGGGACCCGCATCCTGTATGACCCCGGCCGCACCGTCGCCGGCGCGACCGATCCGCGCCTCGGCAAGATCGACATCGTCCTGGTCAGCCACATGCACGGCGACCATGCGGGCAACGCCCACAACAAGGCGCCGAACTCGGGCACCTGCGAGCAGCCCGACATGTCGGTGTCGGCGATCCCGAACACCAACGCCGCCAACATCGCGATCGGGAAGAAATCGAAGATCGTGACCGGCAGCGAGATGCCGCCGTTCTTCGCCGCCAAGCTGAAGGCGAACGGCGGCAATCCGGCCGATTCGATGCTGGCCCGCTTCGGCGGCAGCGTGACGGTCGGCGGCGTGCGCATTGCGACCGTGACGGCGATGCACAGCAACGGCCTCGACCCCGACTACATCGGCGGCGAGCTCGGCAAGGCGATGAAGGAGGCCGGCATCGCCGGCGACGTCGGCCTGCCAACCGGCTATGTGCTCTGCTTCAGCACCGGCCTCGTGGCCTACCTGTCCGGCGACACTGGCATCACCGCCGACCAGGAGCTGGTCGTCCGCAACCACTACAACGCAAAGCTCGCCGTGATGAATATCGGCGACGGCTTCACGACCGGCCCGGCCGAGGCGGCCTATGTGATCAACGATCTGGTGAAGCCGGCCTCGGTGATCGCCTCGCACGCCAACGAAGTCGGCACCGTCGGCGGCAAGGTCCGCCAGGGCAGCAAGACCGAGGCCTTTGTCAAGGCATCGAAGGTGCCGGTCGTCGTCCCGCTGTCGGGCAAGACGATGGAATTCGACGCCGGCGGCAAATGCACGGCAGGCTGCTGAGCCGGCTCCACAGTGACCTCTCAGATGCGCATGGTCTCGGTGATGAAGCGGCTTTGGGCCGCACCCTGCTCGGCGGTCGGGCTCGTGCTCGGGACCGTGCCGCTCGCGCTCGGCGGCTCGGCGTCGTGTGCCGACGGTGTGCTCGAGATCACCTATCGGGATCGCAACGCCGCATGCGGACGCATCGCCCGCCGCCTGCCGTTCCGGGGCATCGTGTTCGGCCACGTCATCCTCGCCGTCACGCGCAAAGAACTGCAAGGCATCCGCGCGCACGAACGGGTCCACGTCGATCAATACGAGCGCTGGGGGCCGCTGTTTTTCTTCGCCTATGGCGCTTCTTCCCTCTGGCAGCTGCTGCACGGCCGGAAGGCGTACTGGGACAACGCCTTCGAGGTGCAGGCGCGGCGGCTCGGCAGTCCGACCGCGGACGGGTCGATCGGCACGCAACGCACCGCGTGAACCGATTGCCGTCGGCGTGTTCAGCTTCCTAAAGGCAACGCCGCACACCGACCCGTTGCTCGGCGTTCTGTTTCGCACGCGCGGCCTTTGGCGTGGCACGTTGGCGCTGCATGAAGGGCAGCCCGTGCCGCTCGCCATCGCGGGCTCACGCACCGCACCGGACCCCGACTCGCTGGCGCTCGCGCGCGCTGTGCCGGCGGCATTACCGGCATGGCGTCCGTCCATCGAGGCGGCCGTGTGGACTCACATCGAGCCGTACCTCGAGGCGATCGCTGCCGGCGATGACCCGGCGCCTGCCGAAGTCGCTCCGGTGACGCGGGCTGATGCGCTGTGGCCGCTCATCACCTTCACGCACATCGCCGCGATCCCGCTCGACGGCCGGCTCGTCGTCGAGCTCGGCCTGGCCATCCCGTGGGACGAGGAGCACACGCTCGGCGCGCGCTTTCGCGAAGGCCGGCTGATCGAGCTATGCGGCAGCGTGCTGGCGCCCTGACCGTAAGCGCGCGGGAAGGCAAGCCAAGCAGAAACGCCTATCGGGCAAGATGCGACCGTGAACTCGATTGCCCCGTTCCTCGTCGCCGCCAGCGCAGCGATCGTCTTCGTGCTCGGTGCCATCCATCTGCTCTACACGTTCCACGGCCCGCTGCTGCGGCCGCGCGATCGCGAGCTGCAAGCGCGCATGGCGGCGGTTTCGCCGGTCATCTCGCGCGAGACGACGATGTGGAAGACCTGGATCGGCTTCAACGCGAGCCACAGCATCGCGTTGCTGTTGTTCGGCGCGATGTACGGCTACCTCGCGCTGGCGCATGCGGACCTGCTGTTCGGCTCGGTCTTTCTGCGCGCGATCGGCCTCGCCGTGCTGCTCGGCTACGTGGCGCTCGCGAAGCTGTACTTTTTTCGCATTCCGCTGCTCGGCGTCATCGGTGCCACGCTGCTGTACGGCCTGGCGATCGCCGCGCGCGGGTTTTGAACGATGCCGCCTCGACTGCCGTCGAAGATCCCGTGACGCTGACACCGACGCCAACCGCCGCAACGCCGCCCGAGGGCTGGGAGGCTCGTCTCGCCGCGCTCTGGACGTCGTTGCCGAACCAGGACGACGAAGCGTTCCGAACCGCGGTGCAGCGACTCGTCGCCGAGTTGCCTGACGGCGATCCGATCGGCCTGTTCGAGCTCGCGTGCGCGCAGGACTCGACCGGCCACTCGGATCGCGCGGTGCCGCTCTACCGCTCGGCCCTAGGCGCCGGCCTCGACGGACTGCGTCGGCGGCGCGCGACGATCCAGCTCGCCAGCTCGCTGCGCAACATCGGCAAGGCCAAGGAGGCAGCCGCGTTGCTCACGCGCGAGGCGCAGCAGCTCGACGATGAGCTCAGCGACGCGGTCGCGGCGTTCCGCGCACTGGCGCTGAGCGATCTCGGGCTCGACCGGGAGGCCTTGCGCCATGCGCTGGTTGCGCTGTCGCATCACCTGCCGCGCTACAACGCATCGCTGGCCCGCTATGCCGATGCGCTGGTCGACGTCGAGCGCGATGAACCGATCAAGGGAAACACACGCTCATGAAAACCGCCGTGCTCGTGATCGACGTGCAGCAAGGCCTATGCGTCGGCCCGGACGCCGCGCACGACTGTGCCGGCACCATCGAGCGCATCAACGTCGTCACGCGGCACGCGCGGGCCACCGGCGCGCCGGTGATCTTCGTGCAGCACGAGACCGCGTCCGGCGAGCTGCAACACGGCAGCGCCGAGTGGCAGCTGGCAACGGGCCTCGAATTCAAGCCCGACGACCTGCGGGTGCGCAAGACGACGCCCGACTCGTTCCTCGGCACGCCGCTGCAGGACCTGCTCGATGCGCGCGGCGTGCAGCGGCTCGTCGTCTGCGGCATGCACACCGAGTTCTGTGTCGACACGACGACCCGCCGCGCGCTCGCGCTCGGCTACCCGGTGCTGCTGGTCGCCGACGCCCACACCTCGGCCTGCAACGATGCGCTCGCACCGGCGCAGGTGATCGCGCACCACAACGCCACGCTGACCCGGATCACGAGCTTCGGACCGCGCGTGACCGCAGTGAGAGCCGCCAACCTTTCATTGGCTACGGTCTGACGCGGCCGTTTGACCGCCAACTGCACGCAGGAGCCGCATGAGCCTTGAAGATCTCGAGCGCAACAAGCGCAACGTCGTCGCCTTCTACGACCTGATGTTCAACGAGTGCCGGCCGGCCGAAGCGATCGAGCGCTACGCCGGCGACCGCTACATCCAGCACAACCCGCACGTCGCCGACGGCAAGGACGCGTTCATCGCGTACTTCGAGCGGATGGCGCGCGAGTACCCGGGCAAGCGCGTCCACTTCAAGCGTGTCATCGCCGAAGGGGACTTCGTCGTGCTGCACTGCCACCAGGAATGGCCGACCGATGCGAACCGCGACTGGGCCGGCATCGACATCTTCCGGCTCGCCGACGGCAAGGTGGTTGAGCACTGGGACGCTCTGCAGGTGGTGCCCGAGACGACCGCCAACGGCAACCCGATGTTCTAGTGATCGGCGTCAATCAGCGTGACTCACATCGCATGGGCAAGTTCTCGACCGGCGCTGCGATGGCCGTGAAAACGCTGCTTGCGCTGCTGCTCGCCTTTGCAGCCGACGCCGCCACAGCGCAGCCTGCGCCGGCTCCGGCGCCTTTGCCCACCTGGGCCGAAGCGGCGTGGCAGTCGCTCTCGACACAGCAAGGCCTCGCGCGTCGGACCCGCCTCGATCCGTCGATGCAGACCGCCGATTTCGACGGCGACGGCCGCGCCGACCTCGCGGTTCTCGTGGTGCACGTCGCCAGCCGCAAGGAAGGCATTGCATTCCTGTTCCCATCGAGGCCCGCCCGGGTGATCGGCGCGGGCAGCCCGTTCGGCAACGGCGGCGACGATTTCGCGTGGATCGATGCGTGGCACGTCGAGCCACGCGCCAAGGCGCGCGGGGTCCGCGGTGGCCGGCCACTGCACATCGACGGCGCGGGCCTCGTCGTCGAGAAGGAAAGTTCCGCCAGCGCGCTGATCTACCTTGACAGCGGACGGCCGCGCTGGCGACAGTACGGCGACTGAAGCCGATCGCAGGACCTCGACATGAACGCGCACCCGCTCGAAACCTGGCACCGCATGGTCCGTACGCAGGACGCATCCGGGTTGCCGGCGCTGCTTGCGGAAGACGCGGTCTTTCACTCGCCCGTCGTCCATACACCGCAGCGCGGCCGCCAGCTCGCCGCCGCGTACCTCGGCGCGGCGTTCCACGTGCTCTTCAACCCGACCTTTCGCTATGTGCGCGAGATCGTCGGGCCGACCGACGCGATGCTCGAATTCGAGACCGAGATCGAGGGCATCACCGTCAACGGCGTCGATCTGATCCGCTGGAACGACGCCGGCCAGATCGTCGACTTCAAGGTGATGATCCGGCCGCTGAAGGCGATCAACCTGATCCATCAGCGCATGGCCGCGATGCTGCAGGCCAACCAATGAGGCGGTGAGCGGCAAACACATCGGGCACCGACACATTGCCCCGAGCGACACCCTCATCGGCCATCGCCGACCCCTTTCGATCACCCCATGACCCTCCAATCCGCAGCTCCGCGCAAGGCCTTGATCCTCAAACCGGGCGAAGGCCGTGCCTATCCGATGGGTCGGATCGGCGCGGTCTTCAAGGCTGACGGCACCGAGACGGCATCGCGCTACTCGATCTCGGAATGGTGGCTCGAGCCGCACACGCAGGGGCCTGGCACGCACGCGCATCCGGAGGACGACGTCTTCTATGTCATCGAGGGCACGATGAGCTTCTTCGTCGACGGCGCCTGGACCGATGCGGCCGCCGGGTCGTTCGTGCTGGTGCCGGGCGGCTCGCCGCACGACTTCGAGAACCGCGGCGCGCAGCGCGCCGGCATGCTGAACGTGTCGGTCCCCGGCGACTTCGAGCCGCACATGCCGGGCATCGCGGAATGGTTCGCCGAGCACCCGCCGCAGGACGCCGGCAGAAGCTGAACCTCGCGCCCAGGCAAGCGCCGGCGAAAGGTGCTTCGCCCCGCGATCCGCCGACGCAGTAAGCTTGGGCGTCCGCCGGCGAAAGGTCGGACCTGACCCTTCACCCAGAAGGCACCATGACGACCGCACCGAAGAACACGGATGTCGACATCGCGGAGCGCCTCGGCTACGAAGCCCGCAGGTCGGGCATCTCGCGGACGCAGAACCCGTATGCAAGCTCGCCGTTCAACGACAGCTCGTTGTTCGAGGACATCCGGGCCTTGCTGCTGAAGACCTGGTGGAACGGCTGGGACGCTGCCGATGCGATCATCACGCGCGAGAAGCTGCGGTGACCCACCGCGGGTCCTGCCTCTGCGGCGCCGTGACCTTCGAGTTCGACGGCGACCTTCGGGCGCCGGACGCCTGCCACTGCAGCCAGTGCCGCAAGCAATCGGGCCACTATTTCGCATCGTCCGACGTGCCGCGCGCCGCGCTGACCATCCGCGGCGCCGACAAGGTCACCTGGTTCGCATCGTCGGAGCACGTGCGGCGCGGCTTCTGCTCGAACTGCGGCTCAACGTTGTTCTGGGATCCGATCCAGCGGGACTCGATCGCGATCGCGATGGGCGCGTTCGACACGCCGACGCAGACGCACCTGAAGATGCACATCTTCGTCGCCGACAAGGGCGACTACTACGAGATCGCGGACGGCCTGCCGCAAAATCAGCGCTGACCCGCCTCCACGTCGGCGGTGACCCTTTCGTCGAGGCTCGTATGCCGCTGACCGAACTGAATCACTACTTCGTCCGCGCCCGCGATCTTGAGCGCTCGCGGCGCTTCTATTGCGACGCGCTCGGCTTCGAGCAGATGCCGCGTCCCGACTTCGCGTTTCCAGGCCACTGGCTCGGCGTCGGCGGCCGGATCCAGGTGCACATGGGTCAGGACGGCATTGCCGACGAGGCCGCCCACTACTTTGGCACGACGCCCGGGTCGGCGCGCGACAACGCCGGCGTCGTCGACCACATCGCGTTCCAGGGCACCGACCCGGAAGGGATGGCGAAGCGGCTGGCTGAGCTCGGCGTGCCGACGCGCACGCGCCACATCGCCCCGATCGCGTTGTTCCAGATCTTCGTGACCGATCCGGACGGCCTCGCGATCGAGCTCAATTTTCCCGGCGTCGCCGAAGCGCCGCGCTGGGCCGGATGACGGCGCTCAGTGAGTTGCTCGCCGACGTCCGCGCCTGCCGCCGCTGCGCAGAGCACCTTCCGCTCGGGCCGCGGCCAGTCCTGCAGCTCCATGGCTCGGCGCGCATCCTGATCGCCGCGCAGGCGCCGGGCCGCAAGGTGCACGCGAGCGGGATCCCGTTCGATGACGCGAGCGGCGATCGGCTCCGCAGCTGGCTCGGCTTGCCGCGCGAGCTGTTCTACGACGCGAAGCGGGTCGCGATCCTGCCGATGGGCTTCTGCTTTCCCGGCACCGGCGCGTCAGGCGATCGGCCGCCACGCGCCGAATGCGCGCCGGCCTGGCGCACCGAGTTGCTCGCGCACCTCCGGCGCCTGCGCCTGACCTTGGTCATCGGTCGCTATGCGCAGGCCTATCACCTGCCGAACGCCGGCGCGTCGCTGACCGAAACCGTGCGCGCCTGGGCCGAGCGCGGCGCCGACACGGTCGCGCTGCCGCATCCGAGTCCGCGCAACAACGGCTGGTTCAAGCACAACCCGTGGTTCGAGCGCGAGCTGGTGCCGGTCCTGCGGACTCGCGTCGCCGAAGCGCTCGCCGAGCGCGGCTGAGCTCGACGCCGCAGCGGCGCCGGAACGGCTCACGATCCGGTCGCCGCAGATCCCACAAGACGATCGAATGATCGGGACGCACGGATACCGACTGCTCGCCGACGCGGTGCTGGTCGCGCACCTCGCGGTCGTCGTGTTCATCGTCGGCGGCCTCGTGATCATCGTCGCCGGCAACCTGCGCCGCTGGCGCTGGATCAACCGGTTTGCCTTTCGGGTCGCGCACCTCGCCGCGATCGCGGTCGTCGTCGCCGAAGCCTGGTTCGGTGCCGTCTGCCCGCTGACGACGCTCGAGATGTGGCTGCGCCGCGAGGGCCGCTCGCCGACTTATGCCGGCAACTTCATCGAGCACTGGCTGCAGAGCCTGCTGTACTACGCGGCGCCGCCCTGGGCATTCGTGCTGGCCTATTCGCTGTTCGGGCTGGTGGTCGCCGCGACGTGGTGGTACTTTCCACCCGAACGGCGCTCAGCGCGCCGCTGAGCGAAGTATCGACAACACCGGAGGACATCGATGGCACTCAACGTCTGCCTGGCGGGCGCGACCGGCTGGGCCGGCTCGGAACTGGCGCGCGGCATCGCGAAGGCCGACGATCTGACGCTCGTCGCCGCGGTCGCGCGCCAGAGCGCCGGCCGCGTGCTCGGCGAGGTGCTCGGCCAGCCGCGCCTCACCGGCCGCATCCACGCGACCGCGGCCGAGGCGCTCGCGATGCGGTGCGATGTCTTCGTCGAGTACACGAAGCCGGGCAGCGCGAAGGCCAACATCCTGGCGGCGCTCGAACAGGGCGCGCATGTGGTGGTCGGCACCTCCGGGTTGACCGACGCCGACTACGCCGAGATCGATGCCGTGGCGCGCGCCCGCGGACGCGGCGTTCTCGCCTGCGGCAACTTCGCGCTGACGGTCGTGCTGCTGCAGAAGTTCGCCGAGGCTGCGGCCCGGTTGATCCCGCAGTGGGAAATCATCGACTACGCGCATGACGACAAGGCCGACGTGCCGAGCGGCACCGCGCGCGAGCTCGCCTTCCGGCTCTCGAAGGTGCGCGCGCCGCAGCCGACGATCCCGGTCGACAAGGCAGTCGGTCCGCGCGAGACGCGCGGCGCCAATGTCGCCGGCACGCAGGTCCATTCGATCCGCCTGCCCGGGTTCGTGATCGGCGCCGAGGTCATCTTCGGGATGCCGGATCAGCGGCTGACGATCCGGCACGACGCCGGTGGCAGTGCGCGCCCGTATGTCGACGGCGCGCTGCTCGCGATCCGCAAGGTGTCGACGTTGACCGGCGTACACCGCGGACTCGACGCGGTGCTCGACCTGTGAGCGGCGCAGCGACTGCGATGCGGCGCTTCCGGTTCTCACACGTCGAGGCCCGTCCGATCGCTCGTTCTGCGCCGTGAGCCGGTTCGCGACCTTGCGGCTGCCGGCCGAGCGAACCCTGGTCGCACCGGACGGTTCCGACGTGCGCGTGCTGCTCGGCACCGCCTCGGGCGGGATGGCGCACTTCGAACGGGCGGCCGGCCGGACGGCGCGCGCCGTCACGCACCGGACCGTCGAGGAGATCTGGTTCGTCGTCGCGGGCCACGGCGAGATGTGGCGGAAGTGCGGCGACGTCGAGGAGACGGTTGCGCTCGAGCCCGGCGTCTGCCTGACGATCCCGCTCGGCACGCACTTCCAGTTTCGCGCCGCCGCGGACCAAGCCACCGCCGCGGTCGCGGTGACGATGCCGCAATGGCCCGGTGACGGCGAAGCGGTCGCGGTGGCCGGGCCGTGGACCGGGAGCGATGGAGCGGAGTGATGACGCTGCCCAACGAGAGCGATCCGACGCCATACCAGGCCGATGGCCGCGTGATCTTCGAGACCCCTCGGCTGATCGGCCGCCATCTCGTCGCGAGCGATCTCGATGCCATGCACGCGGTGTACGGCGACGCCAGCGCGATGCGCTGGGTCGGCGACGGTGAGCCGCTCGAGCGCGAGCGCTGCGCGCGCTGGATCGACGGTGACGCACCGCAACTACGCGCTGCGCGGTTACGGCATGACGGCGCTGGTCGATCGTGCCACGGGCGACACCGTCGGCTTCATCGGCCTGGTCCATCCGAACGACCAGATCGAGGCGGAGCTCAAGTACGCGCTGCACCGCGCCTGGTGGGGCCGCGGCCTTGCGACCGAAGGCGCAACCGGCATGCTGGCGTATGCGGCTTCGATGCTCGGCCTTGAACAGGTGATGGCAACTGCGGCACCCGAGCACACCCTCTCGCATCGCGTGCTGATCAAGGCCGGCCTGCAGCGCGGTGCCGTGCGGCACAACGCCGACGGCTCGCTGACGCAGCTGTTCGCGTGGCACGCAGCATCGCGACAGAATGTCGGCTGACGTCGCTTCGACGCTCGCGCGGCGCCTCTTCCGAACAGGTGGCATCGAGCGCGTACGACAAGCCGCGTCGACGTTCAACCCTTCGCACAAGGAGTGACGCATGGCGGTTCGCGTGGTCCGACTCGGCAGTGCACGCGCACCTGATGAAGGCACTCGCATCGGCACGGTTCGCCGGCCGCCGCGCGGCGTGCCGAAAGCCGAGTTCGCGGCGCAGGACTGGTACGACGTCTGGTTTCCGAACCTGGCACCGAGTGCCGAGACGGTGAAACTCGCCCTGCAGGCCGAGACGCCGGGGCAATGGACCGCGTTCACGCGCAAGTACCGCGCCGAGATGGCGACGCCCGACAGCAGCCACGCGATCGCGCTGCTCGCCACCTTGTCCCATCAGACCCACTTCTCGGTCGGCTGCTATTGCGAAGACGAAGCCCGCTGCCATCGCTCGATCCTGCGCGCGCTGCTGCTCGAGCACGGTGCCGAGGTCGTCTAGGCGCGTCAACCCACACGACCACCCACAACGATGGCCTTCGACCCCGGACTCGCCGAACGCATCCGTGAGCTGCTCGCCGACCGCGGCGGCATCAGCGAGCGCCGGATGTTCGGCGGGCTCGCCTTCCTGCACGACGGCCGCATGGTGGTCGGCATCATCGACGGCACCTTGATGGCGCGGGTCGGCCCGGACCGCCATGCCGACGCGCTCGCGCTTGCGCATGTGCGGCCGATGGACTTCACCGGCCGGCCGATGAAGGGCTATGTGTATGTCGATCCGGCCGGCATCGCCGAGGACACCGAGCTCGCCGCCTGGCTGACGGCGTGCCTCGGCTTCGTCGAGCGCCTGCCGGCGAAGCCGGCCGGTGACAGCGTCGGCGGGCCGGGAATTCGCGCAAAGCGTCGACCGTGCCGGGCGGTTCGCTAGAGTCGCGTTTCTGCCGCGGCCCGCCGCCGCCCCATCGACTTCGAAACCATCATGGCCGACTCGACATCTTCTTCCGAATACCTCGTGATCTCACGCGGCCAATGGGACCGCGACGCGACGCCGGACCAGATCCAGACCGCGATCGACGAGTTCTACGTCTGGCACGCGCGCATGGTCGCCGAAGGCAAGATGAAGCCCGGCAAGCGCCTGGCGCCCGAAACCCGTCTGGTCTCGCGCCAGGCGGTGACCGACGGTCCGTTCGCCGAGGCGAAGGAGGTCGTCGGCGGCTTCTGGTTCATCACCGCGAGCAGTCTCGACGAAGCGGCGCAGATCGCGGCCGGCAACCCGTGCCTCGCGCGCGGGCTGCAGTACGAGATCCGGCCGATCGATCCGGAGCGCGCGAGCGCGTTCGCGCAGACCACCGAGACGCCGAAGCGCGATCGCGGATGACGCGGTCACGCCACAAGGCGATTGACTGAGCCACCACCTCCCAGGACAACATCGAATGACAGGCAGCACCGCGATGATCCTCGACCACATCGGTTTTCAGGTCAGCGACCTGGCGAAGACGCGGGCCTTCCTGGTCGACGCGTTGAAGCCGCTCGACATCGGCGTCGTCGCCGAAGGCGAAGGCTGGGCCATGATCGGCCGCGAGGGCAAGCCGCAGTTCTGGTTCGGCGCGTTCGGCCCGCCGCCCGGTCCGATCCACATCGCCTTCGCAGCCGCAAATCGCGAGCAGGTGCGGCAGTTCCATGCCGCAGCGCTGGCCGCGGGCGGCAAGGACAACGGCGCTCCGGGCCTGCGTCCGCAATACCATCCGCACTACTACGGCGCCTTCGTAATCGGTCCCGACGGTCACAACATCGAAGCCGTCTGCCACGACCCGGAGCTTTGAATGCGCGACATCCGCCACGTCATCGTGCACACGCCCGGCCCGCTGTGGAAGGCGGGCCTGCCGATCTTCCAGCAGGACGGCGTGCAGCAGCACATCGAGCACTTCCGCCAATGGTTCGAGGCCGGCAAGCTCGCACTCGGTGGGCCGTTCCTCGATGCCGCGGCCGGTGGAATGATGATCCCGGCTGAAGGGCTGACGGCGGAGGAGATCAAGGCGTTCGCCGTCGCCGATCCGACGGTCGTGTCCGGGCTGCTGCGCGCCGAGGTGCGCGAGTGGCTGTCGGCATGAAGGCATGACCGGATTGCAAACCGCGACCGCTGTCGAGCCGCGCGCTGCGCTCAGCGCCGCCCGGCCGCCGATCGACTACCTGGATCCGGCGCTGCCCGCGGGCCTCGCCAGAGTCCGGATGCCGGTCCGTCACCGCGACCGCCGAAACGCTCGCCGGCTACGGCCGGCTCGTCGACGACCCGGCGGATTGCCGGGTCGAGATCGTGCGCTGGCCGGCGCAGGGACATCGGCCGATCGACGCCGACACCGGCGACCAGGGCGGCACGACCGAGGGCGTCTTCGTCAGCGAATGGCAGGGCGACATCCTCTACGGCCGCAACGAGGCAGTCGGCGGCCACTACATCCTCGCCTATGCCGAAGCGCCGGAGGCTGCGCGCACCGACAACGCGGAGCCGCCGCGGCGGATGCTGCTCTGGCACGCCAACTACCACCCGGACGGCGGTCAGCTCTTCTTCCCGCTCGACCGGCAACCGTTCTACGTGCCGCTTGCGCTGCCCGGCGACGACGTGACGTCCGAGCGCTTCGTCTTCTTTCGCTTCGACGGCAGCCAAGGCCTCTACATCCATCCGAACATCTGGCACGAAGGCGTCTTCGGCCTGCGCGGCACGCAGCGCTTCTTCGACCGGCAGGGAGCGGTGCACGCGCGCGTCTCGGTCGACTTCGCGCGCGAGTTCGGCTGCCTGCTCGAGCGCCGATCGAGTGAGGCTCGCCCGATGAAGGACAGCGGCCCGACCCCCGATGCGCCGAAGCGGCGCGAGCGCCAGATCCGCTGCCCGAAGTGCGAGTACGGACCGCGCCCCGAAGACCGCTGGGCCTGCATCCCGAGTTGTGCAACCCTGTGGCACACGTTCTGGACGGCCGGCGTCTGCCCGGGCTGCGGGCTGCAGTGGCCGCTGACCCAATGTCCGCAGTGCGGGCAGGTGTCGCCGCACCGGCAGTGGTACCGCGAGCCGGAAGGCAGCGAGGCCGACCGAGTGCGCGAGGTCGAGCTCACCGGCACTTGAGCGAGCGCACCGCCTTCAACCTGACATCACCGATTGAAAGAAAAGTCTGCATGGCCATCGAACTCGACCACGTGATCGTCTCGTCGCGCAGCAAGGTCGCCTCGGCCCGGCAGCTCGCCGAACTGCTCGGCGTCGACTGGTCGGCAACGACGATCGGGCCGTTCTCGGCGGTGTTTGTCAACGACGGCCTGACGCTCGACTTCTTCGAGACCGACGAGAGCTTTCCGATCGAGCACTTCTGCTTCCGCGTCTCGCCGGCCGAATTCGACGCGATCCTCGCGCGCCTGCAGGCCGCGGGCATCGCCTACCGCAGCAACGTGCACGGCGCGGTCGACATGAAGGTGAACCATCAGTTCGGCGGCGTCAACGTCTACTGGAACGAGCCGGACGGCCATCAGTGGGAGATGCTGACCGTCAGCTACGCGCGGGCCGTTCCGCCGCCGAACGCCTGAGAGGACCCGATGCCGACTGCCGACACACTCGAACGCTTCGTCGCGATGGTGGAACGCAACGAGCACGCCGAGGCGTGCGAAATGTTCTACACCGCCGACTCGACGATGCAGGAGAACCAGGAGGCGCCGCGCCGCGGCCGCGATGCGCACGTCGCCAACGAACGGCGCGTGCTCGGACGCGCCCGTGCGGTGCGCTCGCAATGCGTGCGGCCGGTGTTCGTGCACGGCGACCATGTCGTGATCCGCTGGATCTTCGACTTCGACTGGCTCGACGGCAGCATCACCCACATGGAAGAGATCGCCTACCAGCGCTGGGAAGGCGAGCAGATCGCCGAGGAAACGTTCTTCTACGACCCGGCGCAGCGCGTGCCGAAGCGACCTGCCGGCGCGCCGGGTGGAAGCTGAAGGTGGTCTAAGCTTCGATCGACTGATTGCCGGAGTCTTCGATGCCCCTCGTCACCCTCACCGTGCGCAAGCCCAATTCGCCCGAGTTCAAGGCAACGGTCCTCGACGCCGTGCACGCGGCCCTGGTCTCGGCCGGCGTGCCGGCCGCCGACAAGTTCCAGCGCGTGCTTGAGCTCGACGCCGCCGACTTTCGTTTCGATCCGAGCTATCCCGACCTGAAGTCGGCGCGCGACGACGACTTCGCGCTGATCGAGATCCTCTGGTCGGTCGGCCGCAGCGTGAAGGTCCGGCGCAAGCTCCTCGACGAGCTGATGGGCACGCTGTCTGCTGCCGGCATGAACACCGAGAACGTCATGGTGTGCTTCAAGGAAACAACCTGGGAGAACTGGGCGTTCGGCGGCGGTCGCCTGATCCACGTCTGATTCGATCCTGTCGAAACGGGAACATCGCCCGATGACCACGGTCCATCCTGGAGGCTGCCTGTGCGGCGCCTTTGCCTACGAGCTCGACGGCGCGCCGCTGTCCTCGAGCCTCTGCCACTGCCGGAGCTGCCGGCGCGCGAGCGGTGCCCCGACGGTCGGCTGGCTCGTGGTCGAGCGCGAGCGCTTTCGCATCACCTCGGGGGAGCTCCGCACGATCCGCTCGTCGCCGTCGGTCACGCGCGGCTTCTGTCCGCGCTGCGGCACGCCGCTGACCTACGTGCACGACGACAACCCGGGCTTTGTCGAGTTCACGACCGCGACCTTGGAGCAGCCCGATGCCTTTCCGCCGACCCACGAGATCTGGCTGTCCGAGAAGATCGCGTGGGCACCGACCGACCCGACCCGCCGGCACTTCGCGCGCGAAACCGCGGACGAAGCACTGCGCGTCTTTCCGCAACCTTCCGAAAGGAGCAAGCCATGAATCCGGTGATCCATTTCGAGATGCCGTACCACGACCCCAAGCGGGTGTCGGCGTTCTATCAGCAGGCGTTCGGCTGGCAGACCCAGGACCTTGGCGAGGCGATGGGGCACTACGTGGTCGCGACGACGACCGAGACCGGCGACGCCGGCCCGAAGACGCCGGGCGCGATCAACGGCGGCTTCTATCCCCACAAGCCCGATTGGCCGGCGCAATATCCGTCGGTCGTGATCGCGGTCGACGACATCGCAGCGGCGATGGAGAAGGTGCGATCGGCCGGCGGCGAGGTGCTCGGCGAGCCGATGGACATTCCCGGGATCGGCCGCTACGTGTCGTTCACCGACCCCGAAGGCAACCGCGTCAGCATGCTGCAGCCGCTCGCGCGCGCCGGTCAGCCGAAGACCGCGTAGCCGCACGAGCGCCTCGACCGAGGGGACGATGAACGCGTCCGAAAACGGCGAGTCGTCGAGGGCAGCGAAGGTTACGCTGCGGGCCATCACAAGCTGACCAGGAGCACCTCGATGGCATCGATTCGCAAGGAAGTGACGATCGACGCGACGCCCGAACACGTCTGGGACGCGTTGCGCGACGTCGGCCAGCTGCACACGCGGGTCGCCATCGGCTTCGTCACCGAGTGCCGGCTCGACGGCGACGCCCGCGTCGTCACGTTCGCGAACGGAATGGTCGTGCGCGAGCTGATCGTCGACGTCGACGACGCGGCCCGCCGCGTCGCCTGGTCGGCGGTCGGCGGCCGGCTCAGCCACCACAACGCATCGACCCAGGTGTTCGCCGGCGAGGGCGGGACCAGCCGCGTCGTGTGGATCGCCGACCTGCTGCCGCACGAGCTGGCGCCGGCGATCGCCGGGATGATCGAGCACGGCCTCCGTTCAATGCGCAAGACGCTCGAGGAATCGGCGCGCCGCGCCTGACGCGGCCCGGCCACTGTCGACGAAGGAGACAGCGAGATGGACGTCCAAGGGGCTTGCCACTGCGGCCGCATCCGCTACGAGGCGGTTGTCGATCCCGAGCGCGTGACGATCTGCCACTGCACCGATTGCCAGGAGCTCACCGGCACCGCCTACCGCGTCTCGGTGCCGACCGCGCGCGAGGCATTTCAGCTGCGCCAGGGCACACCGAAGGTCTATGTGAAAACGGCCGAGAGTGGAGCGAAGCGCGGCCAGGCCTTCTGCGCCGATTGCGGCTCGCCGCTCTACGCCTATGCGGTCGACAACCCGGCCACCTACGGTTTGCGGGTCGGCTGCCTCGCGCAGCGCAGCGAGCTGCCGCCGAAGCGACGGATCTGGTGCCGCTCGGCGCTCGACTGGTCGAACGACCTGAGCGGATTGCCGCAGCGACCGCGCGAGTAAGCGGGCTGCCGGCACGCAACGAGGCGCGCCGAATGTGACGGCGGATGCGCGCCGGCGCCGCGGAACGCCCGAACGGGCATCATCGCGGTGTGAGCACCTCGCCCTTCGTCATCTACTTCGCCTACGGCTCCAACATGCTGTGGCAGCGCATCCGCGCCCGCGTGCCGTCGGCGCGCCCGCTCGGCGGCGCGATCCTGCACGGGCACCGGCTGGCATGGCACAAGTCGGGGCGCGATGGCTCCGGCAAGTGCGACGTCGTGCCGATCGCCGAGGCCGGCCATGCCGTGCACGGTGTGCTGTACGAAATCCTGGCCGCCGAGAAGCCGGCACTCGACCTCGCCGAAGGCCTTGGCGTCGACTACGACGAGAAGCAGGTCGAGGTCGAAACGCGCACCGGCCCGGTGACGGCCTGGGTCTACCTCGCGATGCGCACTGACCCGACCGTGCAGCCGTACGCCTGGTACAAGGCGATCGTGCTGGCCGGCGCGCGCGAGCACGGTTTGCCGGACGAGTACATCGCGCGGCTCGATGCTGCGCTCCCGATCGATGACCCCGATGCCGCCCGCCATGCCGCGCACATCGCCCTCACGATCGGTCGCTGAACGGGCCCGGCGCAGCGCGCTGGGTGCGCTGCTCGCCATCGTCGCGGCGCTCGCGACAGCCGCCGCCGCGGCGGTGCAGCCAACGCAGATTGACGTCGTGCGCGTCGACCCGAAGAGCGGCCAGATGACGCTCTGCGTCGTGCTCGACGAACCGGTCGACAACCGGCGCGCGATCGATCGCCTGCGCCATCGGCTCAATACCGGCGCGCGCTATGCGCGCTCCGGCGTGGCCTACGACGAGCACCCGGACGCCGATCGGCTGCTGCCGTTCCGCCTCGCGGTCATCGCGAAGGCGCCGGTCAGCTCGATCGAGCGCCAGAACCTCGACGGCATCCGCCTGCAGTACCGCTACACCGACATCCGCTTCGATGTCGAAGGCCTGGAGCCGGGCCGCCGCACGCCGGTCGGCAACTGACGGAGCGCCTCCGCCATGTTCGGCTGGCTGCGTCGATCGAACGACCGCGCGGCGCGCGGCGCCGATGCCGATGCGCTGCGTAACGAGGGCCTCGGACTCGCGATGGATTGGGGCGAGGATTGGCTCGCGCCGATTCAGGAGCGCCTGCGCGAACGCCATCCGCGCCTGAGCCGCGCCGAGCTCGACGAGTTCGATGCGACCTGCCGGGCGGCGATGAAGCGCGGCCACGAGCTGGTCCACGGATTGGTTCGTGCGCACGGCAAGAACCTCGCGCTTCCGGCGTTCGCCGAGCGCTTCGTCGCCGAAGTGCCATGGGCGAGCGCCGAGAACGTCGAGCGCCTGTTCAACCAGGGGCTCTACTACGCCTGGAAGACCGGCGGCCCAGCCGGATCGGCGTGAATTGGCAGCACCGAAGTGATCGAGCCGATGGGCTCGGCGCCTCGCCTTGCGCGCATGGCCGCAGAACACCGCGCACAGCGGCTTCCTCGGGTTCGCTCGGCTAGGATGCGCGCCATGGGCACCCTGCTCGTTCTCGCTGCCGCCGCGCTGCTCGGCGCCTGCGCCGCGCTGCCCGAGCGCGCCGACCCGCTGTCCAATGCGCCCGAGGCCCGCTCGCAGTCCGCCGCCGGCTTCGTCGCGCCGCCGTCGTACAGCGCGGCGCTGCAGACGTGGCGCCGTGTCGAGGACGTGAACGCCTGGATCGGCGCCCGCTTCGAATACGACCGGGCGCGTGCGCTGCAGCTCTCGGAGACGCAGCGCAACCAGGGCTCGCGGCTGCCGATCCATCCGGCGGCCACGTTCTACGAGACACCGCAAGGCGTCTGTGTCGACCTCTCGCGCTTCGCGGTCGAGACGCTGCGCGCAATCGACCCGCAGGCCCAGCCCTCCTACGTGATGATCGAATTCGAGCCGATCTCGATCGCCGGCCAGACCCTGCGCCGCCACTGGATCGTCGGGTTCGAGCGCGACGGCCAGCACTACTTCTTCGCCGATTCGAAGCGGCCCGGCCACATCGCCGGTCCCTACCCGAGCACGCGCGCGTTCATCGACGACTACGCGCGCTATCGCGGCCGCCCGGTTGTCGCGTTTCGCGAGCTCGATTCGTTCGAGCGTAAGGTCCGTGTGATGGCGGTGCGCCAGGATCGCGCGCCGAGTCGCTGACCGGCGAGACCGAGCCGATCGGCCCATGGGACACCGCCCCGAACAGCGCTACGAGGGCAGCTGCCACTGCGGTGCTGTGCGCTTCGCGATCGAGACCGACATCCCCGAGCTGACGCTGTGCGACTGCTCGATGTGCCGGCGCCGCAACGCGGTGATGGTCAAGGTGCACGAGAGCCGCTTCACCTTGCTGGCCGGCGCGGAGGCGCTTTCCGAATATCAGTTTCACACCCGCACCGCGCGCCACTTCTTCTGCAGGACCTGCGGCATCTACCCGTTCCATCGCAAACGCGTGACGCCCGACCACTATGGCGTCAACGTGCATTGCCTCGAGGGCTTCGATCCGACCGGCATCCCGATCCGCCAGGCTATCGGCGCGGCGATGCCGTGAGTTCCGCCTGGCGACGACACGGGAAGCCTTCGCCGCGGCAAGGGTGTAGCGCACGCGACAGCGACCCGCCGCCGCGCTCCTAGAATTTGAGCGCCGGCCCGATGGGTCGGCAGCGTTCTCAGGGCGGGGCGGAATTCCCCACCGGCGGTATTTGCAAGCGATTGCAGGAGCCCGCGAGCGCCCGCCGTCCGTGCAAGCGGTCGGCGGGGTCAGCAGACCTGGTGCGAGGCCAGGGCCGACGGTCACAGTCCGGATGAAAGAGATCGCGGCCATCCCGGTCGATGTGCGCCTGGCGCACATCGGTCGTCTGTTCGCGCGCCCTGATTCTGGCCATCCGTTCATCACGAGGACCCCATGAATCAGACCCTCCCACCTTCTCAATCCAGCGGCGGCGCATCGACCGCTTCGACGCCGCGACCGCAACGCGTCGCGCTCGTCGCATCGACCTGGCACCGCGACATCGTCGACGCCGCCTGCGACGCGATCCGCGCCGAGTTCGAAAGCGCTGCGGCGCCGCCGACCGCGGTCGACGGCTACGACGTGCCGGGCGCGTTCGAGATCCCACTGCTCGCGAAGCAGCTCGCCGCGACCGGCCGCTACGACGCGATCATCGCCTGCGGCCTGGTCGTCAACGGCGGCATCTACCGGCACGAGTTCGTCGCCGCCGCCGTCATCGACGGCCTGATGCGTGTACAAATCGAGTCGGGCGTGCCGGTCCTCTCGGCGATGCTGACGCCGCGCGACTTCCATGACCACGAGGACCACCGCCGGTTCTTCCGCGCGCACCTCGTCGGCAATGGCCGCGAGGTCGCGCAGGCCTGTCTCGCCACGATCGCGAACCATCGCGCGCTCGCGGCGACCGAAGCCGATTGACAGCGCGCGGCCGCAACGGTCGCACCCACTTTTGGAGCGTGAAGCATGTGCAGAAGCATCAAGACCTTGTTTAATTTCGAACCGCCGGCGACCGAAGAGGAAATCCGTGCGGCTTCGCTGCAGTTCGTCCGCAAGCTGAGCGGCTTCACGGCCCCGTCGAAGGCGAACCAGGCCGCGTTCGATCGCGCCGTCGAGGAAGTCGCCGCGGCGGCCGGCACGCTGATCGAATCGCTGGTGACGACCGCCGACCCGCGCGACCGCGAGATCGAGGCGGAGCGCGCGCGGGCGCGTTCGGCCGCGCGCTTCGGCACGCCGGCGTGACGCCGCTTGCGGCACCGTTCTGCCCGCTCTGCGCCGGGCCGAATGCGTGCCGGCCGGCGCAGAGCGGCTCCATCGACGGGCCGTGCTGGTGTCAATCGGCCGTCTTCGAGCCTGCGCTGCTGGCGCGCGTGCCGCCTGCGCTGCAGGGCATGGCGTGCATCTGCGCTCCCTGCGCCGGTGGGGCGACGGCGGCGCCGCCCGGCATCGCGGACGCGGCTTGACCTGATCACGGACTCTTTGCGCCGGCCGGTCCGTCGTCGTCGCGATCCGGCGCGACGAGCGAGGACGCATCGCACGCTGCGCGCGTCGTGCGGTACGCTCACGGTCCAGCGTCGCGCGCACGCGCAGGAGAGGCCGGCATGACCCCGCAGGACATCCAGATCGTGTTGGTGTTCACCACGGACGACCAGGCCTGGATCCGCCGTGAATCGATTGATGTGCCGAAGTTCTGGCGCGGCCACACGGTAGCGCCATCGACCGGCGATGCGCTGCGCGTCGGCGGCCGCCAGTTCATCATCGAGGCGCGCGTCTGGGAGCACGACGGCACGCTGCCGGTGCTGCGCCTGTTCCTGAGCAGCGGTCACGCGCGCAGCGACACGTTCTTCGGCTGAGCGCCGCGCGCAGGCCGATCTGACCGGGACGCGCCGCCGAACGTCAAGACTTTCCACGACCGAACCGGAGCCGCCATGACCCATTCGATCCGCCTCTTCTGGGCCGCCTGCCTGATGCTTCTCGTCACGCCGCTGCAGCCGCAAGTGCCGGTGCTGGCCAACACCAACCATGCGCAGATGCTGGCGAGCCCCGATGCGAAGCTGGCCGCGAACAAGCGGATCGTCTACGACTTCTGGCGCGAGGTCTTCGAAGGGCGCCACATGGAGTTCGCCGAGAAGTACATGGCCGAGAGCTACATCCAGCACAACCCGAACGTCGCGACCGGGCGAGCCGCGTTCGTCGACTTCTTCTCGAAGCTGTCGGGTCCGAAGCCGATCGAGGCGCAGGTCAAGGCGCCGCTGGTCGCGATCGTCGCCGAGGGCGACCTCGTCGTGCTCAGTTTCGTGCGCGAAGGCCCCGACCCCAAGGACCCGACGAAGAAGTACACGACCACGTGGTTCGACATGTTCCGCCTCGAGGGCGGCAAGATCGCCGAACACTGGGACGGCGCGCAGAAGCAGTGATGCGGCGCGGTCTCGATCGCGACGCCGACCCCGCGGAGAGACCGACCGCATCGGTGCGCGCATCGACCCTGCAGAGGACATTGAGATGCATCCGGACGAACAAGCGATCCGCGACCTGATCGCACTCTGGCATCGTGCAACGGCCGCCGGCGAAGTTGAGACGGTGCTCGATCTGATGACCCAGGACGTCGTCTTCCTGGTCGCTGGCCAGCCGCCGATGAAGGGGCGCGCCGCGTTCGAGCGCGGTCTGCGCGGACTGCTCGCGAAGCACCGCTTCGAATCGACGCACGAGATCCATGAAGTCGTCGTCGACGGCGACCTCGCCTACTGCTGGACCGACTTGCACGTCCGCGTCATTGCGCGCGACGGCGGCGCGGCACCGCCCGCCCGTTCGGGCAGCACGCTGTCGGTGCTGCGCCGGCAGGCCGACGGCCGCTGGCAGATGGTTCGCGATGCCAATCTGATGGGAACAGCGACATGACGATCGAGCTGCCGAGGGAGGTGCGCGCCGAGGCGATCAAGTCGATCGAGCGCTACTTCGAGGTCAACATGGAAGAGCGCATCGGCAACATCCAGGCCGGCGCGCTGCTCACGTTCTTCATCAAGGAGATCGGCCCGAGCATCTACAACAAGGCGATCGCCGACGCCCAGGAGCGCATGCAGATGCGCGCGGCCGAGCTCGACATCGAGTGCCACGAAGACGAGTTCCGCTACTGGCCGGAGCAGGATCGCAAGCGCTGAGCGCAGCGCCGATGCCGCGAATCGAAACAGCGAGAATTTGCAGCGGAACATAAGCCGGTGAACGACTTCGACGCCTTCATCGAATCGGCCTGGGAGACCCATGCCGAGCAGACGCGCGAGATTGCCGACCGCCTGGCTGCATCGCTGCACCGCGTCGAAACGGCCGACCAGGTTCCGCGCTACGCCGGCCTCGTGAGCCACGTCTACGGCGAGCACCTCGGCGACACGGGTGCTGGGATCGCGCTGCTGGAGCGGCTCGGCGCTTTGGTGGCTGCGCAGGGCCAGCCCGAAGCGCAGCGCGCGATTACACGCCACACCGCCGTGCTCCGCCATGTCGCCGGCGACCCCGCCGCGACCGCCGCTCTCGACGGCGCCGAACGGGTCGGCGCGCTGGCGTCGGCGGCCGCGATGCAGGCCGGCCGCAATGCGTTCGACGCGGCACTGGCGACCTATCAGGAGGCGCTGCACGGGGCCGAGGCCGGACTGCCGGCGGACTCGCCCGCGATCCGTGCGCTCGCGATCGGCGGCAACAACCTGGCCGCCGCACTCGAAGAGAAGACCGATCGCACGCCGGCGCAAACCGCCGGCATGGTCGATGCGGCCCGTGCCGCGCTCACCCACTGGAGACGCGCCGGCGGCTGGCTCGAGGAAGAACGCGCCGAGTACCGGCTCGCGAACAGCCTGCTGCAGGCCGGTTCGCCCGCAGCCGCTGTCGAGGCGGCGCGCCGCTGCGTCGCGATCTGCACGCAGCAGACGGCCGTGCCGTTCGAGCGCTTCTTCGGCCACGCGGTGCTGGCGCAGGCGCTGCGGGCGAGCGGCGATGCCGCCGGGTTCGATGCCGAACGGACGGAAGCACGAGCCTGCTTCGACCAGCTCGCGGCCGATGAACGAGGCTGGTGTGAAGCGGAGCTCAAAAAGCTCACGGCTGCGTGAAGTCCGCCTGCCATACCGTCTCCGTCTGAACGTCGTGCGCATCGAAGTTCTGGAGGTTCCGTGCAACTGATTGGCATGCTCAATTCGCCCTATGTGCGCCGCGTCGCGATCTCGCTCCAGCACCTCGGCGTGCCATTCGAGCACCGCTCGGTCTCGGTGTTCCGCGGCTTCGACCAGTTCAAGGGCATCAACCCGGTCGTCAAGGCACCGAGCCTCGTCTGCGAAGACGGCACGGTGCTGATGGACTCGACGTTGATCATCGATTACGCCGAAGCGATCGCCCCGCCTGGCTCGAGCCTGATGCCGGGCGCGGCGCCGGCCCGGCTGCGCGCGCTCCAGCGCATCGGACTCGCCCTCGCGGCCTGCGAGAAGGGCGTGCAGATCGTCTACGAGCGCAATGTGCGGCCGCCCGAGAAACTGCACGAACCCTGGATGGCGCGGGTGCGCGGCCAGCTTGGCGCCGCCCTGGCGGCGCTCGAAGACGAGCAACAGCGCGACCCGTTGCGCCTCGAGGCGGACACGATTGACCAGGCCGGCATCACGGTCGCGGTCGTCTGGCATTTCCTGCTTGCGCTGCTGCCCGATGTCGTCAGCCCGGCGCCGTATCCGAGGCTGGTGGCGTTCTCGGAAGCGGCCGAACAGCTGCCGAGCTTCCGCGCCGCGCCGCATAGCGACCTGACGGTGGATCCGGCCGCCTCCGGTGCCGGGCCGCGATCGACCGCAGCGGCGGCCGGCAGCACGTCCTGACGAAGGAGCGAACGATGGACTCACTCGAAGCGCTCCGCTCGCGGCTCACGCCGCTCTTTCCGGGCCTGATGGGCGTGCAGCTGGTCGAGGTGACGCCCGAGCGCGTGCGCGCGAGCTTGCTCGTGCGGCCGGACCTCTGCACGACCGGCGACTCGATGCACGGCGGCGCGTTCATGGCATTCGCCGACACGCTCGGCGGCGTCGCGACCTTCGTGAACCTGCCGCCGAACACGCGCACCACGACGATCGAATCGAGCACCAAGTTCCTGCGCGGTGCGCCGGTCGGCTCGACCGTGCAGGCCGAGTGCACTGCCTTTCACAAGGGCCGCACGACGATGGTCTGGCAGACGCTCGTGCGCGGCGCCGACGACCGGCTGTGCGCGGTCGTCACGCAGACGCAGCTCGTGATCCCGACCTGACGGCCGGATCACATCGCCGGTTCATCGGATGAATTGCATCGCCGTCATCACCACCGTCGCCAGCCGCGACGACGCCCGGCGCATCGCGCAGGCGCTGGTCGAGCGCCGTCTCGCCGCCTGCGCGCAGATCTCGGCGATCGAGAGCCTTTACCACTGGGACGGTACCTTGCAGGACGACAACGAATTTCGCCTGCTGCTGAAGACCGTCGACACGCAGTACGACGCCGTCGAGCGCGCGATACGCGAGCTGCACCCGTACGAGCTGCCGGCCATCTATTCGTTGCCGATCGATCGCATCCATGCGCCGTATGCGGCATGGGTGCGCGACGCTTCGGTCGGCGGCAGCATCGGATCGACGGAGCGTGCGACAGATGACCGCAGCGACCGTCTTCCAGTGGCGCCGGAAGACGGTGCCGGGACCGGCCCATGATCACCGCGGCCTACGGCATCGCGATGGCGCGCTACAACGCGTGGATGAACGAGCGCCTCTACGCGCTCTGCGCCGAGCTGCCCGATGCTGAACGGCTGGCCGACCGCGGCGCCTTCTTCAAGTCGATTCATGCGACGCTGAACCACATCGTCTACGGCGACCTCGCGTTCCTGTCGCGCTTCACCGGCGACCCGCCGCAGGTGCCCGAGCTCGACGTCGACCTGTACGCCGACTTCGCGGCGCTGCATGCCGCACGCCTTTCGCTCGACCAGCGGCTTTGCGACTGGACTGGGACGCTGCAGGACGACTGGCTGGAGCTGCCGTTGACCTACACCAGCAAGGTCGACGGCCGGCGCCGCACGGTACCGCGCTGGGTCCTGGTCGCGCACGTCTTCAACCACCAGACGCACCATCGCGGCCAGGTCACGACCTTGCTCTCGCAGATGGGGCACGACATGGGCAGCACCGACCTGCCGTTCATGCCGATCTGGTCGGCGCCGGCCGACCCGCTCTGAACCCAGCCCACGAACCGGCATGCTGAGCTTCATCGTTCCCGCTCACGACGAGGAGGCGGCCATCGCCACGACCGTGCGCGCGATCCGCGCCGCGGCCGAGTCGGTGCAGGCGCCGTTCGAGATCATCGTCGTCGACGATTCGTCGAGCGACCGCACGGCCGCGCTGGCGGCGGCCGAAGGCGCGCAGGTGCTGCGCGTCGAACGCCGGCAGATCGCCGCGGCGCGCAACGCCGGGGCCCGCGTGGCGCGCGGCGAGACCTTCGTGTTCGTCGATGCCGACACGTGATCAGCGCCGACGTCGTGAGCGGATTGCAGCGCGCCATCGAACGCGGCGCGGTCGGCGGCGGCGCGGCGATCCGCTTCGACGCGCCGACGCCGCGCTGGCTCGACTTCGTGCTGCCGGCCTCGATCTGGCTCGCCCGCCAGTTGCGCATCACCGGCGGCGCTTTTCTGTTCTGCCGTCGCGACGCGTTCGACGCGGTCGGCGGCTTCGACGAGGCGCTGTACGCGGCCGAGGAAATCCGGCTCTGCCGGCAACTGCGAGCGCGCGGCGATTTTGTGATCCTGCGCGAGTCGGTGCTCACCTCCGGACGGAAGCTCCGCACCTATTCGGCGTTCGAGCTCCTCGGCGCCGCGCTGCGAGTCGGTTTCGCCGGCCCGGCCGGCGTGCAGGATCGCTCGCGCCTCGCCATCTGGTACGACCCGCGCCGGCGGGATCGTCGCGGCTCGCCCTGACGGACTTCCGTCGGGCCAACGCATCGCGGTGCGGCAGTCCGGCGCGCGCTTCGCTACCTGGCGAGCCGCCCTTGCGTCAAATGCAGCAGCCGGTCGCAGCGCTGCGCCAGCGTCTCGTCGTGGGTGACCAGCACGAGCGACATCGAGCGACTGCGCGCGAGGTCGAGCATCAGCGCGAACACGGTATCGGCAGTGCCGCGATCGAGGTTGCCGGTCGGCTCGTCGGCCAGCACGCATTCGGGCTCACCCGCGAGCGCGCGCGCGATTGCGACGCGCTGACGTTCGCCGCCGGACAGCTGTCCCGGCCGATGCCCGGTGCGCGCCGCGAGGCCGACCTGCGCGAGCACTGCGGCAGCGCGCTCGCGCGCCTGAGCGACCGGGACCCGGCGCACGCGCAGCGGCATCGCGACGTTGTCGAGTGCGGTGAATTCCGGCAACAGGTGGTGGAACTGGTAGATGAAGCCGAGATGGCGATTGCGCCACTCGCCCTGCTCGGCCGCGCCCATCTGCACGAAGTCGCGCCCGGCCAGCTCGACCTTGCCCTGGCTCGGCGCCTCGAGACCGCCGAGCAGGTGCAGCAGGGTGCTCTTGCCGGAACCCGACGCGCCCACGATCGCGACCGTCTCGCCGCGTTGCACTGCAAGGTCGACGCCCTGCAGCACCTTGACATCGAGGCGCGACGCGCCGCTGCCTTCGGTGAAGCGCTTGTGCAGGTTGGTCGCGTCGAGGATCGGGCCGGCGCCAGCGGCCGGCGCCGCGTCACTCATAGCGCAGCGCTTCGGCCGGCTGGACGCGGCTCGCGCGCCAGCTCGGGTACAGCGTCGCGAGAAACGCGAGCACCAGCGAGATCACGACGATCGGCACGATGTCGCTGCTCTGCGGATCGCTCGGCATGCGGCTGATCAGGTACACGCTGCTCGGAAGGAAGCTGACGTGCAGCAGCCGCTCGATGAACGGCACGATCACGTCGACGTTGAAGGCAATCAGCAGACCGAGCGCGACGCCGCCGAAGGTGCCGATGATCCCGGCCAATGCGCCCTGCACCATGAAGATCGACATCACCGAACCCGGCGTCGCGCCGAGCGTGCGCAGGATCGCGATGTCGGCGCGCTTGTCGGTCACCGTCATCACCAGCGTCGAGACGAGATTGAATGCAGCGACTGCGACGATCAGGGTCAGGATGATGAACATCAGGCGCTTCTCGACCTGCACCGCGGCGAACCAGTTGCGGTTGGTGCGGGTCCAGTCGCGCACCGTCAGGTCGGGGCCGAGGCTCTGCTCGAGCCGCGCCGCGACTTCGCGCGCCTGGTTCAGGTCCTTCAGGCGCAGCTGCACGCCGGTCGGTCCTTCGACGCGGAACAGCTTCGCGGCATCGTCGACATGGATCCAGACCAGGCCGCTGTCGTATTCATAGTGGCCGGCATCGAAGGTGCCGACGACCGTGAACTGCTTCAAGCGCGGCACCACGCCGGCCGGCGTGACCTGACCGCCGGGCGCGACCAAGGTGACCTTGTCGCCGTTGCGCACCGCGAGCGAGCGCGCCAGCTCGACGCCGAGCACGATGTTCCACTCGCCCGGCACCAGGCGCTTCAACGTGGTGTCCTTGAGCTGAGCGGCGAGATCGGTGACGGTCGCCTCGTCGTTCGGCGAGATACCGCGCACGATCGCGCCGCGCATCTCGTCGCCGCGCCCGATCAGCGCCTGCGCCGCGACGAACGGCGCCGCGCCGATCACCTCGGGGTTGCGCCGCGCCGCGGTCGCGGTGGCTTTCCAGTCGGCAAGCGCCGCGCCCTGCGGATCGAAGACCTCGACGTGCGAGATCACCGAGAGCATCCGGCCCTGGACTTCCTTCTGGAAGCCGTTCATCACCGACAGCACGATGATCAGCGCGGCGACGCCGAGCGCGATGCCGAGCATCGAGACGCCCGAAATGAACGAGATGAAACGGTTGCGTCGGCCGGCCCGACCGACCCGCGTGTAGCGCCAGCCGATCTGCAGTTCGTAGGGCCAGTTCATGGGAAACGGATGCTACAGGAGGGTCCTCGAACGACAGCGATGGGAAGACCGCGTCGGATAATCGGCGCATGCACCTGCTGATCCCGTTCGCTTCCGCGTTGTCGCAGGAAGCCCTGCAGGTCCTGCCGACGCTCGCGCTGCCGAATCTCGAACGGCTGCTGAAGCGCCTGACCCCGCAACCGCCAGACAGCGCCGACGCCTACACGCTGTCGCCGCCGCACGAGCGCGCGCTCGCCGCGCTCTGGGGCTGGCGCGGCGCCGACGGCGCGCTGCCGTTCGCCGCGCTCGCGGCCGTCGCCGACGGCATCGACGTCGGCGACCGGGCCTGGGGCCTGGTCACCCCGGCCCACTGGCATGTCGGCCGCGACAGCGTCTCGATGGCCGACCCGGACGCGCTCGCGCTGCTCGAGGACGAATCGCGCGCGCTGTTCGAGGCAGTCCGCGACCTGTTCGAGAGCGAAGGCTTCGCCTGGGTCTCGGGCGCGCCGGGGCGCTGGTACGCCGCGCATCCCAGCCTGGCCGGCCTGCCCTGCGCCTCGCTCGATCGCGTGGTCGGCAGGAACGTCGACCTCTGGCTCGGCGGCGGCGCGAAGGCGCATCCGCAAGCAGCGTTGATCCGGCGCCTGCAGAGCGAGGTCCAACTGCTGCTCTATCCGCATCCGATCAACGAGGCGCGCGAGGCTCGCGGCGAGCTGGCGATGAATTCGTTCTGGCTCAGCGGCTGCGGCGCGGCGCAACCGGCCGATCGCGCGGCGGTCGAGGTCGAGGCCTCGCTGCGCCGGCCGATCGTCGACGGCGATGTCGCCGCGTGGGCCGCGGCCTGGGGCGCGCTCGATGCCGGCCCCATCGCGCGTCTGCTGCAGCGTGCCGAAAAGGCCGACGCGCCGCTTGCGCTGACCTTGTGCGGTGAGCGCTCGTCGCAGCGCTTCGAGCCCACGCCGCGCAGCTGGTGGCAGCGCCTGCGCACGAGCGCCCCGCCGGTCGCCGAGCTGCTCGCGGCGCTGTGATGGCGCGCCTGCCGACCCTGCAGATGCGCGACGCGCCGCCGCGCGTCGTCTGGGCGCTCGAGCAAGCTGGCATCCACCCGCTGCTGGCGCGCCTGTTCGCCGGACGCGGCGTGCGCGCGGCCGATGAGCTCGACGACGGTCTCGGCCGGCTGCTCGCTCCGGATGGCCTGCACGGCGCCGACGCGGCCGCGCGCTTCCTTGCCGATGCGATCGGCGCGCGCAAGCGCCTGTGCATCGTCGCCGACTACGACTGCGACGGCGCCACCGCCTGCGCCGTCGCGTTGCGCGGCCTTTCCCTGCTCGGCGCGCCGCCCGAGACGCTGCACTACGTGGTGCCGGATCGCGCAGTGCACGGCTACGGCCTGACGCCGACGATCGTCGACCTCGCGCTCGAGTGCCGGCCCGACGTGCTGATCACGGTCGACAACGGCATCGCCAGCCTCGACGGCGTCGCGCACGCGAAGGCAAGCGGCCTCGCCGTCGTTGTGACCGACCACCATCTGCCGGCGCTCGTCGACGGCGTCGTCACGCTGCCCGACGCCGACGTGATCGTCAACCCGAACCAGCCGGCCTGCGGCTTTGCGAGCAAGAGCCTCGCGGGCGTCGGCGTGATGTTCTACGTGCTGCTCGCGCTGCGCGGCGAGCTGCGCCGGCGCGGCACCTTCACAGCCGAGAGCCAGCCGCGTCTCGACGCCCTGCTCGACCTGGTCGCGCTCGGCACCGTCGCCGACGTCGTCCGGCTCGACGCCAACAACCGCCGCCTGGTCGCGCAGGGTCTGAAGCGGGTGCGCGCCGGCCGCATGCAGCCCGGCATCGCCGCGCTGTTCACGGCGGCTGCGCGCGACCCGCGGCGCGCGAGCGCCTTCGACTTCGGCTTCGCACTCGGCCCGCGCATCAACGCGGCCGGCCGGCTTGCCGACATGACGCTCGGCATCGAGTGCCTGCGCACCGACGACGTCGCGCGCGCGACCGAGCTGGCGCAGCGCCTCGATACGATCAACCGCGAGCGGCGCGAGCTCGAGTCGGGGATGCGCGAGCAGGCCGAGGCCATGCTCGACAGCCTGATGCCCGAGGACGAGCCGCCGTCGGCGCTGGCGATCTTCGACTCCGAGTTCCACGAGGGCGTGATCGGCATCGTCGCGTCGCGCCTGAAGGACCGCGTGCACCGGCCGACGTTCGTGTTCGCGCTCGGCCGCGACGGGATGCTGAAGGGCTCCGGCCGCTCGATTGTCGGCTTTCATCTGCGCGATGCGCTCGACCTCGTCGCGAAGCGCCACCCTGGCGTGCTGAAGCGCTTTGGCGGCCACGCGATGGCCGCCGGCTGCACCATCGACGAGGCCGACTTCGACACCTTCGACGGCGCGCTGCAGCTGGTCGCGCGCGAAGCGCTCGACGCGGCGACGCTCGACCGCGTCGTGCGCAGCGACGGCTCGCTCGCGATCGAGTACTTCAGCGTCGACACAGTGCGCGCGATGGACGCGCAGGTCTGGGGCCAGGCCTTCGAGGCGCCGCTCTTCTGCGACGAGGTCGAGGTCACGTCGCAGCGCCTGGTCGGCGAGAAGCACCTGAAGCTGACTGTGCGCTGCGCCGGCGTCATGCGCGAGGCGATCTGGTTCGGCCGCATCGAACCGGTCGCGGAACGGGTGCGCCTCGCCTACCGCGTCAACCTCGACGAATACAACGGCCGCGAACGCGTGCAAATGGTCGTGGAAGCCGCGTTCGAGTGAGGGCTGCAAGCCGGTCCGTGGCGTGACGGCTCCCTACAATCGAGTTTTCGCGACAGCTCCAATGAACGCCGACCTGCACTGCCATTCCGTCGTCTCTGACGGCACGCTCGAACCCGAGGCGCTCGCGGCCCGCGCCCGCGCCAACGGCGTCGAGTTGTGGGCATTGACCGACCACGATGAGCTCGGTGGCCAGCGACGAGCGCGCGCCGCCGCGCTGAAGCTCGGCCTGCCTTATTTGACCGGCACCGAGATCTCGGTCACCTTCGCCAACGTCACCGTGCACATCGTCGGGCTCGGCTTCGACACGGACAACGCCGCGCTGAACGCCGGCCTCGCGGCGACGCGCGGCGGCCGCCGTGAGCGCGCGATGGAGATGGCCGACGGCCTCGCCAAGGTCGGCATCCCCGACACCTTCGACGGCGCGCTGCAGTACGTCGGCAACCCCGAGCTGATCTCACGCACCCACTTCGCGCGCTACCTCGTCGACACCGGCGTGTGCGACGACACGCATGACGTGTTCCGGCGCTACCTGGTCGAAGGCAAGCCCGGCTACGTGCCGCACCGCTGGGCCACCTTGCGCAATGCGGTGACGTGGATCACCGAGGCCGGCGGCGTCGCGGTGATCGCGCATCCGGCACGTTATCGCTTCACGCCGACCGAGGAATACGCGCTCTTCAGCGAGTTCAAGGCGCATGGTGGGCGCGGGGTCGAGGTGGTGACCGGCAGTCACAGTGCGAGCGACGCAGCTCGTTATGCGGATACCGCGATCGAGTTCGATCTGCTGGCGTCGCGGGGGAGCGACTTTCACGGTCCGGGTGAGAGTCACTCGGACCTGGGGACGTTGCCGGCGTTGCCGGCGAAGTTGACGCCGGTCTGGGACGTGCTCGCTGATCGGGTTCACCGGCCTGGTTGAAGCCGGTCTCTCGCCTGGGGCGAGGCTTTCTCTCATGTGAGACTGCGCCAGGTCCCGCCCCGCCGGGCGGGTAACTTTCATTTGCTGGCACAAATGAAAAGTCACCAAAGCAAAGTGCCTGAATACAGATTTGGCCAGACATTTGTTGAGTAAGAGCCCGCGATTCAGTGAGTCCGCGCAGTTCGAGCCGTTTCCTCTTGGACTGGCCGGGTCGGCTACAAGCACGCTTGATGCGGCACGCTCGAACGAATCCGCCGATCGAGCGATCGTCTGAGCATCGCCGCTTTCCAACAGGCGACTCTTGGCCTATGAAGTCACAAAGCGACGAAGGGTCGTCGAGGCAATGAACCGATAACCGCGGTGCTCCAACGACCGCGACAGGTAGCAGCCAAGCTCTCCTCACATATCTGTGTTGAGGCCCTTGCTTTGGTGACTTTCATTTGGGCCAGCAAATGAAAGTCACCCGGCCGCCGGGCCGGAACCCGGCAACCCCACCAGGAGGAAAACAACAACGAAGTTGGACAATCGAACCATGTCCCAATACTTCGAAGTCCACCCCGACAACCCTCAGCCCAGACTGCTGAAGCAAGCCAGCCAAATCCTGCATGCGGGCGGGATCGCCGCGATCCCGACCGACTCCAGCTATGCGTTGGTCTGCCACCTCGACGACAAGGCGGCCGCCGAGCAACTCCGCCGGATTCGCGGCGTCGATGACAAGCACCATCTGACCTTGCTGTGCCGCGACCTCAGCGAGGTCGCGAGCTATGCGCGCGTCGACAACAAGCAGTACCGGCTGCTGAAGCAGGCCACGCCGGGCCCGTTCACGTTCATCCTCGATGCGACGCGCGAAGTGCCGCGCCGCGTCTCGCATCCGTCGCGCCGGACCATCGGCCTGCGCGTGCCGAGTCATGCCGTCACGCAGGGGCTGCTCGAGCTGCTCGGCCAGCCGCTGCTCGCGACAACGTTGATCCCGCCCGGCGAGCGCGAGCCGCTGAACGATCCGCACGAGATCCGCGCGCGCTACCAGAAGGTGCTGCAGGCGATCGTTGATGCCGGCGCCTGCCCGATGCAGCCGACCACCGTGGTCGATCTCAGCGGACCGGAGCCGGTGCTGGTGCGCGAGGGACGCGGCGACCCGGCGCTGCTCGGACTCTCGACCGCTGAGCAAGTTCGCGCTTGACGGCGTCCGCCCTTTGCTATTAAAGTGATATCACTTTGAGATCCGCGCCGGCGCCGCCGGAGCGAAGCTCGAAGGCGCGGCAAACCGGCCGCGATCGCAAAGGATGGTTCGGCATGGACAAGCACCTCACGCACGAGCGCGCGGCCGCTTCGGGCAACGGATTCGTCTACCTGTTCCTCGGCATCGCGCTCGCGTTGGCTGCGCTCGCGCTGTTCGTCTCGCGACCGAGTGCGCTGATGCTCGGTGTCGCAATCGTGCTGATGCTCGGCACGCTGTGGTGCCTGACCGGGCTCTACATGCTGCAGCCGAACCAGGCCGCGCTGCTGACCCTGTTCGGCAGCTACCGCGGCACCGATCGGGTCGGCGGCCTCCGCTGGGCCAACGTGTTCTACAGCAAGGACAAGATCTCGGTGCGCGCGCACAACTTCAACAGCGAGAAGCTGAAGGTCAACGACCAGCGCGGCAACCCGATCGAGATCGCCGCCGCGATCGTCTGGCGGGTCGAGGACACGGCGCGCGCGAAGTTCGACGTCGAGGACTTCGAGGCCTACGTGCTGACGCAGGCCGAGGCCGCGGTGCGCCACCTCGCGTCGAGCTATGCGTACGACAACTTCGACGACCCGCTCGCCACCAAGCCGGCCGAGGTCACGCTGCGTTCCGGCGGTGACGAGATCGGCAAGGCCTTGCGCGACGAACTGCAGGTGCGCTTCGCGCTCGCCGGCATCGAGGTCATCGACGCCAAGCTGACACACCTGGCTTACGCGCCCGAGATCGCCGGCACGATGCTGCGCCGCCAGCAGGCCGAGGCCGTGATCGCGGCGCGCACGAAGATCGTGCAGGGTGCGGTCGGCATGGTCGAGCTCGCGCTGAACGGCCTCTCCGAGCGCGGCCTCGTCGATCTCGACGACGAGCGCAAGGCGGCGATGGTCAGCAACCTGCTCGTCGTGCTGTGCTCCGACCACGACGCGACGCCGGTCGTCAACGCCGGCACGCTCTACAACTGACCGGAGCGCGCAATGCCCTGGCGACGCATCCTCTTCGGCATGCTGGCCTTCGTCCTCGTCGTCGGCTTGGCGATGCGCTGGGCCAGCCTGGCCCACGCCGGCTGGGTCATTGGTGGTGCGGTGGCCGGGCTGATCTTCCTGTTCCTGATGCCGATCATGGGCGAGCGCAGCCGACAGCCGTCGGACGCGCCCGAACGCAGAGTGACCTGGACCGACTGACGTCAGCGCACGATGGCCAGCCCCGGCAAGAAGCCGTTCCTGCTGCGCGTCGATCCCGACCTGTGGGCCGAGATCGAGCGCCTCGCCGCGGCCGAGCTGCGCAGTGCGAACGCGCAAGTGGAGTACCTGCTGCGCGACGCGTTGCGGATGCGCGGTCGCCCGGAAAAGGCGCCCGCCTCACCCGGTCCGCGCAAGCGCGAGAAAAGCTAGACCTTCCGGAACAAGCGGCCCCATCGGGGCCGGCCCCTCCCTCCCGGAGGGAGGGGTTGGAGGGAGCAACCCTGACCGCTGCGACAGCGCGGCCGCGTGGACGAGCGGCTAAAGCCGCTCGATCCGCGCGACAGCGCTGTGTGCGTGGATCGACTCGAAGTTCTCCACATCGACCTCATAGCGCCCGACCCGCGGATCCGCATTCAGCCGGATCGCGACATCGCGCACCATGTCCTCGACGAACTTCGGGTTCTCGTAGGCGCGCTCGGTGACCCACTTCTCGTCGGCGCGCTTCAGCATCGCCCAGATCTCGCTCGACGCCGAGTCCTCGGCGAAGCGCACCAACTCGGGCCAGCCGATCTCCTGCAGCGGCTCGACCTTGATCGTCACGTGCGAGCGCTGGTTGTGGGCACCGTAATCCGAGATCTCCTTCGAGCACGGGCAGAGCGACTTGACCGGCACCGTGACCTCGACCCACACGGTCGTCGCGCCCATTCGCGTCTCGCCGATCAGACGGCCCTGGTACTCGAGCAGGCTTTCGACGCCGGAGACCGGCGCGCGCTTGCGCAGAAAAAACGGGAAGCGCGCCTCGATGCGGCCTTCGGCGGCGCCGAGGCGTTCGAGCATGGCGGCGAGCTCACGTCGCAGGGTCGCCGCGTCGATCGGACCGTCGAGCGAATCAAGCCAGGCGACAAAGCGCGACATGTGGGTGCCGCGCGCATCGGCGGGCAGTGCGACGTCGAGGTCCCAGGCCGCGACCGTCGGCGACTTGGTCGCGCCGATCTGCAGCTCGAGCGGGTAGCGCACGTCGCGCACGCCGACGCGCTGGATCGCGATGCGGCGACCGTCGCGCGCGCCTTGCGTGTCGGGAATGTGGAGGGCGTCCTTCAGATTGCTCATGTCACCGTCTCGGGTCGTCGCGCAACGACGACCGGCCTTTCTGGGTTCGCTTCTACGCCGGACGAAGGATGACAGGAATTCGTCGCATCCGCGTTCGGCGGCTTCGACGACCCCGTTTGTCCCGCCTCAATGATTTGCGGCGGCTCGCATCAAATTCAACGTCAATCCGAAGCGGGTACGGATCGACGCCTCGATGCCAGCCGCATCGAGCCCGCACATCGCCAGCAGCTTCGCAGGATCGCCGTGCTGGATGAACGCATCGGGCAGCCCGAGCGTCAACACCGGCACCTTGATCTGCGCCGCGGCCAGCGCCTCCAGAACCGCACTGCCGGCGCCGCCCATCACGCAACCTTCCTCGACCGTCACGATTGCATCATGGCTGGCGGCCAGTTCAGTCACCAGCGCGACATCGAGCGGCTTGACGAAGCGCATGTTGGCGACCGTCGCGTCGAGCGACTCGGCGGCCGTGAGCGCCGGGTACAGCAAGGTGCCGAACGCGAGGATCGCGATGCGCTTGCCGACCGGCGCGCTCGGCCCCTTGATCTGGCGCCGGATCTCGCCCTTGCCGAACGGCAATGCGGTCATCGCCGACTGCACGGCAACGCCAGCCCCGGCGCCACGCGGATAGCGCACCGCCGTCGGGTGGTCGTGGCAGAACGCGGTGTAGAGCGCCTGCCGGCACTCGTTCTCGTCGGCCGGCGTCAGCACGCTCATGTTCGGAATGCAGCGCAGGTAGGCGATGTCGTAGTTGCCGGCGTGGGTCGCCCCGTCGGCGCCGACCAGGCCGGCGCGATCGAGTGCGAAGACGACCGGCAGGTCCTGGATCGCGACATCGTGGATCAGCTGGTCGTAGGCGCGCTGCAGGAATGTCGAGTAGATCGCGACGACCGGCTTCAGCCCTTCGCACGCTAGGCCCGCGGCGAACGTGACCGCATGCTGCTCGGCGATGCCGACGTCGTGGTAGCGGCGCGGGAAGCGCTTTTCGAACTCGACCATGCCGGAGCCTTCGCGCATCGCCGGCGTGATGCCGATCAGGCGCTCGTCCTGCGCTGCCATGTCGCACAGCCATTGGCCGAAGACCTGCGTGAAGGTCGTCTTCGGCGGCGTCTGCGGTTTCACGAAGCCGACCGCCGGATCGAACTTGCCCGACGCCGCGTGGTACTGCACCGGGTCGGCCTCGGCGAGCTTGTAGCCGTAGCCCTTCTTGGTCACGACATGCAGGAACTGCGCGCCCTTCAGGCTGCGCAGGTTCTCGAGCGTCGGGATCAGCGAATCGAGGTCGTGGCCGTCGATCGGGCCGACGTAGTTGAAGCCGAACTCCTCGAAGATCGTGCCCGGCAC